>Ga0116229_10000794_pt1 | contig 45712 bp, 32 predicted proteins | sample S1TSphgellanicum_3_FD_87313 | JGI IMG/M metagenome (GOLD analysis project Ga0116229, IMG submission 87313) | Host-associated microbial communities from peat moss isolated from Minnesota, USA - S1T2_Fc - Sphagnum magellanicum MG | ecosystem: Host-associated > Plants > Peat moss > Unclassified... | reverse complement strand
GTGGTTTTTCATGCTTCTTGCACTATTCATCCCTAGCAAATAGCAAGTTAAGTCAGAGAACATTGATGTCTACTTACAACCACTCATTGATGAACTCCAAGAATTATGGCAACTTGGTGTTCTGGCATGGGATTTATCAAAACAACCTAATGACCAATTGTTCAACCTACGGGCAATGGTCATATGGACCATTCATGATTATCCAGGATATGGCTTGCTCTCAGGGTGTGCATACCAGGATACAAGGCTTGCCCATTGTGTGGGCTAAACATAACATCAATGTATTTTAAACCACTTAAAAAATGTGTGTATTGTGGGTTTCAAAAGTGGTTGCCGGAGGACCACCTTTATCGACATCTTGGAAACATAAAACATTTTGACAACAAGGTGGAATACAAATCACATCCACTAATGCCAACAACCAAAGAAATATTATCATGGGCCACAACTACAACAACATGGATTAATAGTGGATTTGCACATGGGGCACAAGGTGACCCCTCAAAGGACCATGGTGTGAAAAGAAGGTCAATTTTTTATGACCTTTCTTATTTTGGGGTGAGCATACTACTTTTGTTATAGATCTTATTTAACTTGTTAGTTGAATTTAATTAGTCTACCGTTATCTACAGTGTGTAAATTTTTTATTATAATTATTGTATTATGCTTAGATTTTGTTTAATATTAATCTTGTTAAAGATCAACAATTCTAGTAAGCATCTACACCAACGTAGTAAAAAGTTCAACTACCATAGTTAGAAAATGTAACTAACAAATAGGCAACATGTTGATTTTTACAATTCCCATGAATTATTTTTCCATGATTATGTAATTGATGATGCACATTGTTCTTACACTGCTAAATAATCTATTGAACAAGGGCTCCTTATAAAACATTGTTTAGATGTCATGCACGTGGAAAAAAAAATTGTGAGAATGTTGTGCAAACAATCTTTGGGATAAAGGACACTACTACTATGCGACAAGACTTAAAGGAGGAGGGAATAAGACCTCATTTATGGTTATTTCAAGACCCACATGTTCCTGATAGGTGTTAAAACTAATGGCTCCATATATCCTAAAGGAAGATGAACTTATTGTGTTCATGGATTGTTTGAAGTCTTTGAAAGTTCCAACCGAATATTGTAGTGCGCCCTTGAAACATGTTGCAAAGAAAAAACTTTTAGCCATGAAAGCCCATGATTGGCACATATTCACTGCTACCATTATGCCTTCGTGGATTGATGGATCAACGGACTATAATTGCGATCATGCACCTTAGTTGCATCTTCAGGTGCATATGTCCCAAGATACTAGATTGGGTTGATATGAGTACCTTGAAAGAAGACATAGCCATTACAATGTGTATGCTAGAAATCACAATGCCACCTTCATTTTTTGACATAATGGTTCACCTAATTTTTCACCTAGTGGATGAACTAGATATGTGTGGACCTGTACATACAAGGTGGATGTATTATGTTGAACGTTTAAACAAAGTATTAAAAGGGTATGTACGGAACATGGTTCAGCCAGAGGCTTCAATGGCAATCGAATACTTAATGGATGAGACATTAGGGCCGATCACCAAGTACATGGATCAATTCCAACCATCAAAGAGGATGTTAAAAATACTATTTGTTTCTAATTCCCAATGTTGATGAATGTGTTAAACATTCATCAAAAGGATGAATAATATTCACATCCTTGTCATATTTACGTTAGGGTTTAAAAGTGGAGACTATTTAGGGTTTGGCGATGGCTAAGGTTAGGGTTTGGTGGCGGCTAGGTTAAAGTGGTGGTTAAGGTTAGGGTTTGGTGGCACCTAGGTTAGGGTTAAGTGGCGGCTACTTTAGGGCTAGGAGATAATATATAATGGAGTGGTTTTGAGTTGTCTTTCATTTTCTCCTTTCATGATTTTGAGTGCACGTAGAACCTTCAAGCCTTGTTAGTAGTTACAAGCCATAGTTTTGTGACTGTAGCATTTGAACCTTTGTGATTTCTCGTTAGTTGATACGATTGTTCCATTTCATGAACTTTGAATGTTTCATTTCTTGCTTGTTTTCAAGTTGTTTCTAATAAGTTATGGGCCCACACCAAGCAAGAAAAAGGACATTGTGTTAGAACAAGAAATAGTCAAGGGTTTAGCTTGTATAACATAGAGAAGGAGAATCCTTTTGAGGGAAGGCTTTTAGTTTGCAAGGTTGCAAAAAGAGTAGAAGCCCACTTCTAAGTGAGTGAGAGGTGTGGAAGAGATTTCTTCAAATTTTTGTAAGTTTTTCAAGCGTGAAAAACTTGTTCTTCAAGTTTTTGAAAGTATCAAGTTCTAAGGTGAAAGTGCGTGGAAGAAAGTTATTCGATTCATTGAAAATTTGAGGTGTGTGGATGAAAGGTCTTTGAGTTTGAAGGAAGGATTTTAGTTTGCAAGGTTGCAAAGAGAGTAGAAGTCCATTTCTAAGTGAATGAAAGGTGTGGAAAAGATTTATTCAAGTTTTTTGAAAATATCAAGTTTCAAGGTGAAAGTGTGTGGAAGAGAGTTTTTCCATTCATTGAAAGTTTGAGGTGTGTGGAAGAAAGTTCTTTGAGTTGTTGAAAATGTGAAGTTTCAAGTGTGTCAAAGAGAGTTTTTCGCATTGTTGCAAGTTTCAAGTGAAATTTCAAGCTTGTGTAATAAAAGATTTGCAAGTGATAGAAGTTTTTCTTTTCAAGTTTACGTGAAGGGTCAAAGATTTTCTTCCAAAGCTTTCAATATTTTGAGAGAGTGTTTGTTGTAACATTTGTGTTCAAAATGTCTTCTTTTCAAATGGAGTCCTTGAAAGTCATGGAAAAATTTGATGGTGGCAACTTTCACCTTTGGAAGTTCAAAATGCGCATGATGCTTTCTAAACATGGGCTTTGGAAATTTGTTGATGGGAGTGCCACCTTGCCAAGTGAAGAAGTTGCAAGGGCCGATTACAACGAGAAAGAGACTAAGGCTTTTGCATTGTTTTGTGAACATCTCACGGATGCCCAACTTGCACACATTCAATATTGTGACAATGTGAAAAGTGCATGGAAGGCTCTTTGTGGTGTGCATGAAGCTAAGGCCATTAGCAACAAGTTATTCCTTCGAAGGAGATTCTTCACCATCAAAATGCAAAAAGGAGATGACATGCTTGTGCACATCAACACGGTGAAAGCCCTTGCGGACTAACTATGTTCCATCAAGGTGAACATTACGGATGAAGATGTTTACATTGTATTCCTCATGAGCTTTCCTCCATCCTTTGATAACTTAGTCACAAGCATGGAGTCCATGTCCATGAAAGATGTAGATCTTCAATTCATTGTAGCAAAGGAATGGCCTCGGGATTAGTGGATTGCTACCAAGGAGGTGGAGCCCACCACTGTTGCATTTTTGGAGGAGCCCCGTAATATTGAAGAAACATTGACATGTGAACATTCCAAGGAGTGGGAGTGTGCAATGCAAGAATAATATGATTCCCTCATGACAAACAACACATGGACTTTGGTACCACTGTTAAAAATACTATTCGTTTCTAATTCCCAATGTTGATGAATGTGTCAAACATTCATCAAAAGGATGAATAGTATTCACATCCTTGTGGTAGTTAGGTTAGGGTTCAGAAGTGGAAACTACTTAGGGCTTAGCGGCAACTAGGGTTAGGGTTTGGTGGCGACTAGGGTTAAGCGATGGTTAGGGTTACAATTTGGTGGTGGCTACATTAGGGTTAAGTGGTGGCTACTTTAGGGTTAGGAGATAGTATATAATGGTTTTGAGTTGTATTTCATTCTCTCCTTTCATGGTTTTGAGTGCACGTAGAACCTTCAAACCTTGTTAGTAGTTGCAAGCCATAGTTTTGTGGTTATAGCATTTGAAGCATACAACCTTTGTGATTTCTTGTTAATTAATACAATTGTTCCATTTCATGAACCTTGAGTGTTTCAATTCTTGCTTGTTTTTCAAGTTTTTTCCAATAAGAACCACACTGGAAAAAGAAAAAAGCCAAAAAAACCATCATAATCGGCATATGAAAAAGGAAAAGATTCAAAAAGTTCGAATAAGGAATGTTATGGGTCAAACAATGGAGTCATTGTCGAATCGCAACATCAAAAGGAATGCAAGTCACCATCACATGTATGTCATCGCAAACACACTTACAAATGAGGATCGTCGATAAAACTATAAGTATCCCATTTCTCCAAAAAAATTGAGAATGTTCAAGAAACAATACAAGACATTATTGAGAAGCTAAAATCGATTGAAATAGTTTTACAGTATTGACTTTTAGTTTGTGAAAATAATCAACACAAGAATCCAAGGAATATAATTGTCCTGATGCTTGTATCAAAGAGTATGCAAAACCAAGAGGGCAGGCTTAGGTCGCACAACATGACAAAAACAACATCCTCCAACCAAATATGAATAAAAAAATGATTGGATCGCCACCAAACCAAGAAAAGTGTGGGACAAAATCAAGATTTTCTAGATGTAGAAACCATGTGTAATGAATGGATAATATATTGAAATAAAATGGATTCAATTTTAATTTTGGATAAACACATGTATTTTGTTTATAAAAATGTCAACAAAACTAGGACATACATCTATGAAGACAAAAAAAAAGGAAACATGACCCAAAATGTATACTACAGCTATGAAGAATTAGAGCAATAATGAATGAGAAGTTTTGCGTATGCATGTGCAATTGCTACTTCTCACATTAATAAGAGACTGAATGTGTTTAGAGTAAAAGAACTAGAAAAAATAATAATGTCTAATCCCAAGGAGATGAATCGGCACCAAGTGGCAAATTTAGAAACATCCTACATAAATTAAAGATCATCATGTTTAGTGATCTCACTTGCCAACATTTGTGCTCATAGAAAATAATATACACTATAACAGTCCACCTCGGTAGAACATTCCCTGTCAATGTATAGAACAACATTATATCTTGTTGAATATTCATGTGCATGGGTTCAAAAAAAAGATAGTAATAATGAAAAAAAAAACGTGGATTACAACGGCCTGAACACCCTTACCAACAATGCTAATGCGTAAACTCCCAACAAAGATAATCATTTAAAAAAAAAAGGTTGAATATAGTTCTTTCAATCTGCAAAATGTCATATAAAGAATGCATAAGGAAGAGAGAAAGCAAGCAACAATCAAGCTTGATATCGTAGGGGAAAAAAGGAGTCGGGAAAGATGTTCGAAAACACAAACAATGAAAAATTATTTACTCCACCAGAAAGCCTTCAGAAAAGTGACGTGGAAAGGCTTGCTAGAGATAATGAAAAAAAACGATGACCACAATCAAAGACTTGACATAATAGTTTGCAGACAATTTCAATTTTCTTTATTGCAAAGAAAGGAAGGGTCGAAAATACAATGCAGCACACAAGGAAGAGACCATGACAAATGGTGTCATCTTAAACATTTTAAACAATGAGGAAACTGAGGATGCCAAATCATCTAATGAAGAGGATGAAAGGAGATCCTTATCGTGACAAAGAACGACATCTAGGAGTTTAAAAATAGATAGATGATGTACTGAATCTCTCCATATTCGAGTTTGTCAAGCATTGACATCCAAGAATTCTAATCCAAAGTGACACTGATCTGACATTATAATAAGGTAAGTTTTAAATAATATCCTAATAGCTATATATATTCCATGCTGCAATTTGGACAATTCATGCTTGTTTACAATTTTCTTGATCATCATCACTTGAATGCAAGTTAGGGTTTATGCACCTTCCCCTATTGTCGATGCTAATCTTAAGGGGACTATTTCTAGAAACAAACTCTCGATAAAAATCCATGGAATTACAAATGGAAAAAAAAATGGAATAGTGAAATGTGGTAATCCAAATTGATTAGATAATGGAATTTGATGGAAATATTAGTTCAATGTATAGAATAGACCACATCCAAAAAAATGAAATTACATCATCACCATTCTTTGCAATCAAACATTTAAAAATATGTATGTTTTTGAATGATATTCATCACAAAATGGAAATTTTAGATTATAGAAATTGCACTAGGACATATAAATGTAAACAATATTTGTGCAAAGAATTCAATTGAATATGGGAACAAAATTTGCAATGAATTTTTGCAATGCAAGGACCAAAGAATCAAAAGCTCTATCCTAAAATGAACCAAATAAGTTTATGGAAAAAATGATGCAAATAGCATAAAGGAAAAATATTTAACCATGATATTTCAAAATAGAGTTGGAGACAAAATCCGAGAAGCAAGAGAACAAGCTAAAGAAAAACTCATTCAATTAATTATCTTTTAGCAAAAGATCTAGTCCAAATTCTCAATTGCTTCATCATCAATGAATCTTAATACATAATTGCCATGTTTCTTTTTATTTCTAGAAGATGAAGGCATGGAATAGGCGGCCATTTGTTGAGCAATGCCTTCTACATATTTAGGAAATGATATGTGAGAAGTGGGTCTAGGGAAAAAGTCACTGCGAGCATAAAATGGAACAAATGGAAATGGAAATTGTTGGGTATTTCTACAAAACACACAAAATGTCAATTTGAAGTCTGAGACCTAAAAAAAGATACAAGCAACTAAACAAATAATTGAACTACAATAAACTTGAACTTATTCATAATTGAGATTCATTTTTGATCTTTTCTCGAGTGGGGAATCTGAAGGGCCATAAGTAGACATCGCAAGATCAACCTGAGGTCTAGCTTCTTGCAGAAGGGGCTTGACAACCTCTTCATAAACATCGTCGTTTGGTTCAAGAACAAGAACGTGACAACCAAAAGATTAATAGGTGCAAATACAATTTCTTACAAAAATAATGGCATACCATAAGGATGGGAGATTACAGAGAAGATAAAATTGAAAACAAGGTTCCAAACTGATTCAAATAGATTACATGTGGAGGAGTTCATGCCAACAACTATAAAATCTTCAAAAGAACAAGCTTGGATCAGAGTCCCTAGTGTGGAAACATGGATTTCATGTCCTCCTTTGAATGCAATTCCTTTAAAAAACTTCTACATTGAATCAATGTTAATCTTGTTGTACAAGATATCATCCTCCACCAACAACAACCTAAGCCTCACCATGTTTGGGTGAGTTTCTTGAAGTTGAAACCACCCACATGGTGAACAAGAAGAGTGGCTCGGCTTAGTCAAGTTTGTGAATATAAAATTACAAACGTTAAAATATGGAGAATGAATGTTTATGACTATGAGAAAAAAACAAACAAAAGCTTAACATTTTCCCCTGTAATTCACTACTCGTTCATGGCATAGTGTTAATTACTACCCACCTCAACCAAATTTCATATCCATTTCCTTCCAAGTAGGATTTGATTTCCTTAAGCACATGAGGATCATCATCATGGAATACAACAACTACATCGTTGGGACGGAGGTATTTGTTTGCAAAACCAAATATTCCATACACATAATTCTCTATGTGTCAATTCTAGAAAGGGACATCGGTCATGTGTTTTGACACAAGAAGAACCAGTAAATTGGATGGGATTTTGGTAGTGAGCAAAGTTGGCATCCCATATTCAGAATTCCTATACATTAACAATAAGAAGGGTTGGCATCCACATCCAAAATCCACTACTACTAGTGGTGGAGATCATGATTACACCTACACAAATGTGAAATTTATATAAAAAATTCACTAAAAGAGTACCTTCATCAGTGATCCATTCAACTCTTGTTGAGATGGCCAGAGACCAGATGATGCCTTTGCATTCACAAGACCAGGCTAGGAGAGATGAAATGTTGAATCTAATAATTGAATCAAAAAATCAATGGAAAGATCAAAGGCTTCATGAGTGGGACCTTGAAGGTCCTCTAAGCTTAAATCTAAGCTCATGTTATGGAGGCACCTCTATTTCATTAGCATTTTAACCATGTGATCTTGTGTGCCACCTCCCTCTCCACTGGCCACTACCCAAACAAAGTTTTTAGTATCTAGATTCTCACTAGAATATTCTGTTAGAAATATTATTCGTTTTTAATTCCCAATGTTGATGAATGTGTCAAACATTCATCAAAAGGATGAATAATATTCACATCCTTGTAGTAGTTAGGTTAGGGTTTAGAAGTGGAAACTAGTTAGGGCTTGGTGGTGGCTAGGGTTAGCGTTTAGTGGCGGCTAAGGTTAGGCAGCAACTGGGGCTAGGGTTTGGTGGCGGCTAGGGTTAGGGTTTGGTGGCAGCTAGGTTAGGGTTAAGTGGTGGCTACTTTAAGGTTAAGAGATAGTATATAATGGAGTGGTTTCGAGTTGTTTTTCATTCTCTCCTTTCATGGTTTTGAGTGCATATAGAACCTTCAAGCCTTGTTAGTAGTTGCAACCCATAGTTTTATGATTGTAGCATTTGAAGCATATAACCTTTGTGATTTCTTGTTAGTTAATACGGTTGTTCCATTTCATGAACTTTGAATGTTTCAATTCTTGCTTGTTTTCAAGTTGTTTCCAATAGGTTATGGGCCCACATCAAGCAAGAGAAAGGACATTGTGTTAGAACAAGAAATAGTCAAAGGTTTAGCTTATATATCATAAAAAGGGAGAATCCTTTTGAGGGAAGGATTTTAGTTTGCAACGTTGCAAAGAGAGTAGAAATCCATTTCTAAGTGAGTGGGAGGTGTGGAAGAGATTTCTTCAAAGTGTTGTAAGTTTTTCAAGCGTGAAAAACTTGTTCTTCAAGTTTTTGAAAGTATCAAATTTCAAGGTGAAAGTGTGTGGAAGAGAGTTCTTCCATTCATTGAAAGTTTGAGGTGTGTGGAAGAAAGCTCCTTGAGTTGTTGAAAATGTGAAGTTTCAAGTGTGTCAAAGAGAGTTTTTTGCATTATTGCAAGTTTCAAGTGAAATCTCAAGCTTGTGTAATAAAAAATTTGCAAGTGATATAAGTTTTTTCCTTTCAAGTTTACGTGAGGGATCGAAGATTTCTTCCAAAGCTTTCAATTTTTTGAGAAGAGTGTCTGTTGTAACATTTGTGTTCAAAATGTCTTCTTTTCAAATGGAGTCCTTGAAAGTCATGGAAAAGTTTGATGGTGACAACTTTCACATTTGGAAGTTCAAAATGCACATGATGTTTTCTAAACATGGGCTTTGGAAATTTGTTGATGGGAGTGCCACCTTGCCAAGTGAAGAAGTTGCAAGGGCCGATTACAACGAAAAAGAGACTAAGGCTTTTGCATTACTTTATGAACATTTCACGGATGCCCAACTTGCACACATTCAATATTGTGACAATGTGAGAAGTGTGTGGAAGGCTCTTTGTGGTGTGCATGAAGCTAAGGCCATTAGCAACAAGTTGTTCCTTCGAAGGAGATTCTTCACCATCAAAATGCAAGAAGGAGATGACATGCTTGTGCACATCAACATGGTGAAAGCCCTTGCAGACCAACTATGTTCCATTGAGGTGAACATTACGGATGAAAATGTTTACATGGTACTTTTCATGAGCCTTCCTCCATCCTTTAATAATTTAGTCACAAGCTTGGAGTCAATGTCCACAAAAGATGTAGACCTTCAATTTATTGTAGTAAGGTTGCTTCACGAAGTGTCCAAAAGAAAAGAATGTGAGAGTTCCGAGACTACCGCATTAGTGAACAAAACTCACAAGTCAAACAAGAAACTTTGTTTCTATTGTAAGAAACCTGGACATTTTGTGAGAAATTGTTTGAAGAACAAAAATGATGAAAAAGAAAAAATCAATCAAATTTGTGAAGATCACGAGCAAATGTTTGTTACAACATTGAGATCTAATGATCATGCCACGTATGATTGGAGTGTCGATTTTGGTGTAGTGCAACACATGACATTTGAACAATAATGGTTTACCACGTACGAACGCATTTCCCCAAGGAGGGTGTTCATGGGTGATGACACCATTTTGAAGGCCATTGGCAAGGGGAACATCAAAACCATAATGCAAATGGGAGGCAAATTGACACACATAACCATCATCCAAAATCTTCATGTTCCAAAAATGAAGAATAATTTCATTTCGGTGAGTAAATTAATTTCCGAAAGTTTCAAAGTGGAGTTTCACAAGGCTGGTTGTAAGGTCAATGATGCTCAAGGAGTTGTTGTGGCGGAAGCACAAAAGGAAAAAAACTTGTACCTTCTTAATGTGAATGTGTGTAAAAACATGGCACACATTGCAAATTCTTTGGAAGAAGGTGCGGTGCTTTGGCATGAAAAACTTGACCATCTCAACATGGCAAGCCTTAAAAAATTAGATGCCATGGTGGATGGCATGAATTTGAAAGAAGTGTCGTTGCATCGCATTTGTGAAGGATGCATCAAAGGCAAACATCAAAGAACATCATTTCCCAAGGACGAAGTAATGAAGGCTTCACAACTTTTGGAGATTGTCCACACCAATGTGTGTGGGCCAATGAGGACTACATCACACGGTGGAACGCAATATTTTCTCACTTTCATTGGCGATTTCTCAAGGAAAACTCATGTTTATCTTTTGAAGGCCAAAGGAGAAGTGTGAAAAAAATTCAAACAATACAAAATGTTGGTGGAGAATGAAAATGGTCACAAAATCAAAGTGTTACAATCCAACAACGGAGGAGAATTTGTGTCAAAGAAGCTTGACACATTTCTTGCGAAATGTGGAATTCAACAACAAACAAGTGCGCCCTATTCCCTAGAACAAAATGGTGTTGCGGAACGTGCCAATAGAACCATCATGGAATGTGCAAGAAGCATGATTCTTGCACAAGGGTTGGAACGTGAATTTTGGGGCGAAGTGGTGAACATGGCGGTGTACATGTGGATGAAACCACATTCAAGGCTCTTTGGCAATTGACAAATTGATGCAAACATATGGTTGTGGAGGGGCCATTAGCAAATGTCAATATTGGTACTGGGAAAACATTTTGGAACACCTAAAAACAGATGCTCGATGTAAATGAAATGGATAATGCCATAAACCTTGTCAGTAGTGCCAAGACAAAGGTTGTTTTATTTGTTGGAATGGGGTTTCATTCCATAAAGTGGTGAAGGCAAAAATGCTAACACCTTCAAGTCAACAATGATGGAGTTGATGAATGATTTGACATTTACAAAACATTTCTTATTTGCTTATAGGAAATTTTAATTCAACAATCATGAGGTGCAACATTACAACCTTATTAAAAAAATTCTTCAATATTACAACATGCACAAATATCTTACAGCTACAAGAAATGGGACATCCTTGTTATCATTGCATATTTGACAATTTGGTAATAAGCAATAGACAACATTTAACATCTTATATGATAGTAACATGGGCACCATATGTAATGCAAACATGGTTAACATGAATGTCCATGTGCAAGAAGGGGCAAAAAACAACATGAATGCCATTGTCATGTTTATGGACCTTGTTATGCAACAAGGCAAAAAGGTGAAAGGGGTGGAGTTTTAAGTTGTCGCGCTCCCAAGTCCCTAATTAGCCCAAAGTTAGGGTTAAGTTACTCAAGTTACGGAAATGCGAGGGACTCGGGGCATGTTCCTAGCTTCCAGCACTAAAGGGGGTAAGAAGGGCATGTTGAAAGCTCCGGGATTAGACTAGGAAGAGGGACAAGCTACTTAGTTATTCGATCATGCATCCAAAACCAACCAACAAGTTGGTTAGTACTCATTCAAAACACTTTTGGTGTTGGGACAAGCCACGGGCAACCTTGGACTCACTTGACTCATCACGGCCCGAACTCGGGGAAAGCCACGACCTTCCCCCATATAGTATTCTCTGTGTTTCACCGCTACACTTGCATCCAAATGGCACTTTTTCCTGGGACTCCACTTTCCCGAAACTGTCTCGATTTGGACTCCCGGGACTTTGGGCGTTCGTAACTTTTCACTCTGACCTCTGATTGGGATGAGGTTTAAAGCAAACTTATAGTTCTCCTTGAAAGCTTTTCAATGGTGTTCGCTCTCCACCTACACACGCCGAGATCGGGTCGATTCCCGACTTCTAGTGGTCGGGAGTCAAATTGCCAGTTTGACTCCTGGCCCTTTTTTTTACCATAACTTGTGCTACAGATGTCCAAATGGCTCATGCGAAGCCATTTTGGACACCTACATTTCAGGACCTTTCCAACGGTATAAAGAACACCTCGATGTGAGGTGTTTTGACCCCTGCAATTGCTTTCTGAGGTTTTGGGAGTCCCGGAGGATTCCCAAATCCCATTTTCGGGACTGTGAGTGGCGACCTCACACTTCCCTCAAAGTGGGGTTACGACATAAGTCCTAATGAAATATGTGGAGAATGATCATTTATATTAGTTAGGTTGTTATCAAACGATACACAAGAAGAAATCTTGTCCTTTGCACCCCCGCACATTGTGATTATTTTTGAATTTGATCACATTTTAATCACATTTGGCCATTTAAAAATTGTAAATGGCTTGTTGCATTGGTTAATAGTCAATATTGTTTATAGTACATTCATTACTTTGTTCACTTATGAGCATAATTTGGACCTTACTTTATGTTTTAATAATTTTAACTTGTTGATGTGGAAATTGAAGTAGCTTTTAACTTTATTTACACAATGCATTATAATGAACTAATTATTTTATTGACATCACGTCAATTGTCAACATGGTACATGAATTGAACCATTCACTTTTAACATGTTGAAACTATTGTTCATGGGTTGCATTTTACATTTACTGTAATTTATTAAAACATGTGTAACAATTTAAAACTTCACATTTATATTGGAATGAGTTAATGACTTTTTCCACATCTTTTCAAATGTCAAAATTTGTACATGAGTTGAATCATTCACTTTTAACATGTTAAAACTATTACTCATTTGTTACATTTTGCAATTACTAAAATATATTGAAACACATGCAATTTTTTGTTTTGTAATTATACTTCAATGATTTAATGAGTTTTTTCACATCTCTTGAACTACTAACATCTATACATGAATTGAATCATCCACTTTTATCCTATTGAAACCAATACTCAAATGTTGCATATTACAATTATTAGTATATGTTCAAACACACACAATTTAATGCCTCACATTTATACTTGAACAAGTTGGTGAGTTTTTTCACATCTCTTTAGCTATCAACACTTACACATGAGTTGAATCATTCACTTTTAAATGTGTTAAATCCATTATTCACAACTTGCATTTTGCATCTATCACAATTCCTTGAAATGTATATATAAAAATTTGGTAGGTTTCCATTTATATTTGAATGGGTTAGTGATTAAGTCAAAATGTTCATGCATGCAAATTATACCTTTAATTTTTTTTGTATATGAATTTTTTTTTACATTTATGTAAATTAAAATGTATGTTTTCCCCTTATTTTGATTTAGGCATCATGGACAAGTATTTTATTGCAAATGTTCATGATGCCACACCAAAAAACCTAAAACTAATTCCTAATTTGTTTTGCCATTTTTTCTTTTGGTGTTTGAAAAAAAAATCCATGTTAAATTTTTATCAAAATATTATATATATTACTTGTTTTTCGAATTTTTTTTACCATTATATAAATTTTTTTGGTTACAAATTTATGTTTAAATATTCAGAGATGATTTTTTAATTAACTTTTAAAATCAAATAAATGAATGTATAAAAAATGGTGATTGTAATAATGACATCAATAATTTTTATAATCTTGTTTTTTTTCAATTTTGTGGTGTTGTTCAAGATCATTCACAAGAATATTTAGCAATGTTTTGGTTATAGACCATATATGGGGGTGTAAAATTATTAAATCATTATATATTTTGGCTAAAAATCCTAGAAACCATTGTAAAGTTTTAGTCTTAAAAGAAGGCCAATTTTGGTTTTATAAGATTAAAAAATCTTTTGTTAACGTTGATGGCCCCTTTTTATGTTTGCAAAATGGTGGAAATTCACAATTAAAAAATTTAGTTACATCATTAATGTTTATTTTAATTGTTTTTGAAACATAGATAAGGTTTATGATTATATAAAATTTTGCTTAAGTTCCTAAAAATAAGTTTGATGTTGGACATGTTTATGGGTTTAAAATTGGAGTTGTTAGAATTATTTAAATTTTTTTGTTTGTTAGGAATGTCCTTTCAAATTTTTGATTTCAATATTTTGGCAAAATTATTGTTGTTTGCATTATTTCCCAAAAAGAATCACCAAATTGTGAAATTCACCACCCACAAACAAAATGTGGGGGGAGGGGCGGGGGGGGGGGGGGGGGGGGGGGTGGGGGGTTGTAATAATCCAAACACATAATGCCAAATTTTCACCAAATTATGTTGTTTTAACTTTTACAAAAGAAATGAAGGTAAAATATATTTCATTATATATATAATTTTTAAAAAAAAATTGAGGATTTTTTTTCAAAGTTGTGTAATTAATAATTTGTATTAATGTACGATTATGTTGTTAAACAAATATGGTCTTGAAAATAAATGGTTATATTGATTATTTAATTGATGTTTCTTTTTGTGACCAAGTACTTTTGCTAATTTAAAGGGGCAACAAGATCAACAAAGGATTTTTTTTAAATCAAAATTTTAAATTTCAAAAATATTTATATCATCAAATTTTTACAATCATTATGTGAAAATGTGGAATCCATGACTAGGACATTTGGGACTATGTCTTCACCCTAGTCATATAGTCATATAAAGCATGTCTTTTATGACAATCAAACTTTTTTACCAAAAAATGACTACGTTATTAAGTTATCGACTATAATAATGAATTTTAGTAGGTGTGTGACTACAACTAGCCACTATAGTCACCTTGATTATGCATTAAAAATATTATTTATGTATGTAATGAATATTTACATTATTAAATATTAAAATTTTAGTGTTTTAACCTTTTAAACACCTTTTTCCATTATAAGCAAACTAAGTTTATAATTAAAATTTTGTGCTAACATTCATCGCTTAAAAAAACAAAGTATATGTATGTAGGTTAGAATTAAATATGTAATGTAAGGTAATAAATAGGTTATAAAAAAATAGCAAAATTATGCAAGTAAGTAGGTAATTTTAATGTAACTATCTTTTTATAACCTAATTATGTAAGTAAGTTACCTACATTTAAGTACCTAGCTAATTAACTACTTATCTACCTTAATTCTATTCATTTATATATTAACATGTCCAATTACCTATGATCATCTAAAATTAATTTCATGATTTCATTTACTCTTTTTCTTGATATTTTAAAATATGAATATACTATATGACCAAAATCTATTAATATTTCCAATATTCCTATTCAAAATATTTTTTAATAATTGACATTTCATGTTCTAAAATCATTATGTTTAAACATCACAATGAAATCATTGTTTTAAATGTTATTTAAAACATGTAGTGATTAGGTTTAAATAATTTGTCATCCTTATTATCTCTAATCATAAATTACATCAAATTAATATTTACATTTGAAAAATAATCATTTAAAAAATATTAATTTAAATTTTATTGGTTAAATAACATAGTTACTTTCATAACATCATTAATATTTCATATTTCATATTAAATTTATTTTATTATTTATTTTTATCATCTAGATTAATTTATAATTAATCAACATCTTCCACTATTATGAAACCAAATGATCTACAAGAAAATTCCAAATAAATAAATAAATATAGAATTTTTTATTTTTTATTTCATCAATCATTAATATTACTTTATTTGAATAATATTAAAATTTCCCTTTTAATATCTTGTATTATCAACTAGCATATTATTTGTAATTATGTAGCTTAACAAATATTTAAATATTAAAACATATTTGAGATATTTTTATTTAAATTAAATAGAATATATTAATTTCAAAATTCATTAACATAAAATTTAGATATTCTAAATATAATTAAAATAAAAATTTGCAACATATTCTGCTATAATTTCGGATTATATGAAATAATTAATTATGGTAAATAATAATAATAAATAAATATTCTACTACTTTGTATTATTAATTTAATACTAATAAATACTATTTATAATACTATAAACATACATAAAATTTTATATTAAAATTTAATTTAAACTATTTTAATATAAATTTATTTATTATATCAATTAACGATATAATTTATTGTTAGTTTATGTATAGATATTATCAATTTAAAATCCAAATAATATATTATTTTAATAAAATTTTATTTTAATTCTGGAATTTTTTAAAAAAATTTTCTTTCTTTTGGACAAAGTATGAGAAAGATAATAATGGTTAAAAAATAAAATGTGTTCAAGACATTGTAGTTGAAATGTATTGAAATGCGAAATTGACACAAAATTTTCTCCAGTTCAATTTTTTATAAAATAATTTAAATAATTTTTTCGTGTATATTTTGGAAAACCATCTAGATTGAAGCTTAGATTGTTTCATTTGGACATAATATGAAAAAAATCTTACTAATTAAAATTGGCTTTTGGAAATGGTATAGTTGCATTTCAATTTAAAACTAAAGTGCAAGTAAAAGGTTTAACCCATATGTTTTGTCTTTGAGTCTCATCTCACAAGCTATATAAAGAACATGTTTTCACTTATTACTTTGAAATGCATATGCCAATTTGAAATGAATGAAAAAATGCTTGACCCATTAAATGGAAATTGCAAAATAAGTGAAACTATTTTATGGCTATTAATTCCATCTACATTTTCCCTTTCCTATCTATTTGCCTACCTACACAAGTAAGTAGGTGTTAGTTTCCTACCTACTTAGGTCGATAGGGTGAAATATAACTTAAACTTCTATTTTTTTGAAAAGTAGAAGAAAACAAAATCTAGATAAAATAATTAATAATAAGTAATTTGGATTAAATAATTTCTTCATTATCATTATATTATAATTATATAATATAATAATAAGAAATATAATATATATATATTTGTAGATGTAAAAGACACGGGCCATTACAACTAGGATTGATGACTATGGTAGTTGTAAATGTCTTTTATGGTTACAAATGTAGTCATATATGTAGTCATATTTTCCACATTTTGGCATAGTGAATAGGTTATAATAGGTAGCCATAATGTTGAAGGATTTAAATAAGTTTGCACTTCCATAACTTGTTTTTTAACAAATGTGGTTAAATTTTCTAATGGTTGATTACCATTCAAGCAACATCGCAAAAATGAGGTTTTTTCTTTTTTTTTTGCATTTAATCATATTGGGGAAAATAAAATTTTCAATTCCTAAAAAAATGGACATATATTTTACATAATGAAAAATAATTGAATTAAAAAATTAAACATTCATGAATTCACATTGAATTGACTCACATTTACAAATATTATAGGTCAATTTATACATAAAAATATTTTTTGATTTATCATAACAAGTTATTTTTAAAAAATTTACAAAAAAATTTAAACTGATTATTTATGGATTATAATTATAATTATAATTTCCTTTTTGAATAAGTTTCAAAATCATGTTTTCATTTGTAGCATTTGAATAAAATTTGAAAATAAAAAACATAGGTTCAAGTTTGAATTTCCTAAATAGTTTCATGTTGACCATAATAAATTTTTATTTTTATTTTTATATCTAAATATTGAAATGATTTGGTGGTTAAGACCTTGGTGCGATCTCCATGATTTGTTGGGTTCAAACCTTGATGGATGAATGCATAAATGTATACATTGAGTATTATACATTGATGTATCATGTACATTTGGTGGTGGTAAACGGTGTCAATTATTTTTTCTTAAAAAAATTCAAACAAATAAATAAATACATACATAAATAAATCAATTTCACAACATGTATTTTTGTCATGCCATGTTGTGAAAAAATAATAATTTGTGATTGAACCAAAAAGAAAAGGAAAAAGATGGTGTATGATGATGTGGCATTTTAGTCCACATCATATTAATTTGGAACCTCATAATATCCATGTCAATTTTTTTAAATTAAAATTTGCTTAATGCAACATGTGATTATCCAAAATGATTAAAATAATTTTCATTAAAAATGTTTTGATCAACTAATCCTTTTTAACCAAAACCATACAAATTGCATCTATTAGTCAAAAAAAAATTATTTCACTCAAAAATTAATGAATTTTGGTAGTCGCAAAATCCATGATTTCTTTTTTTGATAGGAAATTTGGATAGAAAAGCATGACAAGATGGTGAACTGTGGAAGCCATGGAAAAATGGGATGCAAACACAACATATGAGGTGGAAGAAATTGTATTGGGTTAGCACCTTTTCTTCCACATCTTCAATTTACATATGGTCACAAATAACTTTAGCATGTCAACCATGCCATGGGTGCACAATGAATGTGAAAGCCCAACATATTGTGGTTGAAGCACCAAAAAGTGGACATGCATGTAAAAAAAAATCCAATCCCACATGAGGTCTTTTGTACACATACATATTGTCCCATTTAGTAGTAAGGGCAACTAAGGTTGTCTTGGAAAAATGGTTGCAAAATCTGAGGACCCATTTGAACTCCCCATGACACCTTGCGCACCTTGTGCTTATAAATGAAAGGTACATTTTATTCAATGTTGCCAAAGATGTTCCCTCACACATTCAATGGGAGTAGCAGTTGGACAAGGCATGGAACACTAAAAGCACCCGTGGACAATGTTTTCCTTGAAATACAAGATTGATGCAAAGGGTGAAAATCTAAACTAGTAAGACATGATATTCTAATCTCCTCAAGAAATCATGCATTTATGGATGGTGAATTTTTTATGTCCCCCGTGAGGATGACCCACCCCACATCATGGGAATTAGGTCATGGTTGAAAGAGAGGTACGATCTTGGTATGGGATGGTTTTGGCTTACCACATGTAACCTATGTTAACATTTTGTAGCAACTTCAATCTCCCCATTGTATTTTGTGTTGCATGTTTTCCTACCTACCTAATGTCAATGCTCTATTGTTGTCATTAACACTAGTAATGCATGTTGTGGCAATAAATGTAACACAACCAAAGGAACATGAATGGCACTCTTGCACCAATTGAAGCATGCAATCAATATGCATCCCATCAAATGAGATATATGTTGATGTTAAAGCTTGTCACTTGCCCTCAACTTGCAAGCATGAGGAAATGTTAAACATTTGATGAACATGTCCATGTGACATTTATAGTTGTTTAGGATAGTAGTGAATTGCTTAAAGTGGACACAAATTTAATGTTTCACATTTGTTAGTGTCAAAATTCCCATCCACATTGCCACCTAGGGAAGATGCGGAGGAAGACATACTAGAAACAAAACCACAAAATTTGGAAGGTGACTTAGACATGGAATAGGCCCTACCATGCCTTCTACCTAGTTGGGTTCAACCTTTATGGTGGATCCCTTGCATGGTGTGGGGCATGGAGACCAAAGGCCACCATCATCAAAGTGGCAAAAACTTTCATGGAGGTGAACATTGGGCTCAATGGCAACATTGTACACATGGAAAACATCATTACCATTTCGCATGTGGGACAAAATAACATAGAGGATGATGAAAATGAGTTGGAAATCCAAGAAATTATCCAAGGATAGGGTATGACTAAGACAAAGGTAGGAGAAAGGAAATTGCAAAAGGTTGGTGGCCCTTGCAAGATCCCTAGACCTACACCCCCTTGCTAATTCCTTGAGGTGTTTATCATATTTTGTGTTAATAATTTAAGCTTTTATTCCATTTTAGTGTGTTATGTCAATGTCAACATCAACAACTAATTTGACATGTAAGAGAGATAGGGAGTGTTGTGTAGACTATGTACTACTCTATGAGAACAAGCCTTTCCTAAAGTTCAACATGCATTTGGAGGCATTTATAGATGCATGCTTCCAAGAGTTAGACATTGAAACTATGGACTTTGCCATCCACCACTTCTTGTTCAACATACTAAAGGGTAAAATGGATGACTTTTTGTGTGTTGCACATGTATTTTTCCCAAGTCTTCAACAAATTATGTATTGTTGAGTACAATCATCATTATGACATGGTGCATTTGTGGGTAGACAAAAACATCATGTTAGTTACATCGCTCCATTGTGCCATACTTGAACCAAAACCATTGGTCAATATTTCTCTTGGAGATAAATAGGTTTGTCCTTTAGGCTTTTTGTTGAACTATTACAATACCGAGGCGGCAAAGTCATTCATGGAGTGTGTGTGGGTGGCATGAGCATGGGCTAGGGGACTATGAGGAGGAGATGAAAAGTTCACTCCCTTCACCCAAAAAAAGTTTGTCGCTTGAAATACAGAAGTAGGTGGGGAATTGGGAATACAAGTATGATATCTTGGCAAACATAAATGTCTACTTCATAGCCTATGTTGTAGAGGGTATCACCTTTTTCATAAAGGATATTGCCCTTGTTGTAAAAGGTACTACCCTTTCATCATAGGTGTATGTCATGACCCAAAAAATGTTATGAAACAACCCCTAAATTTTGTTGTTATTTTTTTCTTTTGGCATGACGTGCCAAGTAGCTCCACTACCAACCATGCATCCACCTGTTAGTTATTAGAAATTGTTAACATGGCTATCAATTCTTTTGATTGCAAGTTCAATGGCTAATTATGGAAACATGGGTGATGCAAATGGAGATTTTGTGTTGGATTTGCAAAGGAGTTGTATGTAGTTAACAATTTCAAAAGTTATAAAGCTACTTACATCACTTCCTTTGGTGGCATGCCAATGTTGCTTATCACTATGCCATCCATAAAAACAACAATGAAGGACACAAAGAACAACAAAAACGAGCACCAAAAGGAAAGGAGTAGTGGTGGAAATTATTCCCACAACTAAAATCTACATGTGTGTTACCCAATGTAAACCATCCGCTCAATTGTCCTTCTCCAAATGCTCCTAAAAAGCCAAGATTACATTGAAGAGTCTTTTGGGCCATCTAGAGGTATTGACAATGAAGCTTTGTAGGCCCATGTACTTCACAATATTGTAACATGAGATATAATAGCATAATTCATGTGAAACTTTAGGAATAGATTGATGTGTAATATCATTTGTCCTACTTGGAGTGGGGGCCCTCCAATTTGTAACATTTTAAGGATTGTTTGGTGACACACTCTTGCAATATGAACTAACAATATGTCAATTTTTTCTTCTACAAGTTGACATTTTGTGCATTTGTCTACTTGTACAATTTGTTTAATGAATGTGCACATCCACAAATGTATGAATGTATGCATCAATATGGCCAACATGCATGTTAATGTGTTGATTCTTTGTGGCATTCGAATGTTTTGGTGAAAAAATATTTTGTTGGGGGTATTAGTTGTGTAGAATGTGATGTGATGACATATTTAAAATAAAACATTGAATTTCAACATATTATGACCATCAATTGTCTTGTTAACACTTTGTTTATTTTATGTCATACCTTGTACATCCACCAATGTTGGTGTGCATGCAAGTATTTCATTACATATAGGAAACATGCATTTGAAAGTAAATAATTTGACACAAAATGTGCAACATAACAAATTTGAAATGGACGTTGTTAGTGATGCACGATCATTACAAAGTTAACACATATCATAAACCTTGCACATGAGACACTATAAAGTTAAACCATAGTGGCCTTTCTTGAGGTAGACCATGTAATTACAAGCAACGCATAGTTGCACCCATAGCCAATTTGTTGCAATCCCTTGTCAACCCCTATTTTTCCTATTCATGTGTTAACATGTTTATTACCACCTATTATCACCTTTTTAGTGTTGAACACATTATCTCTTTTAAAAGTCTCATTTGTGTTTCAAATTAAAATTATTTTCACTATAAGAAATAAGCTGATTTTCATTGGTCTTGCAACTAGGTTTTTGAGTTGCACGACCATTTGTAACTTCATTGCAATTCAACATATTTCTATAACATGAGTGTTATTGAACAAGTTGCACAAGTTGCAACAAACACAACTCATCATATTTGGAACCGTAAATGCATGTGACTTATGCAACTTAGTTGCAAATGTGTGGGAACAACTATTGTGCGACTCTAATCCTACCAATTTACAACTACCATTCTAACATTGTGTTGATGTTGTTTTCATTTATCCATCAATGGTGAACTTAATTAATTCTCATTGCAACTCCTTTATAACTTCAACTATTGTGAAAACACATTAATGGTTGCAATTGATTGGCAATTATGTGACAACTCATGTTGACACAAGGAATATTCATGTGTAACTACAATGTACCCAATTTGCAAATGGAAACTAAATGATTACTAAGTAGGTTCATCCATTGATGAACCTAATGCTTTTGTGATTTTTTTTCAACCATTGACATACTTGGAATATTGAGGGTAAAATTCACCATATTTTTTTATTGCATGTATTAATTTGGATTATTACATAACAAAAAACAACACATCCAACATGGCATAATTATTAACAACTTAACTAAATTGTACAACATCACATGTGCATGTTTTTCTATTCAAAATATATTTTAAAAAAGCAATACCACCATTTTATTTTTGAAAAAACCTTACTTTGTATGCACAATGTTGATTTTGATGGATTTAAACATTATCAAAGTTGGAATTTATAACATAAGAATAACAAAGATATCTTAAATTCAAAAAAGTAACATGTGTGTTTGAACAAACTAGTTTTATTTCAACTCTACTTTCCACCTCAAAATACCAAAAAATCTAACACAATAAAAGCCACAACATGATTTTCATCAAAAGAATTCTTCCCTTCACAAACCCCTCATCACTATAAGTTACATTTCACAAGTCAACTTTTTTTTAAAATGGAAGATTTTCAACCTTCAACCTCCAAGTTTTTTAAATAAACAAAAAACTTGTAAAGAACTATTCAACTTTTCTTTTAAACTAGATTTTAATAAATAAATAAATTATGTAACACATGATATGATAATCACATCACCAAAAGATTAAGAAATGCACAAAATGTGTAGAGAAAAAAACCTTATCCTTTCTAGTTCATATTGAGTTTCTTGACAATAGGCATAGGTGCATAAGGGTTGTTGATGCAAAGATGGGCATTTATCAATTTACTACCATGTATCACTTACTTAGGGTTTTTCTACCCAAATTTCATCTTTTCAAATTTCAAATTTTAAATTGAAATATAGTTGCATACCAGTTGTTCGTAATGGTCACATGATTGACTTGGTTGATTTGACTAATGTTTTCACATGTTGGCTTGGCTATTTTGGTCACTTTGGCTAACATGTTTATTAAATGTTAGTTGTTGAAAGGAAAAAATTGATCCTATGTAATTCATCTTGAATTTTTTAATGATATGCATAGGCACATGATCAACTTGAAATAATCGACCCTTGTTAATAAATTAATAAGATGTTTTAAGTATAAGACATTGAGGTATATAAAGATAGATCCATATGTATATCCTAATTGAATTTGTAATATAATATACACACTATTTTTAATTTCACTTCAAAAACATATTTTCACCTCGAATGATAAGTCTATAAAGTAACATGATGTTATGAATTGCAATGTAGTGGAAAATTAGTAATCAAATAGTTGAAAAATAATAAATAAATAATGAAAAAGTATTACTTATATAGCATGATAACCTAATGGCACGATTAGTTGTATCAATAGGAATCATAGTTGACATCTAAGTACCAACAAGTTGAAAGTGTCATATGTAATGGGTGGTGAAAATGTATACATGTGGCATGATCATGTGTTGAAGTTCTACATTAGTTGCAAAGTAGTTGTTACTTGGGTGCTACATTTATTGTAGTTATAATGTAGTTGTCACATGTTATTAAAATGCAACTTGCTAATAAAGTCAAATGGTTGACTACAATCACATTTACAATGTGTTCATCTTGCAACTAACTTGCAATTAACAACTACAATACAAATCCTTGATTATATGACATGACATTTTATTTAGTAATTCTTTGTATTTTCATGGGACAATTGTAGCATAGTCATATATTAATTATTTTGGGGCTTTAGTTGCATGCAATTTAATTATTGTAAACATGATTTCTCACAATGTTTTCAAATTACATTTAAAATGGGAGCTTTTGCTTGGGGTCCACAAGGCCGTTTTGATTTATGTTTCCAATGTTTTCAAATTACATTTAAAATGGGAGCTTTTGCTTAGGGTCCACAAGTCCATTTTGATTTATGTTTCCAATGTTTTCAATCGACTTTTTATATGGTGCAAATCTATTAAAAGATTTTCCAAGAACAAGGAATTATTTTGAGCAATCTCCACCATTTCTAACAACATGTGGCATATGTCATCTTCTAAATTTTTTATTGTCTTTCATGTCTTTATTGCCTACATGTTGAACACGAGGTGGGCATTGTGCTAATAAGTTGCACAACATTCATTTTTGGGCTCAACATGTTTCTATTAGATCCCCTTGTATAGTTCCCACTAGAAATCCACAAATACCTTGTTATTGTGCCTTTTGCCAATTCTTGATGTAATAACATGAGGACCTCCACCTAGTGTTTATAGATGTTGCCACATTGGGCAACTAAACATTACAACATGCCCATGCCATTCATATGATGGGTTGTAAATCTAGTATCCCTTATGCTTATGATTCATGGAGGAAATTAAAACACCCTCTCCTAGGTGTGATGTCAATATGACACATTCATCCATTCTAACCTTCAACGCATCACCTATCACAAATTGCTCTTCTTATTGTTTACAAAACCAAAGCCCTTTCTCATTGATTGATACCAACAGTGGAACAATATGTCTCATGTTAACTCATTCATTATCCAATCCACATGCCTACTACAAGCTTTTATCTTACTGGATCAAATAGTGGCCTTGAGGTGGAAATGGTAGCTTTCAATTGTTGCATTAAGTCTTGCTTAATGTAATGAAAAGTTTTATGGCCCACAACCCATTTTTTCATTTTTAATAGACCTTTGGTCTTATGTGCCTCTAGAATTCATGTGTTGCTAATAGGTTCTCCATGAACTTTTGTAACTTTGATCTTGCCCATTAGTTCATTCCTTGGTTTTTTAAGCAATTCACATCATACATTATGCAACCCATTTCTTTCAATGTCAATGCCTAGATGATTGCATCCTTGATCTTGCTACAAGCTTGTTTTAACCAAGCCCTCTTCACATGCCATAAACACAAGAATATTTTTGTGTATGGCCACATTTTCTTGCACCACATGCAAATATTGTCCATTGTTAGGATAATGGCATAAACATATGGTGATAGGTAACAAGCCCACATTGCCATTATGTAGGTTACATACTTAAGTTGCTAATAATTTATGCTTTGGCATCATTAACAATGAACATGTTTGATAACCAATTGTCATTCTCTTGAAATAGATTTTCTTTCAAAGTGACAATCCACGAAACAAGGTTTGTTTGTTTGTTGCTAAATGTGATGATGTACATGACAAGAACACATTTGAACCTTTCATTGAATACCATCATTATATACAAGGGGAATTGCTCAAAACATTATTCTTGTTCATTATGGCCCTATACCTATCTACAATGTGCACCTCCCCATTTACACAACACATTGGAAAAATGTAGGACAATCAATATCATGAAAGGATAAGTACCTTTTTCTCGTTTGTCCCAAAGATTGCATCAACACAAACACTATTGGTGTGTCCATGTTGTAATATTTGGTCCTTTTGTAAGGGTGTTTCGATACCAATTGTGAGAGGCATGTTAACACCTATTAATTGACCTTCAACAATGAACCTTATTTTGTGGTAATAAATAAATTTTCTTGATTTTGTTGCATTCACATTTTCACATGTTTGCCTTATTGGAATATTTTTTATATGTTCATTTTGCTAGCTTCCCCAATAGATTGTGAATGTCCTATACAAAAGAGAGACCCCTTGTCATATTACCATCTTGCTTCATTATTTCTTTCAAGCATAAGCATGTTAAATTAAGCTAAAAATAATAATTGTCAATTTTGGAGGTTAAAAAGTAGGACACATTCTTTGAAAATTAGTGTTTAAACTACATAAACATATGTAGTACGCCATGAAAAAGTTTTTAAAAACTTAAGATGTTTTTTTTTCCCAACCTATTTTCATTCATATTTCTTGATTTGGTGCCAATGTCCCATTTTGCATAAAATTGTCATAAAGTATAATCCTAACCTTTCATTTTTGAAATCTATTCTTATGGCTCCCTCAAAGAATGTTTAATACATGTTTTACCATGTTACAAGCACAAAATGTAATTGTAATTCATATTAAAAAGTAGGTTCTTAATGCTTCAAACCTACGTAAGGAAAAACTTACTTTTGAAAGGCTTAACATTGTCATAATTGAAATATTCAATTTTTAAATATGTGTATCAATATGCATGATGACTCAAACATTAATAACACATCATTTGAAAATTTTGATTTGGAAAATATATCAAATATATATTTTCAATAAATAAATAAAAATATTTTGAATAATAATTTAGATTGAGGATGATCGTATATGGTTTTTTTAGTATGTTAAGTACATCCCAAAATTTATGACATTGATAAAAGGCCTAAAATTAAAAAAAGTAAAATCTATTTTCCACCTACTTTTACTTTTGAAATAAGGATCCCCAATTGGCCTACTTTAGCATGCTTGTGCCCTTTCACTCTATTCTTGTGTTTAGCCATGATTTGTGACATAAATAGTTCCAACTATAGCTATTCCAAGACAAAGAATTTTTTTATTACAAAAATGTGGGTAAAAAAACACATCATTGTTCAATCTTTGCAACCCTCCCATGCATAATCAAGCATTCTTGTTCATATTTTGCTTCATTCAAAAAAAATCTTTGTGATATCTAATTTGCAGGTATAACCTTTTCACATTGAATGTACATTAGCATCCCAACTTTTGCTAATTCCTTTCTTTTATGTTGTTTTTAAATCACTATTGCTTTTCAGCAAGATGTTTTGTAGCACCAAATGCTTTGTTACTTCTTGAACTAAACCGCTACTATCACTGGGCCTATATTTGTAATGGTATCTATCCTCACATAGGGACATTACCCATGACACAAAATTGCATATGTTTGAACAACTTGCACTGTGTGCATTTCATTTTGAAAACTTGAAATTCTTAACTACTATTACTAAATGGATATTCTAGATGTATTTAAGATGTGTCTTGGGGGTCCTTTGCTTTCTACTTCTTTATTTAAACAAGTATTCCTAACATGCACATGCATTATATACCTAGAATTGTTGTCATAGGAGTTTTGCTTGGGCATCTTCATCATCCTTGGTTAATTAACAACATCCTTGTCCTTTTGAATGAAAGCACATGGCACATAAGGGTGATTTCCATCTTCATACAAGAAATTTTTGAACCTCTCCCACCTAATGTATGTGATTGTGACCTTCATTGATTTTTCTTCACCCTTTCCTCTCCTTGTTTCCATCACCCACACCAAATCTTGTTGAAAAAATGGGTTTGCAAGTGGCTCTTGCAACATCTCCCACAACAAATTTAACTACATTGCATGTTGTTCACTATACACATCCTTGTACTAATCATCCATGGCCTTCTTTTGACAACAGACCAACCTTGCTTTCATTTGATTCCAATCAATGCCATTTCCTTGCCTCTACCTATCCACTATAACACACACACAAACTAAAACAATCATCCTACTACCCTTCTACGTAGGCATATGCATTCAAACTACATTACACTCCCTTCATAGGCACCCCCAAAACCATGTTCCAATTTGAAATGGATGTGGATGGCCATGGATGCAAGCCCATGATTCCCAAGTCCATTAATGGCATTGATTGTCGTCACCACCATTGAAAGTGGGCCCCCCAACATGGCATGTTACCCGTTCCACCTAACATGTTACTTGTGACCCAGCCCCGGTTACCTGTTACCATGCACTCGATTGGTACAGGGCGTGATCTTGGGCAAGCAAACCGCTTGAAAGGAAAAAAAAGACAGGGTTGACATGGCTTTTCAAGAATTTGACACTGCCTCCATTGTTGGTCCAGGTTTCATACCTTGGGCTGAAATAGTGTGGGGGTCAACTAGGGGCTGGACGTGAAGATGTTTTTTATTAGGGAGGAATACAGGGAACCCAGAGGCATTTAATGTAAATTTTAAAAAACCAATACATGTGGAGACCAACTTTGATCCAATTGCAATTGGAGAGAAAGCTGTGGGGATGGTTAGGGAGGTCAGAAGGCAAAGAGAGGATAAATATGCCCCAAATTGCAGCCAAAAGAGACGTCCAGAGAAGTGATGTGGTGGGGGGGTGCATGAAATTTTGTAATGTTTATTAGTACGCCAGAAAGTTGTTGAATGATCCAGATTCTCAGGAAGCCAGCCAATGAGAACCTGCAAGTAATCTCTCATGATGAAACTGCTTCACATGCTTCACATGTTTTGCTGTTTTGGAAGCTTGCAGGATCATTTGCCCCTTCTCCTCCTCCTTTTCCCTGGTACTTCATCTACCTTGGTACATACAATCCTGGAATATTGCTTCTTTCCCTCCTCATTCCTCTTTGCTGGCTTTGAATTACCATTCATGTAAAGACATTAGCAGATTTTCCTAGTGTAATTGGAGGCCATGTTGCAGCCTGTAATTTTCCTCTGTGGAGGATGGGTGTTTCAGAAAAGGAAATGCCCACAGGTTTTTCACAATGCTCACCCTCCTTTTCTAATTTTTTCCCATGGTACCTGGTATCGATGGGGTAAACAGGAAAAAAGCTAAGAAATACAAATTTTCCCAGGTCTTTATGCTCTCAGCCACAGGCTTGATCAGAATTGTGCCCACACTCAGCTCCAGCTCTGCCTCACATGAGCCCTTATTCTAGTAAAGCCTGCCCCAAGCTTTACCCTACACTTCATCCAGGAGCTTTCAGAATTTCTTGCTTGCAATTGAGGAAAGAAGAGGAAGAAGCAAGAAACCCCCTTCCACCTTCTTACTGCATGAGATTGCTTTTTCTTGCATTTTTTGTGTTCACACACTGCTGTCATCTGCCTATGGTATGTTGTTATTATCAGGTCTGTTCAGTATTTTACTTTTTTATGAATTTAAGATATAGCCAGAATGAGATTATCCATAAGAAATATGGCTATAAACCATATACGAAAAGAAAATATTGAAACATACTCTCATATATTTGGCTAACTACTTGAACCACATATCGAAATGTGGCAAATTTTAAAGATTTTTTTAAAAAAATTGAAGTTTGGGGACTAAAAGAAAGTCATTGAATTTGCAACAAACACACCAAAGGAAAAAAATAAATCTGATCTGCTCTTGTTACTCCTTGTTTTCTTGGTGCTTGAGGTGTAAGTCTGTTCTCTTTGTTCTCGGAGCTCTGTCAGTAATTCCACCCACGAAAGTTTTGTACCCCAATTCCCCTAAAAATATATGAGATACACTTATAGAGTAGATACAAATCAATACCTCTGATCGAACACCCACCCTTGAAAACCAAATGGTCCAAACTTTTATACAGGGATTTGGGGTGCATTTATGGACTAGCAATAATGTCTACTATGGTGTAATGTAGTTCCATCAGATGATGATTTGCCAATATTTCAGCAAAAGTCTTTTCTTGAAGCATGATTGTTACACTCAACTGTTGTATTATCCAACAAAAAAGAAAAAAAAAAGAGGGAGCCAATGTATACACTAACAGTTGTTAGGTCTTATTCTCCCTTTCAATTGACTCATTCTCATGCTGAATCAGCCATTCACATGGGTGCCGATTCTGTTGCCTAACCAGCAGGCCTTCGCCAATTCTGTAACAGCTCCAAGGAGCAGGCAGGGTTTGGCCAATTTTGGCGATGCCACAGGCAAGCTAGGAGCCAAGAATCAGACAAACCCTGGTCACTCGCTAGTACATTTATACTGTAGCACACAGCTTCAGCACATATATGTTGAATAATTAATTAATTTTAAAGATTCCATTTCAAAAAATAAGAATATTCTCATAATATTGCCAAAGATTCTTCATTTTCCTTCACACAAATTTTTTTTTTGAAAAAAATTAAAATTTGAACATTTCAGCATTTCTAAAAATACACAATTTGTGCCCAAGCCACCAAGGAGGTGCTCCAGTATTCTGCTGCAATTTGTTTATCTTGGCTTAGTTGCCTCACTTGGTTGTATATAAGTGCACCTCTAGCCTACAATTGACACCTATTCCAATGCAAACCATGTCAAACCAGGTGCTATGCACATGCCCAAGCATGGCTCTTTTCCTTTCTTTAGGATCTCTCTGCACCCCACAGCCTCAACATTACATTACTCTCTTGCAGTTCCAGGATCCATAAAAATTGTAACTGATAATATCTGCTGAAAGTAGTACCATCCCCGGCTTGTACATGATGAATGCATATGCCTTAAATAAGCTCCCTTTCCCTACCTTCCCCTCTTCCTTTCAAGTTTTTAAGAAAATACATCAAAAGAATCAAATTGACACAAAATGTTCTTGTTCTCAGCCAATTTGGTTTTTGTCAGGAATCAAGTCAATCAAAGTTCGAAAGCATTCCCACTAAGTTTCACTGTTGATGAATATGTCCTTACTAGTGGGTACCCGTGACCTTCAGACACTGGGTACCCATGACCTTCGGACACTGTGAAGTCCCCCGGTTTCTTTAAACCAAGAGAGAGACAGAAAGGCGCAAAGCAGTTTTTTTAAAAAAAATTTATTGTTTTTGAAAAGTCCCCCATGAAAACTTCTACAGTACCCAAAATCAGCAACGACCATACCAAAAACTTTCTGAAAAGTGACTGCTGATAACTTCCCTCAGTGGGTGTTCTTTGGAGCAAAAGTTGCCGAGCTCCGTCACACACAGTCCGGACCGGACCCGGCTCGGCACCCCGTTCTTGACGTTGGCTATCTCGGGTCTCCGTTCCGAGCTAGAATGTCATAACCTAATTTCCTCCAATAGCTTTGCCCACAGACTGGGAACAGGAAATTCCGCCCTCCGATTACCGCTGAGCCCGGTCGGCCTGAAACCCGAGCTCCGTCAGGGACGTAGTGAATTTATATATAAGATGGGGCAAAGTAGATTCAGACAATTGGGTCTTGTTGCCTCACCTAATCCTATATATAAAAGCAAACATGGTGTCTGTCCGTCTGTCTGTGGCGACAAAAACAAGACGAGGTCCTGAAACGAGCGAGGTCCTCAAAACCTTCAAGGACCTGAACCAAGGTGGCCAGAATCCTCAATAAAGGACCTGAATCGAGATTCTCAGTACCTGGTCCAGACCTCGAGACGGACTTGAAACGAGGTTCCTAGAAAGAAAACCCGTCGTTGGGGACCTGAAACGAGGTCCTCAGAGAGAAAACCCGTCGTTAGGGTCCTGAAACGAGGATGCACTCCGACTGGCAGTTCCCAGTTTCGGACATATTGAAGAAGAACCAACAGCCGAACACAGGTCCGGTTCAGTGTTGGGTGGTGCTTTTGAGTCTTTAAAGAACCACCGGTTCAGGTCCTTTAAATATTTCAGACCCTAAGAGCCCCCTGCTTCTTGTTCTTTGAAAAAACAGGCCAGGGCAGCCGATGCGGGGGGCCGGGCGAGGTGCCACGGGTGGCTGGAGTGGCGTAGCCATGGGTTGCCCTCACTCGTCGAAATAAGAGATTATTGCGTCTGTAGAGTGTGTCATTTAGACAGGTTATCCAATAGTCATCTACCCACATGATAAAGCTACATAATAGGCCATAATTAGGTTATTAATTGAAGTCTTTGTAGTGTGCACTGTGCACATCCTAAAATTACACAGGGTTCAGTTCAGTGCAGTGTTCTTTTTCTTTTTTTCTTTTCTTTTCTTTCAATTTTGTAATGTAGACAAAGTTGCCAGCCGTGACCATCCAAAAGAAAATTTAGCCAAATTTGACCAAAATTAGATATGAAAATAGAAACATATAAAGATTTTTCTATATTCTTTGCTATCTACTGGAATCTTTCATAAATATATGCAGATCTGGAAAAAATCTGGGTCAAGACATGGCAAAAGAATTGGGCCGTTTTTTTCCATGAAAAATCATTTATATAGTCAAAATCATATTTTTCAGATCTCAAAATAGGAAAAAAAATTCCCCAAAGAAGTCGTTTCAGAAATTATTCAAAACATTTGTTGAAATAAGCCAAAGTTTTCTGAAGCAAGAGAAGGTGGAACGAGTCTACTCAAGGTGACTTCTACCCTGACAAAGAAGATTGAAGTTTTACATCTCACAAGTTATGTGCATCCACTCCCCTTTAATCATAACTTGGTTTTTGATACAACAAGTTTCTAATGCAAGAAGTAATCCTGGGGTGTTGAAGTAGGTAGTCATTCTTTATGGGAACCCCACTTCAGTGGAAAATGCTAACTATCATAATGTGACTGAGGTGCAATAATTGTCCTTGTGATTTAGGAGTTACTGAAAATAATACTGATTTAATTTTCGGGGATCTGGTAATGTAACCCCACCATGATATGTATTATGCATGTGTGAAATGTGTGATACCTTGACTTTGGATAGGCAAAGCTTGTTGGATTTATGAATTAAAATGAGAGTGAAAAGAAACGTTGACTTGAATTAATGTGAATGGAAACCAGTAATATCTAGTACTAAAGCCGGATTCACAGCAAGAGGGTAGTATTAGTTCATTTAACCCTCTCTTGCTTGGGGTTCAAGATGATTAAAAGTATAAGAAGCAATCTGATCTTGTTGTCCTTCACAAAAGGGATTAAATAAAACTAATACAATGAGATTTAATTTAATTTTATATTGAGATGTTCAGAGTTCAGACCTAAGGCTCAATTTCAATCTTAGATGACTTCTAAATAAGAGAGGAGAGTATTTTAATCTTTTGAAATCAAGGGAACCTCTTTATTTCATCATAATTTAAAGTCAAATTTTTTATAATTCAGAATATTTACTCATAGGGGTAAGATATCTCAAGTATTTACTCCCTCCTTAACCCCAATGACACATCACTTGCCAACTCATTTATTCTCATAGTTTATTCCTTTACTACCTCTGTACGAATCCAGCGTAAAGAGCATTGCTAGGCTTGTTCTGTTTGTTGAAGGAGCAAGGTTGAATCCATGGCATTCCACTCGAGCAAACGTTCAACACACCCATACATGCATGCACACGCTTGCACAAACCCTTCAATCCATGGTTCTAGTTGCAGAAGGCCATGATCTGTAATTAATTATCCATCCACAACCTAAGCCAATTATGTGAACACAACACATGAACGCATGAAAATAAAATCAAACAAAGGGTTGTCAATATCCTTGCTCATTCACCCTTATTTGAAGGATCAACCATTGTTGTGGTCACCCATACCAAGGCTAGGAATTCATTGCACATTGAAGAAGAGTGTCAACTGCAGTAACTTGGCAGCTTCAATACTGATTATGTTATTTATAGAAATGTTGTAGAGTTTTTTTAATCATTTTCGAAGGAAAATAATTTTTTTATAAAAATTATGAATTATTTTATTTTTGACGACGGTATCCATCAGGAGAGGCCTAAAGTGTAGACAAAACAGACAAGATGACAATGCCCAAGGGTAATGAAGGATGGGTGTCAATAGAAAGAAGCCAAAATCATACGGATAATTGAAGGTCACATGAAACCAATCCATGGGGGCACGTTTTATGCCTTCAACCTTGATTGCATGCAGCCAATCCTCTGGACACAACACTGGGATGAAGCTGTGGAATGACAAGCTTGGCTGTTTTTGTATTTGCTTAGTCCATGTGATAGGGAAGGGTTTAATGAAAGGACTGGAACTTGCTTGCTCTCCTCCACCCCTAGGACACACACTTTTAATAAACATTATTTATCTACAATGGGCCAGGTGGTCCCACATTCCACAGGGTTTGCACTTTGCACCTGCCTTGGTATGGGAGATTCCACATGGTGTTTAACAATGATATAAACTATGGTATCGAATATGGGACCAGCCTGGTAAATAAATAAATAAATAAAGGAAGAACACCCCTCAAGGGAACAAGAGAAGAAAAAAGCAAGTCTCGAGGTCCTAGGTTACTTGATTTATCCTCTTAAGGCTACCCATCATCTGTTTCACACTTTTGGCTATTACCACTAGCACGAAGCAAGTCATGCAAGGAGATGGGCAAAAAACCTAGAAGAACACCAAGCTTACAAGAGGCCTCTCCTATCGTTGCAATTGCACATCGTAAGGTAGTGGCAGCAAGAACTTTCTAAAGAGCCACATACACCCTTTGTCTGTAAAATGAATGTAAAATTGAAAGAGGAGGTCTTCCTAAGCTCTTCATCGACCATGCCATGTTGGCACATTGATGAGGGAAGTCATTGACCTATTGTTGTAAACATCTAAATATCTTTATTGCAAGGGGTATAAAATCATCCTCAGGGTGTCGGTCGCAATATGACACAACCTTTGCTTAAGTTACAATTGTCATGACCACTTCCTAAGAAGAAGTGACTCATGAAACAAGATTTGCACGAGTCGAATCAACAATGACTACGTCTATCATTATGCGTATACCACTTGTTGTAAGCACAATATCCGCTTGTTAACACTATGACTAGAAAAATGAAATTGAAGAAAGATGAGTTTGCTTGCACAAAATATGGAACCTAACATCCCTAGCAATGGAGGCAAAAGAATCTCGAACTACATCATGTTTGACAATGCATTCTTCTTCATGAGCACAACAAAAAAGGTATATCAGGCTATTGAATCTATAAGCTAGCTGTATATGCATCGAGAAATACCACAAGCCATAAGATGGGGGAGGCCTAATCTCATGCGAAGTTTTAAGAAAATATGTTAGAGGCCATTAAAAAAAAAGGATAATTGGGTAGGCAAACAATCAAACACTTTAACATGGGCATGCGCAAGATTTCAACCAAACACAATGGCAACCAAAAAACAAATTTGAAATGATGTTAAAAAATGAATGTTCATGCACGCATTTTGAAATATTATACTAAAAATGATCTACTCCTCTTTCTCATAATTGTTTAAATGAAAAGATGCAAACTTGAATACAGTAGAACCTCTATAAACTGATCCCCCCAAATTTTATAACCTCTCAAATTTTATCACTCCGGCCCGATCCATCAATGGGACCAAGCAAAAATTTTATATTCTTATAACTTATCATTTTTCCTCTTTCCCGACAATTTTATAATTTTATAATTCGTTTATTTCTCGATCAGTTATGGTGGAAATAGCTAGTGATAGGCCTCTCTACCGTGTATATCTAGTTTAAGGCAAAGTGTGAAGTGCGTTAGAGGGACAATACTCCGGTTACAAGCAGGTTCGGAAAAAAAGTGCTGGACTTAAGATGTTTTTCACCCTTTTTTTCTGCCAAAGACGGGTTGCCTTGATGATCAAAAATGCAAAGAAAATGGGAAAAAAGAGCAGCCTGTAGCTTTTGAACCCTGCGCCTCACAGTTCCAAACTCTCCCATAACTTATAACCTCTCAAACTTTATCACTGGCTACTGGTCCCTAGGTGATAAAATTATAGAGGTTCTACTATAGCTATAAATAAAAGGTCACAAGCCCACTTAAGATGAGTTTGAAATGGAAGTGGTCTTAAATTGTTGGCCCCTATAGCCCCCAATTTTTAGGTTTAAAAACAGCAATATTTGTTGGAAAAAATCATTGATCAGCAACCAACACCCCTTCTTTATTAATGACTACTAGTTTCTTTATGTTAATATTATACATGTCATTCAAAAGGAAAACATCAATGAAAGACCCGATGATTATTTATTACATCAATCCCAATATTCATAATGTATGACATTATATATATCATATTATATTAGTAATAATGCATCATCAATTCATAATGCATAATTGAGTTAGATCAAACCAATGTATAATTTTCAGCTTACCAATTTCATTCTAAATTTTCTTTTTTATAAATGCCAATATATTTGATAAGAAAATAACATTAATTTGCAATAGTGTTGGGTAGGTATTTGAATTGGCATAGAACCCATGCTACTTAATTTGGTGGGTATATATGCACATATCCAATTAAAATGGGAATTTGAAATATTCACCCCAACCTTTTTGTCGTTTAAAACATTTGTGGTAACTCTTTATCTCATGCTTAATGCTTAAAAATTTAATATATGGCTCCTACCTTTATAGATGGGATTTGGTATTTATATCATGTTGTTACTTGTTGACCAAGTTGGTTATAAACCCACAACATGCCACTTAAGTTACTATTAATTTTTAAAATCACTTTCATGTTATGTTACTAGAATAAAATATCCATTAAAGAACTATCACTATGAAAAATTATTTCCATTGAAACCACATTGCCCTATAACTAAAGCTCAAAAAACAACTCATATACAACTATTATGCAACTATCCCTTGGGTATTACAATTATTATGCAACTATCCCCTTGGTAATATGGGAAATTAATAAATAAATTGTCATTAGAAAATTAGTTAGGTGTATTATAATTGCAAGTGAGTTGAAAATGGGTTTTCTACGTGGTAATTTCTATGCACCATACATACATATGTAATCAACCACGTTTCATTTGGGTTTCATGTTATTTCGCACTATGAATGATGATGATTAAATTATTTCGTGTGGACATAATAATTTTGTTGTAATCAATTTTGTCTTTTCAAAAGATAAAATTTTGTAAATTTCAATAGATGTCATTTTGTTCCATTAATATTTTTTTACATTCTTGACTTTTTAGGCAAAATGCCAATGAAAGTTTGATTCATTAAAAAAAAATTCACATTAAAATACAAAAAAAATAAAATAAAATTTAAAGGGTGTAAAACAAACAACGAAATACAAGCTGACAAAAACATTGAAAGGGTGCAAGATAGACAACAAGATACAAACAAACAAAAGAAAAAAATGATTTTGAAATGGAATTTGATCTATGACAAATTATAATTCGGAATGATTATGGAATTGTCATAATGACAATCACCAAAATCCCATCCTACATAAACCAATTTCATTGAAACATCATCATTATAATTTTTTGAAGAGTTACATTGTAATTGCATGTGACAACTATATTTAAAATATTATAAATGTGCCGCTAAAGTAACAATTATGTTGCAATTAATGTATGATGTATATACATGCAATCCTACCATGTGTTCATAGTTTCACTACCCATTATGGGATACATTGGCATCTAGTTTTTTTACTATGATTCCCATTGATACAATTAGTAAGGCCACTAGTATATCATTATTGAACTACTAGTGTGCAACTATGCTGTGACTATTGTGTAACAACTTATAATTTAATAAGGATACAAATTCATATGTAATGTTTTATTAAAAAATATTATTTCAATAATTTGATTATAAAATATTGATTACATTTAATAAACTTCATTATTATGAAATTATTAATTAAAAATAATAATTGACTATTAATATAAATAAATAAATAAAATTCATTTAATTAGTTTTAAACTAAGTAACTAACTAATTATGTTAATTAAATTGAATAATATGCATGTATATGAATAATAATTAGTCATCAAATAATAATCAGATAAATATTTATTTGAGTTAAGGATACTTGATAATGAAGTAAACCAATTAATTAAGATAACTATTGTTCATCAATAATTACCATATCATTAATTATCTAATTTAATTAAGAAAATAATTACTTGGATACATATAATTAATTTAAATGTGAAACTAAAAGCAATGTGTATATTATATTAAAAATTCAATTTGGGTGTACATATGGATATGCCTATTTATACCTTGATGTCTTTTTCCCCAAATTCATATTTAATTATTAATTTATAATATTTAATTATTCGAAAAATTCATTAATTACTATATATTAATTAATATTTAATTTAATTAATAATTATGAACTAATTATTTAAACTGAATAATTGACTATTAATATGAGTTATAAATCAATTTGATTCAAATAATTATTTTTTAGTTAATTAAAATAACTAATAATTTTAAATTTTTAAAATAACAAATGATTAATTTTATGAATTTAGATGTTTAATCATCTAATGATAAATTATCTGGAATTAAATAATTAATTTTTTGAAATAACTAACTAAAAAATTAGATGCATTAGACTGATTATTTCAAATATATTTTTATTCAGTTAATTAAAATAATTAATTATCTAATAATAATTATCCAAATTTACTAACTAACTAATTATTTGAATTAGACTAACTAATTTAGATAGCTAACTCATTGGTTAATTAATTCAAATAATTTATCCAAATAATTAATTATCAGATATTTAATTCTAAATTTTAGTTTTCAAGATAATTATTTCAGATAAAATCAGATAAATTATTTTGATAATTAATTATCTGAAATAAATCAATAAATTTAAATCATTATTTCATATAATTGAATATTAAATAATTAACTCACATATATAAATATTAGATTATTTCTAATTTAATTGTATGACTTACATAATGAAAAACAAACACAAAACATGTGGGAAAATGACTTTGTAATTACAACTTGATTTACAACCAAAAAACAAATAGAAAATTTAACCCATATGTTTTGTTTTTGAATCTCATGTCACAAACTATATAAAAAAAGGTGTTTTTTCTTATGTTTTCACATTAAAATACACATGTCATTTTTGCAAATGAACTCAAAGAAACTTAACCTTAAAGGCAAAACATAAAATAAAATAAAAATATTTACATGACTATTATTTAATTCACCTATTTTCCTATCTACTTACCCAGTTACTTACATAAGTAAGTAGGTTATATTTTGCTACCAACCTATGTAAGTGGGTAGGTAAGTAAATATGTAATGTAAATATGTAAGTCTTAGGACATACCAACTTACCTACCTATGGGTATGTTCCAACCTACCTATCTATTAAATTTTATTTTATTTTATTTCAAAATTCAATAATTTGTCATGTGGCAAAAAAATTGTTATGTTATGTGTCATAATCTTGAACCATCATTTAAAATCATAATAGACAATGGAGATCAATAATTCAAAAAGAAAATAATTTTTAAATCCAAAAAATTTCATAGTGTCACATGTCAAATTTTAATGGATGCATGAAAATTAGTAATGTTGGCATGTCATTATGGTTGTAATTGTAATGAGTTGCACCATATAAATAATGAGTTGTAACTCTTACAGCTCATGTAACTTGTCTAATAACACTCATAATGTAAAAATATGATGAGTTGCAAGTGGTCATTGTAACTCAAAAATTGAGTTGCAAGGCTAATAGAAAAACATTGTGTTTCCTCATAGTGTAAGAATATACTCATTTTCATAAAATTGATGAAACCCCCAACCCTAACCCATAAATGGTTTTTTTTTCATTTTTTCTTAATAAGGTGGATGGCTTCCATGTTCATGTGGTGGAAGCCGGATGGAATCTTTGTTTTTTGGCTAATAATTTTAATCAACTACCTAATGAATATTTTATTTTGGAACTAGTTATGCTAAGTAATTAGCTTTGCTTCATAACCAAGTAGCAATAACCCAACCAATGTTTTAGGGTCATGTGGCTACATTTGTTTTCATGTTGGAGCCAATGAGACTATTGAATGTAACAAAATGTAAAACATGGGGCAAAAAATGTCTTATTGTTTAAGCTATAAGGGCTATTGAAACTAGTTCAATATTGAAAAGTTGGAAACAAATCTTGTGCAAAGCAATGGCAAAGTGAATATACAAGTTAATATAAACTTTAATGCATGTATCATGTTTGTTCATTGTTATGTCATTGACAAATGTGCAACCTCAAGCATGGCATTAAGGACAATGCATTAAAGCATAACATGTTACAAGTTCATTGTATGTTATAGCATTTGCCCCTTACCATTCAACATTGCTAAAGAAGGGAACAATATTATTGTCTAAAAAGTTGAAAGACACCTTCTTGGGTGCCTACATCTTTTATGCCAGGTTTTAAAAATTGAACTTGATGGTCATTGATGTTGATGTAAACATCATGTCATAAAACATATCTCCCACATTGACATGGGTGCATACAATAGATTCTCCTTTTCTTACAACCCATGTTTCTCAATTGTTAAATGTAGACAATAGGGGTCTAGGAGTGCAACAATCCATACCTAACTTACAATCACCCACACCTACAATATGTACTTGATTTCTCAAAATCCACACCTTACTCTTGAATCCTCAATATGTATTTAGCATAACTATTAAACTTTACATTACAAACATGTTCAAAATCATCCCAAAGGAGAGAATTACCAAGCACCATTTTAAGTACCAACCTTCATTTTTTACTTAAGGTTATTACCATGCAAATAGCCATACTACCAAACATTGTTGTAGGTACCAACATTCATTCCTTACTTGAAAAATTACTACCATGTAGATAACCATATAGAATGACATTACAATCACATTTGGGATCCACATGGACTTTTTTGAAAGGAGTGACATTATCAAATTAATTTGCCACAATGTAAAGGTGGCTTGTATTCACAATGTCCAAGGCTTGAATTTAGCCATGAATATTCAATTTGATATGCACCTCTCACTTCATGCTCTCAACACCACAACTCAATACCAAGAAAAATTACATTAATTCGATTCATCGTAGATGATGTGAATTAAAAGCCTTACTCATTTTCTATACATAAGACCTAAGATGTAGAACAATTTGGCACCATCACAAATCTTAGTCCAAAACCATTGCATCTACTTTTTCTTTGTCTTGCATAATTGTTTTGCATCTTTAAATTTCTAACCAAGATGAATTAAAGCCCTTGAAACCCATGAACTTGCAAGATATTCAAAAGTATGAATGTTTCATGGACCAACCAACCAACCAACTCTACACACAAATTCCCATCATTCATTACATTACAAGGTGCATGCAAATATTCAAGCACAACAAATGGAGTATTACTAGTAATGTGTGTTGTGGAGGCTCACCATTTCAAAGTTGAAGCTACCATCAATGAATAACAAAACTAGATTTACAAATTTGGTCACATCAATTGTGATTTAGGACCTTTTACAATTGAACTTGGTTGTGTTTCATATAATGGTTTACAAACAATTGTATCAAAAGAGTCTTGCCCAAGGTTGCATTCATTCATTCATTGTTGTTCACACGAAGAGATAGAAAAGAACTAGTTCAATCTTGCAATTCATAACTTATCATGAATTTTCATAATCAATTTGCATTTAATTGAAACTTGAGTTGTAAAAATGAGATAACAAGGAAATTGATCAACATGCAAGCCATATAGTTTAGGTTCAAAAGGAACAAGAGTTTGCATAAACAAAGCTCTTGAGGTGATCCTTGTACAAAAATGATGAAGGGGTGGATTCAGAGCTAATGCGATCCATGAATGAAACATGAAGCTTGTGCTATTCTTTATCAATAATATCATATTATAGTTTTTTTTTAAAAATAATGTAAAAGCTTGGGTAGTTTGAAAACCATCATCAATTTAAATTTTTCCTAAAGAGAAAATATCAACAATTTCTTGAAGAACCATCATCGTTCATAGACCAAGTGACACACCCTTATGATTGTGAAATTGTATTTGGGTCAAAAACCCTATAGGTTTTTAATTCCTAATTTTGTAGTGAAATGCAAACCCAAGGCGCACTCCTTAACTCTTACAAAGAAATTGAGCACATGAACTTTGGCATGGGACCATAACATTAAAAAGTAAAATTCAAAGTGAAATCGATTTACACAAACCAAAAAACTTTAGGGTAGTTAGTGCAAATTGGAGCCAAAATGTTGCATGGATGAAGTCACATGTTCAACACATATTCACATGATTGATCATGGCCCAAACTTTCAAGGGTCACCACTTGGATTCCATGTAGTATAATTTGTACTCGGTAACATGGACTACATTGAAATGGCATAAATTCATGGGACTTTGAAATGGGAATGTTAGAAATCCAAAGTTATAAATCCTACTACTTTGCAAGATCGTAATTCCTACATATGGAGTTCGATTCAAGAACTTTCAAGGGAAAATTTGTAGCCCTTGACATGGGTTTTTCAATAACATATTGCATGCTCCAATTGAGGATGATATAAACCTTTTTTTGAACATTTCATTGGTAAGGAGTCTAACCACTAGTTTTGATCCTAACCATCTAATTAGCCATAAATAATGTTTTAGATCTTCAAATGGGAAATGTGATCCAATTTTGGATATCTACTCTTCAAGAGCTTTCCAATGATTTAAAAACTATTTAATTTGGACAAGTTTGGTCCCTTAAACCTTGTTTTTAAACTTTTAAACATTGCGAAGCTCCAATTCCCAAAAATGGAAATCCGCTCAAGGGTGTTGGGATTCATTCATTTATGTTTTCTAGCACTTGTGGAAGTGTGTTTGAATTTCAAAACATTTCCATGAACCATTTCCTTTGTTGTCTTTAGCCTTGATCACAAGCCCAAAACTATGGTTGCAATGTTTATATACATATTTAAAATTTCACCCTTGCTTTGCAAAAATCTATATAAATAATTATTTGAGCTCCACAATTGTTGCGCACTACCAGTGACAATCAACTATTTTAATTTGTTTCTTATGTTTTCATATATTTATGTCAATGTTAAATTTAATTTTAATTTTAATTAATATACATTTCATGGACATGAAAAGACATGGGGTTTAATTTGTTTTTTATATCCATGTTGGTGGATAGGAAAAAATGTGAGAAAGTTATAAAACGGAGGTAGTTGTTAGGAAAGGTGGGAGATGGCTATTATGAAAGTTAATAGGAAAAGGAAGTAGTTATAAAGTAATTAGGCTTGAAAATGAGGTAGTTATTTTTTAATTGTCTTTGGAATGGTCCAAGGACAACCATACAATCATAATGGCCATGTAGAAATGACATATAAGACTTTTTGCAAAAAACCCCATATAAACCAATTCCTACATCGCTGGAATTATTTTAATATTGCTTATAATTGAGCATGAACCAAACATTTATAGTCAAAGAACCGTGATATTTTTAAATTTTAAACAAAACCCAAAAAAATAAAATAATGGTGTATGACCTTGTAAGTTGATTTCATAAAGGAAACAATGTGTTCCTTCTTATCAATAGAAACTTTCTTTTCTTTGGCAATACCAACCCATGCTTGTTTGTGATATGTATGTGCTAGGCCTCCTAGAGATACTCTTGGGATTAGCATAACCCCTTGTCTCCACCCTCAAACAAATAAAAACACCAAACAAATGAACCATTGTGATTTCAAACCACAAACCAAAATAATTAAAGCACCATATTTTAAGCATTGAAAACATGCATGTATGGGTTTTGTAAGAAAAAAAAACTAAAATGTTACTCAATACATGAAATACATTTGATTTGAAAATAAAACAATAATTGAAGTGTCAAGAAAAATATGAACATGAAAAAACCTATAGTTACTTCAACAACATTTGAAACTTCTTAGCTTTCAATTACAATTCACCAATAAACTAGTTTGTACAAACTTTACCAATATCCCAATGACTCTTCAAGGGGTTGCCGACCTAAAAACTAATTCTACTAACAAAAAAAAACCTTTCTATTCTATCCTAAATGTTCAAATTTTCAAAATGGCTTTTGTTGATTAAACATGCACATTCTTTGCAAAAAGGTCTTGTCAAATGGATCAAAATACTTAACAAAAACTTGCATTTTGTAGCCCAATCAACTAATGCAATTAAATGCATGATAATTCATTAACAATTTTCATTCATGTGCTCAATTTGTGAAACATTGATTAAAACTATCCACGGTACCCATTGTTCCTTACACATAATACCATACTCCTTTCTTCCCCCTATCTCAACATTCCATCCACATAAGTAAGATGTTGCACATGGTCCCAAAATCAATTACAAATTTGTGGCATTGTTGATATGAAAACCTCAAGCAAGTTATGATGATCATAGACCTACAATGCACCATAATTGTGGAAAACCCATAAAGTTACATTGACTATTTATCTAAGTTCAATTTGTTTGTTTGTGCTCACTCACATGTCCTACTTGGAACATGAAACTTAAAAATGAAAAGGTTGCGATCTAGACAAAAAAATGTGATTAATGAAGGCCTCGTTTGAGAGCTCAAGAGTGTCGAGTCTTCAATAGATCAACTAAAAATTTGGGTTGCTTGTTCATTGAAAGTTGAAATCCAAGCTTCTTTGGTCATGGCAAACAATTCTACAAGCAAATGTACTTACCATCAATGGTGAAGATATTAGTAACACTTCAAAAGCACGAAAGCGCAAATCTTACACTTTTTATTTTATTATAAATCACACTAGGGCAAGGTTCATTTCCAAGCTAATTTTTAATGTATAATCAATTTTAAATTATTAATTTGATAAGTTTTACTATTCATTACATGTGTCCAAAGAAAGGACACATTGCAAAAATGGGCATTGTGACTCAAAAAATGAGCCACCTCAATGTGCATTCACCTAGCTATTTTGAATGTGTTTTGACCCAAAATCCATAAGAACACTATGCACATAGCCACTATGTTAGCACCAAGCAAATAACAATGCACAATTTTAAACAAAAAGGTGTAACCAACAAATTGATATAACATAGCAAAGGCAAGAAATTAACAAGCACATGCAAATACCTTCCAAAAATGTTTACTTCACAAAGATTGACTAAGAACATTGGAAAATCTTGAATACTATCAAATAAGATAGACCTTTCAATCATTGCACCGTGTTGTTCCGTAGGCTAGTTCCACCATTGTCTTTTGATTACAAACCCCACAACACAAAATCATCATACAAGATTGCTATGTTTTCAATAAAAAACATAGGTAGAAAAACTTATGCAATATGTACATTTGTACATCCAATGCTAATTAGAATAAACTTGCATGTGGTTACAAAAACATAAAAAAGGCCTATGGAAATACATTTTCATTAATGAACTCCACATTGAACGCATTGCCAACCTCAAGATCACACATCACAAGGACATCTTCTGTATTATTCATCTAATAATTTGAGAAAAAAACTCCCAAAACTCATGAAAACCTAACCCAAGTTCAGAACTAAAAATGCTTATTTATGGACTTTGAATCAACATTTGCATATATGTGCATTTGCACATGCATTTTTTCAAGAATAATTTGACATGTTTGCATGCATCTATTTGAGTGGGGTTTGAACCCCAATCACAAATGAATTGTGTTCGCTATAACTCAAACAATACTTGCACTCACACCCACATTAAATTACATGCATAACAAAAGTATAATAAAATGTCTTTCAATCCATTAATGAACATGAGATCATTACCATTGACAACTTGTAGGCTTGAAGGTGCCTTTAAAACAACATAAAATATTGAGTGCACATGACATGATGAGGACCTAATTTTTTTGTATTGTGGACTTATAAACACCATGATACATTTAGTATGAAAACAACAACTTTAGCTCTCACCAATAACCCATTGTACAATGCATTCAATTAGTAACTTTGTCAAAACCTAGTCACACACCCACATTGTAGCTAAAACTCCACCCCATATCTACTTTGATCAATATTCCATTCACATATGGTCGTGTAGTGTGAGGCAATTTTTGTCCCTCTACCTCCGGTTCTACAAGGTGACTATGCTTGAAAGCACAAATGTTACCGATGAAGGACGAATGCGAATGTATGTCTAGTTATTAGGTTGCGTTCGTAGATGAAGTTAATTATTTTGCCTTCCAAGCATCATTCACAATTCAACATTGATAG
>Ga0116229_10000793_pt1 | contig 45712 bp, 36 predicted proteins | sample S1TSphgellanicum_3_FD_87313 | JGI IMG/M metagenome (GOLD analysis project Ga0116229, IMG submission 87313) | Host-associated microbial communities from peat moss isolated from Minnesota, USA - S1T2_Fc - Sphagnum magellanicum MG | ecosystem: Host-associated > Plants > Peat moss > Unclassified... | reverse complement strand
AATGAAGTTCACTAAAAATCTAATGCGTTGTGTCCACTTGGAAGATACAAAGACATTGTGGGAGAATCGTAATTCACCATGATGGAATGTGAAGGGGCATTATGTTGATGTTCATTCAATGTCACGCTTGATGGTTGAACCCCTTTTGTTCCATTCGACATAACATCTACATATAACCTCCTAATCTAACATGCATTGGATTTTTGAAAAGTTAATCAAAAAAGGAGCCATGTTACAAAATCTTATAAGTTTTTATTCTTTTGATCAAAAGTTAAGCCTTGGGACAAAAAATCACTTTGTTTAGATTGAAGAAAAAACAGACAATTTTAACCCCCTCTACTTCCGGCAAGTGTAGCGCCCTTACAACAAACCCGATAATGCTAAAATTTGGACAGAACCTTCTACACCTCTTGCATAAAATTTTTTAAAGTTTGACACAAATCCAACGGTGGATTTGGGAGGAACAATTATTTGAAATAAAACTCCAGAGGCTTTGTCATGGAAATCCTTTCATGAACTCCACTACAAACACCCTCTACTTCCGACAAGCGTAACTCCCTTACAACAACCTCGATGATGCTGAAAATTAAAGAGAACCTTTTACACCTCCTAAACAACAACTGTTTTAAGTTTGACACAAATCCAACGATGGATTTGGGAAGAACAACTATTTAAAATAAAACTCTAGAGGCTTTGTCATGGAATTCCTTCCATGCTTATTTCTTGCACACATCATTCCATGAACAACACCTTTCCACACATAAGAACTAATCTTTTTCTCACACATTCATTCTCCTTCTTTCCCCTTCCCTCAACACAAAATACTCCTTTCTCCCTTGGTAAACCTCCATGACCTTTCCTTGAACTTGTTCCCCTTGTCTAATGGAAACTTCGAAATCTTTCCCTCCAATCAATGGCCTCCTCATCTTTCAAGAGCCAATGAGAATTGAGAATGATTTACCCTCCAATTAATTTTAGGATGAAAATTTTTGGGCCCAATGAAACAGAAAAAATATTCCATTTTCCAATCAAATAGGATGACAATCCTCATGACTAATGGGATTGGAGGATACATCCTTCCCTTTATCTTGGATACCTTGATGAGGTTCTTGAGTTTAATCTTTATCCTTTTCGTCCGTTGACCCTCACATCCTACTTCTTCATCCTAATTATTTCAAGTAACTAACTACTAGGACAATTTATCGATAGTAACAAGTAAACATCCTTGAGTCCTTACTTGACTAAATCAATTCAATGGTTGAAATAACATCCGTGCATACCATTTACTTTTTTGATATCCCCTATTTATTTTTTCTTCCATGCACTAATTAACTATGTAATACATAATAAATTGGAATTTAAAATTACATCACAAAAACCCCACTACTACAAAATGTGGGTGTAGTTCATTAGTCCCCATTCACTAGACCATTGAATTCACTCAAAATCCAGTGAAATCACTTGGCGTATAAAGACACCTTTTGTTGTAGTGCCCCCACATACTTCTAGATCCGCTATCGAAATTAGGGTTTGACGAATCCATTAGATCTAGGATGTTCGAGTTTTCATGAGGTTTCGCCACACCTTACACCTACCTTAATTTGTTATATAAAAAAACCTTGACCCCTTCTGAACGCAAGTGCCACATTGTCTCTGCTACCCTCTTGGTTTTTTGTTGATGCAGGTGAGAATTTAGTCATGGCGGATGATGTCGCTATGGCTTCAAATCCTCCAGTTTCACTAATAAATAAATAAAAGCTTGAAAAAACACCGCTTGACGTGAATGTCTCTCAACGGTCGCTCGAAGAGGAACCGTCTAGAAGAATGGTGCGCACTTGAGTCGATCGTTCGGCATGGGATCGTTGATTGTCTCTTAACCAACATGCCTTAACAATCTATTTAGAATTTGTTCCTATTTGTGGAGCCGCACCAGAAAGCTTTAAAAAATGTCAATGTGAAGACGATAATGTTCGTCTTCATTGTCGAACTTGGGTTCTCGGTGATGGCCATTATCGTTGGCTACGAGGCTTAATTAATCCCCTTTCCATGGAACATCGAGTCGAATACTTAACTCGCACCATTCGTCGCATTTTGAAGTTTTTGCAATTGTGATCTATCCCCTTAAAGTTGTTTAATAAGTTGTAATTCACTTGGGGCCACTCAGGTGGAAATGTTAATACCTAAGTTTGATTTTGATTCTATTTAAGAGTCTGATAAAAATGAAAACTAAATAAAGATGTATTAGGACTATATCTTATAAATCTTTCTAGTACATCATTCATGTTTAGAGATTATTCTACATACTAACTTAATATTGTCATGGTGAAATGTTATTGTTAATTATGGGCTTGTATTCCCAATATATCAATAAATCACATCTAATTTTACATCCCTTTTCCCTTCTCTACAACATAAAAGGATAATGCACTTAAAAAGGTTTACTACGTCCTAAAATTAACTAAGCCTTGCATCAATTTAAATAAAAGAGTCTTCTACGTCAAAATATCCAAAGGCTAATTCAACTTTTAATAATTATTACTTGGAGATTTATTAGGATTCAAATCATTAATATTAAAGAAAACTATGGAATTAAAGCTTAACAATTTGTGGTATTATAATCCATGACTCACAAGGAACTTTATGTGCATGGGGTGTTTGTGATGAACAACAATGTAGCATGAAACTTGATTCATGCCAAATTTCAATGCAAAAATTTATTTCATGAACATTTAGGAGTGGTGTAAATTTTTGACGCCATTTTAAGCATTAAACCCATTTTCCAACAAATATGGCCTTTTAGTGCCATGTTTGCCAAACTTTACTAAAAACTTTAATGTGCAAAATATTTTCCTTTGATGGATATGCATGCTTCAATTTTCAAAAACAAAATTTTTTAAAATATGAACAACAATTATGGATATCACAATTTTCAAATTTTGGTTGTCCCATTGGCATTGGGTGAACCAACACCTACATTGGAACCATGGTAGACCCTCCCCAAAAAACTTTGTTCTAAACATCATAAATATTCTATTGTAAGATAAAATTAGGATTTTCAAGTCCAAGCTTGATATCCCATGGGACCAAATTCTAGTTGCCCCATATGTTGCATTAGATAATATATGTTATTACAATTTTTAATTTTGGTGTTAATTATTTTTTACCATTGATTTTTTATTCATGTTTAACAAAGTGTTCACTTTTCAATCTAATTTCCAAAAGAATGATAAGGATATACATGTCCGAGTACCTTCAAATTTTATAAATGAATAATAATATGCATCTACCTACATCAAATATGCATATATATCATGCTAAACAAGATGCACCTCATTAGTTACCTACACTAATAGATGTTGAAAATCACACAAGTTCTAAACATGGTTCTATCCATGTTGTAATTATGCATGTTTATTTTTTAAATAAAACCTATAATGTGACAACATTGGTTGAACTAATGTTCGGCAATCTAATTTAGAATTGTTTTGGTTTTGATTTCACACATAAATTGAATTCAAAATCCAGTTTTGGGTTTGATTTTACAAAATTAAATTTTGGTTTTTAAAACGAGACCTAATTTGAGTTTGGTTTTGATTAGCTCAGACTAGAACAACTAGTTAATCTTTTATTAATTGTCAATTATGTTTTCTTCAAAACTTTTGGTTATAATATTACACTTAAATTGAATCAAAAATTCGGTTCAAGGTGTAGTTCTTTAAGAAAATAATATTAAGTTCTAGTTCCTTTCCGGATATTAAAAATCAAATTCAATTTTGGTTCATTAGTAAATAAAACCAATGGTTCATACTAATGTTGGTTATTTATTGATTTTTTGACCCAAGTAACTAGCTAGGTCCAAGTATCAATTACCTATTAATCAAATATTGATTTCGTTTAATCTTATTAAATAACGTACTAATCTTGTATTGGATTTTAAAATTTTAATAACCTAAGGTAGAACTACCCATCACCAAACATTTTCCAATATTTTCTTCATTTCTTATCCAAATTAAGTGATTTTTGTATCATTGGATGTGTAAACTAGACGATTGCAAATGTTTTTAAAACATCATAAATAAAGGAAAAATGTAAAAAACACAAGAACAAGATGAGCAATAATTTGCTTCAATTTTTTTGAAAAATAGCTCTAGACTCCTTTCTAATTCCAACCCCATATATTTTCCATTTTTAGTCCATTTTGAATGATTTAAAACCTGATGGGTGCATCAACTAGGGCTTTAAAAAACTTTTGTGTAATCTAAAGGCAAAACTATAATGATTAAAGATTTTAAACTTGCAATCCTAATTTATTTTTATTCACCCATCACTGAACATGAACCCCCTTGCACCAAACACCCCATATCTTCCCCATTCCTTTACCAAATTGACAAATTATTGTGGCATTATATGTGTTAAATGGAGGGCTACAAATGTTTTGGAGATTTAGAAGCAAAGCTTGAACAATGTGTGAAGATTCAACTTCCTTTGAGTTCTTAAAATGTTTGTTCATTGGTCTATATACCTTACTTAGATTATTTTTAAAGTAAAATATTAAGAATACATATAAATAGTTCTTAAAAATAAAAATCTTATACCTAATGTATAACCAACATTATAATTGGATGTTTTCAACCAAGTATTTGAAAATCAAGTTTTATGCATAATTAATGGTTGTTACCCAAAAATAATTAGTTAAATTGATAATTGGAAGTATTATTTTGACATTGATATTAATAACAAGTGGTTTAATTTTATTTTTTTAATTATAACATATTTGACCAATTATTGTTTTTTGGTAATAATTGGTCAAAATTGGTTCTTACCAATGTTGTCAAATATTTGTTTTTGATATATCCAAGGGTAAGGATATATTAAAAAATTCAATTTATTTACCCGGAGGGTAAGGATATATATATATATTTCCTCCATTAGGTTAAGGTCCAAGTATATAAAATGTATGGTTTTTGGTAGATGGGTAGGGTATGGATACCTTATATCATATACCTATGGTTGGGGTAAAAAAGGGTATGTATCTTGTTATTTATTTAATTAAATTTTAAAAAAAAATTCCATGCTAAAATATTTTTCAAAGGCCCAAATTCAATGGATGTAATGCATAAATCCTTATGTCGAAATGCAAGGATCAATTAAAAGAATAAATTCAACTATCTAATGTTAAACATATAAACAAAATGAAAATATTATGAGGCCTTTCTGGATAAAATATACATTTTATGTTCAAGATATAATCAGCATGTTCATAATATTTTGACTCCACATTTCTAACAACACAATTCACCCCTGCCTTTTGCATACATATACTCAAAATGACCAACTAGCCACCCTTAATCCCCATATGGATACACATAATGCCCAAGGAACCCAATTCAAGAAACACCATTTGGATTTCAATCCCAAGAACTTTCTCATGAACAAATTCAAATTCCCCTTAACAAATATGAACAATATATTTAATTAGCTTCCCCACAATACCATCATGTCCTAAAGCTTACATTGGGTTATGGTTTATAAAACAACAACCTAATTATAACGAATTTTGATAAGACAAATTAAACAACAATCTACCTTACCAAATTTTCACCTTACGTCATGTAATCTACCATCTATTTCACATACCAAATCTACCTTATCAAATTTGCAGATTTAGAAATCAAAATTAGTTGAATCATCAAGTTCAACATAGTCACCTAGTTAGTCTTCAAATTCTTCCTTCATTTGCTTCAACAAATTTGCTTCAAGATCCCAAAGTCATCAATGGATTCAATTGCAAATGATTCACACCCAAAATGTGGATCATTTGGCCAATTTTTGGAAATCAAAACAAGTTGATTTAAGTTTTGGGTTCCAAGTCGGCATTTGCATAGCCTTATCAAAATCCCAACAATGGAAAAAATATGTTCCACTTCAATCTAACTTCCCACAATACCCAAAATTTGATGAGCCAAGTATCCAACAATAGGAAGTTGTGCCTAATGAACCTTCCACCACTTTAGTGGATATTCACAAGACTTTGCTTCCAATTGTAGATTTTAAAAACAAGTGAATTATCGTTTCACCTATAATCAAATACACAAATACTTAGATCACTATTCATTTACTGTTACGTGCATCACACATATGAATTATATAATATATGTTATAAATATGAAGTGAATCATGATGCAAAAATTACAAATTGTGAATTGTAAGTGGAAAAACTAGATTTCAAAAAAGAGAAACTTGAAATTGTGAATGCAAAACCAAATTGCAAAAACTAGAAACTTGATTATGAATGAAAAAACTATAAATTAAAATCCAAAAATAAGACATTTTTTCATTTTGAATGCATAAACCAACAATTGTGAATGTAAAAACTTACATGTTCAATGGCAATATCATTTGGAGATAGTCCTACACCAAACATAGCCAATGGTAATTCTTGGGTGACAAATTTTTTTGTTGGTTCTACAAAAACATTCACTTTCCAATAAGTTGAACATAGAAGGGGCATTAGGGTTTTAGAATCACACCTTGTTGTTACAATTATGGCCATATTTCTTTTCACATAATTGTTCACAATAGATAAATCCTTGAATTTGGGGTCAAACATTAGGGCCAACATCATGTGTGCCTTTTTTGGATCAAACTCATGTAAATAATCCAAAAATGGAACAAGCACGTGATTGACTTCTAATCGCATCCTACTTGTTAATAAGAATAATTTTACATCAAATTGATATGCAAGGATAGGGTTCATTTGGATTTCTAGTTGAAGCCTTTTTTGGGTCAATTTGACACAAAGATTGATTGCATTTGCAAGTGCATCACTAAGCAGCCAATAACCACAATGTTGATTAAGCACACAACTTGATACAACTAAGGCCAAGGTTGATGCAATGACTTCAACAATTGCCCAAACTTGTGATGTTGGAATTTTGCCTTGCAAAGCCAATGTTTGTTGGTTGTAACAAACATGAATAACAACTTTAAATTCAAGGGCATGTTGGAACATTATCACTTTAGAAACAAACTTAATTTTCATAAGTGTGTTTAATTTTCGTGGTTGCTAACTTGCAGCCAAACAAGCCTTTGTCCACTTTACCCTTCCTTTGCTAGATTTGTTTGGCCAAGTTATACAAGATTAAACTAAAGATTGTGTAGTTTTGATGCTCACTGGTTATAGACTAGAACTTACTTTTTCATTAGAAGTGGCATATTGGCAAGCCTTAGAAAGTGCATGACCAAAACAAACACCTTCAAATGGTGCATGCATTCCCAATTATCCACAAGTAACAATGTGTTTAAGAAAATTGGTCGTTGTAGATAGGTTTGTGTCTTCATTTTTCAAGTAGCAAATGATATTGTTAGTAAATTTGTACTCTTCAAACAAAGCTTGCAATTGACCAAGACTAACCCCAAAAGTTCCTTTCGCCTCAAAAAACCAATTGTGACATGTTTTGGTTCCCAATCCAAAGTCAAGAAATTAATGACAAGGGTAAAGGTATCAAGTGCACCTTTGTTCATCCATAAGTCAAATGTTACAATTATAGAAGTTACAACATTGATAAAAGGGAAAAGAAGCTCTTGAAGTGTGTGCTTCATCATAAAAGGTAATATATCTTTAGTTAAGGTTCTATGTGATGGAAACACCCTTTGTGGGTCCCTTTGCAAACCAAATCGCCTCATCCATATGCTTTCAATTGTGCTTAAAGGTAGTAACCCCTTCACAACAAGCAACACAAGATCATCAATGAAAGCTTTCTATTCTTCTTGTGATTTTTCGTAAGATGTGTTACCAAAAAATGTATAGATGGAGCCAAAAGTTACCACTTTTTGAACTTTGGATTTATTTTTCAAAAGGATTTGTTTCAGCATAACGTCAAAGTGAAATCTCACTAACATAAACTTTCCAAATTTTAACATGTTCACCTTCACAATGTTTCTTCATGGTTGAAGTCCCAAATGTTTTTAGTTTTATAAGAGATCAATCCCGAACCTTTGGTTTTTAACTCCAACACATGAGCACCCAAACGAATTAAATGACACATAATACAATGAAGAACTTATTCTATTTTGAACAACATAAGTTCATCAACATTTGGTTTGTAGAAAGCCCAAGGAGCAAACCTTCAATCCCATGAATCCCAAAATTTTGCTTGTTATCGCAATTAGCAGCTAATTGTTATACTTGCATTTGACCCAATTCATGAATGTTTCCTATTGGACTAAATCTACTAGTTGATGAAGAAGCAACAACATTTGTCGGTGAATGTGCATCACCTTTTTGAAATTAGGCTTCAACAACAAGCTGAACTTCTCTAGGCTTTAACTCCCCATAGTTTGAAACTTCAATGTTGTTTATAATGGTGCAAATGTTTCCCATTGAAACTCTCACAATTTTTTTAAAAACAACAAATTAATTACTATTATTAGATTAATTATTGTTATATAATTATTATATATTATATAGGTTATTATAGACTCAATTGTTATTATTGTTATAAAATTAGCTATCGACCCGCTACTAACCTGCTATTGGTTGTTGTAATTGTTGATTTGTTGTTGCAACTGTCAACTTAAGTTGATGTTATTTTAAATTCATGTTGATGAGTTGAGTTCTTGTTTTAACATATTACTAATGACTTAACCTATTATTTTTTCCACTTGGTATAATAAGCAATGAACTATTACATTAACCATGCATTTTGCACAACCCATGCATAAAACTTATCATAAGAATAAGAAAGTTACACTTACCTTTTCCATCCACCTAGCAAATAATGTGAAGTTAATTGTTATTGCATAGAAAACCATGGCTTGCATATGTATATTGTTTAGGCCACAACAAGATAAAAGCCAACAAAAAGTAACAAGATTGACATCAATATGAATATGATTTAATTAACATCTGAATTTTAATAGGTTTATGTTATGTTACCTCCAATGTATGGGATTTCACCATTGTGAGGGATCTAAAAAAAGCTCCTACCATAATTTTTATTTTAAATTTATAAGGAAAACAAAAAAAATTCCTTTCAAATAATGTGGTTTGATCACATATTAGAAGCCCATGTGAGCAATAAACACAACACGAAAGTATATTTTTGTTTCCATGCTACAGAAAACCATTAAAGAAACAAATAAATGATGAGATGTTTTTCACCCATTGGCATTGGATGGAAGAAAAAAAATGTAAAACAAAGGGACAAAAGTGATGTGGGCCCACAAGGAAAAAAAGACATATGCATATAAAATCCAAATGTTAGATGACATGTAATTGATTTGACAAAAATGGTGAAGAAAACTATGGGTCCACAAGAGGCCAAAAAAAGCCATAGAAGAAAAAAACAAGACTAACATCAATAAGAATATGATTCAATTGACATATGGAGTATGAAAAGATTAATGTTATGTTACCTCCTTTGTATGGGATTTCACTGTTGTAAAATATCCAATAAAAAATCCTACCACAATTTTTCTTTCTAACCTACAAGGACAACAAAAAAAATTCCTTTCAAAATAATCTAGTATCACATAGAAGCCCATGTGGCCAGTAAATACAACATAAAATTATATTATTGTTTTCATGCTACATAAAACCATTCAAAAAGATAAATAAATGATGAGATTTTTTTCCCCATTGGCTTTGGATAGAAGAAAATAGATGTAAAACAAAAGGACAAAAGTCATGCATGCCCATAAAGGAAAGAAAAACATGTAGTTGATTTGATAAAAATGGTGAAGAAAATTGTGGGTCCACAAAGAGGCCAAAAAACGAAAAAGGAAAAAAAACTTGTTCCTTTGTTGCACAAACTTCACTTTTGAGGCAAACGATATTTTTTTATGCACAAGTCTCCTCTTTTGGGCTCTAGTAAACACAATGCACAACAAATACCCCCAACAACAAAATAAATTTAATAAACAAATCATAAGAAGAAAACATTAGATAACCATAAAGAAAAAGAACCCAATAAAACTTTCCACAAGAAAAGGTGATTGTTTAGTGTTGTTGAAACCTAATAGCTTCAAATAAATAAGTTTAACCTTTAACGTGAAACAATTATTCAAGTGTTTTTCTGGCCCTTTCCTTGGTCTTGGACAACAATGGAAGACTTTTTTGGCCTCTTATTCATGAATATTTGCATTGTCAAGTGAAGCTCTTTCAAAGTCTTGTAAAATTTTATAAAAAACACATCGTAGATTAGGAAAATGTATAAAGGAATAAAATTAAGGAAAAAGGGAGAGGTGATAGGATGTTAAGTTGGCTCAAGGTAGGTGTGAAAATCTTTCCATGTCCATAACTGACCGCTTGTGGAAGGTCAGCCATATTTATATGTCAAAAACTGATAGCTTGCAATAGATTGGCCATGGTGATGGGAGGTGTGTCTTGAAGGGGTGGAAGTTGGGAAATGGTTAAGCCTATGATTATCACCCAAGTTAAGATGGAGGACGTTTGCATCCTTTGTAATGTGATCAAAAAAATTTGATAAAGAAAAGTGACCAAGGTAGAAAAATGAGGGCCTTTTAGCCCTTTCAAGGTCCAAATGGCATGGGCACAATTGTGTAAAAACACATTGGCATATTTGTGTAAGCAACCAAATACCTCAATTGTTAAGGGGAGGAATTGATTCGTGGGGTGTTAATTATAATAGTTTTTTTCTTTGGTTTGAGCTGCATTAAAGGTGGCAAATTCTTGAATTGCGTAAGATTGGGGAAGTAAATCCACTCGCATTGGGTCAGTAATGACAATGTTAGCTAAGGTGTGAATGCCATTTTTGGTAAGCACAATGTCGATTCGTCAACATTTCGAAATGTCTAAACCATCATACCATTTCTAACATGTTCTCCAACATGATATCTAAGGCCCATCGTGCTCAAATTTTATCACGTTTTGGCCCAAGGGTGGGCACCTGGCTTACAAATCAACTAGTCTTCCTAACTTTTTGATTATCTTCTACATTTTTTTCCACAATACTTTGTATTTGACTTGGACTACCCATCCTTTAATTGCAGATGTCCTTTGATGTGCACATACATCCCATCGACCCTATAGGTATCCACCTTTTACGTTTGCTCATGGCAACAAATGCACTCGAACCCATGATGCAATTCGTGACACCTTTGCCGCCACTATGCAAGATGCTGGCTTCCACATGGGATGAGAACAATTACATGCGCTTCCTTTAACCATATTCAACTCCTCTCGAGGATGTTTACTTATTACTACCAATAAATTATCCTAGGAGTTAGTTACTTTGAAAAAATTAGGATGAAGAAGTAGGATGTTAAAAGTCAAATAGATGGAATTGGCAATGATTGAATTCAAAAACCCCATCAAGATATCCAAGGTAGGGAAAAAAACGAATCCTCCAATTTCATTGGTCATGAAGATTATCATCCTATTTTGATTAGAGGATGGAAACCTCTTAGTGTTTCATTGGGCACAAGAATTCTCATCCTAAATTCCATTGGAGGGTCAAATCATCCTTGATTCCCATTGGTTCATGAAGGATGAGGAGGCCATTGATTGGAGGGAGGGATTTCCATAAACTTCCATTGAACAAAGAGAACAAGCTTAAGGAAGGGTCATGGGAAGCTTTTAGTTTTTGAAAATTTTGTCTTATGTTTTTAGGAAGAAGAAAGAGATTTAGGAAAAGGAAGAGAATGAGTGTGTGAGAACAGATTTAATTTGTTGTGTGAAAAAATGTTATTCATGAAAACAATGGTGTGAAAACAAAAGATCATGGAAGAAAATTATGTGTAACAAGTAGTCGTAGTTGGAATTCATGGAATAATTTCCATGAACAAGCCTCTGGACTTTTTACGAAAATAATTCTTTATCTCAGATCCATTGTTGGATTTGTTTAAAATTTCAAATAATTTTAATTTAGAAGGTGTAAAATGTTTTCTCAAAAATTTAGCATCATTGGGGTTGTTGCAAAGGAGTTGCATTTACCAAAAAAAAAGGGGGTTTGAAGCCATTTTTTCCTCAAATATGGTCAAAATAGTTTCCAATTTTGAAGCATAACTTTTGATTTCAAAATAAAAAGTTATAAGATTTTTTATCATTGTTGCTTTTGAGATTAATTTTCTAACAACCTTGTGCAAGTTAGATTTGAAAATTGTATGAAGATGTTATGACGAGTTGAACGAAGGGGGGCCGACTATCAAAATATGAACATTGACTAATATCAACACAAATTTTCTTCACATCTTATCATGGTAAGTTTTGATTCTTAAAAAATGTTTTAGTATCCTTTAAGTGGACACAACGCATTAGATCTTTTAATGAAATTCATTACATTCTATTGAACCACCTTAATTTGTTAGAATATAATTAAATAGTAATTAATGAAATTCCACCCCCCAAATGAGTTTTGTGAGTTGCATATCTTCATGTGGCCTTGTGTGTAAGAATTCCTCACAAGTATCCCAGAAATAATTTAGGCTCCATATCATATATTTTGAAACTTGGAGAGGTATTGTGTAGCCTTTATGAAATTTAAAAGGAATGCAATACCTTCATTGGGGTAATTTGTAAACACCACAGGTTGAATTATTTTGGTCTAGGCTATCAAAGGGGTATCGTTCATGCCTAAACAAATTCAATGAACATGTAATACCCTTCTTAAGGTATCCCAAAAATACATTGGGTTCTATAACATATCTTTTGAAACGTGGAGGGGAATTGCATAGCCCTACCAAAACCTACAAAAAAACCAATACCCTCATTAGGGTGTTATGTAATTAATTAAACACCATGGGTTGATTTATTTTGGTCTACACTATTGGAGGGGTATTGCTCATACCCAAAACTATTCAATACACATGCAGTAGGGTATCCCACAAATATGTTGAGTTTTATAACATATCTTTTGAAACTTGGAAGGGCATTGTAAAACACTTTTAAAAACCTACAAGGAAAACAATAACCTGTTTAGGGTATTCAATAAACACCATGGGCTAAATTATTTTGGTATAAATTATTAGAATGGTATTTGTTCATGCTTAACAATATTCAATGCACATGCAATACCCCTTGCAAGGTATCCCAAAAAAATCTTTTGGGTTTTATAACATATCTTTTGAAACTTACAGGGGTATTGCATACCATACCAAAATCTAGAAGGAAAGCAATACTCAGATCATATTGCGATAATATCCTAAACCATCAAACAAAGGATTTTTAAAAAAATTTATTCCATGCTCAATGTATCATGCCTTACAAATTGATTCAAATAAATGAAAACATTGCAAAATTGGTCACATTGATGGTATAAGGGGTTTAACTGAGTGAAGTTAAGAAGTTTAAATGTAATACCCACATCCTATTGTGATAATTCATTAAGCATGAAAACATAAAAATATTTAAAAACTACTTGATCCCCACCCCCCAATATATCAAGAAATTCATGTTTTCAAAATTATTTGTTCACATTACAATATGATTTAACATATTTAAATTGAACATAATGCAAAATTGGTCACATTGATGGTATAGGGGTTTAGGTTTTGATGTAAATTTTATTATTTTATGTTAAAATTTAGAATAACTTTATCAAAATCAAAAAATTAAAAGTTCATTTTTAACATTTTTCTAGTGATGTACATATTTATGGTTTTTCCTTTTAAAGTTGTAAACTCATTTAAAAAAAAAAAAAATAAGAGTTTCTAATTTTAATGCTTGTTTTTAAAAAAAATTAAAGCACATGATTTTTTTACTTTTTTTAATGGTTGATAAAGACATGCATAGGTTGGGGTGGTAAAAGGTCACATGCCGCCTTGAGGTGTTGTGAGAAAGGAAATGTGTTGTTGTCGACTCGTGCCAAGGTTTCAAAAAGGAAATGACGTTGATTAACCATAAACCTAGCAACTATGATTGAAACGACAAGGGCTTAATTCCCTAAATAGGTTATTGGGGTGATGGTGAATGTTGATATGGGCCCAACTTGTTTATAAACTAGAGGTCCTTTTGGGCTATCAAAAGATCCTAGACCCAAAAGGCATTCAAACATTTGAAGGAAGGAAGAGTTAAAAGGAAATAAAAGGATTATGTGAAGGTGGAAGATGGAGGTATGCATCATGATAGATACAATGGGCGTTGCATGAAACAATGAATTAGAATTCTAAAGGCTACTTGAACATCACCCATTTTAAGAAGAAGGTTTGCATGTCAAACATCTTCTAGTAGGGCATTTTTGATGAAAGATGATGTGAAAGTTAAGATGCCCAATGGAACCCCCAAGACTCTAATTCTTTCGGATGGGGTGGTAAATTGAGATGAGGTGTTGAAGTTTGGTGGTAGGCCAGAGGGTGACCATGCTACACATTTTTTAGGTTGGATAGAAAGACCTATCACATGAAGTTTGGTTTGGAAATGTTCATATGTAGATGATATGATTGAAGGTGAACCTACGATGTGAATGTCATTTACAATGGATGGAAATAGACAATAGGGGAAATGACTAGCTATAGAGCGTAAAACCTTAAAATGGGCTAAAACAAGGTGAAAGGTCCAAGGTGCACCTAATGTCGTGGATTATTATTTCACAACCACTTTTTGTTGTAATTCCAAACTAGTGTGTGGAAAAATGTGTTACAAAAGTTTTGCAAAATTGAATGTTTAAAACGGGGCTTGTGAGTTGATATAATGTTTCCCCCATTGCAATGGGATGAACTTCACTTGTAAGCTTGGTCATAACTAAGAAGCAAGCTGCTCCAAGGACACATGCAATTTGGGGTGGAATGTGACCTTGTGCGATATGAAAACAAAGTTAGAAGAATTGAAAGAATCCACTTGCTGAATCTTTAAGGTGAAAATAGTCCTGAAGCTATTCAAAAACCATCCCAGAAGGACCATTTGCTAATAAATGTGGCATGCATTAGAACGTTAATTTGAAGGAATCAAAAGAAAGCTCAAGGTCTTGGTCTGTTTGTAGTTTTTGAGGAAAAGTGAGAAGTAGCCATTTGATTTGAGGTGTAATGCGGTGAGACCTAAAGTGGTGTTGAAAGACGTGGGTGCAAAAGAAAATGGTGCCAAAGCACAAGCTACCGAAGAGTATTCATGTGCACACCCAAGGGCTAAACTTCAAAACAAACATTTGTGAATTGGAAGATCATGTTGGGGAAAAAGGATTGAGCTCAAACTAGTTGATAAAACTTGGGCCTGCAAAAAAAACTCCTCTTGTAAGTTTTCCCAGTTGTTTGCTAAAAAGCTCTTGAATTGAATCCATGCTTCTTTATGCTTTGTCACCCACCATAAAGGGGCAAAGCGAGACACCATTGGGGTAACAAAAGGAATAACTGCCAAACTACTACATTGTATAAGTCTTATGCTAGCTTATCTAATGGAAAACAAAATCACTTGTACATCATGCCATAAAGTGGTGGGGATGTAATTATATAATCGAAGACGACAAAAGTCTAAATGAAAGGATTTGAGGCCATCCAATGTTGAAACCCATGTCCAAGCTAATGCAGGTAGCGTGAGAGTAAAGGAAGGTATTGAGTTGAAATGATCACAAAGTTTTAGATTAGATGAATTAGATGTCTGACAGGAATGTTGTTGATGAGTTAACCTTCGACTAGTAAATTGGTGCCCATAGGTGGGGCATAAGACTTTAGGTGGAAGTTAAAGGCGTGTTGAAGAAATGGGGGTAGATTAGGGGGTATGATCATGGTCAACTATAGGGACCAATAGAATGGGAAGGGCAAAATGTCATAGTTGTGCATCATTGAGGGGGTTTAGGAAAATGTAAAGTTGGGACCCCACATTCACATGAAAGGTTGGGGGCTGGTAGGGGGAACTAATAGGTGGTGTGTGATTTGTTAGAATCAGAAGGGTAATTAGTGGGTGGTTTGTGGTTTGCATGGGGGATGAGGTGGAGGATAGGTCGGCGGTGGGGTGAAAACACACTACAATGGATTTTTATGGATGTAACAATTTTCATTTTTTTTGGGTTAGTCAAGTTTTGTTATATGTAATTCAAATGTATTTGATACATTTTTAAAAATTATAATGAAATAATGAAATTTATATTCTAATCCTCCTAATTTTGAAAAATTTACACCAAAAAGATCAATATTTAATGGGGAAATGGACTTTACAATGTAGGATATGTCAAATGCAACAGTCCAAATAATTATTTAATAACTATGGATATGGACTTTTTTCTTTTAATGGAAGTGGAAGACATGTTCAAAACTTTAGGGGGCTTTAATTTGCAAGCTTATAATATTTTAAATGAAAAAATCAAGTAATAAATGGTCTCTCATTTTTTTTATGAATCCAAATGAAATATGTTAAATTCATAAAATCCATTGCAATATTTAAACTTATTTTTTCAAAACCCATACTCATGGAGGTGTTATAAAATGGTTTATATTAGGGACTCATGAATTTGAATATGGAAATAAATGTTAATTTCAACATGATTTGAATTTTTTTATGTGAAAATACATTGGATTTGGATTGCAAAAATGGACTTTTAATTGCCCATTTTGGTCCACCTTAGTATGTTTTTACCCAATGGCGCATGATGAGGCAAATGGGTGATGGGAGTTACGAGGTTCGATGAAACGTGATGAGTTGGGGGACATGGGATGTTTGGTGCCCATGAGGTAGGAGGTCTATTATGAACATGAACCCCACTTTATAAGGACTACATACTGTCATAAAACAATCCTAAATCTACAAAGCTAATCACACAATACTAAATGAAACAAAAGGAAAAAGATAGGAAACTTTCCAAGGAGTCATTTGTTAGGGCATTATGCCAAGGCCAAACCCTAATTTTGCTATAGGCCTAGGTGTCAGAATCATTAATTTATTTGATTCAATAAGACCCAAACACTCTAATACCAAAATATTAAAGTGGGACCTATTTGCGCAATTGCAGATAGGTCCCACCTTTTAAAGATTGCATATTTCAACATGGTAATTTTAAATATATAAAGCCAACCACATAAGATTAGACATATCAAATGAAAAAAATAAATGAATTGTCATAAATAAGCAAGTCATGTTTCAAAAGATAGTTGAACTTTAATTTTACCATAACCTTCGACAACATCATCCTTATTTTACTAAATTTAACTGACATGCTCCCAAGTCCCTAGTTAGCCCCAAGTTGGGTCTAAGTTACTCAAGTTATGGAATTGTGGGGGACTCGGGGCACGCTCCCTATTCTCAGCACTAAAAGGAGTGGAGGGGCGTGCTGAAGCTCCGAGATGAGACTAGGAAGAAGTGACAAGCTATTCACTTACTCGAACTTGCATCAAACCAACCAACAAGTTAGTTAGTTCACATTCTGGAGCACCCTTGGTGCTAGGACAAGCCACGGGCAACTCTGGATTTATTTGACTCACCACGGCCTGGACTTGGGGGAAGTCACCACCTTCCCCCATATAGTATACTTTGTGCCTCTCTGCGACACCCACATCCGAATGACTTTTTGTCCCGGGACTCCCAAGGAGGAGTCTCGAAATTATTCGGGTTTGGATTCCCGGGACTTTGAATGATCATAACTCTTCACTTAGAACTTCGATTGGGATGAGGTTTCAAGCAAAGTTGTAGCTCTCCTCAAGAGCTTTCCAATGGTATTTGCATTTCACCTGCATGCACCGGGGTCGAGTCGATTCCCGACTTTTAGTGGTCTGGCAGTTTGACTCTCAGCCCTTCTTTTTGCCATAACTTGTGCTGCATATGTCCAAATGGCCAATGCGAGGCCATTTTCGACATCTACACTTTAATAGCTTTCCAATGCTATAAAGAACACCCCAATGCAAGATGCTTTGACCCCTGCAATCAAACTCTGAAATTTCAGGAGTCCCAGAGGACTCCCAAGTCCCAATTTCGGGAGTGTGAGTTTCATCTTCACACTTCCTTCAAAATAGGGTTATGACATTAACAAAACCTATACAATTTTTAAAAAGTTATTGTGCAAGAATTAGGGGCCCATAAACTTTTAATCTTTTGTTTTTTGGACTACCCAACTAATGTAACACCTAACTTTAATAATAAAAAAAATCCTAGATTCAATCTTTTACTTTAAAAAAAAATCCTAGAAAACATATTATTGGTGAATGATTAGCCATTAAGTATTGACACATTCACATTTACAATGCATTTATATTATATATATTCTTCTTCCTTTGTTATTTCTTTAAGATTGTGACAAAAACCAAGATTATGGCGAAGTCTTTCTCTTTGTAATAGAAATTTTCTATTATGCTTAATTTGTAAATAATGATTAGATTCTTGGTAATAAAAAACTTTTAAAGCTTGATGAAAGTTTTTTTTCTTAAAAAAGGGACCCACCACAAAACAAAACCCAAACAAAAAAAAACACAAAACCAATTTTCCTTTAACCTCTTCACCTTTGTTGTTTTCTTGCCTATTGATGTTGGTGTTGTTATCATCATTATCCTCCTTTTTTGTTCTAGAAAGTGGTTGCTTTCATATGTCCCACCATGCCATGAAAATCAAGAAAGTATATTCACAACTAATCCCCCTAATGGATTTGTAATTGGACTACCAACAAGGCCTCTTTATATTGAGATGGAATTGGAACCTTTCTTTCCTACTTCCTAAAGGCCTTCAACTACAATTTTTTTCTTTTTGTTTCTATTTATCCCTCTTGGTCCATCATTCTCTCTTTCCTATTTTTGCGCGGTGCTAACTATTGAACACAAGGAAGCAACGGTAATAGTGGCAACAAAGATGTTGCCATTACCATCGCCACCCAAATTATAGCGAAACTTTCATTCCCACTTTTTTAATGCCTTTTTCCTAAACACCTTCATTGTTGCTACTAATTCTCTTCCATCAATGCTACCCTTGCATATTTGTTTTAAAAAATTTCCATCTTTATTATTTTGGCAAATGTTTTTAAAAACACCCCAAAAAAGCTACCAAAAATCATCATTTCTGCACACTAGTAAAAATCTTCAAATATATGATTGAATTTATAAATAATATTCTAGTCATAAAGGACAAAAATGACTAATAGTCTTAAAGTCATTATGGATGAATCGTTTAGGACAATAGTCATTTAAAACATATGTGAAGTCAATAATGATAGTTACAAATTGGACCCAAAAACTTGGGAAACATTATTTTTTACCTTTATAATATTTATAATTATAGATTTATTATATATAATATAAATAATAGGATGTATTTTTATTTTAATTATTTTTATCTCATTGTTTTTCATCCTATCAATTGTTGACATGTGTCACCACCTAACCTAAATAATCTAGGTAGATATGGAATATTCGCTCAATATTCCAATGTTGACCACAACATGTGTCATTTGTGAATTTCGATCCTTGGACCCTAGGCATGGAATTCAACTCCTTTACCACTAAGCCAGCCCGCTTGTTGTGGAAATAATCTAATGTTTATTCTATTTAGACCACTTCATTTAAACATTACACAAAAATTCAAATATAATAAATCATATCTTATTAATATTTTTTCCAAATGAAAAAATTGAAAACTTATTCATAAATTTCCTTCAATAATGTATACAATTATATAATTTATTTTTAAAAAATGTAAATTTAATTCAAAAGAAAATTATTTGAATTTTGTTATTGAATAACATTTGAATGACCATACTTTGGAAAAATTAAATTCAAACACATGATTTGTAAATGAAAAAACCTTTATGATTAACACATGAATAAATAAAATAAAACTTTCATATCTTAAACCTTCATTTGGTTTACAAATTTATATTATGTTTTTCTTATAATATATCATAATTTTACTAATAAGTTTTAATTTACATGTATGAATCCATATAATTTATCCACATAAAATATTTATTAATGGATCATAAATCAATCATATATATAATTTTTAAAATATTAGTCATATTAAATATGAGATATAATTCAATCTAAATAATTTAATTTTAATAATATCAAATAATATTTAAATATTAACTAATTTTTCTAAAATTATAAATTTTATTCCATTTTACACATGTAAAATAATTTTTAAATTTTTTTATAGATATATTATATAAATTTTCATTCAAATTTATGATAAAAGTGTAATGTACAAATAAATTATATATTTTCAACATCTTACACTTCTATTCTATTTTAAAATTGAGACATTAAAAATATTTATGATATATCATACTTTTACCATTAAAATTTATTTCAATGTATAATATTTAATTTAGTCACATTGAATATTTAAAATGGATTATATATCAAATATATTTAAGAAAAATGTAATAATTTTTTAAATATATTACCTATTTGTATAATATTAATCAAAATAAGTTCCTTACATGTTGTAGTTTATTATGTCTATTTGTACTCATATTAAATTATTAATATTCTTTTTTGAATCATTGTAAAATAATCATATGACCACCTAGGGTACCACATCATTTAAGGTTAGTGATTATATAATTATACAAGGTGCCATGTTATCCATGTAGCAATAATTACTTAATGATATATATGTCATTTTTATAAATCTTCAAAATTTAAAACATAAATGGGACCCATTTTCCAATGATGCAAGATATTATTTAATTAATTAAATACAAAAAATGCCACAACATCATGACAATATTTTCCACACCATTTGTAATACTCAAAATTTAATCATAAATTAGATTTATGTATTTCATTACTTGAAAAAATGACAATTGGATAATTCACGTCGATGTTTTATTTTCTAGAACACACTTGAAAACCATAGTGGCTGAAATATGGTTGATGAAAAATGGATGAAATATGTTTATTTTGTAAATTTCCATCCATTAATCATATAAATGATTAATTTATTATTCATACTTATTCCATGGAGATAATGAAGTTGTAATATATGACTGTGGTCATTGATAGAGTCATTTATGATAGTTAGTCATTGTTTTTTTAGTTACAAGGACATAATTTCTATTAGTGGCATCAGATAAGAGACAAACTTCAATTAGGACACTAGAAATTTCTTCCTAAACATTGCCTATTACCTTGACATTCCCCCATAATTCCTTCCATTTAATTCTTTACTTCCTTTTTTCGCTTCATGACGCAAGTGCAAAATTTTCACAAAAAGAGCAAAAAACAACTTAATCCTTCATAAGTATAGTTTTTTTGTTAATCTACGCAAGTTTCAAAGTAACATCAATAGAAAAAGTTGGGATAAAAAAATGTGATTGTGAAACAACAATGATGCAATATGGTAGCCTAGTTAGAGTTTAGAGTTTTAATCATTTTTACCCTAATTTTTTTACCCGGATGCCAAAACATATCTAGTTTCAAATAAGGGTATTTAAAAAAAAAATCCAAGGTTCTAAACATTTTATAAATTTTCAAATTTACATATCTTAGGTATGCACTTCATTAAGATATATTTGTTTTAAAAAATTAGGTTCAGATATGCAATATACCTTAACCATACCCGACGGGCATATATGGGTAAAAGTTATACTTGTGCAACACTAGTTTTTACCCGCCCAACTTTGGTTTGAACTTGGGATAAGGCCATTATGCCACAAGCCTACACTTTTAAGGAGTATTAAATATAACACAAGAAGCCAAAATCTTTTGAACCAATTTGAAACAAATTGAATCCTTAAATTGGCCCCTTTTTCACATCATTATTTAATTTTTTTCAAGATCCAATGACTGTGTCTAAAATCATAACATTTAATTTGAGGGTCAAATTGGTAAAAATGTGGAATTCACATGTGAAAGAATCAGGTCAACATTCTTTTTTTCTTTTCATTTTTCTCATTTTTTGGGTTGTTTTTTGTTTCTTGCTTCCTATTGCACACACACACAATGGATGAACATAGGCACAAGATATTGGTGGTGCTAATTTTTACTATGGCAATGAATCAAATCATTGCGCAAGTGATTTTATTGCAACAAATAATTATTGCACAACATTGGAATATGATTAGTGCATTGTTATTTTTTCAAGAGTTTGTTGACATGCCACCAAGAGTTTGGAGCATTATATATTGTAAAGGAAGAATGAAGCTTCCCTTGACTCCGGACGGACAGTGGCTACGAACAGTTAAGGTAGTCTTGGTACATAGTTATGGGCCTCAAAATAATGACAAAGTCAAAGAACTGGCCAACGAAGTGGCAGTTCTTCCACGAAAACCATCAGCTTGGCAAGGTTGTTGAAATGAAAGGAACCGACGGTTCTTTTGTTCCTGTTGGGTTCTCAAGAACCGGAACCGAAAGGTTAAAGAACTGGAGTGGGAAATGTGAAGGACCGGGCGGGGGGGATCGACGGGTTAAAAAACCGGAGTGGGAAATGGGAAGGACCAGCCGGGGGGATCGACGGGTTAAAAAACGAGAGTGGGAAATGCGAAGGACCGGGCGAAGGGGCTTGACGAGTTAAAAAACCGGAGTGAGAAATGCGAAGGACCGGGCGAGGGGGCTCCACGGGTTAAAGAACCGGAGTGGGAAATGCGAAGGATCGGGCGGGGGGGTCGACGGGGTAAAAAACCGGAGTGGGAAATGCGAAGGACTGAGGTGGCGGGGGGGGGACCAACGGTTGTTTGAAAAGAAAAGTTTTTTTAAAAAACCAAAAACATCAACCAAACATTGTTGAAATAACACACCTGTGCATTGTGCACGGGGTTCACACTAGTACGGAGGTATGAGAAGACAGTTTGGACACATAAAATGATTTTTTGGGGAGTGTTTCTATAAAGATGTTTCAACAACATATAGGGTAAAGCTATGACACATTTTGTGCTTTGATTAGAGTTCTAAGTCTAGGTTTTGAATGAAAAAATACAAACATGAAAGATGACATCCCTGTAGTTGAAGCTAGAATATCAATGACTATTGAAGATGCGGTAGTGAAAATTCATCGTAAATGTGTGGAAAAGTTTATGACAATACAAAAAATGTGGCATCAATTATAATGAAAGAATTTTGTGCAACAATTAAAAAACATTGAAAACCATTGGTGATACCTAAATTGACTAAAATTAAGTTAAAATAATCATTAAAGCTGACATCAAATTCCTTATATTCTAGGTGCCATAAATGGAAATCATGTTCTAATTATTACACCTAAGATAGATCCAAAATCATATTGTTGTCAAAAATATTTTTATTCCACATTGATTCAAGGAGTCATAAATGAAAAATGTAATTTTTGGGATTATGACTATGGGTGGGCATGTAGGATTCATCATTGAGCTCCTTTTTAAAATAAAAAATAAAAAAATCGTGTGATGAAAGAATTTTTTAAACTTTATGATAAGTTGATAGGAGATGTTGTTTATCCAATGCATCCATGGTTTTATTCTCCATTCAAAGATGAAAAAAATGGACTACCAAGATACAAAGCACATTGGAATTTTATCTAATCAAATACAAGGATGTCAATGGAAAAAACTTTTGGAATGTTTAAAGGAAGGTTTAAAATATTATTAAAAAAAAAACTCTATTGCATTACATGTTGAATTTGGTGATGACTTGCATGTGGTTATATAACATGTGTATTGGCAACTTGAATCGTTTTGATATGGTTTGGATTTTGGAAGCTCAAATAAAGGTAGACGCATAAACAAATTTCACATTTGACAATAGCAAAGGAGCTAATATGTTCAAAGTGATTCAAGAAGAAATCAAACAAATGAAGATGTTACAAAATTGAGGGTTAATGGACGATGATAAGATTGACAAGGATAACATAAAATATGACAACTATTGAAGATAGTATCAACAAGAAAACAAAAGAAAAGAGGATTAAAAAGATCTTAACAAAGGTTATGACCACTCATGAATTTTTAACAAAAAAAAACTGAAGTTAAGAATAATGTTGAAAAAATATAGTAATGTTGCCTCCTTGAATACATTTGAATTTAGATTAAATTCTGATGAATGATTCAAAACTCAAATGTTATGTAACTTGTAATTTAGTTATGAAACTTTCAATTTGGAGATCCATATATTTGAGTAAAACACTGGTTTTTTCAAATTATTGTAATATTGTTGTACTATTTTCATTGATGGTTGAAAAGTGTTCATAAACATTGGTTTTTTGCCTTTTATTTTTTTAAAAAAAATTTCCTTTAGTGTGAAAGGTTTGTCCAAGGGCTCCTTATTACCATGATCCATAAAATCACTATTAAAATTTATTTGAAATTATAAACTATTCACAATTTCATCAATTTCATTTGCAGGAGCAGTTGCATGTTTCATCACATTTCCATTTTGATGCCATCAACCATCCAATGCATCATATAAAGAACATTCATGACAATGATTACTTAAAAATCTTAGTTGCAATTTTGTCATATTTATGTTGCTTGTAGATAGCAAAGAATTTGCAATTGCAAGCCATTGGAGTCTTTGAAAAACTAGAGATTGAGAGGAGCATTGGGGTGTGCAGTTTGAGCTATGTATCCACTTCTAAAGAAAAAACTAATTGGGATTAAAAAAAACCCATGACTCATAAGTTGAAAACAATCCTCAAAACCAAAAGAAATCAAAGTTGATTATTACATGCATCAACAGACCCAATTGCATCATTAGCATTAGCTCCTCAATTGGGTCTGTTGTTGTAGCTTGTGTTGCAAAAGAAAAGAAAATGTTGATTTGAGTTCATAAAAAATCTGTAATGCTATAATTATTGCAATCACTGTTAGTTGCTGTTGCATTTGTTGTGAAGAATTAGGGAATGTTCGATCTCCATCAGCAGCAAGAAGAAGAAGAAGAAGAAGCAGCAGCAGCAGCAGCAAGAGCAGCTCATGATGATCCATCATCAACAACATTCATGGTAGTTGGGGTTGAAGGTGATACAATCCAGTAGAGTTAGCTTCTTCTTCTTCTTCTTCTTCTTCTTCATCATCAGACTTTTGTTTGTAATCTCTGATCAATCCACCATACAGTCAGTCACTTGCTGCCAACGAGAAGTGTGGAGGATATAGACATTCCTTCCAGCTGTGGCTCTTGGGTGGGTGGATGGGTAGGTTCCATCGACTCACGAGCTTTCAGATTATCAGGAAAAGAAAACAACCAACCAACCAACAAACAAACAAACAAACAAACAAACCCAAGGATTCTAGAAGTACAAGCAGCAATCCAAAATCCTAGTGATATACCCAGACTTGTGGCTTCTGATGCAAATGCAGCTCATCAGACATGGGGTTGCAGACAAATGGGTCCCAGCATTTACCAATGTTCACACCTACAACACAACAATCTCGTGAAGCTCGTGCTTGCAAATCCGGCTATGGGGTACTACTCCCCTATGAGCAGGAGTGAGCATTATAGATACCTACAGATCGTCGCTCTCTTCAACAAGAATCAGGAGACTGGAGCTACCCACAGAAGAGAAGAAGAACTGGATAGGGTCTTTTCTATCCTGACAAGTACTCCTGACTCTACTCTACCGCCATAGATGCAAAGCGTCTCTACACTACCGCTGGAATGTTTCTAGGGTTTAGGGTTTCGGGGTTTTGAAGGTAAATTTGCTTTGCATGTATGTGGGACCGAAATGTTTTGTAAAAAAAGCTCTTGTACAGATCTGTTTTCAGCTTGCACCTTGCAGATCTCTCTGCGTGATTGTAGTTTTTTGTTGTTGCTGTTGCCAACAATTTCAACAGGTTCGTTCAGAGCCACAAAACAGGAGACGCTCCAGAAGCAGCGGCACCGCCACCCACCACCCACCACACACAAGGGGGACAAGACGATACGAATCTGCAATTCCCAAATTCCCTACATCAAAGGGATCAACCAGAAGGTTTGGAACAGTAAGATCCACACTAAGCAAAACAGGTTTCACAAGAGAGAGAGAGACACACACATACACATACACATACACATACCCATACAACAGATAGAGAGGGATGGAGGTGTTGGAGAAGCTGCAAGCTGTGCATGAGACAATGGGTCTTCTTCAATCCCACTCCCTGGTCTCACCTCACAGCAGCAGCAACAACAACCGCTTCTTGGCAGATTTTGTCATATTCCTGGTGTGTGTGTCCACTGATTCTTCTGCCTTCCACCACCTTTCTGGAATTTGCTTTTGCACACAGAAATTCTAGAAAGCAAACTGCCGGAGTGAAATGCTTGCATATGTTTTGTTGTTTGCTTTAGATTTGAAAGCATTTTGTTGAGCTCATAAATCTGTCACGAAAATTCACAGGAAGGAGTCTGCAAGGAATCCGAAGAAATGGTAACACGGTGCAAGATTCTGATGGATGTCATTCCAAAGGTGTGTCCCTACCTCCCTCCCTCCTCTGTGCTAGACTGAGCCTTGGACTTGGAACAGTGGCTGCCTGCCACAGGCACTTGATGATTTACAAACCTCTCTCTCTCTCCAATGTACCTTGCATTGCTTGGACAGTGATTCTGACAACCTTTTGTTACCATCACTGTTTTTTGTTTTGATCATGTGTGCACTATTCAATCTGGATTAGGCAACTTCTTCCGCAGCAGGAGCAATCACCCAATGTGGTTTCTACTCTGCCTGAAGAAAGTGGAAACCTGACTGGATCAAGCTAGGGTTTAGGGTTTAGGATCAAGCTAGCTACTATCAAAAAAACCAGTTCTGAATGCCGTCAATAGAACCTAGCTTGAATTCTAGCTTTTCAATGGATGACAGCTTTTCAAACTGTCTCACCACACACAGCAGCACAGCAGACTCATCCAGCACAGACACTAGTCCACTCCAGAGCATTTGGAGAAGTGAGAGCAGAGTGATGAGCATTTTTTGTATCAAAAGCGTGAATTCAGAAAGAAAATCTTGAAGGTGAATCCTAAGCTTGTCAGAGAGATTGGTATGCAATTAAACAACCCACGAATGTTATGATCCCAAAGAAGCAAAATGAACTTTGTGGTATTTGTACACTTCTGCAGATGATGGGTACTGGACTATTCCAGCAGCTTGAGAGCAGAAAACTGACAGGTAAGTGTGTGTCTTCAACTAAGCCACAGGTGTTTGTTGTCCTGCGTTTTCTAATGGCTAGCAGTGTGAGCTGATCATCCTTTCATCTCAGTCCGGCAGTAGCCAAGCCATAATAGTGTTCTGGAAAAAATGGTATATTACATCTCTCATGCTCTTTTACAGGTGTGACACACAAAGCAGCAGATTCTGCACTGTACAGACAAGAGACCCCGGCTGCTGATCTTTGGCCTCCTGTTCAGAATGAGATCAGTTCTGAGCAGGTCCCCGACAGAAAGGAAATTCATTCCTCCTCAAAAGTCTCAAATGACATGAGACTCAGAGAGCGGAAAAGAAAGGAGGTTTCTGGCAGCACTCCAATGAATTTGAACAGGGTGGTTGGTGTAAAGAAGTGTCATGAAGGCCCGGAGGAGGTGAGCATGCCTATGGTGGCACTGAAAGATATGGAACGAGGACGATCTACACTGGAAGACTATGTGAGAAGGGTTGTCACATTGTTCAGCTTTTTCTGTCAGTTTCAATATGTTCTGAGCTCCACTCATAATGGTTATACGTGTGGAATTGTTGATGGAGGTTGCTGAAAAATAGTGGGTTTTTTCTGACTGCTGTGTTCCTTGACAGTGCAGATCCTACTTCATGTTCCATGGCTTGGATGTGCATGACCCTGTACATGTCTTCCGCCATCTCCCTGTTCTCATGTTTGTTGAATCTTTCATTTATCAGGTTGCTCTTCTTCTTCCTCGTCCCTCTCCTTCCAGAGAATTTCAATAGAGATAACCTTTTAAACATTGTCTCCTGTAGACTTTCAATAGTTGCTGATATGTGTGAAAGTGATCTGTAATAATGCTTGCTTGCTTGATCTGTGTGAAGCTTGATGAGCTGAATGAAGACCAATTACGTCTATCGTCACTGCCTGTTGGTGATCTGGGTCTTTGCACTGACAACTCTTTGACAAGCAGAGAGGTGGACCAAATCAACAAGAGCCATACAGGCAGCATTTCAGAGACAAAAGTAAGGAAGTCCATTTCTCAGCATCCAAGAATTATGCACCCATTACTGCAGGCAGCAGTGTAGTAATGAATGACGAAGCTGCTCTGGTAGTTGATAAATGCTGTTTTAATGTGTTTATATTCTGTTGGGTGGCATCTGGTTCTTTGTAGTCTTTTGGTCTCCGAATTGAATCATCAAAATAAAAACCAACACAAGATGTTGTGTTGTGACAAACAGGATGTCCAAGAGACTCCAACCAAGAATGGCACACCAGCCAAAGAAGGAGCAAGGCCATTTAAAGGTTTAGGCAGAGACACTTTCACAGCTTTGCAAGTAATGCTCGTTGAGAGAGGCTTAATGACCACAAGGTTCTTTTGTTATTCCTTTTCTTCTTCCTCTCCAACCCAAACTGACAACTGTGTGACAAACTCTGGCTTCCATTTGACCCTGAACAGGCGCAGTGTTTTTGCATCTTTTCTCTGTATTATTGAAAGACAAAGAGTTGTCATCACATGAAAGCCACATAGTTCCAAATGATGAAGTGAGGATCTTTTGTGCAATCACTTCTGTGTCTGTCTGTTCGTGTTTTGCTTTGAACATGCAAGCACTGTTTCTTTTCCTTCTGAGCTCAAAGAACTGCAATCCTCCATTGGTCGGGCTTCCTTTTTTGAAGATATTAGAGCTTGAAGTCACTTTGGCAAGAAGTTATTTTGAGTTAATGTGTGTTGGAGCCATTGGTCAGAATCGAGAAGGAGCTCAAAGATGGCCTTCAGTATTGGGAGCTTGAGCAATCTCTTTGCAATGCTGTTTCTCTTGGAAGCCAGGCAAGTCTTTTGAATTGCTTCTTGAGTTTTCCTCTCAATTGGTGTAGTGGGTACAAATCCTTATCCTTATTATTTGCTTGTTTGTATCAGATCAAGGTGGAAGATGTAATACATGCAATCCAATTGAAGTCATTTGACTATCGAGTTCTCAACCTTCTCATGTATCATCTGCAAAACCAACGGGTAACCCTATCCAAATTTTATTTTATTTTTTCTGTTTCCATTTGTCTCATGCTTGACCATGATGGCTTGTTTTTTCTGATTCATATGGGTACATACATTCTTTCTTTCATCAGAAAGTGAGCTGTGGTGATGTAGAAGTCACAGCAAAAGTGTCTGTTCTCATTTACTGGTAGCCATACTACTCACACTATTTTGGTTGCTGGCAGGTGGATGAGGTCCACTTTAAGTTTCTTTCCATATCAGAGCTTCTTGTGGAGATTTCAGATGACTTGTAAATACCATTCCTCTCTGCTCCTGGTTTCCACTCAGTTCCTGATCAAGAGGTTTGAGTCTTTATTTCAATAAAAAGGAGCTTGTTGACACAATCCCATTACTGAAGTCCAAACCCAGTTTTGTCATGTTTTCTTGGCTAAGAATATACATTGCAACCAGAAAGTTTTAGAAGCCTTAAGAGTGATAGGGCCTTTTTTTTTGTGGGATGTGGCAGGTTTGATTATGAGGTAAAATCTTTTGGCCATATTCCTGTCAAAATCCTTCCACTCAAGGTTCCAGTGACTTTTTTGGCATTGAAAGTATCTGTCTCCTCCACTGAGTCAGTGGCAGATGGGTGGATGGGTGGGTGGGTGCAGGAAGATGTTGTGAACAACAGCTTTAACATTTTGCGCATGTTTCTGTACATTTACGGGTCCCAGGAGGGTCCCATCATGCTTGTGAGTCAACATGGAACCATGTTTTGCTCTTCTTTCAGAAAGTTTTTAGTAGAGTGAATTGGCACAATGACTGATCACTACTCTTCATCAGCAATACATTTAGATTCTGCTCATTAGATCTTTTGCTCAACTATGTTGTGGTAAAGGAAGTGAAGGGCTTCAGAATTCAGTGCTCAGTTACCTCCTCACAGGTCAATTGGTTGCTGGGTTTACACCCAAAGCCCATAACTCCCTTTGATTGTATCCCATTTGAAATGGTGTTTTGTTTTCAGAAAGTTTTAGTGTAGGTAATCATGGTAATGTGCAAGAAGACGGCTCTTACTCAATAGGAATCAATTGAAAGAGATAAGCTTCCCAATAATCAGATAAATATCCACAACCCAAGAAGTTAAAAGCAATTTTGCAGGGTAGAAACATATGATGGGGCTGGAAACATACAGAAGTGGAGCATGTGCACCAATCATTGTTTTTCTTTAAATGTGCATGTGTGCACAAGCAACATACTGATTAACCTTTTGGGTCCAGGCTAAGTTCATTGGGAAGGCTGAGGAAGAATATGAGAATTTACTTCAGGGGTTAGAGCTAACTCTAGCAGCAAAGTACAGGGGGCGTTGCTTGGAGGCTGTCAAAGAGGGTATGTGGTCTTTTTATCTTTCTCTGGAAAATCACTCTTCTTCTTAAGGTAGACTTGTGTTTTTCTGTTCTCAAAGCACAACTTTACAAAATTGTGCAAAATTTCTCTCTGTTTTTTGGATTTGCAATTTGGAAATTTGTTCATGGACTTCAGACTTATTGGGGTGTCTTTTTATAACTCACATGGGCACAGGTGGAAGTAAATCAAAGCATGTTTTTGGTTCTTGGACAATTCCACCCTTGATTGTTGATGAGGAAGCATATCGCCATCAAGTTGTCAACAACATTTCAAACTAAATTCAAAATCCAAATTTCAGAGGAGCCAACCCATCCACTGGAAGAAGGAAACTTAGGTTTCTCTATTTCACAGCTGAATAGACTAGCATTTTGATTGTGCAATATCCTCCACATTAGCAGTGCCTGGTCCCAAAACAGACTACAGATTTGTGTAAATAATTGCTTTTACACCTTTAAGCTCATGTGGTGAGCACCTCTATTGTTCTTGTTCTAGTAAGGGGTTCTAATCTTTGTGATAAATGCTCCCAAAGTGGGTGGTGGTGTTTTGTAAACATCTGAGAAATGAAGTTTGAATCTTGAAAGTATTGAAGCCTGTCTTCAAATCTTGCCACAAGAAATTGGATGCTGCATTTAGGTGCAATCAGTCAGTCAGTCAGTCAGTCAGTCAGTGTGGGGAGCATAGTTGGATTCAATTGGGTACAAATTTGCTGCAATTCCCAGAGAAACCCAATAGACCTTTGCAACTCCAAACTGTAATGTTGGCAACTGCCAATACCATGACGTCCAGTTCAGTCATGTGGAAACCTGGTCACAATTCAGGTTTGTGGAAACATCTGAACTTGGCAACTTGGGCAACAATAAACCAAAATACCCATCAGATAGATGGATGGTTTTGTGCTGATAGCAAATCACAGCCTTTGAGCTCTCAATCTCAGTTGGTCTAGGGTAACAACATAAATTTTTTTTGACAGTATAGTGAGGAAGCAGTTTGTTGTCTCTCTGCCCAATAAAATCTCAGAGTCTTTCTTGTACCCATCTGCTGCTTTTGCCAATTTGCACATGGCATTCTTCCACACACCACTTTGCACTTTCAGCAAGACAATCAATCTTAACATGTTTTTTTCATTTTCCATCTCGTCTGAATACATTTCTCCCAGATGCTTTCAGAACCTGACAACTGTCTTTCAGTTTGAATGTTTTGCAGGCTTCTTGCAGAATTTGAGAGCAAGCTTTGCCCTGGGTAGAGGAGAGAAGCTGCTCTTATGCTGTGCTGCTTGAAGACAACCAACAACCACCTTGAATTTCTTTGTTAGGTCAGCAAATCACCTCACTTGGGACTACTACCCATTGTATTTTCCTGCCATCTTTTGTCATTGTCTCCCATTCTGATGTGCTTTTGCTGGAAAGTTTTGCAGCTGTCAATGACAAATCCTTTGAACCCTAGACTCCAAAAGTTGTGCCTTTGGAATACTTTCTTTTGTTATGGCAGGGTGGTAGTTTGAACAGAATCTGATTTCTGTGCAGGTTGGTGGTGGTCTTCTAACAGGTTGCAAGGATGGGGTCGGCTCAAGTGATGAAAGGAAGGCCAGTGTCAAATCCATTACTAGACCGAAAGTTGAATATGACAAACAAACTGCGACCTAAATTTACAGTGGCACAGATACAAGCAACTGCAGAAATACGCCGAATTCGTGTTGCACCCAAAGAGACTGTCTTGCATCCACGCATGCAAAATTTGATGTTTGATTTCCGGGTTCATCGAGGATCTCCTCATCCAAAACGCTGGGTAAAATATTTTCTCACAAGATATAAATAGGCAGCATGGGACATTTTGCTTCAAGCTGCTGATTATAAAGTTATGACTTGAGTTTATAGACAGAGCAGATGGTAACAATCAGCCTTTTTCCTTCCTTCTTTGACAATATTTTCTTATGTTGTCCTCCTTGATTTGTAGATGGAGCCTGAGGAAGAACCCCCGAAGCTGAAGCCACCAAAAGTGATGATCTCCCATGCACTCACACCCGAGCCACCCATTCAGGTAATTTATGAATGTCTCTCTCTTCATGCTGCAACTCTTGGAACTACCCATTTTTGTTTTGCTAGATTTTTCTGCATGTCCCATCTTTCTGCATCTGATCTGTTATGCATGTATATATATATATATAATCCATGAGTGTAACGTTTATCTGATTACAAGATTTTGTCTTATGGAAAAAAATTTGTGAGAGCTAATGCCACATTTGCAGCAGTTAGAGTCTTATTTGGAAGCTTTGCCTAAACCTGACCATGAAGATCCAGACCCTGACCCTTACTTTGAACGAGCTCCAACACCTGTCTTTGTTCCTTGGCCTCTTGGACCTGCCAAAGAAACTCAGGTTATAATTTTGGAACGTCTCCCTTCTTCTTTTGCTTCCTTTTCTTTCCTTCTTCTGAACAAGAACCGATCTTTTCACTTCATTTTAACGTGTGGGTATAAGTGCATTTGGTGGGGTTTGTACTATGATTTATCTCTTGCTGGATGCATTGAAACCAAACCCAGAAGACTTCAAAAGGGAGCTGCTTACACTAAATCCTGTCAGATATGGCCAGGGGATCTGTTTGAATTTGACTCTGATGTGGAACCGATGCTTGAGGTTCTGGTTGGTCGATGCCTAGCTCAAGGCTACATGGATGCCCAAGAAGAGCTTCAAGTGAACTACATGCGCAACCACCAGGTGAACCTCTCAATTCTTTTATTGCCTATGCCCAAATTTCCACAAGTGTCTCACAATAGCCAAAAGACTTGCGGCAGGCAGCATCAGCATTGACAGATGGGTACTGGAGATTCATCCTCTTATTGGGCAAGAGAAAGAGATTCATTCTAAGAGATTCATTCAACTACATGAATTGCTGAAGAAAATTTTTTAGTTGATGATCCTTGGAGATCCTTATGATGCTGGCAACAAATATTTCCCTTCTGGAGGATTGGGACAAATTGAGTAACTTACAATGCAATAAAATGGTCTGTGTGTGTGAGACTATGACAGGAGTCCTTTGAGTTCCTGAAAATTGCGGAGCTTGATTGCTGGCAACGAATGTGGCTTGCCGAAATTAGATGTGAAGAGGAGCGAGAAAGGCGGTGTATACAAGAGGCTGAGTTAGCCAAACAAGAAGCACTCTTGGGATCAAAGGTGAGTGGATTCTGCACAAAATGCCTACATCATCATTATGATAGAAGTAGTTTCTGATTCAGAAAGAGCAGGTATGGTTGTGTATTGTGATTGCTGGGAGCCTGCTAATTACCACTAATGACACAGCTACATATTGTGATCACTGCTCCTCTTGTAAATAAAGAATTAGGATGTTTCTGGTCTCCTACTAGCTCAGGACAGTACAATAAAAGTGAAAAGGATTTTTTTTGAGAAGATTGGATAGTAGCATGTTGGTTCAGGCTGATGGGTCTTGGTAAGGATGTCATTGGGATGAACTCCAGAGGTTGCAGAATTTTGAGCCTGCTCATGAATGGAAAAATTCTCCCTTTGACCCAATTGTCTACAAATCAGGTAGATGGGGTTTAATGATTTGTGTTACAGGTGGAGGCACAGAAAGTGGGAAGATTGTACCTCACAAATATGATGTCCACTGCAATTCAAATATGTTTGGACAAGGGCTTGTTTGAGGATCCTCTTGAGAAACAGGTTTGAGACCTTGGGAAAAAACAAACCACTTCCACAGCTGCTGAAGTGTTTCTGTTTGGGTTGCTGGGAGATTTGAGACAATTTGATATCTCAGAGAAAGGAATTGCAATCCATAATGAAACCCACTGTGCATCTTTCCTTTCCAGTGACAAACACTCCCAAACATTTTGTTGACAGTTTGTTTTGTTATTTTGCCTTGAAATATTTACTGTATCCATGGTGGGTTTCTGCAGATCAAAGAAGTGTACCTGCCACATTTATATGCAGAAATGGCTGTTGAGTATGACCAACTTGTTCAATCTCGAAAGACAGTCAACCTTCTTGTATGGACCCATTTGATTCAACCCTCCTAAGAATGATGATAATATAAGCTTGTAACTCTGCAGAAGGGAGATTTCCACAGATGGGGGACATTGATGACTGAGATTGATAAGTGTTAACTTTGCCAGGTTGATGAGACCGTAGAGCCTCCGGATTACTTGGAGAGAGCTGAGGATGGAATGAACATAGTCATGGCCCAACTACTCGATATTTTGGACTCGTGGATTACCTTTGAAGATGATGTGATGATTGAGCTGGATGCTGCAGAATCAGCTTCCCAATTCACTATGCAGGGTATAGTAGGAGAAGTCCAGCTGGTGGAATCAGCTTCCCAATTCACCATGCAGGGTATAGTAGGAGAAGTGGGTCTTGTAACCGACACTTCCAATCTACTGATGGACTCTGTACTTGAGACGGTATGCTTGAACAAAAAACCCATTTGTACAAGTCTGCAGCCAAAATTACTGGGGGGTCCACTTTATCAAATGGACTCATAGAAAGTCAGTACTGGTTGCAAAACCCAAGTCATATATTATCAATAACAAGCATCAAACTGGTCATGTGGGTGTGGCAGGTTGATACACAAGCAACGGAGACAACAACCCTGACCCGAGGTCTAATGGAACAGATGATGGGACAGCTTCAGTAATGAGGTTTTTTTGCATCAAAAATCAGCAACACAGATGTCATGTATGTCATGCTCCCGAATCTGCTGACTGGAAAAGAGACCGGGCTGCCTGCCTTCTGAAAGATCATTGCCAACCCATTTTTCGGAAGAAGAATGCGATGAGGGGCACTGTCAACATCTCAAAAGCAAAAGAAGGGACCAATTGAAAGCCCTCCATTCTCCTTCCTACATAAAGAAACAGAATTCTTTTTCTCACTGTAAAATAATAACAATAATAATAATATCATTACATTTTATAAGAGAGCAGTTCTATGCTCTTGCGGGTCCTATAAAGTTGTAAGAGATCAATAAGAACGCCCAAGGTTAATTCTGTGGGTGTAATACAAGAACAAATCTTTCACTTCAACAAGTACAATTACAACTATGTAGATAGGTAAGTAGGTTATATAGTGAATCTTATGTCTGTACCAGTGTTGGGTGGGTATCACCATTAAGAGATACCAGTCGGGTACTGGTACACAAGGTTCTATTTTTTTTTGATACCATATGTATCAAAGCAATTCAAATATGGTAAATATGGTATGGTATATATAATTGAAGGATGTGGAATGGGTATGCAATGGTATTGACATATATCTTATGGACTTTGATACCAATAGGTATATATAGCAACTATGGCATCGATAATGCTCTCATTGATGATGCATTTTTTGCATAACCATAAACATGATCACCTGCAAGAACTGAAACCCAAACAGAACTGAAACTTGCTTAAGTGGGTTTACATCCAAACAAAACTAAAACTTGTTCAAAGTATTCAACAATTTCAAGTATTGGATTTCCAGATGGAGGTGCAACAAAATTTCCACAGTCTTCTACTGCCTTGTGTGTTCTGAATTCTTGCACCCAATGTCCAAAATAATCTTGTAGAAGTGATTGCATATACAAAAAATCTACACCTTGCACAAAATCTGCACAAAATTCCAAACTGATTGTTTTCAACCTTAAAGTTCAAAATATTCCTAGGTCCATGCACTTAACATTTAAACTAAGGCAGAATCCTGAGCACCAAAAATGATTTTAAAGGTTTTGGGAATCATCCCCAAAATGTCCAGCCTCCTCAAGCTTGTCCTTGTAATCATCAAACCTGTCCTTAACAATGAAGAATCCCTCCATCCCCTTAGAAGCAAGAACGCATCTTGTCATCACATCACTTGGTCAATTCTTCAAAATCATCACCAACTTGTCCAAGTTTTGCACTCTCAGTTGACATTGTCGTAAACTTGTCAAAATGGCAGCAACACTAAAAGTCCTCTTAGCATCAATTTGAAATCTTGGAACACCCAAAAATTGCCAAGCAAGAAATGCAACATCAAGGAATTGTTTCTTGTGATCTTTCCATCACTACAAGGGTGATTTTAGATCACATTTATTCATACCAATGCACTAATACAATGATAACTCAGTTTTCACCAAAGAGAGATTGGTTTCCTTAGTGGATGTTCCAACTCCCCATAAGGAGTCGTCAATGCTACATGTTGAAAAAATAAGGCTAGCTTTAAATCTAGGGTTTAGATGTTTAGACACCTTCATTAAGAGAGGAAATCAAAATTTGTTCATCATAATTTTCTACAACTACCGTTGTTATATTTCTACCAACATATTCCATGACACACTAAAGGCTTTTAAAACGAGAATCTAGTCGAAGGGCACACATATTGTGTGTAGTAACAAGGTTGAAGGTGACTGCAAATGCCAAACAAAGGTCCAACACATTGATGACTTCAAGGGCTATTTTGGCATACAAAATTTTCAACTCTTGATCAAATTCCCCACATGCCAAAAGTGAGTTCACAAGCACTTGAACTTGGTATTCAACTTGCAATTTAGTACAAATGGAAAAGGTTGCAAATAAAACATTAGAGTGTAACCAATACAGCCTAGTTTGGTTTAAAATGCAAGGTGAAAACACACTAGGGGGGTCAAGATTGTTATCACATTGTATTATTTTTTAGAGGTCTCATTTTTAAACCAATGTTGTGCATATTTAAGATTTTTTAAAATATCCTTTGGTTCCAATTATTTGCCTATTTGTTATCCATCGGTTTCGATTATTATTATTATTGTTTAAAAATTCAATTGTAACGTCCTTTAAGGATATCAAAATAAAATAAAAAATCTAATGTTGGATTTCAACTAGATTTCCATCACCATTAATATTTGTTGGAGAACCTAACATTCCGAATAACAAGATAAACCATTTTTTTTTCAAAAATATTTTACAAATTATAAGTCCAAAAGTTCATCTCACTCAAATTCACTTTCATATTGTTTTAATTTTTCCTATAAGGTATCATCAACTTTAATCAATTCTATCAAACTAAAAAGTGAACTACAACCCACCCTAGGATCATTAGGCCAATTTTTACTAATAAAAATAATGTTATTTAAATTATCTTATTGTAAGTGACATCTTTTCAAATTTGTAAGAATTCTACCTAATGAAAAAATTCTCTTAGTTTCTATTTGAAAACCAACAATGCCAAGAATCTAATGAGCAAGAAATGCCACAGTTGGAAATATGCTCATGTTTCACCCACCACTCTAAAAGACATTTAATGTCCTTGACATCCATTTGAAATTTTATAAATATCTACAACTCCTTGTTCACCACCTCTTTTGTTGGTTCATTAGTTCTAGTAAACATCTCAAAAATGTCCAAGCTACTTTCTTCATCAGTTTGCATATTTGCCACAAGTCCAAATTCTGCCATAGGATGGAGGATGTGGTGGCATCTCAAAAGCATAGGAAATAAGGATTGTTGGTCATATTCTTTCACAATGGAAACAACTTGCTTTCAACTAATAAGAAATGAAACCAACTTCAAACTTTTAAATCTAGAGTCTAACATAAGGGACAACATGTTATGTGTTTTATTTCCTTCATATTTCTTAAAGAATTAAAAAACCCATCTAAAACGTCATAGACTTTTCTTCTAATGTTAGATCTAAGCAATGATAATTCTTGGGCTACAACAAAAACATCATCAATTAAATCTTGCAAATTAGATGAAATTCTAGATTTTTTAAAGTTTCAAATTCAGAGTGATTGTTGCATTCAAAACATCAAAAAGTAACCAATGCCCATGATATTGGTTCAACACATAAGCATTTACAATTGAAGACAAAACATCAATAATTATTTGAAATATGTGCCAAGTTAAAGGTGGAGGGACACATCCAGTAATCTTCACTATAATTTGTCGGTTATAACAAAGAACAATTATTGCCTTGAATTGTAATGCCTTTCGAAATAGGATGATTTTACTTGTAAACTTGTAGAAGTAGATTAGGGATCAACAAAACAACTTATAATTAAAATAAACTAGAAACGAAAGACTTGCAAAAAATGGAACAAAAAGTTAAATGTCTAAAAACCGAACTAACTTTGTTTTCATTGGACTGTTCAATTTTTTGGGCCAAAAACTAGCTTCAATGCAAGTTTTATTCCATTTTTTACAACCTTTGCTAAATTTCTTTAGTCAAGTAATGATTTTTGCAAATTTTCTTGGGTAAATTTAATAGACACATATTTCAAGTTCTTACAAACTTTGTCATCATTTGTGGCATATTGGCACATTTGGAGAAAGCATGACCAAAAAACATTCCCTGAAATTTTTCTTCCAACCCTAAAATCACATTTAACAACAGACTTCAAAACATTGGTCAATGTATTTAAATTTGAACCCTCATCCTTCACATATGTTATGATCTTATTCCTCAAACCATATACATCTAAAAGATCAATATTTTAGCCAATGTTTTTCATGTAGTTTTAGTAGCTTTAAACAAACCAAGAATAACATGTTTTGGTTTCCAATCAAATCCCAAAAATTTTATGACCAAGACAAACACATCATGTGCACCCTTGGACATCCACTAATCAAAATTGGTAGCAACACAACTACAATCATTTAGCAAAGGCAAAACATATGTTTCTTTAATTTTCTAAACTAATTCAAGCAAAATAATGTTTGAAAATAATTTTTGAGAAGGGAATTGCACAAGAAGACATAATTGCAACACTAAACGTTTTAACCACACATTCTCCACAAATTGCAAAGGCAAGTAATTTTTTCGCTATTAAAAGTGCAAGATTTTCCACAAACATTTTTTGTTCCACATCATCTTTTTTGAAAGGATCTTTTGAAGCAAAAATTTTTAATATGGAAGAAATGGAAATAAGAGACCTCTTCTTTGTAGATTTTTTTCAACATTTTTTCTCTTTTGCTTAATAATAATAATGTAATTTGTAGCTAGCCTAGGTTAATTATTTTATTATTATTATAATATATTATTATGTCACTTGTTAGAAAAATTATGATTTATTATAATTAATTTTTCATTTTTTAATAATAGAAATTAATTTGTAATAAGTACATTCATCATGTGAAAAGAATTTTATAATAACATAATAATATATTAAGTATTTAATAATTACTTCAGTAATTATATAATTATTAATTTTATCATTCTAATACCATCATCATCATCATCATCATTATGTAATAAGATATTACTATTATAAAATTTAATCAAAGATAATATTGAAATTTAGTTTTTTTATTACATGCAATTAATATAAATACATAATATAATATTAATAAAAATAATAATGAATGTCATTTGTAATAATTTTAAGAAGTATAATAAGATGATTTGGATAAACTTGTAATATGGGCACAATATTTTAGCAAATATCTTATTTAAAATTTTAATATACTCAAAATATACATTATTTAGTGTAACCATAATATTGAAGCCATTTATGCTAATAATAATACTTGAATACACATCTAAGATGGTTGTTCGTATACATTCAAAATATACATTTATAAATCCTAATACACCCAACAATAGTCACAAACTAGTTGCACTGTAGTCGTAAATATGACCGACACAAGAAATAGTTGCAAAATGTTCAAATGTAGTTGCAAATAAATAAGTGGTCGACTATCAACTTTCGACCACTCCCAACTCTTGCAAGAAGGAATGCAAGGGGGTAGTACAAGATTCTTCAACGAATAGCAACACACCAACAATAGTAATGTGAAAAAGAGAACAGTTGTGCAAAAAACCTTGTACCTAAAATAGGAGAGTAATCAAAGAAGAGAGCAATGTAAAAAGGAGAGCGGAATAATGCGGAGAGCAAAGTAATGCGAAGGAAAGCTGAGTAGTACAAAGAGGAGAACATAGTAATGCAAAGAGGAAAGCAAAACATTGTGAATAGGAGAACAGAATAACATTAACAAAAAAATCTAGCAATGTGAAGAGGAGAGCAGAGTAGCACGAAGAGGAAAGCCCAACAATAGCAGTGTGAAGAGGAAAGTGGAACAACACAAAAAAAAGTAGGGCAATGTGAAAAGGAGAATAAAACAACGTGAAGAGCAAATTGAGTCAAATAGTGTGAAGAGGATAATGAAGCAGCGTGAAAATGAAAGCAAAGTTGAGCAATGCAAAGATGAAAATATAGCTGGATAGTGTGAAAAGGAAATTAGAGTTGAGTTGTGTGAAAAGGAAAGGAAAGGAGAGTAGCATGAAGAGGAGAACATCACAAAGAAAAGAGTAGTGCGAAGAAGAAAAGAGAACAATGCAATAAGAAAAAAAAGGGAAAAGAAAAAACTGGGACTCGAGCCCATTTTATTCTACATTTAGGTTTTTTATTTTTTTAGGTTTAATGGTGGCGCCTACAACCTATTATTTTCCTTGTAACAACCTATGGTGGTGCCCATAATTTTTTTTTCTTTATAGTGGCCTACATTGGTGCCCAAATTTGTTTTCATCCTTTTAATAACCTACACACCTACACCTTAAACCTAAACGCTTTTCATATCCATATATAGGTTGGGATCTAATATCTACCTTGGATATCAAATTTTCAAAAACATTATTCTATCTGGATACTATATGACCAAATATCATTATTTTGAAATCCAAATATAAGGATATCACTTCAAATATCAAAATTTTTGATATCCAAAGGATTTCAAAAGTGATATCTTTGGTGATATTTAGTCAAGATAGACACCCAACACTAGTTTAAACTTCAACCATGTCATTATTATGAAGGATTTTCACAATGTTTTTGCATATTATGGTAGGTCGACACCCAAAGAAATAAAATGCCAAAAAAATTACATTTTTTAATTTCATTTGATGTGATGTTAAAATATATTTCTCCCACATATATATACGTCGTATCATATTAAAAAATGATTGAAATGAATTTTAATTTTTATGAAATTTGTAGTATCTACTAAATATTTTGATTCCATATGATTGGAATAAGTTTGAGAGTCATGTGAAGAGTTTGAAAATTATCATATTACAAATGGGTGTTTTTCAAGGTGATGATCATAAGTATGTAATAAATTAAAAATTTGACAAACAATCATTTTCAAATGTAAGATGACAAGATATGTGAGGTGGAACATTTTTTAAATTTTCATTTCAAACATTTTTCAATTGATTAATTTAAATCAAAACCTAATGCAGTTTTTTTAAAAAAGATTTTATTATATTGCATATACCATAAATATACCCATTATTCCTTGAATTTAATCTTTTAAATTTATTTCTTTTTCAAATAATATTAGGTAGTATTAACTTTGTGAAAATCAAAATATAAAGCCCAAACATAAAAAATGAAACCCAAAATTAAATGCAACACATTTTGTAAGTTTATACTTTATGCACATGTCACGAAATTGCCCAAATTGGCCCCCCCATAATGTGCTTTCACCTTCCATTGCTTCACCACAATATTTAAAGGTTTCAACAATAGATATTATAATTGCCAATGTGGAGGTTAAGGGTACCTAAGCTTGCAACCTATAATTTTCCCAACTATAACAAAGGTTTATGGTTGTAAAAAATTCCAATGTTTCTTGAAGCACAACAACTTTGGAAGCAAATTTGGTTTTGATAAGTGTTTTTAGTTTTCATGCACTCATGTTAACCCCCTTACAAGCCAATTCCCATTTTTGCCAACCCTTGTTAGACTTTTTTATCCATGTAATGTTTTTTTGTAAAGTAAATTAAATTTTAGCCAAATTAATTTCCTTCATTGCAACCCTAACCTTCAGTATAAGGAAATGTGACTTTTTAAAAGGCCAACTGCACCGAAGTGTCCACATTGACCCAAGGGTATGTCCATTTTGACTAAAGGTTTGAAGCATGAAAAACACATGTTACATTTGACTTAAATGACCTTTCCAAGTGTCAAGTCGAAAATCTAGTCAAAATGAACAAATGTCCATTAAATTAGCCATGACTTGGTCAAATTGGCCATATTGAATGGATAGGTTTAGTCAAATTGACCATCCTGATTTGACACTTAGTCAAATGAACCATATTCATTTGATGAATTAGCCTATTTGTTAAGTTTAAGCTACCTACCTAACCTAACATAATTAATAGGTTAGCTTAGGCTTAGACTACCTATCTAGCCTATCATAATTAATAGGCTAGTAGGCTATTTGTTTATAAGTGATAACTTAATTTGTAGCCTAGCCTAAACCTATTTAGTAGGCTACTTATGACGTAGCCTAAGATTATTAAGTAGCCTATAATTAGGTAGTGTAAGCTTTTTAGGAAGGTATCTTAAGTGACCTAGGCTTATTAGGTAGACCTATTAGCCATGTAGGTAGCTTACTAGCCTAGGCTTACTAGGTAAATAACATAGGTCACATAGTAAGTAGGTAGCCTATCTTACTAACTAGGTAAGTAGCTTAAGCCATTTAGGTTTATTGGGTATAAGGTACTTTAATTTAGGCTATTGAGGTCTATTTGGTTGCTATGTACATAACATAAGCCACTTAAGCCTACAAGGTAGGTAGCCTAACCTAGGCTACTTAAATAAGTATGTAACCTAATTTAAGTTATTTAAGTATGTATGTAGTTTAATTTAGGCTACCTAGGTTTATTAAATAGATACATAGTTTAACTTAAGTAACTTAGGTTAGCCTAACGTAAATTTATTAGTTGGTAAATATATAGCCTAACTTAGGTTACCTAGGTAGGTACATGACTTATGTCGCAACTTTAACATTGGGTTCACGATTAAATGTGAAATGCAAAGGCCCATGAGGTCAAGAGTGTGTTTAAGTGTGAAACACATTTTCACAAATGGGGGAAAGTTCAAGGGATGAAGTGCAATGACTCTCAAATGCACTCCCATTTTGGGAATTACACGCGTGCATGAGTTACGAATGTTCAAAGCCTTGGTTGGAAAGGCAAACAAACACCAAATTAAGCCCCCATGACACCATTAGAAAGGTCTTGAAACGCAAATGTGTAAAATGCCCTTGCATTATTCTTTTAGACCTAATTTGCATGAGTTATGATCAAAAGAAGGGGCAAGAGTCAAATTGGGAATTTGACTCTAGACCACAAATCCCTTGAAGGTAGGGATCAAATGAAGTCCGATTGGAGCGTACTATATACTGTTGGAAAGAAATTTTTGAGGGCTATATGATATTACCTTCAAATCTTCGAAAAATATGAACGTTTAAAATTTTGGAACAACATGAGTTTCAGTTTTGGGACTCCCATTTGGGAGTTTCAAGGAAAAGTGACATTTGGATGTAATCCCCACAAAAAGGCACAAAGTATATTATAGGGAGGGGAGTGTACCTCCTCCCAAAGGTTCCGGGCCGTGTAAAGCTTATGCTTGAGGTTGTCCTTATTAAGTTCATCGCACCATTTCCATTCAAGTTGCGTTAATTGCCCTATTTTCTTGGTTGTGTAGGTTGACCTCATATTGAACTTTTGCTTGTGAATTTGTCCTAGTCCCATCCCGGAGCTCTAGCACGCCCTCCTTCCTTCGAAGTGCTACGAGTTAAGGAACGTGCCTCAATTCTTTTTTTTAAAAACTATTTCACTTTGGGACCTACATTTGGGTCTTTTGAAAAGTTTGGGGGTGTGCCATCTTAGGTAACTTAGGTTAGCTTAACCTAGGCTTATTAGATAGGTATGTAGTTAACTTAAGCTAGGTCACCTAAACTATTAGGTAGGTAGCCTAGCCTAATATTGGGTAGGTAGTTTAACCTTAGACCTATTTAATAAGCTAGGTTACCTACCTAGTATGCCTAGGTTATATTTATTAATAATAGGCTAATAGGTACCTACATAACCTACTAAATAACATAGGTGTAAGTAGCTATAAACATAGATTTAGTAGGTACCTATAAGGTTTAATAAATTATAACCTACATGTTACTTAAGTACATGCATTTATTAATAGGTACCTCTTGCTTACCTAAGCTAACCTAACTACCTATAACTTATCTATTTATGTAAGTAATGTAACAAAATTCAAGTTCATTTAATGCCGTATGTTGAAAAAAATGAACATGGAAGTTGATTATAATATGTTAGTCCAAAGTCATGTTTATTACGATTTGTTGTCCAAAAAAAATCACCTTATGGGGTGATGGTGGTTAAGGACTTGATTCCTCAATGTGGAGGTGAGGAGTTCAAATCCCCACACTTTCCACTTGGGCTACTTTGGTTATTAAGTGAGTTAATTAAGTAGCCCAGATGTAAAGCGTATTAAACCACTTAGCTTAGGGGGCTTGGCTTGACCTAGGCCTAAGACATAAGGTTGGTAGGTAAATTATAAAAAACAATTTGGCATTAATTAATTATTAAGTTTGTTAATTATGTAGGTACGTAGGTAGGTACGTAGGTCAAGGTAGGGTAGGTAGGGTAATAAATTAATAAATTAATATTAAATAATATATGTATATATTTGGTTGTTTCCTAAATCATATTATGTCACGGTGGTTCAATCAAAGAAACCTAGTAAAAAAAACCTAGTTAAAAAGAGCAACCAAAAAGACCCAGTCAAAATGGTCAGGTCCAAATTGACTCGTCCAAAATGGCACTTTGGTCAAGTTGGACATGGGGGCAAAAAGACCATATGGGAGGTTTTTTTTACCAAAATTTTTGATAAAAAAAAACCAAGATTTCTTGTAGTGCTTATTATCATTTGTAGTATATTAACATGCCTTTGACATTGCATGGCCGAAATAGGTCCCACTAAAAGATGAAACAAGTTGTAGTGATGCACATGACATAATTGAGGTCAAAGCAATAGCAAGGGTGCTCAAGTTTGTGGCCTCATCCTTAATGTAAACTATAATCTTATTAATGAGTTCATAGCCAACCAACAAGGATTTAACTTGTTCAACCAATGTTGTTTTAGAATGTGACGAACTTCAAACAACCCAATTATAATGTGGCACAACATTTAATCACCATTAATAAACTGTATAAAAAATGCAAAAGTATTAAACCTTGTTTTAGACATGTAAAGTTCAAAAGAGGTAATGGTAGTTGCACTGTGCAAGGTTTGGGACACTACAACAACAGGGGGCTATTTTGCGATCCACATATCATTGCAAACAACAAAGAAAGAAGTTTCCGAAAACCCGCATTTGCGAACCATAACTCCTCGCAAACTGTTAAGCCTTTGCGATACTATAACATTCGCACCCATACAATCGCAAGTCCTTCACAACTCTCGAACTTGATACAATCACAAACCTTTTACGATTGTAACTGCTTCTATATACCATTTGCGATTGACATTACATCGGAAACTATTTGCAACAAACCCATCATCGCAACGATTTGGCGAATCGACTCAAAAGTCTATCGGTTTCCGAAATAAGGTCCATCGCAAACCCTTAGCGGCATTTTGAGAATCCCAACAAGTTTGCGTTAGATCTTATATCAGAAACCACGCAAACTTTT
>Ga0116229_10000792_pt1 | contig 45746 bp, 34 predicted proteins | sample S1TSphgellanicum_3_FD_87313 | JGI IMG/M metagenome (GOLD analysis project Ga0116229, IMG submission 87313) | Host-associated microbial communities from peat moss isolated from Minnesota, USA - S1T2_Fc - Sphagnum magellanicum MG | ecosystem: Host-associated > Plants > Peat moss > Unclassified... | reverse complement strand
CGGGTCACAACCAATTAGCCACCACAAAAGCAAACTTGGCTACATGATTTAGATTGGCTTCAGTTTTAAAATACTTAATTGTCATGTGTGGATAAGAGTATGTGCCCTAATTGCAATTGGATGGAGAAAAATGATTATTCTAAAGAAATAGAAACATTTGACAACATAACATCTTTTTCATTTTTCCCGTAATGAAAACTGCTCAACTAACATCCAAATCATTCATCAATCATACTATTTTGTCCCATTCTAAAAGTTATGAATAAATCTCAATTTTCACAAACCCTAAACCCCAACCAACTCTTCATCAGCTTTCCCATCATTAACCTACCTTCTAAAAACTACCTCAAGTCCTGCAGGTAGGTAATGAAAGTTCATGGATACTAGGTACGTACATGCAAGTAGATGGTTAGTACATAAGGCAGTGCTAGTGGGATTGTTAGGAAGTAGGAAAGGCGGAAACTGAGCTCACCACCATCATGCACTAGAGAACTAGAACCCAATAGAAAAGTATTTCCTGTCCACCCACCATCCATCCCTCAACTGCATACATTTGTTCTCTTTACCTTATCAAATAGAGTTTTTTCTTCTTGAGCCAAGAAACATCTGGTGTCAGATCACTGGATCTAAGAAGTTCAGATGCATCAGCAAACCTCAAAACATGTCTCTGTGTGGGCGTCTGAAGAGGCACCCATTACCTCGTTGGGTAGACTAATCAACTAAACCTAGTGGATCTATTTATCAACCTGCCATTCACACCAATCTGGCTTGGGGCTAATTACATAGTAGTGTCTCCCGCAACACCAGCGGTTCACACCAAAAAAATCAGAGGGTCTGGCATACAAGTGGGCATCGAAACTATTAACTGCTGACAAGCTACACAACTTCTATCGCACTTTATAATTTAAAATGTAGTAGTATCCTTAACCCTGAGGATTCTCAAATGCCAATTTCATAGTTCCTACATAGTCCTTCCCTTTCAACTCCATAAAATTGAAGGGCCTAGACTGAACCTAAGCTCTCTCAACAGCTCAAAGTATTCTACAGCCCTACAGGGAAGTTATTGACCTGGGCTTGCTCCAAGTTATTCTGTCCATTTGCTTTGAAGCTCACTCTCAATTTCATTACCATAGCTTTCTGCAAGCACACCAAGCAAGTTTGTGAATGCAGTGACAGTTACAATCCATATTCTGAAATTGGAGACACAAGTATAAACTAGACCTGACACAAGACAATGGTATCAAGCTTATTTTCCCACAAGCTCTCTGTCAATTGTTATGTGCATCAGCTAAGTCTCAGTCCCCTTAACATTAACTCCCAAGGAATAGTTTCTGGCTAGCAATCATCAGACCATGAAAACTCAGGAATCTGCCAGAAGTTCCAGTGAAAACACATGGGTGGTCTTAGGAAGAGGCAAGAGAGGCAGGAGAGCAGAGGTGAACCTGGCCATGCATATTGTTGGTTGCCTTGACGACCTGTGTGATCACACCACCCCCATTTGCAGGAAGAATGTTGCTACTGGCTGGCTCTAGCTGCAGTTGCATAAACTGTGTAGACACCAGTTTGAAGACTGGTTAGCTACAAGCAGAACCTGACTGATTCACTGCAAAGAAAGGAAAAAAGTTACCAAAGTAACATACAGAGCTCCCCAATGTTAAATTAGAGATTATTACCTTTGGCACTGCTGCTTGAAACAGATAATCTGAGTATGGACTTGAAGACAAATTTGTGTGAGTGGCCTTAATAATAGTAGTCTGTGGAGAGTTTGCTTGCTTTGTGAATTCAAATGTAATCTTCAACCCACTTGTCTGCATTGCCACAAGCGATGGGAATGCTGGATTTTCTGCAAATGAAGAAGAGCACAGAAAGCAAACAATGAAGTGTTAGTGTTCAATAACAGAAGATGCAAGGAGACACAAGACTAGTTTGAGAGGAAAGTCACCTATATCCATAATCCATGCAACCTAAAAAATAAAAAACACTGCCGAGGCTGCATTACATACCACTAGCAGCTGTTGGCTTTGACAGAGGAGCGAGATTTGCAAAAGGATCAGCATTTGAAGCAGGACCATTGTGAGTCTGGTCACTCATCACATGGGAAACTACAGAGCCCTTGGGAATGGCAAAAGGGTCAGCATCCAACAGAGAACTCCTCAGCGATGGTTGGCTCGAAGCTGGGAGAGGGGATTCTTGAGAAGCTAATGGAGGAGCTGCTGGAGTGCCAAGGGACAGAAGCTCCAACAACATATCAGCACCTCCTGACAAGGGAGGTACTGTATGTGGAAGGTCAACAGGACATGGTCAGAAAAAACAGAGTAAGGTAAAACCAAATCACTACACAAACATAATAATCACTAATTCAAGGTCCCTAGCTTACAATCCTGCCACACCAACTACCTCAATTCTCTATCTCCAGCACCAAAACTTCCTGACAGAAATGTGAAAATTCAAGAAACTTCAAGGAACACCAACAAATAGTAAATCCCTTATTCCTGTCATGCAAAGCCTGAATAGCATAACAAAACAAGTTGCAAGGAGACATTGCTACAAAAGTGAACCACACCTAAAGCCCACAAGTAAATGAGCTTCCAAACATGTGCTATAGCCTGCCCACATGAGACTAGGAAGAACTCACCAGAAGATGTCACAACATTGGCACCCAATGAGCCTAGCAAAGCATCATCAGATGACTGATGAGGGACTGATGGTTGCTCATCAGGGAGAAAACTGAGTAGATCTATGAGGGCAGTTTCAGGAGCCAAATGTTTTGCAACTCCATTTGGTTGCTTCGCATGTCCATTGGAATGGGGTTCAGATTTGGCAGTCTGATTTGCATCAACTCCCACTTCAACTTGCTTGGCTGAGTAGTAGGTTGCTTCATCTAACACAGGCATCCTCTCTAGCAGGGCGGCTCTGGAGACATAAATCACCATCCCAACCCATGACCTTAAGCTCTGGACCAGATACTATCTATAAGCAAGGATGAGATTGAGGCCACAATAACAGAACCACAAACTGGTACAAGACATTCAAGATCAGGAAGATATGTACTTTATGTTGGTGTGCTTGCTTAGGATAGATCCAAATTCAATAGCACGCTGTTGCAATTCAAGCACCACACTCCCTTTGTACTCCAATATCAAACCTTTGAGACGGCTGCTCCCAAACTCAGCATGAAGGTACAGCAGCAAAACAGGTCAGATGAGTCTCACAATCTCTGAAGCAAATGTACAGAAAAAAGAACACCATAAACAATGGAAGCTTGTGCTAGAAAGAAAATTCCTACAGATCTGCAAACATGATTACAACCCAAGAAATCAGAAAGAAACAGATAACCACAAAGGGCTGATTCAACAATAAGGCAGTGAGAGATCACGCATTGCAAACTTACTCTGCACAATGAGAGAAGCGGGATGAAAGTTTCAAGAGTGCTGTTAAAGAAAATGCTACAGTGTCTGGTGAAACTCGAATGTCTTTCAAAACAGTCTCAACTACATCAACTGCATCTGATTCTGTGACCTGGAAGACACCAACCGAACAAAACAAGAAAAGATGCATCAAACTGAAAGTTGTAATTGAGCAATGTCTTCCTATGACATGTTTGACTTCTCCAAAGACTCCTGAAAAGGATATCGGAATTGATGTGCATAGTGTTAATTTGTGGTGAAAACTGCTACACCCTCCTTCATGGTTCTCTATGAAATACCAAAAATGTTTTGCTATCTGTGTCATGTACCACTTGGGAGGCAATTGTTTCATCCCTGCCTAAGAAGTCTGTTGTGCATATGTGTGGAGCATTCAGTCCAAATTGGAAAGGATAAGGCAGAAAGCAGCAACTTACAGTCAATGGTTCTTCACCTTCCACCTTGTTCAGATTATCTACCAACATTTCACCATACTCACCAATGCACCACACTGTAACTTGTCCCAGACTTTCCTGTTTTAACAAAACAAAGCCAACTTTCAGACATGTGCTATAAAGGTTGTTCAGCAAACTTAGCAAAGACTTTTGACACAAAAACAGTCATACCCAAGGACCCATAGATAAGTGCAAGCTCTTTGCAAATGATGGGGGACTTCCTATAGGACTACACCCACACAATTTTGGAAAAAGGAATGTTGACAAGATGAGAAGAAGCACCTGGCCATCCCATGCTTGGAAAACACGATACAATGCCCTCACTGTGTAGCCCTGAAGCTCAGATGCATTGCTGATCACCACTACCAAAGCCCTTGTCACATCAGGAGTCACATATTTCCCAGCCTGCACATAACCATTGAACCCAATGACATCAGAAAATGTCGTAAATAGCAAGCTTACTTTATGATGTCAGACTTCCATACAACAAGCATTTTGGCTGGTAGGTTGTACTTTGCACAATAGCTGATGTGTCAAACATAAAATTACAAGAACAGATTGATTGATGGCTTCTAGAGCAGATGGCAGCAGTCAATGCACCTCAACCATGAGCAGAATCATCTGATCAATGTACCACTGCTTGTTTGGAGAGAATCTGCAGAAGAACCACAACACCACAAGCAAGCCATGGTAATAAGGTTGCCACATAGTCCATGTTCATATTTACACTTTTGGCAATAAACGCATGGAGAAATGCATTCATCACAATAATCTGATTCCTGGCCAGTACTGCTGAAAGAATCCCAACTGAAAATGATTTGGAACTCAGGTTTTGTGACTAGATCAATAGTCCAACTCAGATACAAACCTTGTGGATAAACCAGTTGCACCCAAAGTTCATACCCCATAAAAATTACCAATACAGTAGAGCAAGTGTACAGCATTTATTGAGGACAAACTGCAGATTAAGCAGAGGCGGAAAGATGAGGCATTTACTTCTGCACAAGAGAAGATATTTTGGCTGTGAGATCTCCTTTGAACTCAGGGTCGCTCACTTTCAGATAATCCATCAGCTCCTTTGTCAATGGCTTGACATTGCTTACATTGACTAATGCACAGATGAGCTCCAGTGCTCGTCGCCGTATAGAAATATCTGAATCCTGTAAAGAGATATCGACACTCTGAGAAAACATCTTCATTTCATATCACTCAGAACTATCCATACTTAGACTTTGAGTCAGCCTGCATAGAAATTGTGACATGACCTGATTAAAGGTTAGAGAGATTTCAGACCAGACAGCAAGAGACTGTAATAACAAACCGTCACAGGAAGAGAAGAGAGAAAAACACCAAATGCATGTTGCTATTAAATGGCAGGACACCACATTGTAGGGTTTCAATTGTTTAAGGCAATTTGGAAAAAAAGTCATCCTTCTTACAAGTGTTCACATTTAAACTGTTAGGGCATTTGGAGGTATTTCTTTCCAAGCCATATCATCTGCATGTTTGACAAACAGAGATGTAAAGTGTGCTGAGGAGGCAACAGCTTCATACCTTCACACACTCCACAATAGTACTTCGGTGACGCTGAACAGCTTGAGTATCAATGGAAACAACTTTCACCAGCGTGTTCAGAGCAACATATCTGTCACCAAAGTAACAAGCAATGAGAAGTCCTCCACTGTCTCTAACACTTCTCTAATCAACAAATGTTCACGACATTGATGGAGCTGCAATTTGAGGACCCTGTGAAGGCCCAATTAACTTTTGGACCTTGCCTCTCAACACTGAGATCTCTGATACATTACTCAGATGGCTCATATAACAGAAGTGGCACCCTAGATGAACCAAACAGTGGTCATGTCTTGTACATACTGACCCATCCCTCAAAATACCTTTGAATGCAGACTACCTTAGACATGGAAAACAAGCCTGACCATGTTAACATGAAGCATCTTCCTTCCTCTACTGTTGTCTCAAATTCAACCAGGAGGCAGGACGCTTGATTGGAGGACTACTGCAAGCAGAGTTGACCTTTTTGTGTTGCAAGCATTACAGGCACATGTTCAGTCAAGAATCAAGCAGTGTACAACTTCTCATGTTAACTGCACCAGGAGATGGTCTAACCTACCTGATATTATTGTCACGATTTGCCAAGAAGCGGCCTAGAATGTTAATGGCAAGTACCCGAAGGCCCCCAATGGCCTCTATAGACATGATTGTCTTTACACACTCGTACAAAATAGCATTGCCAGCATTCTTGCTCCCCTCTGTGTTTGTTGCAACCTGCCCCAGAAATAATGGGCAATCATGATCCACAATGGTAGAGAAATAGAGCTACTTGTAATTTTCTAGTCCCACAAAAGAAGTAATGCAACTGAAAGGCCTAAGCTGCACATGAGTCACAACATAAGAAATTCCAACATTGTTGCCCAAGCAAACATGTATGAATCACATATCAAACCAATTACAGGAAAGGCACTAGGATTATACCTGGGCAAGGATATCACTCATATTATCACTTGTTTCTGAATCACCCTTGCCTAGAAGGCTGAGCAGTCTAAGAAGCCTGATTTGCAAAAAGGGGTCGGTGATACCATTCACATCATACTCTGGGGCATAGCCACTAACAACCAAGTTCTTCAATACCCGAATCAGCGAAATCACATGCTGCATCCACCAAAGAAGTGTTCAAGACAAGCCCTATAAGTATTGTCACGAAACATGATGGATGAATCATTACTCAAACAGGCAAAAGCAAGACAAATGGCTGGAAAGAGGAAAGCATGACATCTTACTAACAAAACCAACTTAATGCAAGCAATTGTGCTTACTTATTGCCAAAAATAAACATCCTCATTTGTGAATTTACCCGTGACAGGAAACCCTAGAAGATGGATCTCTTTAATCCCATGAATAAATTTCTAGGATAAATATTGGCAAAGTGAACTGGTCACTTCACTGAATGCTTCATCATGCTTGCAAAATTGTAGGGATGGAATCTTGAACCCTACTTACAGGATATTGAGGACCACAAGCAGATCAATTGTTCTTGTTGAAGACAAGAATTCTTTGTCTGGACCAACAAGATTGTTCTCTAGACTTTTGGAGCCTGGTCATTTCATCCATTCAGTCCCAAAAGGACTGCCATACACACCTTTCTGAAATGTTGAAGTGCAACTTCACTGCCTTCACATAGCTCTGTGCAAAGCTTCACTCCAGAAATAAGAACCCCATGATGCTTGTCTGTAAGGAGTGCTGTAGCTGGAACCATCACATAATCGATGAGCTCGGGCACCTTCCGAACAATACGCAGTGAGCACAAGGCAGCCTACAATAACATATAAATCCAGACTCTGCTGATTAGACTTGTATGCACATACACATATTCACCTCAAAGTGTTTCTCCAGACTTCCAATTTATCAACAGCAAAAACCAGAAAACCACAATATAATACCAACTGGTTAGGCACCTTCTTCCGAATGTAAGAGTTGTTGTTGTGCAAAAGCTTCTCCACTTCAGGGGCAAGATCCCGTGCCATCTCTGCTGTGCAGATGTTCCCGAGTGCACAAAGTGCTAGCCCAACAATGAACTGATTTGAATGATTTAAGTCACTGCAGCAAAATTCAAGGGAGAGCCCACAGATAACTTCAGGAGAGTACTTTGAGGACCTTTACGAGAAACCACATTTGTTCGACACGGAAGCAACCACATTTGTTCGACACGGAAGCAACCACAATTGCCTTTGAATGTTGATCTGACAAAAAAACCAAGCAGACTTCTAATTTGTTGGTTTCAACTGACAAATTGACACCACAAACAACAGGATGTTGTGAATGTTTACTTCTTGAGAGAATTGGTGACCAGCATCAGCACCTCCTGGCGCTCATCCAGTAGCAGCATGAGCCCCAAGTATCCAATCCTCTTCTCAGGAAAGCTCCCAGCAGCAATGAGCTTGATGCACTCCATCTGGCCAAAATGTGTGGGATAGCCCAGCATATGAATGAACATAAGCTTGGCCACATTGCGATGCCTGAAGTCCTGATCATTGTCCTTGAATGCATTCCGAAGGGTTGCACATTCTTTTGCCACTACTGCCCTCTCATCTGCCGCTGTTTTACAAGCCCTGATCGACCGGATCATGTCTCTGCAAGAAAACAACTCAAATTCAAACACCATGACAGACAAACCACACATTCCTCCAACACACTACACATTTCAGATAAAATCGGACACAGAGATCCCTGCAAAATCCTCGCTCTCTTTGTCACAAAATTTTAGGGTTTCCAAAACTTTCTGCCAAATATAATCTCTACTCCAGCTGAATCACACTTCCCACTCCCCCGCCCCCCCTCCAAGAAACAAATCCACGCTAAATCCTGCCAGATCTTCAAAACCAGAAACACATCTGTTTTCTTAAAATACATAAATTTTATTTCTCCTCTCTAATGCAACAGATACGAGTAGCAAAAAGCAGCTACACAAGCTCCCTGTTCGCCATCTTCACTTTCCCTTTACAAGCCAACAAACCTGACATAACAACAATATAGACGGAAAGAAAAAAGCTATCGACAGAGACGAAACCACAAAAATCACCCAAAACAAGACGATGTGAAGCAGACAACAACAGTACTAACAGACTTGAATCCAAAACAAGCTTCCAAATTGCCACACAAAAAAACGAACAAAAATTAAAAAATCTCTTACCTCAATCTGGTCCCCATGATGACCTAACACCAAAGCGTTTGGCTCCTTCCACCCGATCTGCTGCAGCTCTCTCGCCCGATCACTCTATCTACAACTGCGGCTGCGTCGTTGCCGTTTGCTTCAGCACTCAAAACTGTGAAAGATCAGAGATCTCCCGATGACAATGATGACTATAATACCGCGGCATTTCACAGATCCACCAGCAGCACAACAACAACAACAACAACAAGGAGCTTCGCGCACTTCGCCTTCTTACTCGCATTCAATAATGGCTCTCTCTCTCTCCCTCTCTCTCTCTCCCTCTCTCTCTCTCTCTCTACGATCGTCCTCAACCTGTATGTATTTCCATGTATTCGTATTTCTAAACGTATATACTCATCCGTATATGGAATTGTCTTTCCCATCTACTAAGAGCATCTCCACCAACGCTCAGTATGTGGCCCTACACAAGGAATCTTGGATGAGGTTCATCAGTAGTCCAATTGACTGGAACTCTGCTGGGGACCCTTTAAAAAATTTCACAGCTTTTCAAGTGGATCTTCGGAAGAGTCTAATAAATTCAAATGCGAACTGTTCCCTGTTTCTGATTGGGTAGATGGTTTGATTGTTCCAAGTGGGTTGCTATTAAGGTAATAATCTCCAGCCACTGTGAACCAGCAGCACCCCACCAGCGTACCATGAAGGATGAATGGTAAGTGGTCAGGAAACAGTTTTCTGTTGGGCTTCAGTTCCTTAACTAACCATGGTGGTTAGCTCAGTTGCTAGCCTTTTTTTTTCACTACCTACCTACTTACTTTAATAACCCACAAACAGGTTGTTAGTTAGTAGGCAGGTAGTGAAACCAGCCCTTACCTATGTATAAACCATCTACTTAACTAGTAGTTACCTACTTACTTTCCTACCTATCTACTTATATATGAGACCTATTATTATTTCCTACAGAATTGGTTACCAAGGCGAAACCAAATATAAACTCAGTTCAGTTCAGTTCAGTTCAGGTTCATCCACAACTGAGTAATAACTGGCGTATCTAAAACTTGGATGTGAGAAATAATTTGGCAAGGTCACATACTGAGCGCTGGTGGAGATGCTGAGTTACCTATTAAATGTTGTACATTTTCATCACCCCCTTTTGACTGCTGGACAATCAACCGCTTCTTATTCCCACGTTACTTTTTTGCATCCAAGGCAACTAACTACCTACCGTAGGTAGCTTGGGTTGAGTATATCCACATGGACAACACCAATAACTTTTTTTTAATAAAAATTAATTCGTTTTTATAAATTTGAAATTTTTTTTTTTTAATGATCTATTATGATAATTGTGATATGAGGAGTGAAATTATTCCAATTTGTAGCATTTGATAATTATGATGGTTTTCAACACCTTTGATTCTTTTTCTTTTTTTTCATGAAAATTTAGTTTCACTATTTTTAAAGATTATTTAGTGATGAAACTAAGCGTGAGGGGAAAATATTTGAATAATTTCTTTATTAGCTTTCGAACTATGAGATAGTATTTTATTGGATTTTACATATCGTACCCGTCACTCACAATTAGCGGTTTTTGTTGGAACTATTTAATTGTTTCAACAAAAAGGGGGTCTAACATCCCATTTTGAATATTTCAGAATTTTGACATTCTATAATAATTTCACATGAAAGAGCAAACAATTTTCTAGCCAGTTATTTAATTTTTCATATTTTTTCAAGATTGGTTATGTACCAAAACCAGTTCTTCAAATATGTTGATGAGTAAGTGGTATATACCCGGGTTTATAACTCATGGATATCTATCCCTCAATCTAATTAAGAATTAATTACCAGAGTTCAATTTTGTTGTTTTTCAGCATAACTATGTGTACATTTTTTTTTTCCAGCTTTTCCTTTTGGGAATTAATTAAAATTGAACCATAGAAGCAGATATGATTATATTATATATCTATATATATACACCCGTATTTGAAATACCCACCTTTTTGTTAGATTTTAAAGAAATTAATTAAAAATTTGGATGAAGATAATGTTTAGAAATGTCATGAGAATTTTGAAGAATTCTATAAAATTTGTAATCCATAGAGATGAATATTTTTAAAGTTTCAAATTGAATCAATGAAAATGTGAAAATTGATCCATGTTGCCTAATGTGAGCTCTACCTCACAATTTCATAGGAGGAAAAATGAATTATTGTAACTAAAAAGCAATCATGAAGACAAAATCTAATCCAAATTTAGAATTGTAGATCTATTCTTAAATGGTAATCTCAAGATATATTATGGAAAAGGCCATGTAATAATGGAAAAATAATGGACAAGACACATACACACATATATAACTAGAGTCAAAATATGTATAATGTGAAAGTCCCATGTGATGAACCTTAAAACTAGAAGTAAAGTGTTGTAATGGCCTTGTAGCCTAAAATGAATTGATGTCCATATTTGTCCCTTAAAATTGACCATCCCGATTGATATTAAATTTATGTTTTCATCATCCCTTTTGATTGCTTTATAATGAACACTTTCATACCAAGTGACTTTTACATCCAACATATTTGAACAAGCTTTCATTTGTTGTGGAACTATGAATGTGGCACACCTTCCCCAAAAATATATATATTCTATCACAATTTGGTGATTTTAAAAAAAAAAGGGAATTTATGATAAAATATTCACTTTTTTAAAAAAAAAAGTCATGTTTGGGTGATTTTTCACCCAAAAAAAGGCTACCTTTAGAAGAAGGTATTTTAGGGGAAGGTATTGTATTTTTATGTACACTAGTGTGGTTTGTATTGTTGGCCCAAATGTGAACCCATTTCAAAATAGGGAAAACTCAACATATGAAAATTGTTTTGTATGGTTTTAAGATTAAATGAAACCCTAAACCCTAGACCCTATATTTAGTTTTTTGAGAGTTAAATATGACATGCAAGTGTGACCACATTCTCAACTGATTTTTCCTTTCAAAACCTGGTTTTTTGTAATTTATTTGATTTTACAATAAAAAAAAGTTATTTCAAATTTGATATCTCGCACATCTTAAATCCAAAACTTACAAAATAAATTCCATTAAACCCTACTCATTGAAATCTTTCCAACAATACCAAAGGCACACCCCAATTCCTCATACTTGATCTGAATGGTAGACCTTCAAGCGTGATCACATTTTTAACTGATTTTTCTTTCCAAAACCTGATTTTTTGTGATTTATTTGAATTTTTAATGACAAAATTCACTTAAAATTCAAAATCTTCCCCATTTTAAATCAAAATCCTATGAAATATATTCCATCAAATCCTGCTTCTCGAGATCTCCCCAACAACACCAAAAGCACAAACCAATTCTTCTAAAAGTTTTAGTTATGATTTAATATAATTTTCAATGAAAATTTTATTCAATATTCAAAAAAAATTACACTACAAGTCCAAATGTCATGAACCAAACTGATGCACCCTTCCTTATCAAAAGAGCTTTCCAAAGATACCAAGAACACAATTTGAAGCCCCTAATTTGATGAATTTCATAGTTACAAAACAAAACAAACTACCTTGCTTCATAGATAAATTACAATATATCATGTTATGCATGTGTGCTCATATATGGAATAGTACTTTCACGTATTAAATCTATGATTTCACCACCCCCCTTTTGAGTGTCTAGATTAATCAACATCTTATCAAGTTATTTTTGTGTTGAAGATCTTGAACATGTTTTCAATTCTTGGAAATTGTGAGATATTTTAATTATATTTTCACATATACATAACCATTTGTATCTGAAATAGGGTTTCCATCTATTAAATTGACATTTTCACTAGCCCTTTTGATTATCAAGGATTAATCAATATCTTACTTGTTTTTGTATCCAAGATTTTTTAACATTTTTTAACTTTGAGATTATGGGATATTTTAGTTAATTATGTGATTTTTTTGCATTGGGATATTTTAACTCCATATGCTTGTGAAGGTACCATTGCTTGGGACAATTGGCACCTTGAATGCAAGCTTCAAGAATAGTGGCAAATTTCAAGCAAAGATCATCAATTTTTCATAGTCCCTTGTGTCATCATAAAATTGAGTGGAAAACTCAAGTTAAGGTTTTTTTTTTCCATCTTTATTCTTTCATTTTTTCCGTATCAATTTCCAACATGGTGTCCAACCCTCATTGTTCATGATAGGAGGGATTGCAATTGCATTTTAGAATGTTATTTGTTTTTTTACCTTCAAAGGTTAGTAGTTTTATATGCTTGTTGTTGTTTTATTTTTCAAATTTTTGATGTTACCATATAATTAATGATTATCCCAAAGAAATTTAACATCAATTAGAATAAAAATTTGAAATTTGCCACAACTAAATCAAATTGGTAAAAAGGTACCTTAGAACTTAAAAAGGTTTCCCCAATAACATTTTTCTTAAAATTTGGCATGTTTCTTTGAACATGGAATTTGCAACATGATATTTTGTTGAAAGTCAATATTTCATGAAAAAAGTATCAATGTTTACATCTCTTCCACCAATTCACAAGCCAATGAATTACAAATATATATTCAATATTAAGGATATTGCAACTAGTCTTATGACAAAGCTTAAGGTCCATTTGGTAACAAAAAGCTAATTTTCACAAGTTAAAGATATGATTTCTATGACACATTTCCCTTATTACATGAATGTATTCTATGTATTCAAATAATTGTTATAATTGCAATCAACTATTCCAACTATGGACATGTAGCAAATGGATGTTAAAATCACATTTTTCAATGAACTCTTGAATATATGTCCAACAAACAAAAATATATGCGCTTAAAGGTAAAGAAATAATGGTATGTAAGTTTTTAAAATCTCCATAGCATACTTAGACCTTAATTTTGGCACTAAAATGCTGATTTTATTTATTTTTTAAATTTCACATGAATAGTTCAACACCTTCAACCAAAGTTTACTTTTCCAAACTTTGGTTAACAAGAACCAAAAATTTATGTCATTTTGATAATGGGCACAAAATACCTAAGGTCAGCAAAATGCACTCTCTCTACATTGTTTTCTTAGGTTGAAATCATTCTAAAATCCTCAACATGCTCCTTGCATATATAAAAACAAAGGGAAAAAGAGGTAGAAAAAATAATAGAGAGGAATTGTTTTTTTTATATCAAATTATTTCTTTGGAATATAATCAAGGAAGTTAAGTTTATTAAAAAAATTTAAAATCTAGTTTCCTATATATCATTTGCGAGAACATGATCTAATCATTTTAGATTCCCAACAGTTTTGATGACACCAATTATGGCATATCCAACATGAACATACCATGTCAAAGAAATAAACCTTACATATTTGTGTGTGTGTGTGTGTGTGTGTGTGTACAATGAGGATTAACATGCGCTCATTTTGGGAATCAATCAAGTGCTACCAAAATTTTCAAACATTGAATAGAACAAGTGACACCCCTAATTGCAATAGGATAAATTTATTTGTATACCCAAAATGGAGGGTTAACTTGGTGCAAAAAAGGTACATGAAAATTTGTGTGGATCCTTCTTTGATTTATGAAATTGTATGACAACAATCATGATATGGCTTAGGGCTAAAAAAATCTAACATTTATCATGTTCCCATTAATTTTTTATTTGTGGTTTTGATGGGATGGGACTAAGTGAAGCTCCAACCTCTTTCAAATTGATGAAACAAACTAGACCAAAAAACCTTCCTTACAAAAGAAATAAGCAAAAATTATGTATATATCTTGAATTCAATTTTTCTTTGTTGGAAATTTTGTTGTATATTTTCTTTTTCTTACTTTGCAACAATTTTCTTTTTTGATTAAATTATTTTTTAAACTTGAACAAAAACTTCCTTTGATAGTTTAGAAAAAATAGTTTATGAAGTTCTACTCGATTCATCTTTCATTAAGTTAGGACATTTTTTCATAAAGAATATTACTAACATGTTTGGTAATTTTGTGAATTGACCAAAATGTTTTTTTGGTTTTTTGAATGATTTATGTTCTTAAAAACAAAGACATGGATTTTCTTTTGATCAACCAATATGGTTTCCAAAGTCATTTGGATTATTATTTCCCTACAAGCTTGTGGTTTCATATGAGAGATTATTCTTCCATCTTTGTGTGCATGTGATTATAATATGTTTTTAAATTAAATAAGGTTTTTTTCCTTTCATGTAATAACATTGATGACAACAACAACAACATACACTACAACATTAAGCCAATCACAACAATCATAAACATATGTTTAGCCAATTCAACAAGTTCAACAACATTTGTTGTTGGTGGCAAACCAATGATGACAACAATAACAAGTTCCACAATCATGTACACAATTGCATCTCACACTTATGGACTATTGTTTGTCAATGTTACAATTAATTGTCATCAAACAAAGGTAATATTTATCATTAGTTTCTTTTTTGATTATGGATCACCTTACATGTGATTTTGTACAAACTTGTGTATAACATTAGTTGTTTAACTATTTTTTATACATGGGGTTTGTTGCAACAATAACCTTAGTCACAACAAAACATGTTTGATAAAGAATCTTAGGTTTTTCAAGTTCAACAAAAGCAACAATGTGTTGATTTCCCTAAGAATAAGCAACAACCACTTCCTTGATGATTCTAGTGATTATGATCAAGAAGTTGTATCTACATCAAAACAATGGCAACTACATCAAATTCAAGACTAGCAACAATAACATTAACACAAGAAGTAGTACAACAACATCAATAATAAATAGGAATCATGCAAAGGTTTCTTTATTTTTGTGCTTGAATGTTCAAAATATTGTAGGTTTGTTAATTTTCTTATGAAACAATTGTGTGGAAGTGAGCATCAAAGTTTGAAAATATTATGGGTTAGTGTAAAAACATATTAAGGAGGTTTTAACAAAATGTTACAATAAGTAACTCTAGCCTGTTTTCACATTTGTTTCTTAACTAGTTTTTTCGTTTTAGATTTTGATGTGTTCATACATGTATAATTGATGACTAAACTAAAACAAAATTTTCCTACATACACTCTTCCATAATTGTTGATATTAACAATGTAGGGTCTTCATCCAAATTTTCTTCCATTTGCTCCTCAATGTTTTAATAATTGTGAACAATGGTGTAACAACATTACCTTCCAATGCATCAAGTTGAAATCAGGTTTGAATGTTCTTGTGAATCATGTATTGTCCCATCCCTTCACAATCATGTTCATCATATCCAACCTTCATCCATGCAACATGTAACCATGTACACACTTTGGGTTTGAAACTACTCCTTTTGAAGTCAACACAAGGTGATTGTTCATTGTCCATCCATTCTTTAATGACTATTGCTATCCATGTATTGAATTGGATGCAAACACGAACAAAAGAACCAATCTTTTGATAACCAATCCATAAATTAATATATTAAAAAGGGTCACATTAAATTAATGTTGAAAATGTATGTTGTATTTGTGACACACATTTTTAATATATTCATCTAGCATTTGGATAAGCTTGAAAATAATTCAATGATCATAAATTATATTTTAACATGTTTGAAATTCATAATTAATGTTTTTTTTGCTTAAAAATATGAAACAATTTTAAATAAATAAATAAACATTGTTTAAATAGTTTGTTCAACACAATCAAAACTAAATTCAAAAATTGTCTAAACATTACTAACAGTTCCTCTTATTCCATTTGCACCCAATTGAACTTTAAAAACATGTTTTAGTGATTGTTGGAAAATCACATTGGTAGGTTGTAATTCACTTGTGCAATTTGCTAGTATGTAAATGATCAAAATGTTGGGGGTAATCTTCTTTCATTCAATTAAAAAACTCTTTGCTCTTATGTATTGACCAACAATCCAATAACCAAATCATTTTATGGTAAAACCAATTATTTGATCTATGGATACAAATATGGCAACAAGTTTTTTGAACAAGTTTTTTTTTGTATCAATCTCCAAAGTTAACCAATGATTCTCTTTAAAAATGAGATCTAATTCACTATTGCTACACGTGAATTTTTTTCATTGTTTGCAAGCAGTATTATTCTATGTGTGGTACATGTAAATATGACTTGAAGAAGGAACAATAACCAATTTGTAAATGATGAAAGGACAAGTGTCACTTGTCATTTATCTTTTAGCCCTAAAATTTTGATATGTTTTGTACCCTTGTTTTTTCATTGTTAACCATTAAAGTTACATGAAAAGGTAAACTAGTTTTGAAACTTATGTCTTGCCCTTGTCGTTTCTAATAAACAAGAAGTATATTTATTGCAATTGTTATCATTTTGAAAATCCAATTTATACATTGTCTTAAGAATTGACAAATCCATTTTCTTGTGACCTTGAAACCTCCATGTGCAGCATGAATGATTTCAGGAGCAAAAGACTTTCCCTTCCCATGCAAAATGGGTTATATGTTGAAGTAGCAAGTGATTGACCCCCCTTTCTCATTTTTTGTAACATAATAACCCATGCATCTCCAAGCATTGGGTACTATTCAAGTACCAACATATTTGTATTTTTAGTTTATTGCAATCCCAAGTTGCTATGCATGAATGTCATTTGATTTCAAGTCACCTTAGGGTGTAAACCAATCTCACAAACTTGCCCTTCCTAGCTTCTCATATGGACTTTAGAAGTCATGACTTCTTGTATGTTGTTTTGAAGAAGTGCATGGCTTGTGAATTATTATTGTGTTTCTTCACAACTTGATGGGTGGCCAAAGATTTGGTAATAACTAACTAGTCAATGTATTCCCCATTTGCCTTGTACCACTTTTGAGTCCTTTTATGTTGCCCTTCCCTTCACTCTTGTTCAATCTCCTAATCTACTAACAACTTTGCAACAAACTTGTGTGGCCTACTTATTGGCCATTTTTCACTTGCTTTGAGATGGTGTTGATTAGTACAACATATGTATTGAGGAAGTTTATCTTATGTTGTTGTAGTGTGACCTTTTTCTTTATTCATTTGTGACTTTTTTGAAAATAGAAATAAATGAATTTTGTTGTAACTTATTATTTTCCATCTTTCATTGAACACTCAAACAAAATACTTGTAAAATTGTTGTTCGAGACTATCATCAAGTTTTTATCAAACAAAATTTGATAAAATCACAACTCTAAATTGTCTTCTTATAACTATGAAACTCAAATTAATATTAAAAAATGAATAAAGAAGCTATGAAAATTCAAGAAATAAAGCTATATATATATATATAATGATTAAATACTGACCATTGTTGATAACCGACATTTTTCTAAATGACAAACACTAATAAGAAGATGAAATATATACCCAATAAGAAGTAAGGTTTGTGTTTGGTTCTTAACCAATTTCAGACCTAAACAAGTCACCCATGAATAACTTACCCTTGGACCCTTGTTGATAACCGGGCCCAATTTCTGAATAAGGAGCCAACAAACACTAGTATTACCCTTGTTGACAACCAGGGCCATTTTCTGAATAAGGGAGCCAACAAACACTAATAGTAAGAGCCCTCACCAAAAATTTGCAAAAAAATAGGAAAATTTCGCCAGCTTAAAAAAATCCAAAATTTTTAAAGAAAAGAAAATAAAATTTAAAATAAATTATTAAAAAAAAACTGTTTGCAACAAAAGCAAAAGGAATAGGCAGAGCAGATTGAGCTTTTAAAGAACGGGACGAAAAAAGACTGAGTACAGATTAACCTAGCCCACTTTGGTGGCACGCAAGTGGGCCCAGCAGCAGCTGAGGATAAGGAACCAAACAACACCCCCACATCACTCCCTAGCCTACCAAACTCGCCTACTCCATCCCAGCACTAAATTCACAACACTACCCTACATAGTGACTGGCAGCCAGCACTCATTTATCCTTTTTTTAAAAATAATAATAAAAATAAAAAATCATTTTATCTGTTTTCAATTTATTTTATTACTCAACCTATCATATTACTATTATCAGTATTAGTATATTTATCTATTATTATGAGGGTTTTTTTTAATGGCGAAATTTCGCCATAAAACTAAAATCTTAAAATCTTAAAATGTGAAAAAGGTGATTTTGGAGGTTTTTAATGGCTAGAAATGTGAGAGGGAAAAAAAGGGGTAAAAAAAAATTTGCTAGATTTTATATGTACTTGGTTTTCATTTTGTAGCCAAAAAATATAGAAGGATGATTAAAGATTTGTTACTTAATTTCTGGTTTATATAGCCAGATATAATTATGGCTAAATGTTCCTAGGGATGATCATCACTTTTTTAACATTTTTTAAATGGATTGATCATCATTTTAGCTACAAATAAAATTCCTGAAAAAATATATATATATATATATTATTTTCTTTTATATTTACTCACATTGGAGGATTGGACACATAAAAAAATATGATATAAAAAAAATATAATAATATAGATATCATTTTGGCATAGTGCAAGTTCCACTTTGGTTTTCAAGGTGGGTTTGTTTTGGAAGAGGAGACGACACAGACACGCACAGACAGACAGACAGACAGAGAGGAGACGAGAGGTGTGCAGCAATGGCGGCTCTCTTGGCTTCTTCTTGTGCGCTTTCTTCGTCATTGACGTTGCTCGCTTCTTCTCCCTCGTTTACTAGCTCTGCTCGGCTTCCTTCCTCATCTCGTTCCGTATCCGGAGTTGGAGTTTTTGTTGCTGCTGCTCCTGCGGCTGCTTCTTCTTCTGCTGTCAAGGTGTGTGCGGCTTTCTTTCTTTCTTTCTTTCTTTCTCTTTTGGTTTGTCTATTTGCTAAATCGGAAGAAAGAAAATTGTGTTTTGTGAGCTGCGGTTTTCGGTTTTTGATTTCAAGGATTATCGATTCATGCCTTCCGTGTGTGTTTGATGTAAATGCTTTCTATTATCGTTGTTCTTGTTATTATTATTATTATCTGTCATGGTTCTTTTGGTCATGGATATGCTTGCTTTTTTTTCTAGCTTTTTTTCAGTGGATTGGTTGTATGGAGTAATGCTGATGCTCCGACGCAGTTTCTCTTCTGGTTTTTTTTAATGTCTCTACCATGCGATGATTGTTTAGGTTGGAATCAGATGCCAGATAGCAGCAGCTAATGCGGATGATGAAGAAGCGTCGTTGTCGTCGTCAGTCAAGAGACGGGACATTTTCGTTGCTCTCGGTGCTTCCACCATTGCTGTAAGTATTTCCCATCACTGAAGGCGACCAAAAATAGAGAGAGAGAGAGAGAGAGAGAGAGAGAGAGAGAGAGAGATTTGTATGTTTCTGCAAAGAAAATTTCTTTTATTTTCATTTCCCGTTTTTTTTCCTCACACTGCAAAACTACTGAAATCTGGAATTTTGACAAAAGATCAAAAAATACACCTGGCATTATGAGGGATTGTGATGCATGCAGGCAGGAGTGTGGAGCTTGTCACCAATGACTCCAGAAGCAAATGCTGCTGATTTGATTCAGAGACAACAGCGATCAAAATTTCTAAGTACAAATAAAATTTTCCCTCATTCACTGGAGATTCTTCTTGAGTTTGAAGCATTTCTCAGTTTTTTTTGCATTGGTTTTCTTCCCCTGAAGAATCAGACGCGATCTCTTCTTTCACATCCTTTCATGAAATATTCTTCCTCAATGAGAAGCTCTGGAGCTTTTCACAATTGCTCTACAAAATTCTTCTGCACATGAAATAGGCTGATCATCAAGCAGATGAACATTCAGTTTCTCTTTTCTGTACTTGGCTCCTGTAAAAGGTGCCTCCAAAAAATCTGATACGAAGAACTCAAACCATTTTGATGAATTTCAAAGTCTCTTAGTGATTCCTGTTCTCTAACCTGTTTTCCTTTGGTCAATGGTATGGCGGGGGTGAAGCTAGTGTGAAGGAGAAGCTTCAAGCTGCTATCAAGGTCAATTTCCTCATATGACTTCTTCTTCCTTTAGACACTTTGATGTATTTTGGGATTGTTATTTTTGTTTTTCCTTCTCCTCTCATCCTTGAATAATCTATTCACCAAAGTTTCACCATGCAATTGGTCATGGTTTTGTGGAGGTGGTGTAGCTATGGTGCCATTTGTTGTCTGGTGCTATCATGGAGGTTATGAATTTGTGGACTTGTATTGGATGATTATGCAGGCTAGTCCAGAACTGGTGCCAGACTTGCTACGTTTATCCCTTAATGATGCTTTAACCTATGATAAGGTTTGTGTTTTCAGCCACTTTGAAGGACAGAAGGAAGTTTTTTTGGGGTCATGTCTGTAACTTTTTTCTTCTCCCACACCTGCTCTCAAGGCATCATCACTCATCACTTTGGACACCGCAAGTTTCTGTAGAACACACAAAGTTATGTAACTTTGCTATTTGTGCTTGAATGTTGAGCAGGGCTCCAAGACTGGTGGAGCAAATGGATCAGTACGGTACATCCCTGCCTTTCTTGCTAAGACCTTTTGTTGGCTTGGCTTGTTGTTTGTTGTTTGTTTGTTTGCTTGTTGTTGCCAATTGTTTCATCTGCTAAAAAGCCTGCCTGACATTAATGGTGTGCAGTACAGAGCTGAGCAGGCCAGAAAACCAAGGACTAGAGAAAGCAGTGAACCTGCTTCAAGATCTGAAGAAGGAGATTGATGAAGGGGCGAAGGGTGGTCCCATTACTTGGTCTGATCTCATTCACATAGGAGGTATACACTCCTGTTGAATTGCTGTGCTTTGCTTGCATATTTTATTATCGCTGCATGTATGGCTTTGTGGATCACTGTTTGCTGTCTAAGCCAGTTCATTGAATTATATTTCAGGCAAATGGGGTGAAGGCTGATGGTTTAAATTGTATCATGTCCAGATTCCACTGAGATCCTTACCTTACCATTTAGTCTTTTTTTTATGTGTGTTTGGCAGCACAATCAGCCTGCAAGAGAACATTCATTGACTCAGCAATCCGCAAGTGTGGAGGTAATGAGCAAAAGGGTCTCCAACTATATGGTGCATATGGCTCAGCTGGGCAGGTTGAGCACCACTTTCCTCTCCCTTTTGGCTCAGGCAGAGATTCTGTATTTTAAAATCTTGCATCTGGGTATAAAACTTCTGGATTCCCTTCTGCCTGTTCAATGGCATGAACTTCAGATCCATCTGACCTGCTTTCTCTCTGTCATCCTACAGTGGAGTCAATTTGACAAGCTATTAGGTCGCTTTGAGACATCAGAACCTGATCCAGATGGAAGAGTGCTATCATGGGAGAAAGCATCACCAGCAGAGATTAAGGAAAGGTTTGCCAACTTGGGATTCAAGGCACGACAGGTAAGGAAAAAAACCCAGACTCAGCTACTGCTGCTGTTAGTGTGCTCCTATCAATTTGACCCCAAATCCATATGCAGATCTTGGTCTTTTTACATTCTAAGTATAGTTTGTTGGGATATCACACAGGTGGCAGTTTTATCTGCATTCCTTGGCCCCGATCAAGTTGAGACAGAGGCGAAGCTAGCCACTGACCCTGATATTGCCCCTTGGGTGAAGAAATATCAGGACAGCAGGAGAACAGTCTCTCAGACTGACTATGAGGTAAAAGGCAACCTCCCCAACATCTTGATCATTTCACAAACACAAGGGAGAACAGGGAATAGGGTTTGAAAATGTGGTTTAGCCCTGGAAGACAGATTTTGTGTTGGTTTCTTGAAGCAGATGTGAGGAGATGATGTATTGTATTCAGAACCTGATTAGTGCTGACACAAATCTTACCTTTTCTGTGGCAGGTGGATCTTATTACAGCATTCTCAAGGTTAAGTACACTTGGGCAAACCATTAACTATGAGGCTTACAGCTATTATATACCAACAGTCCTGAGATTCTAGTAGTTTTGGAGTTCCAGGTTTGAGCAAGTTTCGATCAGGGCTTTACAGTTTTTGTCATAATGTGGATTAGTATGTGGAGGATAATTGAGGTTGCATTTGTGTTATCTAGAAGCATCTTGCACTTGGGCTGATGCTGGATGCAGAAAGTCCGATAAAATTTTCTCTTTGCAACTATGGGGAAGATTTCTCATTGTCCAATTGGGAGATAAAGTTGAGTTCTCCATTTTTGACAGTTCAATCAGGCAAAGGTTCTACAACTGTTGCACTTCGTGTATGATGCCATTCATTGTAAGTGCAAATCTACATCACTGGTCTCTTATGCGTGGTGTTCTCAATCACTTTGTCACAAATGAAGCTCACTGTTCTTTTTGGCTTATTCACTGGAAGAGCAACTCCTTATCAGTTAAAACTTTCATGTTGATGCTTGAAAGTAAGAGCCTTGACTTCTGTGTCATTCCTTCACAGTTTCTCTCAGTTGCAAATGCTGTGGTAGTATATCATAGCTCATCACTTTCAGAAGGCAACAACTTCAAATGAATCTAGTGGAGAGATGAATTTTGGAGTGTGAAATTTAGATCTTAGCTTCAGTGTACTTTTGTCCTTAGCTAGATCTTCAGAGAAAAGGACCTGGAACTCCAGTCCAGCCATCAATGCACTGCATCAAAGGGGCCATGTGTTTGCCATCCAAGATAGCTTCATAGACCTTTTCAATCTCTTCACCAGGAGAGATGGTCTGCAAGCCTGACAGTAGCTGGGTATGGAGTTCAGATCGAACAAATCTGTAGAGAGGGTATGTCCGACAATCTGTAATTCTGTTGGGAACTGGGGAGTAACCCTTGTTGTTGTCGTATGCTTCTCGCACATGAGGAACTTCAACATCTAACCTCTCCTTCAGCTCCTCCTCGAAGTTGGAGATTTTGTGGAAAATGGAGGTGGGCGCAGGGTTCTCACTGGTGGAGCTCTTGAGTGTGTGCTCAACTAGCACTTGTCGGAGCTTTTCCATGAGTGGGCAAGTCTGGCTGGAAGCATTGTCAATGTATGTGAATGGTGGTTGATGGTCCACTACCTGCAGTAGATCCTTCTCAGCAAACCGTGATGGTAGAAGAGTGCCATCAGCTCCTGCAAACAAAGTCTTCTTTGCCACTTGTGCAACAATTTGCTTTACAGTGGCCTGCATCATCTCCTCGATATGGCGCAGATCAATTGCCTGGCAAAGAGCCACCAGGTATGTTGAACTCATGAGCTTCAGAATTTGGATGGATTCTTCTGTCTTGCGTGCAGACACCAACCCAAGAGAGTTCACATCCTGGTTGTGTTGCTCAGCACTTTGAACATGGGTTGTCACTGGATTTGCAAGGTAGTTAAGTTCTGAGAGATATGAAGCCATCGCTATCTCTGCTCCCTTCATGCCATAATCCAGGCTTGGATTAGGCCCTCCACTGAGGTTTGAAGGCAGCCCATTGTTGTAATAATCATTCACAAGCTCAGAGAATTGTGCAAACATGAGCTTGCCAATAGCAGCAGTGGCTAGCCGTAAGTTGTCCATTGAGACCCCGATGGCAGTTCCTTGGAAGTTTCCACCATGGACAGCCCTGTCTCCTGCAGCATCAATGAGTGGGTTGTCGTTGACTGAATTGATCTCCCTCTGGATGGCATGTGTGGCATACCGTATTGCTTCTACCTGACAACACCAGAGACCATCAGTTGCTTCTTGCTGGTAACATCCCTTTTGGCTTCATCATCTTTTGCAACTCTTTTCTTGCACATCTTTTTCCTAATCCCAGTGCTTGCATTGAGTGTGACCAGAGAGAAGACATTTTGCCAAGAAAGAAATCTCTGAACAATGACAAAGCAGGGATTTTGAACAAAATCCCTGCTTTGTTGTTGTTCAAGCAGGGATGAAAGGCTCAGAGGTTTCAAGTGACGAACACAACAAAACAGTGATTTGCTTGGTGATGGTACCTGAGGACCGAGCCATTGTGGGGAAGTACGAAGAGCATAACGGTCCTGCTTGGGTTTCTTCAAAGGATCAGTCTCATGCAGTTTTGCAGCTGTCTTTGTATACGAGCTTCCAGCAAGGAGCCATTCCATGATGGCTGCAGCCTCAATTTGACCTGGGTGATGCTTCAGTTTGTGAGTCAAGGGATCTGCAAATTCAGGCTTCCCCTGCATCACCTCGCAAAAGAGAGCTGAAAGGACTTCAGCAAGCAGGACCAGCACATTGGCATCGAAGCATGCAGTGGATGCCAAGGCAGAACCCACGGCTGTTCCATTCACCATTGCAAGTCCTTCCTTTGGCTGCAACTCAAATGGCTCTTGTATTCCAGCAAGCCTGAGAGCAATCTCGCCTGATACTTCAGAACCATCCTTGGTGATTGCTCTTGAGTTTGGTCTTGCAGTGAGAAGCCCTGCAATTGAATGAAATGTGAGCCAAAACTGTAATCAGAACATTTCAAATTTCTTCAACTGCAAAACTAGTGTTGCATGCAATTCGCGTAATAGAGAGTTCATCAGACACACACAGACATGTTTGACACAACACACCAGCAATGTATGACAAGGGAACAAGGTCTCCCGATGATGAAATGGTGCCTCGAAGTGGCAACTTTGGTGTCACATGAGCATTCAGGAGCTTCTCCATTGCCTCCAAAATTTCCCAGCGAATGCCTGAGTAGCCTTGGAGCAGCGTGTTAGTGCGCACCAACATAGCTGCTCGCGTTGTGCATGCAGCAAGCGTATCTGCATCACCCTTTCCAAACACTCCTGCATTCAAAAATCTGTTCACCAAAACTCAAGGTCAGAAAAATTCCACTCATGACAATCAGCAGCATTTTCCCACAAGAGGCACAGAGGATTCATGCACAAAATAGAGGCTCTTATGTTTGGGCCATTGTGTGAAGCAGGAGTTGAATGAGATTCAATAACCATGAAACAAGGCACCTGATGAGCTCCTTCTGGAGCTCTACTCCTTGCTGAGTGCGGCGATGAGAGGTTGCTCCAAATCCAGTGGTGACACCATAGATGTCAGAACCTTTCATGATTTTTGAAAGCACCCAATTGGAGCTTTTGTCCACTCTGGTCTTCGCAACAGCAATATCCAACACCACTCTTACTTCCAGTCGCCGAGCAACTGCAGCCACATGGGCAACAGTCAAGCTCACACCCTCGAGCACCACCTCCTTGCACTCAGTGAATGTCTTCACCATACCTCTCACCTCCTCTAAATGGCTGCATTGTAACTCTGCAGCTGCTCGAGCCCATTGAAGGGGATCCGAGCAGCTGGTTTCTGAATCAATCACAACACTACCTATGCAGAGACTTGAATCAAGTGCTGCCACATGATTCTTCTTGCTGATGATTGGATCACTCCCATCAACCATATCCGTCAATGCTAGAGAGCCAGTCTTTGCCATCACTGTGGCTACAGTGACAAAAGCTCAATCCAGATCAATACCAGGTCTATCTCTCAACACAATTCTCACCCAAACACTTTCCTTTAGAACTCTACTCCTTGGTGATCCAAGAGCAATTCTCTCCACGGCTAAGTGATTCAGACTCAGAAACTCAATCCACAAACAAGTTCCACAGAACCCACTTCACATCAGCTCAACTTGAAGAACTTGTGACCTGAGGGACTAAGGACAAATATTGCTGGCGACTGTTTGTACTGAAACTTTTTTGCTTTCTCAAGGTACCAGAGCTGAGGAAAGTTACCTCTCCAGCAACTGGACCCAGACTGAGCCTGGACTGGAGCTATGTTGAAGACTGAAGGCTAGCTGGTCCAGGGAGATCAACGAGTGTGAATTTTGCAGTAAAATTGGGTTCTGTTTGCAGGTAACTAGCAGAGGCAGAATGGGAATGCAGTATTTATGAGGAGAGGATTGATCAAAAAACTGGATGGAAAGTGGAAGAAGAGGAGGAAGAAGAAAAAATTGACCAGCAAGTGAACTCACACACCAGCTTTCCAATTTGACTATCTGACTTCATAACTGAATCATGCACAAGACAAATGTCATGGTGCACCTTTTTCTCATCACAGCTGCAACAACAGTAGCAGCAGCAACAACAACAACCACCACTGGTGATCTGAGCAATCATCTTCTTCACCTCTCACTGGACAATTGTTGAACTATCTGATGATGACCATGGAACTGCTGCACCGCATGCATATGTTGTCCTTCTTTTCATGGTTTATTCTGGTCAACACTGTTTGGTTTTTTGTTTGGTTTTTTTGGCGATTTGGGTAGTGGCAAAATCAGAGGCACAAATTATATCCTGCAACACTTCAGTCTCACTTTGCAATTTTTAAGTCTCAAATCTTTTTAGTTTCTCTAATCTAATACTTGCAACCAACCGATCCTTTTCTCTTTTTTTTTCCTTTGCCTTTATCAAATTCTCCTTTCACAATTTGATCTTCTCAAAACATAATTATGAGGAATCCAGTAATATATGTATATCGTTATGGCCCCATAACAACAGGATTTCTTGGTCCTAAACTTATTGGGTATTCTTTGCTTTTGCTTCAGGGTAATCCAACTGGAGCAAGCTGGTGATAGTTTTGGTCATGATGATCACTCTTTTGGACTGATCATGGCAGATTTATCTCACATGATCATTTTCTCATGGTTCAATCATTGGTTTGGATATTCAACCAGTATAGATCTATGTTGCATAATCTTGACCTCATTTTTGGGGACTAGATCATATCCTATATGAACCTTGTATAAATCTTTGATGGGAGTTTTGGGGATAAGATTCTTTTTTTTCTTGCTAGAATTACAAAGCTATGAATCTGCTACTGGTGGAAAGGGCACAATCTAATGTAATTCACACTACAACTGTAATTCCTTTTTTGGCATGTAAAACTCAATATGCATTAGGAGTAAATGGAATGTAAATCCTTCTATACACAGTCCATTTGCTACTATTTACTCTACTTTGTGCTTGATATGGCATTATTTGTAGAGACTCCCCAGAGTAGTAAAAACTACTATAAGCAGCCTGATCTTTTGCTTAGCAAGAAGTGGACAAATTGAGAAATTAAAACATTTGGAAGTTTTATTACTTTCTTTCTTCACTTTCTTTCTTTTTCTTGCTGAAAGTTGAAAGTTACACCTGGTTGCTGGTTGATGATCATACATGAGAGCTGATAGGAAGGACTCTTGTAAGAGAGAGAGAGAGGAAGAGGAGGTGGGGGAGGGGTGTGTGGGGTGGACTACTTGTGTGTGCATTATGGAAGCAATCAAAGCATGAAAAAGGTTTTCCCTTACATGGGTATTGAGAGGTTGAGCATACCAAAAGTGTGTCTCTAACAGCCAGTAGTTAGACAATCGCACACAATTCTAGCTTGCACACCCATCTTCTCTCTCCCAAGTCCCAACTCTTGGGCATTCAGATGATATCTCAAATCCACAATTGTTTTGTTGCAAATAGAACCTAGCACAAAACTACCCATGAGTTGCATCATGAGTTTTATGTGTAACAATTCCCCCAAGTCATAGCCCTTTTAAAAGTTTCATTAATTAATTAGTTAATTAAAAGTTTTTAACATTTCTTTGTTATTAAGTAAGCCAAGGAGTAAATAGGTTCTAGTACAAAATCCAACTAAGATAAGAAATAAACAAACAAATGAATAAAATTTAAAACAATAGATTCAAGGCATCCTTCCATAATGATGAATGGTTGAAGAATTTAAATCTTTTTTAGAGGTGTCAAGTTGTAATCTTGTTCAACATTATTACATTATGTTAAAAGGTGACATCCATGACTTAAACATTTTTGTAACTATGATTAAGTTTTAGTCATGTCATTAGTCATGTAGCATGATTTAGTCATGTGTATAATTACACGAGTAATCATGTCATGATGTTCATTACTACATGATTAAGGCATATGATTTGACTTCAAGATCAAATTTGACTAATTAACAAAAAATATTGGACATGTCTAAAAAAATGTGAAAATTATATATTAAAAAAAATTGTTGGTTAAATGCATGCATTTAAGAACAATATGTTGATAATTTTCATTAGGGGAAAAAAATGATGTATAATTGAAAACATTTTCAAAATTAACTTCAATTTTTCTTTAACTATTTGAAATAACATATAATCATTAACCAATTGTGAATGCTTTTAAATATTGTGATTTTGCACATGAACCACAAAAATAAACTTAATCCAACATTAGGTCATTGAATATTTTTCTTTTTGACAAGCGATATTAAAATACACCCACACTACAAATGCATAGGTAGCTAGCAACGGTTTAAATACCTACCAAGGTAAATATATAAGCTAAGTTAGTATATGCTTACCTTTGTAAGTAGCTAAGTTTGCCTAGTTGCCTAAATTGAATTACCATTATCTAACGACTTGTTAATTCCTACCTTCCAACTACCTATCTATCTATGCTAGCTTAGACCACCTACGAACCTAGGCTAAATTACACGTATATTAAGGTTAAATTACATGCCTACCTAGTTTAGGTAACCTCAATATGTTATGTAGGTGGTTTATGTAGTCTAGGTAGTCTAAGTATGTAAGCTAAAATAGACTACCAACATACTTAGGCTAAGTTAAGTAGTCATTAATATAATTATTAACTATTGTAACTAACTCTTATTATTGACATGAATGTAATAATGTGAAACTAAATACCTAGGTATTAATTATTATATTAACCGAATCAATATATGTATATATATACCTCCTTATTTAATTAATTTGCTTACATATTTAATTACTTACCTACCTACTTGATTAATGTACCTATTTAATTACTACAATGTGGGATAATGTTATATGGGATAAAGGGTTTTACTATTGTATGGGATATGGGAATGTTTCCATTTCCCAAAAGATTATCCCATATTGTTTATCATCTTTTCAAACTTGTAAACAATATAAATGGGTGCACTACAAGCATTTAAAAAAAGTAATGTCATTTGGTATGAGCCAATAAAAAAGGTTCAACTTTTAAAATCAAATTCAAAATGAAATAAGATTTTCCTAATTAGGTGCCACATGGCTTGTGTTTAAGCTTAACCTAGGTGGTTTAAGTTTAGGCCTAGCCTAAGTGCCATGTGGCCTAGGTCTAGGCATAACTTGGGTGCCATGTGGTTTAAGTCCATACCTAACTTATGTGCCACAAAAGGCTATTGGGGCTTAAACTTAACTTAGGTGCCACATGGTTTAGCCTAGCCTAGGTGGCTTATGTTTAAGTGCCACACATGTCTTAATTGCAATGTGCCACATGTGTACATGTTTAATTTGTTAAGAAATAATATAATTTTATTTAATATTTAAAATTTTGATGATTGTGTTCACATGATCTTCTAAAATCATGATCATCCATCCATGATTGTAGTCACAAAAATGGTATGGAATGGGGCAAATGACTATTATCATGGCAACTGTATGGCATAAGTGATGAGTTTAAATTGATTGCATAATCATTTAGTTGCTAAGGCATATATGACTAACATTTTAAATTATGGATGGAGTCATAGATGGCGCCTTTTGGTGTAGTGTTAGTCCAAAGAATTGAAATTAAATACATAAAGTTAAAATATTCAACAAAACTCAAACAAATCCATCATAAACAAGTGGATTGCCAAATGTGAAAATATATGCCATAATTTAAAATTCAATGTATGATGAATCTTATCAAATTTGAAAATAATTTGTTTGAGTATTTGTTCTATTTCTCTTTATTTGATATTGATTTTTTTGGGGTGTCATTTTGATATTCTAATTCTTTGCAATACTTATTTGTTGTCAAAGCTATAACACCAATTTCACAAGGATAATTGAAAAATGTGAAGTGGATGGAGTCAATTATGTAGCCCCAAGTTTGTTTAACATGTTGCATTGTCTCTTTTAAAATGTGCAATAGTTCCTTTGAGGTTTTCTGTATAGTAAGGATTGAACATGGGATTGTTTTAAGAACAAAGGCCCCATGTGAGGTGTGGGTTGAATGTAGGACCCAAATTCTCAAAATAATTATTTTCAAAATCCTTACGAATGTTGTTTGGTTCTTGATTTGAAAAGAAACTTTTGGTCTTGGTTCTAGCTTTTATTCTTTTTTATGGAACCTTTAGTTTAATCTTGAGACCAATTTTTTGAATTTCTAAAACATTTAATTCCAATCATTTTCATAAAATGCGTCTGATTTAAAACAAAGTTTAATTTATCTCCATTACACACAACTAAACCCCAAAAAAAATGTAATATTAATTTGTTCAACTAATGCACATTTGAAAATAAAAATTATGTAATATTGATTATGTACAATAAATCAATTGTAATGATTTTTTAAAAATTTAAAGCCATGTTTATATTTTTTAAATTAAAATTGTACTTATTTACCTAAAGAATTAAACCTTTCTAAGTAGGGTACATAGCACCCCTAGGTTAAGTGTTAATTCAATTTTGAAAATAGGTAAGTTCCTTGGTTAAGTTGTAGTGATGGTACTAAAAAAGCTTGGAACTTTTAGTATGAAAACCCTAAAACTTGATGTATAACCTAGACGTAAACCTACAAAAGTCCAGGAACCTACCAACATTAGTCCTTACCCAATGTTAAGAATCAATAGGTATATTATTGACATAAAACAAACAATTTGAGAGGAGAGGATAAACCTTTAGTGTAAGGTTATGTGTAGTATAAGTCCTTAAATGTAAGTTGCCATCTTCTTTTCATGTAAGAAATGTAATGTAGGGTAATGCATTAAAAAACTTATATTCTTTATGGTTTTTTTATTAATGTTCATTGAAGTTCCAACCCTCCTTGTTAGTATTGATGGGTTTCAAGCAATAATAATATGTCACAAGTGTTTCATTAATACCATAGTTTGCATTCCTTCATCTTGAAAATTAATAATGTTCTTTGTCCCCACATTTTGATCTATATTGGAATAGCATACTTAAAATTATGACATCATTCCAAAAGTCTCATGCATGTGATTCATAAAACTCATGATGGTTGTACTTTCTTAAGGCAAGGTTTCCTAAAGTCTCTTTTCATTAAGCTATTGTGATCAAACACATGTACTAATGGAAAGCCATTGAAATGGAACCTTATTTCTTGTTGCATGGATGCATGTTTTACATTGGAAAACTACAAGCAAGTTGGCAATCTATAGGTATTATATTTAAGATTAATAATTGGCAACTCTCATCGAAATATTTATTTTGTGAAAAAATGGGGTCTAGCAATCCCAATTTGAATATTTCATAATTTCAATAGTATAATTTAAGGATGTTAAGTTTCTTCATATCTTTCAAAATCATTGTGGTAGTTCAGTGGCTAAAACTATTTATTGGGTGCATGGTTCAATTCTCCTTAAATTTCACACAATATGCTCTTTTTTAATTTTAAAAATGACTTGTTTTTCTTGAGAATTAATTACCATCAAACATTATTTGCAAGTATGGTAATTAATGTTAAGATGTTTGGGAACATTTCACGTGTAGGGAACTTTGTAAGGAACTTATGAGAACATATGATCCCATAAAAGAGGATGATAGGTGTCACTTTCAAATGATTCACACATTGACTCATAGATCACACAACTTTGCATTTGGTGAATGTTTGCCTTATAGACCTATGAGGTGGTTGTGAACACAATTACATTGTACAAATGTAATGGAAAGTTGTTGGAGTAGAACTTGTGATCACAATGGTCTAATGGAAAAAAACCTTGATTGGTGTGATGAAAAGGTTCCAAGAAGATATTTAAGTAACAAATAAATAATCGCTTTCACATTTCTCCGCTATTGAATCTTTTATTTCTATGCATAATTGAAAGAGCTCCAAATATGATAACTTTTTTTGCTTCCCTAAAAATTATCAAATTTCTTATTATCACATGGAAGATGTTTTGCAATCAAAAAAAACATGCACTCATAAGTGGATCAAATTAAATGTAACTTAAACTCCTATGCAAAAGTCCACAAGTTTGAGTATGCAATGTGCACTATGCATGTTAGTGGTGCTCAACATGGAAATATATTTCAAAATTTTGATATGTAATCAAATTTCTATATTTAAACTATAAGTATGCCTTAACCTTTAAAGGAATAAATGGAGGTAAATTCGTCTTCTTCTTTTATTATGAGATGAATTGAACTTGTCACAATTTGAGGCCATTGTTAAAAAATTTGGTGGTTGGATATGAGTAAACATAGTCCAAGAAATCAAAACTTTAAGGTTAAACATGAAAGTCAAAATTTTAGAGCTAAACATGGAGAGATGAGTAAGATATAAGCCAAAGTTTGATAAAAATGAGGAATCCCAAAAGAGAGAGGACAAGTAGTCTCACTTTTGCATTTAAAAAAACAACCAAAATTTAGGAAATATATTTTTTCATTTCATTTTGTCAAAAGCATATGTCAATTACTTTCACTTCACATACAAGCATTTTTCACTTCCATTTGCAAAATGATTTGATCCATGCATTATCCTTGTCATAGTTCCACTCATGGAACTTATTCGATCCCTTAGGTCATACCCAAAATCATTCTACAAAAAATTATTATGGTGAATGCATGCCAAATATACAAAAGACCTAACGTAACAAAAATTTCCATTAAACTTAAAATTGTGAAAAAAGATTGGCTTCAATTGACCAAATCCAAAGTTTTTTCTTCCAAGTCCAAGGTTTCAAAAAACTTTAATCATTGCCTTATCATTCATTGCAAGTGTGGTTTCAAATGTTTTAAAAATCTCTAACCTTGCCACAACATTTGAATAATGGCTACATTGCCTTTAAAACTAGAGGTGAATAGCCTTTGACCCAATAGGTGGGCACATGTAAGCATTTGCACCTTGAACCTTTGATTTCTACCCAACCAAGTGTGGGCAAATGATGATGACAACCTTTTGACAAAGTATGCAATGTGGTGCCCCTTCACAACTAACATGTAAAATTAGCTTGGTGTGTATGGGCTAATTTTTGACATCTTCCCACTCTTGGGGATGTAGAAAATAGAAATTGCAATTGCATGTGTAAAAACAGGCAAATCCTAGCTAGAATTTTTTTTCCCTTTATTGAGTAATAAAAAAATTAAACTAATTTGGTGGAATTCAGTTCCACTTATTTCCCTCAAAAATAGGAGTGACCAAATTTGGGTCTATTTGGCTTATAAGGTTTTAAAAGAATGTTTTATTGCACGATGTGATCCATTGGCTTAGATCTAATCTTTTGTGTTGAAGGATGGGGGCTTGCTTTTATTTATTTTTTCCCCATAAGCTATCAATTAATTTGTTTTAAATTCCTTACATTTTTTGGAATGTTGTTGCACTAGAAAAAAAATAGGGTTTTGCAACTATCATTTGCAACTAATTTTTAGTTGCATGCAACACACATGCAAATAAAACTCTTAGTTGCCAAAGACAAATCACACACAACTTTCAATTGCATGTGATAGATCGTACTTAACATGTATATACATTATCATTATACACTTTGATCCATTCATATTCTTGTTAAGAAGTTATAGATGTAACTAATTATATGCAATTAAAACGTTGACCTATCTTTTCATGACATGTGTCCAATTTTGAATGTCAATTATATGGTGACACATGCCATTTGAACCATATCCTAATATTCAATATAATTAATAATATCTAAACCATCCAATAAAGTGTGAATTAGTCAAAATTTGTCCATTTTAAAAACCAATTATTTGGTGACATCTAGCAATTTTAAGTTCATATTTTATTAATTATTTTTAATTAATTAATTGGGGTTTAGCCTTTAAATTGGGCCTCTTTTATTGGTTCATTTCAAATGGCACTTGGTTTGTGAACATGTTTAGTGCACCTATGTACCACAATTTAGCGCACCACATTTTATTAGTTTTATAGTATATTAACTTATGTATATTAGTTATATTGACCAATATGTACATCATTAGGTGTATTAACTTATGTATATTAATTATAATAACCCATATGTACACCATTAGTTGAACACACAATCATATAACCCAAAAAATATACAATGTCAAATTTGTAATTACAAGCATGGCCATTCTAGTTGTAAACAACCAATTGCACACAATTGAAAAATGACTAGTTGCATATGACAAGATTTCTTCTAGTGTTGAATGAATAAAAACCTAACAAACTTTATCACCCCTCATTTGGAAAGTGTATGTAAAAATTGTGAAAGGGATGAAGTTTTAGGGAAGTTGGCCCCACTTTGCTAAGGAAGGCAACAAAGGAACTTGGCTTGCTCCTTCAAGGAAATGATTTAAGGAAATTGCATAGTGAACAAAAATATGAAAAAAATGGCGTCACTTCCCCAAGGACAACATTGGAAGCAATTTGACCAATTATTCCCTTGATGAAGGCATTTGAAAAATGTAACAAATGTTCCCATGAAGCTGCATAGAGGATAAAGATATGGAGAAGTTGACCACACTTTTCCAAGAAATGTAGTTTTGTCTCTCAAGGGAAAATATTTATGGAAGTTGCAAAATGGATGTAAATCCAAGAAACAAATTGGCCTTGCTCCCTTAAGAAATTGCACAATGGACTAAAATCCAAGAAAGTTTGCCCATTTCCTTGGGGAAGTTGCACAAATGGATGAAAGCCCAAAGAAATGAAAGCATTTGGGAAAGTTGCGCAACGAATGGAAAAAAAAGAAATTGACACAATTTCCTCAAGGAAATGGGATGGTGGATGAAACTCCACTATCCAACTACCCAAGGTTTAAATTTGTTGATTTTGTTCCAATTGTCCAACTTAACCAACTTTCCAACTAGCTTGATTTCCATTCATTGTTGAACTTTCCAAAAGTTTTAAGGCATTTTAAGCAACTTAGCATTTGAAGGTGATGACTATTGGGAAAAAGGTTAAGTGGTAAGAATTAGCACATTAAATTTGAACCTTAATCCTTTCACTTAAAGGATTGGTCCTAAATTGGTGCATTACATATCTTTCATTGAAAGATGATTAATGTGAAGCATACTTAAATTGCTTATTGTGAAAAAAAAAAAAAAAAACCTTTCTTGTTTGGGCATTTGTCTTGTAGAAACATTGAACTTGGTGTTACATTCAATTTGTTGCAACTATTTTTAATGTTCTTCTAGGTTACCATAGCATGGGGCCAAATTTGTCACCATAAAAATGAATAATTTTATTCCCACAAATTTCGTTTTTACATAATGGAATTATTATCATTTTTGAACTTTGTCATATTTTGAATGTGCATATACAAATATTGGATGTTTGTGGCAAATTGTGGCATTGAATGCATGGTCAAATGCCTTATAGTTAATGCCTATCAATTCACACTTGTATAGTGCATGGATGTTCATCATTAAACACACCTAATCCAAGTTATCAATCAAACACAAAAGCAAGCGTTTTGTCATAGTGTTGATGTATTTGAAGGATCAAAAATGACCTCAAAACAACCATTGAAGCAATCAATTTCACTCATAAAAAAGAGGAAACATCAAGTAGATTACTTGCAAAAGGTGGTTGTATACACAAATTCCTATACTTCATGGTCACAAATTTCATCATCAAAGAAGGGTGAAGCCAAGGGTGTCAAGCCCAAAGTTCTTTCCAAGGATTGCATTTTTACACATGTGGTGTTCATTTGTTGGTTTATTGTACCATTTCTTTGCATTTTTCCATTCAAATTTTCAAACTAAATATTGATTTTGAAAGCAAATATGACCCATAATATAATAAAACTTTGAAAATTTTGTATCAAACCTTACATTATAGTAAAGTATACGACTTTGGTTTGAACCATGAGCATAAATTGCGAATTATTTTAATCATTAAGGACTTTCAAAACTTAGAATTCAATGGGGGTGAATGTAAAAATAAATTTGAATGGTTCAACACTTATGGCCCTACTTGTGAAGTATATTAAAGCTCATAATAAATTTAGAAAAATTTCATGCATATTTGAAGCACAATTTCATTCATTTGGAGCGAGTGTTTTTTTTTTTTTTTTGGGCTGGCTGGTGGAGTTTTGGGGAGTTAGATCTTTGCTGAGTATTTGGAGATTGAGATTTGGGCTGTCGGGGTTCAGACACGAGAGAGAGAGAAAGAGAACAATTTGCTTGTTTTGTGTGTAGACGGGAGTAGTACTAGTAGTAGTGCACGGATTTTTTTTTATTCAGAGAGTGAAAATGGTACAGCAGCAAGCCTCATTTGCAGCCGGATGTTTCTGGAGCGTCGAATTGGCCTTCCAGCGCGTTCCTGGCGTCATCAAGGTAAAAAAAATTCGTATCGCGGAAGAATACAAAATTCCTTCTTTGTGTACCTAGTTGGAGAACTTTTCCCCTTAGTCTCCAAGATTTCAAGCGTTTGGTGGTGTTGTCACGGGAATGGAATCTGGGCAGTAGAACTGATCGTTGGCAGTGTGCTTGCTTGCCTTACGGATGTGCAGACAGCAGTCGGTTACGCAGGAGGCAAGACGGTAGACCAACATACCGCCAAGTCTGCAGTGGCAGGACAGGCCACACAGAAGCTGTACAACTGCAATATGACCCTGCCCGAGTCTCTTACAAACAATTGCTTGATGTCTTCTGGAAGAAGCACGATCCTACCCAAGTGAACCGCCAGGTATGTCTGTCTTCACCATGCCTCTTCCCTAAACCGTCTTCACCACGTCTCTTCCCTAAACCCTCTTCAACATGTCTCCACCATGTCTCTTCCATAAACCCTAAACCCTCTTCACCATGTCTCCACCATGTCTCTTCCCTAAACCCTAAACCCTCTTCACCATGTCTCTTCCATAAACCCTAAACCCTCTTCACCATGTCTCCACCATGTCTCTTCCATAAACCCTAAACGCTCTTTACCATGTCTTCAACATTCAGTCCTGTTGTTCAACCTTTGACTTGTCCTTCTCATGTATGGATTGTCTTTCAATGATGTTATTGCTCATGGATTTTTTCCTTTTGCCCCTTATGACTTCTCTCAGGGTGCTTTATTGAATTGAATTGCTTTTTTCTGTTCTGTCATTTCCTTTCCTGACATGACTGTGTTGGGCAGGGAAATGATGTTGGATCACAATACCAATCAGGCATTTAGTTCCATACGCTGGAGCAAAAGGAGGAAGCAATCGCATCAACGAAAGAGCATCAGTCCCATCCTTGGAAAAAGATTGCAACCAAGATCTTGGCTGCTGGTCCCTTCTACATGGCTGAAGAATATCACCAGCAGTATCTCCAGAAGGGAGGTGGAGGAGGAAAGCAACAATCAGCAGCTAAAATGTGTACCGATCCCATTCGTTGCTATGGCTTGATCTGTAGTAGCAATGGGAAGATGTCCTTTCTCTTCTTGTACAGTTACCTCAGAAATTCTCATATAATATTATGGAGGTTGTTGTATTGTTCCATTCTAGATTCAAGGGAACTTCCCAAACTATAAACTAATGTACTGACAACTCTACTTTGCAAACTACAATTCTGTATAAATGGCATCTTTTTGCAGACATACATCACTCATAATTTTAAAATCTGTTATTCATAGTTCAACAATAGAAATTGGAAACATTATTGCATCTGCTGCTACTGGCGTTGGGTTGGTGAACTTCTGCATCTTTGTTCATGTGCTCTTTTTGAATATGATTGCAAAACTTCTGTTTTTATCTTCCAATGTCTGACAAAAATACTGCTGAGGTTCCCAAAACCTTCACTGAATATTTGATGATATTCAATGTAAAATCTGTGAGTCACATTCATGACAGACTTCACTCTCAAGTTCTGAGCCCTACTCCAATCCCTGGTCCCTCCTGCTGGAGCTACAACTGCAACACTAATTTTTTCAGCAGGATATAAACACACCGAAGGAACATGGAAAGGCACAAAACAATTCACTTTGTGTTCATGAACCTATGAAGAAGCATGCTATAAGTGCATGAAACAAACAATTTCCATCTTATGGAAGAATTCAATTTAGTTATTGATTAGCACTTACATTATCCAAGCTGCTGCTGCCAGAGAAAAAGAGAAGGAGAACCCCACAAACATATTCAGAAAATTAGTAGACACAATAGAATGTATAGGAAAAGACAGATTTAGTATTCAATTGTATACCTTGCAAACCACAGCTCAGTTAATAGAGATATTACTCAGGACCAATAGTTGATAGACTTATACAAGATAAAATCAAAGCCAATACAGGTTAGCTTAACATCTTCACATTTCTTAGCCTCAGAACTACACACCAAATGCCCACCGAGCAGAAGAGTTTTGCTCATAGTGATGCATTAATGTTAAGAACAGCAGAAGCATATTGATCAAGAAGAGGTTTCCTTTGTGAGAAAAATGGTTGTTCAAAGCACTTAATGAACATTACCAGCAAGCTGCAAGTTGCACATGTATACACACAATAACTCCACCTCACAGAACTGATCCAAGAGAGGCAGATGAAGCAGTGAGAGGTTTTGCACACCCTTAGGTGAAGGTCGTTCGACATGGATCTTCAGACGAAGAATCAATTGGCTCAGTTGCAAATGGAGCAGGATTGGGAATCTGATGATTTGATGCCTAAATCAACAATTCAACCTGTTGTCAGTATGTCTCCAAGCATCCACATCTCAACTACATTTGAATATCACATTTAAATGTACTAGCTGCAATCCATGTGAAAGAAAATGTTCAGGAGTGAAAAGCCTTGCTCATATTGTCAGATCTACAAGTGTGACAATTGTGCAATTATTGACATTAGTGCCCAAATACATCAAAGAAAATGAGGTGGCAAATCAGATACCATGAGAATCATAAAGAGGACCACCTATAACTTCACTTACTGGCATTGGATGTGGAAACTACAAATCCTGTCTTCAAGAAAACTAAGCACTCAATCTGAGGACATGATGGAAATAGATGAATGCAGGGACACTCCTGAGACATACTTTCCTTCTTTCTCATCTGAATGGATAATTTTGTATGTGTTGGGTCACCAGAAAACTATTGCTTCAGGCAATACCTAAACCCAAAGAGCATAATAGGGCATGGGAGGTACAGAAATTGCTTAGGCTCTGATAACAAAATAACATTTCTAATCCAAAGATAAAACATGAATATTCTCATGAGTTGAATATTCTCCCTATAAGTACAGGACAGGTATAGGTCAAAATGTGAGAGAAACAAATCAAGGTTATGAAATTGCACCTTGGCGTCATTGAGTTCATCGCGATCCCATGGTGCTTGCTGCACTTTTGATTTATTTGGCTGCCAGAAACAAACCCCCATAATTTTTTTCTCCCTTTAGGCCCAGAGATCACGAGTCCAATTTGGTCATGGGACAAACTGGCTCTTGAAAGAGCCTATATCAAAAGTTTAGACATATGTTGAACACCATGACTCAAAAGCCAGCAAACATTATCTCACCACATGGTATGTATACAAACACAGAAAAACTCCTATAAGATGTGTCAACAGGGATAACAGCTGGAACACGCACCAAAAGAAACAGGCTAAGGAATTCAACAGTTTTCAAAGACTAGGGCTTCACCCTCAGATTGATCCAAACATTCAGAGACAATTCAACTCATAATTCTAAGACAGGGAAAAGACATGGGTAGTTTTACAGGAGGCATGTAAGCACCTTTTGCATGAGAGAATTACTAGATGTTGCATATGGGGCAGTGCAAGAAGGCAACAATAAAACAGGCTCAGCACTAGTACTTCTTCTGTCTGTCTGATTGTGGCATGCACATGTTATGATACACCAGGTACCTTCACAAGGATCCCTCCCTGTTTTAAGACTGCTGCTTGACTTTGATCCCAAGCATGTCATATATCTTAGGCAACATATTAAGGTACTGGTAACATTCTCAAACCCAATCCTGAACCCTGCCTTATATTGGAGGATTGATTCATTTTAGCTACTTTATTGCACAACTATGGCCACTATTCTCCATACTATATGCATATAGTGTTCAACCCAACCTCAAGGCAAATTGCATACAGTAAACAAATTCTTGGAAGGACTTTCTATGTCCTTATCAAATTTGGTTGAAGTCTATTATCCCAAAGAAATAGTCTTCTCTGGGAAAAGATCATCTAAACCCTTTGAACTACTGGATGGAAATTATTTACTATGCACAATTTCCATCCTGGATTGGAAGTTGCATGTTCAGTGAGAGAAGATAACTGAAAAGATTAAAACAAAATGTAGCACATGCCTGCCTATCATCAGAAGTTGCATAAGGAGTACTTTTGATGTACTCTCTATGAGATCCTTGCCATTGGTTTGCCTGTTGTTGATCCTTATCCCATGGAGCATCCAGCATTGGTCTAGTGTACTGCCATTAGGCATTATGTTGAGACAAGGAACAGTTACTTGAACAAATTATGCTCAAGGGTTCTAGTCCTTGTCTCACTATACGCAGCAAAAACACTGCCAGAAAGACAAAGATATTCTAGCCACAACCATGTTTCAAGGAGTTCGAAACAGAGAGATACTGAGCTTTAGCACAGAGCTGAGAAGAATCAGCTCCCTGACATACACTAAGGTCATCATTGGAGAACATGGATGTGAAGCGAGAAAAATAGAAAAAACCAAACTCAATTTGAAGGCTACTTAGACATAAGTGCAAACGAAGTGTGAGGGCAACAAGCATCTGAAAGAGAAACAAAATTCTAAACCCATTTAGAGGATGAACATAGATCTCACTTCATAAAGCTTCTTAGGTTCATAGTCACCAACCTTCACCTTCTTCCAGATGTTTGTGAGAACTGTTGAACCTAAGCAATTCCAAGAATTTTGGTGGAGGAGTGGGGAGTGGGATATGAGACATGATGACATGCCTGTTTCAATTGTACAATGTTCTCTGAAGTTCCAAAAGGTGCTGTTTCAGAGGATAGAGATACTCTGCACCTGCAGTGTGGCCCCTGATACTTGTTCTTATATCCTTTCATGAACATACTATTCTTCTTGTGTCACCCATAAATCTTGTTGGTAGGTTTCTATGATACTTGTTCTCATTTCCATTCATGGACACTACTAATCTTCTTCTGCAACCCATCAATCTTATTGACCTAGGTTTCTTTTGTGAACTTTCCATGGTTAGCAGAACACATGGGCAACCAACCCTTCTTGGCACATATTGTCTTCCACAAGAAACACATCCTTAAAGAAGCAGTGAACAATTTCCTGTTGAAGAACCACAGCTAAGACTCCAGCAGCTACCTAGCAGCAGGAAACTCATTACTAATAGACTCACAAAAAGATCAAGGGCTCAAGAGAGAGGAAGAACCTAGTTCACCAAAAAGTTCAATGGCTCAAGAGACAGAGAGGAGGAACCCTAACCTCAAGTGGAAGAGGCTGGTTGTTGAAAGTAGCGAAAGGAGCAGTCTGCGAGTTGCAGGTAATGTAAGGCTCATGGTTGTGAGCCCGGCCATTGTGAGGAACAGCCTGTTCCTTCATCCAAGGGGCAGATGTGACTTCGCCTCGCTTCTCAAACCTAGGCAGATCACTCAAAGTGGCATAGGGAGCTGTCCCCGAACTCATCTTGTCCAGCTTTTCTTTTCTTTTTTGTCTGTAGAGCTTTTTGCAGGCTTCAATGGGAGTCTGTGCTTGTGAGATGGAGACCAAAAGAGAACACATGTCAGAGAGGAGCTGAATTTTCTGTAGCCCATCTGTTTGTGTGGGAATGAATCAGCACAAGCGAAAATGCAGTCTCCATACATAGATGAAAAGGCAGAGAGCTGAGTCTGCACTCAAACAATTTCTCTCCACACATACTTATACATGAGAAATACATGTGAAAAAAAAACAGCACGAAACCCCATGAACCGAAGAAGGTGTACATCAGCAAGAATTGAAGAAAAGGAGAAGCAAGAACAAGGAAAAAAAACCATCACCCAATTTTGCAGCTGACTTACAGTAATTCAAGCCCAGCAACTGAGGGAATGCCAACGACTACCAGAAGAAGAAGAAGAAGAAGAAGAAGCATACCTACACAAGTAAGAGAGAAAGGGATTTCAAGACCTCTCCCTCGACCCAGCAAAAGCAATAGTCAGGGACCCACAAAAGAAAGAAAGCTAGGTTCAGGAGCTCTCTCACGCACCTTTCAACAAGTTCTCGTCCTTGTCCTCTTCAGCAGAGTTTTCTTGGAAAACACAAATGTTGTCACGGTGGTCGCGATTCCCCGAAAACTGCAATACGGAAACAAATTCAAAAACCCTAATATTTTGAAAAAAAAAAATTTAGCCTGAATGTGTAGGAGGAATGTACCAGCAACCCAGTGGACCAGCTGAATAACCTAGACGAGCAGCAAACGACATTCAGCCGCTTTCCGAAAGGCAAAGCAAGGACACAGAAGAATTAGAAGAAGAAGAAGAAGAAGAGAGATTCTAAAGAGCACAGAGATTCAAAACGCATTCTACCAAAGAGAGATATAGGAAAAGAGATGGGAAGCAAAGGTAGAACAAAAGAGAGAGATTACAAAACCAAGTCTTCTTGCGGCGAAGAGATGCAAAAGGCGCGAACAGCTGCAGCAGCTGCTGCTGGTGACTGCTTCCCGGCTCTCGTCCCCAACTGGCTGGCCTCTCCCTCCCGCGCCCGCACCCCGCTTGGCTCGCCTCCTTCACCGCGCTCGTATCTCTCTGTACGTACAATTTCGAAAATACGGACTAAAGACAACTACAAATGGACTGTATACATACGGTGGGGTGCAATAGTACGTACGTAGATACAGTCTGTACTCTGTACGAATACGTAACGGTCGATTTCTGTTATTTTCAAATCGCAGTGTAAGGGCAGATTTTTTACCCTGTCTCTAGGTTATGTTGTAGGGGTAAAAGGTTTCTCATTTGTCTTTAGTTTACCCTATGGCCATAATAAGTAGGTAAATAGTGTGTTTTTTTTGGGCGTGGTTAATCTTTGCATCCTGGTGACCTCAGAAAATATAATGGGTATAATTAGTTTCAAACTAATAGTTTCCTTAAGGGAAAAAAAACTGTCATTTTTTTTTACAAAAATTGTTTTAGGGGAAATTTTATTAAGTTTTTAGTTTGGGGGCACTTTATTATTGCCCATATTTTTCTTACTATTTGACAATTTTTTAGAAACATTTTGCTAGTTAATGTTTTTCAAAAGGATTGTTATGTTTAGTAATGATGTTTCATTAAAAAAATTGGGAAAAAAACACACACACACACATTAAAAGGTAAATTCCAATGAAAATGGTAATTGGAACTCGCTTAGGTGAACTAGGTATAGGGTCCACTAGTGGTTATCACTACAATAATTCTAGACAATGGACGTTGTCCACTTGACATTTTCACAAGGAAAATGCTAGGCAATGACAAGGCATGGAGGACCTAGCATTTTCACATGAAAAATGGCCCATTTTTGTTTTGCAAGTGTGTTTCGGTGTTTTGGTGGTTGTAAGAAGGTTACAAAACCCTTTTGATTATTATGCATTTTTTGGGCAATTTTTCAAGGCTATCATGGCTTGAGAGTGGACATTTGATACTTTTTGACAAGCATGACTCTCCAACTTGTAATTCCTCATTTCTTTTTTACAAATGTGTATGGGTGTTTTTGTGGTTTGCAATAAAACCACAAAAGCTTTTTATTTGTTATGTATTTGGAGGTGTTTCTTCAAAGTTGTGATGGCTTGGAATTGATATGACTACTACATCAAGAGCTTTTCTATGACTTGCATTATCGATGCTTCTAGATATGCATGATTTTAATCTTGTAATTTCTCATTTTTCTCTTGCAAATGTGTATGGGGGTTTGTGTCACAAAAATGAAGTGTTACAAAGATGGTGAATGAGAGAAGATGTCATTTATCATACAAGAGTAAAATGCATAGCATGAAAAAGCTTTCATTTATAGACACTTGTGTATTTAACATTGTCACACAAATTTTCTTTTCCATTGAACAACCTACAATGGATCATGTAAATGTGCATAAAAAATGTTGCAAATATGCACATCATTTGACTTATTCTTACTCACAAAAATAATCTTCTTAAAGTTAATTGGTGAATATACCAATAGAGATTTTTTTTAAAATTTTCAATTTGAAAACCTACAATCCCCAACATTTGTGAAGCTAAAAAGTCAACAATTGAAAACATGGATTCATGTTTCCACCACCACTCCTGCACTTGAAGTCTTTTACATCCACTTGATGTATCCAAAATATTAGTAATTTTTTATTAACAAACTCCTCCACATGTTCGTTGATGTTTGTTACCATCTCAAATATATCCAAACTATTATTTTCATCACTTTTGTATGCAAAAGAATTTTCAACCCTAGATAATGGATGCAAATGATGATAAAACTTCAAGAATATAGGAAACAAGGATCTCGACAACTCCTATCATACTTTTCAACCATGGTCACCCCTTATTCATGACTAGTAAAAAAAAATTAACCTTCAACTTTTGAATTTAAGATCTATCATCAAGGGTAGCAAATTATGAACTCTCTTTTCATCATATTTTATCAAGAAAGAAAGAAAATAATCAATGACCTCACAAACTTCCTTTTTCATGTTCATTACAAGAGTTCCTAATTCAATATATAGGCTTGCATCATCGGTAATCAAAGTATTCAAAACAAGAGGATAATTCATTTCTCCCTTTGGTTTAAAATTCATGGATGTGGTTGTATGCGAGGAATCACTTGGTAATGAATGATCCCTTGACTAGTTTAAGACAAAAGTAGTGATAACAAGAGACAAAATGTTTACAATAATTAATGATAGATGCAATGTGGAAGGAGGGGGTTATCTAACTAGTGTTTCTTGCACTAGTCTACTTGTTATAACAACTTGAACAATTTTTTTTTGGAATTGCAAAGCTTTTTAAAACATGATCATTTTGATTACATACCTATACAAATTATGTAATATTTAATTATAAGGAAAAAGAATTATAGCAACAAAATTCTAAATAGTAAATTTTTTAAAACCAAAATAAAACTTACATATTACCTTGTTTTAATCGGTGTGTTCAATTTTTGGGCCCAAAGGCTTATAACAATATGGCAAGCTTTCACCCATTCTTGTTTTCCTTTCCTTGATTTTTTAAACCATGTTATATTTTTCTACAAATATGCTTAAGAAAATTTGATGGAGACATATGTTAAGCCTTTGCACACTTTTTTTTGAAATAATTGCATTATACTGACAAGTCTTAGAAAAACTATGTCTAAAACATGTGCTTTGAAAACTTTCTACAACACCAAAAGTTTCACAATTAACTATGGACTAAGTAATTATCATGGTATTCAAATATTTGACCTTTTATCCTTCACATAAGTAAGGATTTTTTTGTCAATCCATATTCCTTTAAAAAGTTTTGCAAATTCCTTGATAATGTTTGCCCTAAAGTATTAGATGTTTCAAACAAGCCATTATAATATG
>Ga0116229_10000791_pt1 | contig 45817 bp, 37 predicted proteins | sample S1TSphgellanicum_3_FD_87313 | JGI IMG/M metagenome (GOLD analysis project Ga0116229, IMG submission 87313) | Host-associated microbial communities from peat moss isolated from Minnesota, USA - S1T2_Fc - Sphagnum magellanicum MG | ecosystem: Host-associated > Plants > Peat moss > Unclassified... | reverse complement strand
TTAAATCAAGTTAAACTAACCATAGTTAAATTAGATTAGCCTAAAATAATTATGGCTAATTTAAATTAGTCTAAAATTAACCATGGTTAAATTTATTAAAATAAATTAATTATGGTAAAATTTAATGAAAATAAATTAAATTATGCTAAATTAACTATGGTTAAATTGAATTAGGCCAAACTAATTAAGGTTAAATTATTTATTGCTAAAATAAATAAAATATATTATTATGGATAAATTAAACTATAATAATATAAATATCGTTAAATTAAATTAAGCCAAAATAATTATGCCTAAATTATTTATGGCTAGACTAAATTAGACTATATTTATAATGGTTAAACTAGATTAAGTTAAAATAAATTAGGATAAAATAAATATGGCTAAATTAAATTAAGCCAAATCAATTATGGCTAAATTAAATTAGGTTAAAACTAGAAATGGCTAAATTAAATTAGGTTAAACTAAATTGTGTTAAATTAAATTAAACTAAATTAAACCATGGTTTGAATATGTATTACAAGTTTTTTAATTTTATTTTTCAAATATATTTAGATATTTTTTTGGCAAGTAAAATTTTTTTATTTTATTTTATTTGGAATCTTTTTCAGAAAATGTAAATTTCATTAAACAAAAACATTATTCAGAATCAATTAATATGATAATATTAATTTTTCTTATAAATATTCATAATTATTAATTAAATTTTTATTATAATTATAATGATAATTAATTATATATAATCAATAGGTATTATATATTTAAATTTTATTATTTATGTTAAAATATTAATGTAAATAAACTACACAAATTAATTAACAAGTACACAAAGATCTTAAGCTAATTATTAATTTAAGTTACATAATAATATTAAAATTATATTTTCATTAAATAATCATACTTATGTAAAATATCATACAATCATCTTTGAAGTGCAAAAGAAAAGGAGTAATGAAAATTAACGACAAGAAAAATAAAGAAAATAAGCTTTCCAAGTTACAAAACGTTTTTTTTCTTTTCTTTGGACCCCTCCTACTTTCAAATCTCATAACTTTCTTATTTCTTATTCATTTTAAACAATTTAAAATGTTAGATGAGTGCCACTTGAAGTTCTAAAAATTATGTTTATACTTTAATAACAACAAAGCAACATAAAAGGAACTTTTTGGGTGTTTAAGAACCAGCCTTTTGTTCAATGGTTTTTTTTTGAGTTTTTGACCCCTTTACTTTGGGGGGACATAACTTTTTCATTTCTCATCTGTTTTTGACGATTCTTAATGTATTAGATGCACCAAGAGGAGGACTTCAAGTTTTGTTTTGACACCAAAAGCAATAGAGCCCTCCTTTGGCTGCTACTCTAATACAATAGTTGCATCTAATGTGCAATTAAATTGGTTCATGAAGTTTGCAATGGAATTTTTTATCCCATATCCTTTGGCTTTCAATTTTATTTGGTTCAATATATAACTAAAAGCAATAGCTATGTAATAACCATATACCAAGTGCCATTAAGAATGAGTGAATAAAAAAAGATTGACCTCTATGAAATGGTTTATCCTAAAAATAAAATCAAATTATTTTAATCCTACCTATATAACCTAAGATTAATTATTTTCAACCTACTTATATACCTAAGTAAACTTACTTACTTATTAGGGTTTTAAAATTACCTACCTACCTAGGCAACAAGTGTCAACATCTTATTAGCCATAAATTGGATGACTTAGATTTCATTAATTAATATTTAAAAATTAAAAACTAGGTAGTCCTTAATTGTCATTTATCACCATATAATTGGTGTTTTTTTATGGACACATGTCAAATGGTCAATGAACGTTCCTTGGTGTGCCATGTGTCATCATCTTAGTGGTAGAAATTTTAATGATTGAAATTAATCCAATGAATTTTTAATTTTGAAAACACAAAAATAATTTATTAGTGACATATGTCCACAAGTTAATTGTCCAATTTTTAAACATGTGTCATATTTTTATTGGTTGCATTGTAGTTACAAGGAGAGTTACACAAAAGGTGCAACTACATTCGGATTAATATGTATGAATGAACATGTATATTAGTATCGTATATACATGTTGCATACGTAATGTCGCATGCAACTAAATCTCATGTGCAACTTGCCTTAAGCAACTACACAAATTTGGAGCTGCATGTGTCGCATACAACTAAATTTTAGTTACAAACGACAATTGCAAAAACTCAAAATTTCTACTAGTGAAAATGGGTTATGACCAAAGTTAACAATTCATAACAAGGAGAGTGAGTTCAAAGAGTGCCTTAAGATTCAAGCACACTCTCATAAATATGAAAGAATGCAAAAGAAATGAATCCCAAACATTCCCAAGTGGGAAACATTTTGAAAGTTGGAATCTTGAAATGTTCTAAATATTCAAAAGTGTATGTAACAAACTTAATCCAAATTGGATGCCCAATACACCATTAGAAAGGCCTTGAAACCTAGATATTGAAAATGAACTCACATTTTTTATTTTTCATGAATTAAAAACTATGGCCAAAAGAAAGGTTAGGAGTCAAATTAACTTTCAACCAATAAAACTTGAGAACTAGGGGTCAAATGACCTCCAATTAACACATGCAACCTAAAGTTGAAATAAATTCAACATGAATTACAAGATAATGTGGTCACATGTTTGAAAAAGACCTAGTTTAAAGGATTTATGAAATGTCAATTTTTTTAGTAATTAAACTAGTTTAATCATTTCAATGTAGTTTCCATGGCTAGTTTAATTTGTGACTAGTTTACAATGATACTTTGTGTCAAGCCTTTGGGGATGCATTAAAAAACCAATAGCAAACTTATAACATCACTTGTTATATGTCACCTAATAAAAATTGTAGATTGGTGTTGTTTCCTTTGTAAGCAAATTTTGAAAACAAAATCCAATTGATAAGGGTGATAATGTTAATTGAAACATAATATGACATGTTATATTGTTCTAGTCATATTTTTATAACTGTAAACAAATGAATACCATCATATTAATAAAATAATAACTAGTTACATTAATTGTATATTAGGTCACCTATATTTTATTAGGTAACTAATATTATTTGAAATAAGTACTAGCTAGTTGTCAAGTAATTAGCAAAATATGAACCTATATAAAGAGGTTTCAAGGGGGACACTATTCAAATAAAATAGAACATACATGAGTAAATATAAGGTGTAATACATTGGTTGTTAAGTAAAAATTATAGGTTAATTAGTTCAAAAATAGGGTTATGTATATTTTGAAAATAAAATTATAATTAATATAGGGTATGTGTAAGTATCTAATTGTTAAGGGGTTTTTTTCTTCTTCTTAAATTAAGGATTTCTTCTCTTCTTATTTTCTTCTAATTCAGGTTTTAAATAATATTAACAAGTGAGTTGATTCATGACTATATATTATGAAAATCAAAGACACAAAGATATAGATATTCCTCACAAATGCAAAAACATAACTAAAATCAATCTTCCATAACAAGTTGAAAATAAAATCTCAAAATCCAAAGTAAATAGGTTCATAAAACCAAAAATAAAAGCACAAAATTAATCTCAAAAATAAGAATGAAGAAGTTCTAAAAGAAGTAGTTTTTTCAATCCTCCAATCTTCCTATTTATACCAAACATAGGATTATTTCAAATTAAATAGTCAATAGATGATATAATAATTAGAAAACTCAAACTTAAACTATAGCAAATATTGGCCATAGGTTCAAAATAGCATGTTATTGTCAACAAGCAGTTACTGTAATAGACTAATTACTAGTTCACCTAATCCATTGATTACCCTAACACCTATTATTGGTTATTTTAACAAACTAGTTAAATTAGCGTCTAGTTATCTGATAATAACTAAACTAAGTTTCAAAATCATATTGCCTCACTAATTACCAGTTGGTAACAACTAGTTATTATGTACATACTTGAAAAATTGGGTTAACATTACTCTGTCTAAAAACTAGATTTTGTCCTTGAAATTAATCACCTATAACTACATGTTTTATCGTTGTAACCAAATCATTAATAGGTTGCTCACCTATGGTATCAACATGTTCAATTAAAGGAACAAGTTTAGACCCTGGTCTTTCAACAATAGGTGTGTCTTTTAATACTTATTTGGAGTCCTAAAAACCTCAAAGGCATGTGTGATAGTGCTAATCAAGGTAACCTCTGCACCTACCCCAACCTCTGGTATAATTGATGGAATAGGTTTAGGAGTAACAAGTTCTTCCAATTCTTTACTTGAATACTAATAACTACAATAGGTATTTCCACAAATTTTATGGGCAAAAACAAAGTACAAGTAATAATGGCAAGTTTTGCTCCTCCTTTGATTGGCTTCGGTTCCTTAGTGGTAGTGATAACAACTTCACTTCAAGAAATTGTAGCTATAATTGCTGCCTATGTGAAAATTTATGGGAAACAATAACAAGTACCTCAACCAGCTTACTAGTAATTTGATCATACATATAACGCTCAAACTATATTCGGTATGCAACCAATTTATTCAAGTAGGCCTCCTCATATGCACGAACAATCTCCAAACTATTCTAGATCTATTCTTTTGTAATTAATCTCTTGTATGGTTTACCACCATTCTTTCCATTTCAGGTTTTTGTCTACCAATGTTTGGTTTTGTACCTTAAATAGAGCATTGTCCAAAAGTAATTCCTCAAACTCCTTCAATTGGTTATATGTATAAGTAGTTTGAGAAACTTTACCTAATGTTTGACGAAGTGTTTCCAATTCGCCTTTCAATTCTTGAATTTATACCTGAAGCTCATGGGTACAATTCTCCATGTCAATGTTGACCTTTGTCAACTATTCCCATTATTGTAAACATGTGTTATTTAGCACTAAAATGTTTTTCTCCTATTACACACTAATAGTTTCCATCTTACCATAATCTTTTGTTAATCGATCAAGATTAGTCTATAGAGCCTTCAAGTCATTATGGCTTTTTAAATGAGGCTAGTTTAGTTCATTGTACTCTTGCTACAAAGCTTCAACCTTCTTGATTACCTTTTTAACTTCAACACCTTTGGCAACCATGTGTTTATTCTTTGTTTGTAGTTTAAGAAGTTTGGTTTCACAACAACTAATTCCTTGTCCCTATTCTACAACGCTTGTTTATGGTTAACCAATTTGAGGCAATAGGCTTATAGTTGGTTATTAGTGTCTTCTAACAAGCTCTTAGTAGAATTATATTTAGTCCTCAAAATCAACTAGGCTATCTATTGTCTAAAGCCAAGTCTGAGCAACTAGGGTTGTTTGTTCAAAAAAAAATGTAACATGTTTCCAACTTTCATGATGAGCATAACCTACAGACGTCTTAGGAAAAATATACATAGCTTTAAACTGAACTAGTTCAATGGGCTTAAACTAAACTGATTGAACTAATTTAATACATGTTAGTAACAAATTGTTAACTTGTACTATAGGAGTAGAAGTTTCTTGAACAAGTAAAGGATCTTGATTTGGTACCTATTTAGAGTCAGGTTCACTTTTGTCTTCCAGGATTGATCACTTTCTATCCTTATTAATTCATTGTCATGCTACATGGTAATAACTTCCATATCCTCGTCTCCTCCTTCCATAATCATGATTCGTTAACAAGCATGAGGTGCGGTGTTTTGTCCACCTAATTATGCGTTCGACCTCTGTTGTTGGGATGACTACTAGGATGTCAAAAATCAACTAGTTGGAGGTGCTTGTGGTTCCCCTCTTTCCTCTTTCCTTTTGTTTTATTGGTATTAAATGAAGAAGTAAATATGTCGTAACCGATTGTTGAGGATGATTACTAGGAACATCAACTAGTTGAATTCCCTTGGCTTGAAAACATAATTGTTCTTGTGACTAAACAACCCTCATGAATAGGTTGTTGTGGTATTCCTAATTTTAATTTCCTTCTAAAGCCCCTTGTGACTACTCTTGACATCTTTAATATTGATTTAAAGCAATTGTTAATTCAAGTTCTTTGGATCAACATGTTGATATAAAAATCAAAAGTCATCAAGGCATTAAAAACTCTTAAAAACTACTAAAACAACTACAAATCCAAACTTAAAATTTCAAAACAAAATAGTCGTTGAAAACCAAAAAGTGTAAACATGATTATTTTCAATTCCGTTCACTTTGTGGTCGCCAAAATGTTAAGGGTTTTTTTTATTTTTCTTAAAGTAAAGATTTTTTCTCTTCTTGTTTTTTAATTCAAGTAATATCAATAGGTGAATTGCTTCAGATTTTTATATTGTGAAAATCAAATACACAAAGATATAAATATTTTTCACAAATGAAAAAACTAAACTAAAATCAATCGTCCATGGCAAGTTGAAAATAAAATCTCAAAATCCAAAGTAAACTTGTTCATAAAACCAATAATAAAAGCATAGAAATAATCTCAAAAATAAGAAGGAAGAAGTTCCAAAAGTTTTTTAAGTTAAAAAGAAGTTCCAAACATTTTTTTAATTAAAAAAAAGTTCCAAAAGAAACAATTTTTTCATTATCCTCCAATCCTCCTATTTATACCAAAGATAACATTTTTTGAAATTAAATAGTCACTAGCTGATATAACAATCAGAAAACTCAAACTTAAACTATAGCAACTACCAGCCACAAGTTCAAAACAACATGTTATTATCAACAACCAGTTATTGTAACAAACCAATTACCGATTCACTTAATCCACGGTTACACTAACACCTATTACTAGTTATCTTAACAAACTGGTTAAATTAATGTCCCGTTATCCAATAATAATTGAATTAAGTTTCAAAATCATATTGCCTCACTGGTTACCAATTGGTAACAATGAATACATGTACATACTTGAAAATTTGGGTTAACACTAATATTATAAATTATTATATAAAAATAACATTGCATTAAATATTTAAGGTATTAGTTGTTAGTACGTTCAATTATTGTGAAATAATGTTTTGATAAGTCCAAATGATATGGTACAATTTTTTTTGAGAAGTTAAAGAAATGCTAGAGGTGCAATGAAAAAATCTAGAAGTTCCATTTGATTTGAAATGCTAAAGAAAAGTTAGAAATTTTGAAAATTCTTTGTTTTTACTTTACAAGTAGAAGACAAGATAACAAGGTCAAAATATTTTGCTTACACCCCATTCTTTCAATTCCAAACTTTTCTAGCTCCAAATTTTGTAAAATTAAAAAATTACATTAATGTAAGGTGGTTAAAATATGTGCATATTAAAAAATTAGATAATAATAGGGTGGGGGAAAATATAAATTCGAAACCTAATACCCAAAATTAGTCGTTGAGCACACATAGGTCACAAAAATAACATTAAGTGCCCCCTCCTCCCCCATCCCCACCCCCCTTGGGAAAAAGATTAGTTTGAAAATGAATATCATGTTTTTTAGGATCTCTTGTACAGTTTTGTTCCATAATTTTATTTTTTCTAAATATGCTTAGTTCTATTCTTCTTACTAGTTTTATTTTGACTACTTGAATTTTATCGTCCTTCATTTCTAGCATATCATGCAAAGTGAGCATGTATAACATACATGTGTGAATACAAGCCTCATCACCATGTTCACAAAATGTGGGAGAAATATGCCAAGAGATCCACACCAAGAGTGTTCATCAAATATTAGTGGGCCCTTGTGCTACATGCCCATATTAAACCACCTATAAGGTCACCCATCCCAATATTATTTTGATCAAGGTGACTTCATTTCAAAGTTCTTATGAAACTCAATTCTGAGAAAACCATTTTTTATATTCTTAATTAATTTTCAAAGATGAAAATGACTCTCAATTCATTAATTTTTGCTCCATTGGTCCAAAAATTGTGAAACAACAAACATGCACATTATCTTGTTCTAGGCTTTATGACACTACCAAAAGCAAAGGGGGGCCAATAGTTTGAGAGGGTTATAGCTCAATCACATCTAAACAAAACAACAAACACTTATCTTAATATACAGATGCTCATATATACAATGATGCGATATTTGGAATGCTGAGATAAAATCACACTGGTTTGTTTTGTGTAAACTTGTAAGATTGTAGCTGAGCGAGCGATGGTGTTAGGTTTAGTGTTCCATAGTCTTGCATTCTTGCAGCTTCAGAAAGCTTGCCAAAATGAACTTGGTATTGTAGGGTAAGCTCCCTACCAACATATAGCAGTCACAACTATTTTTTGCGTCTGCTGCTTTTGGTGTGTCAAGGAGACCATTGTACTTTGTGCAACTGGCAAAAGGCTCATGTTTTGGTGACTGGCTGGGAGACGAACCAAGTACAACGAGGGTGTTTTGGGGGAAGTTGCAGGAAACTTGCAGATCAATGGGGGTGAATTGCATTACATGTTAGCTGTTAAAGTGTTATCCAAAAGGATGGAATCTGATTAGAGTTTCATGCTTGCAGTGGAAGGGTCAGATGGGTGAGACTGATCAGCAATGGTTTGATCAGATAGCACTGTGAAGGTGTTGCATCATTGAAGACCAGTGCTGATGGGCAAGGGATTTCAATGTGGAGAAGTCCATCCAACCCCATCCCAAATAGGGGTTAGCAACACAGTAGAATTGAAGACCATACACCTTACATAAGACTCATGTTTGACACTAATTAAGTCTTAAAGAGGGCTAGTTTTTATCAAAAGAAAAACCAAGAACAGCTTGTCAAAATTCTAAAAAATTGAATCCATTTCAAAACCCAGGATAACTTTTGAACTAGCGGACTTAGCATACTTAGAGATTATTGTTGAAAATTTGAAATATTCAGATTGGGGCTGGTTGACCCTTTTTTTCAATTAAATTTTTCAAAAAGATTTGCTGAACATGAGTTGTAGGAATGGTAGTGGTGACAGAAGTATTGCAAAGTTGTAGGAACGGTAGTGGTGACAGAAATCGAATTGCAAAGTTGCTGGACTTGCAAGCCTCACAGAAAGTGAAAGCCCAGCAAAAAACTTTGTTCACAAAAAGTTTGGACAGCAAATGTATGGTCTAAAAGCAGTTAAGAAAGTTTTGATGTGCCCCCACCATCTCATAGAATTTGTTAAGCAACTGTGTGAAAGTATGTTAGGAAGTGAAGTTCTGGATATATAACCCATTTGCTGAATCTTCAAAGAAATCCCATGACAACATAAGTAGTTAAGCAACAAATGAGTCCTGCAAACACTACCTAACAGCAATGGCCCGTTGAAAAGTTGGTCCAAGGTGTGCTGTGAGAGGATGAAATGAAATCCAAAGAGAGAGATTTCAAGGCAAGGAAAATGGAACTTGAGAGAAGCTGGATCGACCCAAAAAGAACACAAAAAGCAAAACCAAGGGACACACTTCCTTCCTCCTGGATTTCTTAACACATAGTTAACCAAATCCTGCAAGATGTGAAACTATCATGGTAGCTTAACTACTCCCACATTAATTAATATTTTTTCAATAAATGCTGAATTTTCTCAAAAAATTTCATCTCGAGAAATAGAACCGATGTTGAAAGTTTTGGAAATTTTGTTTGCCATTATTATTGACTGCCTGCCCTAAACGTTGGTGGTGTGGTGTGCCTAAAATAGTGCAAAATTACTTGCCATTTTTTTGCTCACCTCAATAGTATGAATTTCAGGAAATTTTTAATTTTTACTGCAAAAGTGAAAAAACCCAAAAAAAAAGAATGCCATAATTGTAAAGTTACTACAGTAATCTCCTACCCTACAAATGTTGGACATTAATTTTTACACAATATGTGAAACACTAGGTAATCTCTTGCATTAGGATGTTGCACCTGTAATTATTGATAATCTAATCATATGTTTTGTATATGCTCATATGCACTAAATCTGCTTGCAGGTTCTATGTGTAGTGCACTTGAGGATAGGATTGCCTGAAAACTCTACTTCAGGGTTTTCTTTTTCCAATTTCGTGATGTAGCCACAGTGGGGATCATCCACAAGAAGAATTGGTCAAATTTGGCTACAGGCTAGAGAGGAAAGCAGAAAAATTTAACAATCCGGCCATACTTTTGTAACAAACCTATTGACTACGTATGGTGATTTCAGAATTTTTTTCCTTGAAGTCTGGTGACTTTTGGTCCATTTTGTTCACAAAGGATTTTTTTTCGCCAAAATACACGTTTTATGAGATTTTTCTTAGTAAAGTTATTTTGTTTTTATAACCCAATCAATGTAAATGAGGTTGCAACTTTTTTTGTTTTGGGGGGTATCCGCATATAATGTCTCTAGATCTCTTTTTTTCATGTTACAAAGATTAATACACTTGCAACATAATGTAAGAGTACATGCCCAAAAGACTATTTGTGTGACTATAGTAGCTACCATAGCAAAGGCCGCCAATTTTCTTATAGCCCACAACATTGGAGGCCTTGTTGTGTTTCAAATGTTCAATAATGTTCAATTTGGAAGATGTGATTTTCACTCTATTTATAACTTATCAAGTTTTCTAAGACATAGTTGTCAAACTTGTTTGTTTCATAGAGCTTATTATGTATGACATGGTTTTCTACAAATGACAAGCATATGGGTTTTATATGACATCATGTAAGACAATGATAATTTATAAGGTTACATATGACATTACCATTATGTGGTGAATGATTATGACACTATGCGTTCAGGCCTATAGTGAATGTGTAGTAAAATGCATAGTAGGCTGGGAATGTTGGTGTTTCAACCTGCCACATGGCACTTCAATGCCAGCCATAATCTTGTGGACAAAAAGATTATGTTTTCCAATCTTCAAAATCAGAATTACCAAAAAGGTTCCTATGTTTACACATTCCTATGATGTTCCCATGTTCTAGTGATATTCCCATGATGTTCCGTTGTTGTTCCATTGTTTCCACTTCCCATGTTGTTCCCATAGTCATTTCATGGTGCATCATAATCATTCACCAAGGATGTTAATGTGAGAGAATAAGCTCACGGCTGCCCGTAATGTTGGGTGTGTCACCCCTCTTGCCCTACCAGCCTCACCAAAGATGGCTTACCTTGCATAAGTATGTATATCTATGGAATTTACTTTTCTCTTAACAACTGCCATCATGAAAATTTTGTGCAATGTGTCACTCTAATCATCAAAAAGCATACAATTTTCCACCAATGCCACTAAACTGCAATGATTATACGTCTAGGATTATAGTCAAGGTAATTAGGGACTAATGCAATATTAACTTCATCTACATCACACATCACCTATCATGCAATGCATGTGTGGAATGCCATGTGCATGACTTATGATATATCATGTATCATCATAAAGTACATGTGCAAAGTCGTAATGTAGAATTTGATGTGAAAAGTTTTAGTGCAAATCATATCACATTCATCAAATGAATTCACATCTTCTGCAACATAATTAAGTATGTGGGAAAACTAGGCCAAACATGAGCCAACTTGGCATGGGCCATCAATGTTAAGATCATTGATGGGTTGGTATTGGCATCATCAACATTAAAATTTTCATGCATCAACAATACATGGCCGATAATATCCATGATGTTAGTGGATAATGTTCATTGGGAATGCCATTACAATGTATAGCCACATTCATTGTCACATTTATAAAGGTTAACCATGATAATGTCATTCCTAATGAATACAGAATTTCAATGGTTCTTGAAGTATTTGATTGGGTAGCCTACTTTGGCCACGTAATAGCAAACGTGAATGGATTTTATACATTATAAATAGCCACCTTTGGTTGTATGTTAATCAGTACATCAATAAAGGAACATCTTTCATTCCATTGATTCCACCGCATAGGTGTGATGAATACCATGGCAATTTGGACACTAATTATATTATTGTCAGAAATGTTGAATTTTAATCTGAAAAAAAGAGAACAAAATTTTGTGAAGGAAACTAGACAAGCTTTTAAAATATTTGAAATATTTTATTTGGACATGGAATCTTTAAAATTCTAGTGACAAATATATTTTGAAATCGGTTTAAGGGGGATTTTATGGGGTTGAAAATGGTTCATCCTTTTTATGTGAGGGAAAAAATTGCCAAGCCTTTTTTTGTTTGAACATAATGTTGTATCTAAAGTTAGTCTTAAAACATGAAAATATATTTTATCCTTAATTCCATACCTTATATATTGGCCAATGACATACCCTAAAAAAACCAAGTTCTCTGGATTTAGTGTGAAGACATGAAATTATCCTTTATCTTTCATTCCATACCTTTTATATTCACCAATCAAATATTTAAAACAACATTATTCCACATCCCATATCATATACCATATACCCTCTACCTTTGATCATGGTCATTACATGTGTAACAATATGATGGTAAAATGGTAAATCAATTTTTCTTTTAAGTCCTTTTGTTTAAACATAAAGTTGTATCTAAGTTTAATTTCAAGGTATGAAATTATTCTTTATCCTCAATTCAATACTTTATACCTTAACTAATTTGCAAGTACGCTAGACAACATTGTCCATCTAAATTTAATATCAAGAGATGAAATTATACTTTATCCCAAATTCAATACCTTATATCATAACCAATAAAATGCCCTAAACAACATAATTCCATACATCCAAATCATATATCCTATACCTTATACTTTCAATCATGGTCTTAAAGAAATCTCTCATCAAAAATAGAACTCAACGATGTAGAAGAAATGATATCGCAAAGGATTAATGAAACGCATATAATGAGCAATGCACCTATAAACCCAAAAATCTTATCATTGATCTTGTTAATAAAATTTTGCATTACTATTCCAAAATCATTTCTTTCATGCCCTTAACGTTTTGACTACAATGACTAACATGACTAAGTTGTCTTGCCCAAACTTATTACAGAGAATTTTTCGTTTGTAGTCTTTTTCAAAAAGTAGGCATGTTTTAGAATTTGATTAAGTTACATAAATTTTTTGGTAAAATCAAACCATATTAGTTAAACATAGACTAGGTCATGCCTATGTGGTGTCGACATTTATTTTTAGTCATTCCATGATTGACATGGCTTGTTACATATTATATATGCTAGATTTTAGTCATTGAGAATGCTACTTATGTACATATGTGTCAAGTGTAAGCATGTAGCCCCCTTAGACATGTAAATATTTAGGCCTTTAAACATGTATGTAAATAGGTAATTAGGTATGTAATATGTAAATGGGTAGGTAGATAATAGGTAGACCATTTGTAGGTAAGTGCAACAAATATTTGCCATCTACATATTTAGTACCAACTTTGATTCATATTTATAATTATGTGAACTAATGACATTTGTCATTTGAAGGTATAATTTGTGAAACTCAAAATGAAAGTGTGTTTATATTGTTTGTTATGACATTATTTGTTATCATATAAAGTGGTGGTTGGATGGTTTTTTTTTGGCTTTCACCTTTGAAGTGAAAAGGTCAATTCCCTTTTGTGACACCTTGTTCATGCCTTAAGGCTAATAATGGCGTACATGCTTATTGAGCCTCCATCCCTAGGAATTTATTAATAAATAATTTAGAATCATATTTATTTGGTTTACAGTACTTATGATTCAACATTGACTAGCTAGCACGTATGCTAGTTTTTAATCAAAATAAACATGCCACATAAATTAGCAATTGTTATTTTTAAGGTAAATTCAACAAGTCAAATTAATGAATAATTGCTACTTTTTAGTGAACACAAACATGCTCAACACATGACCCATTAGCAAGGTCTAGTAAAAGAAAGTTGCACTGCGACCGGACAATAGGTCACCAAGCTGGTGTGAACATGGCCAGTTGGTTGAGTTGATTTTGTAGCCGTCAGTGTTTCTGGCTACGCGGATCTCTCCATTACTGATGCAAAGAATGCATGGCGACTACTTCTGGAGATGCGGTGAAATCGGATCACACGCGAGTGAGGCGGCGCGGATTATTACGGAATGGAGTTGTATTGATGAGGGGGAGTGGATGGAGCGCCGACGGAGGGTGAGGAGGAAGGATCGAAGGCAAAAGAGGACCAGGGGAGGAGGTAAAAGATTAGAGAGATTTAGAGACTTGGTAGGCTATGGCAAAGGAATAGTGCAGATCATGGTAGATGAGCATAGAGATGCACAGATAGACAATAGAGAAGATCTTTAGTTCTGGCTAGTTATTGAAATTTTTCCACTACGCCAACAATTTAACTGGACAGTTAAGAATGACTTGCAGGATCAGCTAAGAAGCATTAGAGCCGAGGTGTGTTTGTCTTTTGATGTATGCCTTGCAGCGAGGATGTCTGTACTCTCTGGACCTTTTATGAATGAAGGTGTAAGCTCAGATTCGATGATCAAAATCTACTGATTTTGCGCAAGTGTAAGTGATGTCTGAGTGAAATGATCAGTAGTAGTAGGCAGCAAAGCTTTGGATGATTCAGAAGGAAAGATCTGAATGTGTTGATTGGTTTTAGGATCGCACAGAACTAAGTTCTGTGTAGGGACATCAAATCGTCCATTTTGTTGCAGGGTCTCACACCCTCTCTTTTTGGTATCATAGTTGGTTCATGTATGGCAATTTTGGTAGAACCTGTGGATGTCTAGCTATAATGATAATTAAAGTATCATGTCTACGCCTAGTATAGATGAGGTTGGAGCAGAAGAATTAACTCAAGAGATTCATGAACAACAAATCGTTAATAGATTCGATTATCTGACTACTCAGGGTGTACCACAGAGAGGATCAGTAGTCATGCGTTTACTAGGTTTTGGAGTGGTAACGCTGGTGGGAATAGATCCAGACACAGCTCAAGTTGGAGACATAGCAATAGAAGTAGCTCATAGTGGCTTTTATACGCGCGCTAAGGTTTGGTTGAAGGTGAGCGATGGAGCAAGGGGATGGGTGTTAATCTCAAAGCTACAGACACAGTACCACTACACCTCGTACCTTGCGTATTTGTAAAATTGAACGTTTGCAAGATGACCAATCCCCAGGGGATGGATGAATTGTTCTGGGGAAGAGACCATGAAAACGTCAATGACTTGGCGGAGAGGCTCACCATGGCAACTGAAGTGCGAGATCTGAATGCAGACAAGCTCTTCAAGATTGCAAAGTTGAATTTGAGGGGTAGAGCAAAGGAGTGGTTCAAGAGGATACAACCAGCCCCAACTGATTGGCCTAAGTTGAGAACTCTGATCGTACAGAAGTATGGCAATGTGGATGCCAATGACATCAAGATGAAGCTTGATGCCATCAAGCAAGAACCCAAGGAGCGGGTTCAAAAATATTTTGAACGACTTGATAAATTGTTTCAAAAAGGAAGGATACAAGACGCCGAACAAAGGAGAAGGTTTTTGGCCAGATTAAGGCCTAAAATTCGAAAGTTATGTGTGGTGAGGACGTTTACTGACATTGAAGAGCTGGTGAGCGCTGCCACAAAGCTCGAGAGAGTACTGGGTGAGCTTGGAGAGACTCCATTCGAACCCCTAAAGGAGGAGCAAGAAAAGGGAGTTGTAGAGACGATGATGGAAAAGCAGGTTACTGCTTTAAACAACACACTCATTAATTTCTTGAAGGGGAATGTGCCGAATCCTGTCGCAACATCCTCTTCCACCATGTTCGGAGGGTGCTAGATATGTAAGGGAGGAGACCATATAGCCACTACATGTCTGAGATTGAATGAACCACGGCCGAAATGCGCCAAATGTGGCATGTCTCATAGGACAGAAAATTGTGGGATAAAATGCTCCTTTTGTTCAAGTCTAGGACACTCAAAGGACAGATGTTAGAAGAGACCCAAGGATGCGAAATCACATTCTGGAGCAGCAAACTTCCTGGAAGTGTTGCTGAATGACGAAGAAGCAACTCTGCAACAACTCAACAAGTTGTGTGGGAATGAGAGCATATTGTCATACACGCGAATACCCAAGAGAAGAATGCCTGTCGAAGTGGCACTAGCAGGCACGGGACCATCTTCTGAAGCTGCAGGAGAGAGCACAGGGATGAATCGGGAGAATTCTGTTAGGTCAAAAATTCTGTCCCATTTCATCAAAGGAAAAGTTTCAATGACACCCATGGAAACAGTACTGATGATACCGGGAGAATTGGAACGCCTAGAAAATCTAGTAAAGGTGGCTAGAAAGAAGAAGGATGCAGAAGCTACGAATAATCAGGTGTCTATGGTTTCAGCAGCTCCAACGCTTAGACGAATCTGCATCAACAAAACACGTAGGAGTAAGACACTCCACTTGTCGGTGGAAGTAAATAACTATCTGGTGGAGGGACTTGTAAACACTAGAGCGTCGATGTCTGTCATGGCGGCTGCTGTAGTTCGAGAATTAGGACTAATGCACTTGGTTTCTGGATCTGAAACTTACAAGACTGCATTAGGAGTTGTCACGCAGGCTCTTGGTCGAATTGATGAAGTATCGGTCAAGGTTAGAGGTGTGCAGTGCACCATGACGTTCATGGTGGTGGACATAGACAGCTATGACGTACTGCTGGGACTTGATCTTCTGATCAAAATTGGAGCAATTGTTGATGTGGAGCGAAGGTTGATCCAAGTGAGGCGCGGATCAGGAACTAAGGTGGAAGTATTGCCATTAACCATGGTAAACATGCTGCAAAAAACGAACTCGGAGACCATGATGCAAGAAGTTGTTGTTGCTCTAGGAAACACGCATTTCGATAGAAAATTGGACGCGATCGTCAGACAACCATCTTTGTGTGAACACATTGCAGTTGGACGAACGGATGCATGGGTATCAGATTCGGACTCTGATAAAGATGAGGATCGAGAAGGTGGGCTTCAACTGGTGGAACCAATTGTTGACAAATCTGAGTTCGAAAACACCGAACTTGAGGATTTGGTATTGTTAGAGGGACCCCAGCAAATGCTGCAGCTGACATTGCAAGAGTAAGCTAATGATTTCATGAAAGAGGAAATCACAGATGTTGACGACTATGCCGATTGGATTAGGTGGGTTTCTGATGCAGAGCAAGGAAAGCATGCTCTCCCTGGAGCCGCGAATTGCGCAGAAGTACCTGTACTACTATAGGTCTAGCAAGTGGACACTGCTGATTCTCATAACAGCTTCAAGGAGCAGTTGGCGTTATCGAACAACCGGAAGGTAAGTTCGAGGTGGGAAGAAATTTGCCAGAAGATTCGAGTTGATCAGAATTTGGATGAGAAGAAGGGACAGCAACTCTGGGGAGTGTTAAAGCGATATCAGGATGTGTTCGCTTGGAACAAAGGAGAGCTAGGTTGTTGTACTGTCGGAGAACACTCCATAGACACACAAGGATTTCCGCCTTGCAAGGTAGCTCCTGGTCGATTATCATATTGGGAGGAGGCAGAGGTGAAGATTGATGTGTTGGTGGAGTTGGGTAAGATGAAGCTGAGTGATTCGGAGTACGCCTGTCGTGTAACCCTGCCAGTGAAGAAGGACGGGAGTAGGCAATTATGTGGAGATTACCGACCACTCAATTTACAGACCCGGCGCGATTCGTTCCCCATGCCTCTTGTTGACGATGTGATTTCCCAGCTTGGGAAATCCGCTTGGTTTACTGCACTAGATTTACAGTCAGGATTTTGGCAAATTCAAATGGCTCCTGAAGATATGAAGAAGACGGCATTGGTTACCAAAACTGGACTGTATGACTAGACGGTTATGCCTTTCGGTCTCAAGAATGTGACCAGCACTTTCACGAAAACAATGTCGCTAGTTTTCAAGGAATTGGGAGACAAGTTCCTGAAGGTGTTTGTGGATGATCTCAATGTCCACAGCGAAAATTGGGAAGATCATCTGCGACATTTGGAAGCTGTACTCTCCAAGCTCAGGGAAATGAACTTGAAGTTGAACCCAGGCAAATGTTGTTTCACTACTGAGAATATCGTGTTCCTGGGTTATGTGGTCAGTAAGGAAGGTGCTAAGCTAGATCCTAAAAAAATTGACGCAGTGTTGTGTTTTCCAAAACCGACGACGGTCACCAGTGTCAGGTCTTTCCTGGGGCTGACAGGGTATTACTGAAAGTATGTACGAGGGTACTCAAGGTTGGCTGGTCCGTTGTTTGAATTAATGAAGAAAGACGTTGCATTTATATGGAATCAGGACTGCCAACAGGCGTTTGATTCTTTGAAGAGAGCACTTGTTGATGCTCCCATATTGGTGCGTCCAGACTTCAAGAGGCCATTCTGCCTCGATGTGGATTGGTTAACCAAAGGTGTTGGTGCTGTCCTGTCAGAGAAGGAGGGTAGGTTCGAGAAAGTGGTGGCGTATGCCAGTAAAGGTTTGACAGTGGCACAAAGGAAATTTCACCCCATGGAAGGGGAGTGTTATGCATTGATCTGGGGCATCATGCATTTTAGGCAGTATCTGCACAGAAACCATTTTACTCTTCGAACAGACCATAAGCCGCTTGAATGGTTGGCTACGGTGTCAGACGCACATGGCAGGAGAGGCAGATGGATTGATATGCTGCAGGATTTCAGCTTCAAGATCCTGCATCGACTAGGCTTGAGACATACGAATGTAGATGCTTTGAGCAGGAACCCGGTAGGGCATGCCATGGATGATGATGACTTCGGTGGAGAAATCCAAGACGTTGGAAGTCCATCGACTGACACGTCTAAGAGAGAAGGGGAGACTCTTTTTATTCAAACTAGCAAAGAAATGGAATGGTTTGGCGTCAGGAGAAAGGACAGGGAGTGTGTACAACAGCATGTGTGTTGTGACCATGTTAGCAACCAGCAACTGTATATGGTCGACGTGGTGTCAAAAGAAGACCAAGCCAAGGAGTTTGAGCCGTATGAAGTAGAAATTGCAAGAAAGAGTGAGATTGTGTTGGGCGAAGATGTGGGAGCGATGCTGAAGAAGAGGAGACCCCAGTGCTATGACAAGCAACAGCAGTTGGAGTTAGTGTTGGCCACTCAGCAACTGTTTGAGTCTAGTGAATGTGACTTGGCTACTGCAGGTTTGGATGAGGAGGACGAATGGGGTGCAAGCACAACGCACCAAGATATATGGGAGGATGTGGCCTGTAAGGACTTGCTGTAAGGAGGCATGCTACCAGACACTGTTGATCCTGGGGAGTCCAAGAGAGCAAAGAAGAGGATATCAAACTACCACTGGCGGGATCAATCACTCTATTTCAAGGACTTGCTTGTACCAAGGCCAGAAGACCATATGGGACTAGTAATCCGAATGCACAAGGACCTAGGGCATTATGGAGAAAAAAGGACTCTGGCAGAGGTATGTAGGAGGTACTTTTGGCACAATCGAACTGAGGATGTGAAGACTGTGGTGAAGATATGCCAACAGTGTCAGATGGTGAGAAGAGTGGGGAGTATATGCTCTGAAGATGAGGAGTTAAAGAGCATACCCATATGTGATTTGTTTCATAGAGTGGCTATGGACACTGCAAGACCATTGCCTAAAACCAAGTCAGGAAACAAGTACATATTAGTGGCAATCGACCATTATTCCAAATGGTGCGAAGCAAAGCCAGTTGTTGATCATGGTGCGAAGACTATAGCCAGGTTTCTGGAAGACAACATAATTTGTAGGTATGGAGTCCCCAAGTTCGTGCTCACTGACAATGGTCGGGAATGGGCTGCAAAATTCAATGTTATGTGCAAGGACTACGGCATCCAGCACCAGCACACTGCACCCCAGTGGCCTCAGTGTAATGGGATGGCGGAGCGCTTGATCAAGACCATCAAGCACAGCATTACCGTTTTTGCTGTAACACCAGAAAGCGTAGATTGTTAGGACGAGCATCTGGCTAAGATATTATTTGGGTACAAATGTGGGATATAGGCTAGCACCAAGTTTTCACCCTTCATGATCCTTACAGGTCGAACACCACGTCTCAGGGCAGACAATTACCTGCATGCTCTAACTGTTATGACTGATGATGATGTTGATGTTGAAGTGGCTACAACGTAATTTCTGCAGAAAGTGAAGCTTATAGCGAGCATCCACGAAAGTATTTTACTTAATGTGGAACAAGCGCAGCAGAAGCAGAGGAGGACCTATGCTACCAGGAAAGGTAAGCATACTTTCGAAGGTCTTGTTACAGGTGAAACAATGGTCAAAATGAGGAAACCAGGAAGGAAGAGAGCCTTGGCTGCAAGCTAGGAAGGTCCATATCAATTCATTGGGCACGCAGATGGGAAGGGGAACTTTGATTTTGAAGAGGGCAGTCGAGTGTGCATCATCCAGGATGCAGATGGATGCCAATGGGAAAGGCCTCGTAGAGATCTTCAGATCTATCACGTTCTCCAAGAGTAGATGAAGTTGAGGGACTCAACTTTTTTTAAAAACGGAGGGGTTACATATGTGACCGGACAATAGGTCACCAAGCTGGTGTGAACATGGCCAGTTGGTTGAGTTGATTTTGTAGCCGTCAGTGTTTCTGGTTGCGCAGATCTCTCCATTACTGATGCAAAGAATGCATGGCGACTACTTCTGGAAATGCGGTGAAATCAGATCACACGCGAATGAGGCGGCGCGGATTATTACAGAGTGGAGTTGTATTGATGAAGGGGAGTGGATGGAGCGTCGCCGGAGGGTGAGGAGGAAGGATCGAAGGCAAAAGAGGACCAGGGGAGGAGGTAGAAGATCAGAGAGATTTAGAGACTTGGTAGGCTATGGCAAAGGAGTAATGTAGATCATGGTAGATGAGCATAGAGATGCACAGATAGACAATAGAGAAGATCTTTAGCTCTGGCTAGTTGTTGAAATTTTTTCGTTGCGCCAACAATTTAGCTCGACAGTTAAGAATGACTTACATGATCAGCTAAGAAGCATTAGAGCCGAGGTGTGTTTGTCTTTTGATGTATGCCTTGCAGCGAGGATGTCTGTACTCTCTGGACCTTTTATGAATGAAGGTGTAAGCTTAGATTCGATGATCAAAATCTGCTGATTTTGCGCAAGTGTAAGTGATGTCTGAGTGAAATGATCAATAGTAGTAGGCAGCAGAGCTTTGGATGATTCAGAAGGAAAGATCTAAATGTGTTGATTGGTTTAGGATCGCACAGAACTAAGTTCCGTGTAGGGACATCAGATCGTTCGTTTTGTTGCAAGGTCTCACACCCTCTTTTTTTTGGTTACAGCACATCACCATTTTTTGGTTGTAAAACCAAAAAAATTAAACACATTTGTGCTAGGTAGTAAAGATTATTTTACTTCCATTGATTTAGCTCCCTTTGAGTCAACTATTAAAATTCTCCTCAATAATACAATTACTATGAATTCCATAATCACCTTGTTTTGGATTTGACTCTAATTTGAATGAATTAATTTGTGGATATTTTGCATATGTATCCAATTATAATTCATCCTTTTTTAAGATCAATTGCATCATTCTTACAACCTATTAACCACCACCCATATAATGGTTAATATATTGTTTGACAAGTGCATTATGAATATATGGACATGTGAGTAACTATTGCATTATGCCAAAATGTGTTGACTATGACTACACATGCAAGTGAATTTGTAGTCGTATAGGACATATATGACTACATGTGATTACCTAGTCAAATAGGACACATCACGTAGGACATCCAATTGTATACTTGCAAAGATGGATATGAATATGACTTTTGTGATTATAGTATTGAAAGAAAAAAAAAAGATATCATACAATTTTAGCCATTGCATCATTGAATGAAATATAAAATTACATATTCTTCCAACCCAGGCCATGTGGAGATGGGGTAATTGAAAATATATGCCACATCTTTTGGCCTAGCTTATGTAACCTAAAGCTACAACTAGGCATAACACATCTTGGGTTTTACAATTGGTTAATAAAATAATTATTGTTTTTTTTAATTACAATTGTATTTACAAGTTCATGTTAATGAATGTGTTGTTGTAAAAGACATTGTGGTGCCACATGGCATTATTGTTATGCAATTGTAGTCAATATCATGACTTGATGGTTTTTTATATAAATATCAAATCATCCAAAATTAGGTAATAATAAAATTCCATTCATTCTTGCAACTTTTGGTGAATAATAACAACTTATGATTGTGTGATGTTGACGTGGCATGCCACATGGCAACAAGGTTGACTAGTAGTCGCAACACCTCATGACTTGTGACACTAACTTCACATCATGATTCATGTCATTTATTTGTTGAATTAATCTCATTTATTAACTAGTTGAAAATATTGTTGTCCTTTGTGATTAATAACAATTCGGTCTTCCATGTGATGATGACATGGCATGCCATTTGGCAACAAGGTGTCACAAATTTTCATGGCAATCCATGATTTTTTGTGACACCATGAGTTTTTGTATGTCTTGAATTTATGGCACCAATATTTGTCATGGCATGCCATAATGTTTTGTATTCCATGAAGTTTTTGAAGCCATGAATTCATATGCATGTGTATGTGTACTAGACAATCTATTGTTAATTATAATTATGACTATAATATTAATAGTTGTTTTGAAAAGGGTGACACATAATTCCTTGACTTTTTAATTGCTTAACACACTAACTTAGGATAACATACCTATTAAGTTAACCTATGTATATAGGCTACTTAGTAAAAACCTACTTCATAATATAGGCTTATAAGTTATTTAATTAGACACAATAAATTTACTACATTTAGTATGTTTAAATATACCTAAAATAGGTTACCCTTATAATAAGTTAACCTAGGTAGGTTTGCTTACGTTCCTAGCAAGTTAGGTTTTCTATCAAGTCAACCTAAGTAGCCTCATTACGAAATATTTTATCAAGTTTGTAACCACCTCAAGGTTGTGCAACTAAATATGACTATGATGCAACTAGATTTGTGACATAATTATCCTAGGTTTTTGTAGCCTAAAAAAGCCTAGGTTAACCTAGGCTAGGTTAGTAAGTAATATAGGTTGACAAACTAATTCATCTTAAATCAACCTAAGGAGGTTCAAGTTTAGGCTAGATTGGTAGTTAATAGGTAGGTTGACCTAAGTCAACCTAGGGTGGCCAAGGTTAATTCAAGGCTAAACATTTTGAATAACTTTGTGTTAAATATAATTTGGTAAATATAGAATTTCTAATCTTATTTTCTAATTTAAATATAGACTAAAACATGTCATAAAACTAATATTAATAAAATTTTCTCATTCAGATCTATTCATATTTAGTTTCAAAATTTAAATCCAATAATGAAAATATGTTAACAAACATCAAAGCAACAATTTTGACTATGGATGTGAAGCTTTTCCAAAAATTAAAATGTTCTTTTTTCATACTCCATTAAAACTCTATTGAGTTTCTATCTATTAAATCTATCTATTAATTCCTAAAATAGTGATTAAGTAAGTAAAAATGCACTAACTAATTATTACCACTAGTAATTATTCCCTTAACATTACCCCACCCGTACTTTGAATTATGTCCCAAAATTTTAGATTAGAAATTTGTTAAAAAAATTAAATCTAATGTTGTTTTTTATCTTGTGATTTCTAAATTTTGATGCTACTCTTGTTGCACTACAATTTGAACTATCTATACTATAATTTACTTTATATATGGCTACTATATTTCATATTGAAGTAATGTCCGATTCTCTATTGTGTATAGAATTTGTTGTTACTTTTATGGTGCCTCTATTGACAATTATATAGTTGTGTGATGATGTGTTATAATCTACTCCTATGACTACAATTCTAATGTCATTTGTGGTTATTGTTGTGACTATAAATATGATGTAATCTAATTTTGCTCTTATTGTTGTAACTTTGATGTAAGCTCAGTTTGATCCTACTAAATTTCCTAAGTCCTATGTTCCTTAGTTTGTATCTACTCCCCTATTTTTGTGGCTGCAAATGCATATTCTTAAGAACTAACCTCCTACACAATAGATTTTATTGGTTCCAAAGTTTGTTCTAATGCATATGTCTTATTACCAACCTCCCTTTTAGGGCTATCCCTTCCTCCTCTTAGATCTCATGGTTCCTCCTCTATTGTTGTTGTACCTGATGGTCATGCACCATCAGTATTCCCTATGTATTTTTTCTTCATCTGAGGTTTCCAGTTTTAGAGAAAAGACTAAAGGTTCATACTCAAATGTTGGCATGACCTTCTCCATCTGAGATATCATGCGCATGTACAACCTTTCATTTTTTTCATACCTTTTGTAGACCTTTCTAATATCTTTCTAAACAATATTTTGCATTGCATCCCACCACATATCTACATTTTTTTCCTCCATTAACAATGCCTTGAATTTTACCTAAAACAAAGTATTTAACTTCTTGAATTCATTGTTTTCTATGAAGACATTATCATAATTGAAAGGCTTTATTGTATGGGCCTCCTTTAGAAGTTTCTATAACTTTTCATTAAAGGTCATTTGCTTCTACAAATTTCTATCCATTTGTGCATGCCTCTAGTCAACTTACCTTTGTATACCATTCTTGGTTTGATATACATTACCAACTTCCATTCTAAGCTCCTCCAACTCCTTCTATTGCTTTAAAAAAGTCTACTCCACATTCTTGTAATTTTTCTAAAATTTACTATGTTCTACACTCAAAATATCCTTCTTTGCCTTCAAGTTCCAATAATTGGTGTTCATTTCCTTTAGAGTTGCATGTAAAAAATCCTTTTCCACTTTAATGTTTTCCAAATCCTTGTTGTGCTTCTCCATGTTATTAATTTTTTATTTGGCTGCTTACAGTTCTGCCAATACTTAATCATTCTCACTATTCCTATTATGCAATTTTTCTTTGAGCTTTTACTCCTTCTTTAAATCCCCCTACAAATTTTGAATAGATATGTCCTTTTCTATAATCTACTTATCTATGATTTCCAAATCAAAAAGTCTAAGTAAAATATTGGTCATTTGTACACTATACTTTGTTGCATGTTGAAACATACTAATAACTCTTTTGTGTTCATCCAAGTTTGCTTCTAGCCCTTGTACAAACTCTGGTGTATGAAACCTATGAATTTTACCTCTGGAATTTATACATGAAGAACGTAGACTTTTGTGTGTAGTCTAGATCTCTCCAAATAAATTTGTGCATGTTGTAGAACTTGCTCTTGAAGGTAGCATACCTTCGTTATTCTATGGTATTAGAAAAGATTGTTGTACTTCTGGTGGATCCAAGTCTAGGTCATATATTTTCTCCTCTACTAGTTGCTAAACTTGAGATTCAAGCTCCTTCTTGGGCCATCTCTAATGTTCATGCCCATTTGATTTCTACTCCTACTTGGGAGAGATCTATGGTCTTGGATCAAACTTAAGAAATATGGATTTTTCCTTTTGTCTATGATGCTAATGTTATTACTTCCTAAACAATTTTACTGCATATCGAGGATTAATATTGCCTCTCATTGCAATATATTCTTGTCTTCTCTACTTTTTCTACTAAGTCTCTCTTTCCTCATCATCAATAAACTAAAACATCAAAATTGTTCTTATGGTTGTCCTAGTCTCTAGTTGTTTTTCCTTTTTAAATAGATGTGTGTAGGGTTCAAAAGTCTTTTGTTTTTTATAAACCTTTCCCTCAAACTCTCCTTTTTTTTTTCTATCCTCATGTGTCTGCTCTACCTGCTTGTTTTTCTCCTATGGCTCTGCTCCTTCTAGTGGAAACCACTTTTAAAATATAACTTCTAAAACTATGGCAAAATGGCATACATCCTTTTTTGGTTCTCTTTTGACTATTATTTCAATCAAGTTTTTGTGACACTTTTCCCATTTGATCAATTCCTTAACCAATTGAAAATACAAAATTATAGCCCAATTGATAGATTTTCCATGATCTATTAAAGAAATCATCATAGCAGACTTATTGTTAAAATATTGCACCTTATCCTTTTGGTAGATAATGGATAAAATAACAACAATTCTATGAACTCATCTTCTTTACCACCCACCTTTCATTAGTGTTGTAAGTATCTGGGACTCTATCAACTATGTTTGCCAATGTTATTTTGCCATCTGACATCTCCACTCAGTTTGCTTCTTTCACTCTTATATGGCAAATTTTAAAAACCTTTTCCAAGAAATGTTTGTCCATTATTTTCTACTCTTCCCCCAACATAACCTTGATTCTGTTATGTTCAAAATCTAACTTCCAATTGTTCAAAAATTCTACTAGAATGTTGTGATGAGGAGTCTTCCACTCAACCTCAAACAAACTTATTAATCTAGCTTTGTTTGCCCATGCTCTTTCTTCTTCTCCAAAGCTTGTCCAAAGCAAAATAATTTTCAAATTGTTGTTATAATTTTGTTTTGTAGGAGTAAAAACATATTTGACCTCATCATCTTGGTGAGTCTACACCTTCTTCCCAAACAAATTTCCAGCCATTACTTGCCCATTGACTTTCTTTGTGCACTTTTTGTTGGGAATGTGAACTTCTTTTAGAATCTAATCCTTGACATGCTCCTATTGACGTAATGGCACTTGTTGTTATTGTTATAAATTATCCTTTTACTTCTCTTTTTCAAAATCAAAAATAGAAATTAGATTGATTTGCTCATTAGAACCTGCCTTTCTTCTGAGCTTCCTAAAATTATATCTCCTAAAAGTTTCCCTAAAATTTGTCTCGTTTTTTCTAATTGATTCAAAAGCTTTCTCAAACTTGGAAATCGAAAAATATCTATAAAAAATAGAAGAAGAATGAACATGAGAACGAAATGGTGGACCCCTTTCTACTGACTTAAACTATAGAGGCAAAATGTTTATAAACTTACATTGCTCTCTTTGTCTCTTTTGTTCTTCTTTCAACTTCTGTAACCTTTCTCTAGATTGTCTTTGCAATTTTTCCATAAACCTTTCTTCTACACTCATTTTGGAAACAAAAAACAAAAGCCATTTGCTCGTTGAAAATAAAACAAAAAGGTGTTGTAATCCTTGTCGGCTTCTAAAACGTACTCACTTCATTTCATAAAATGACATTTCACTTTTTATTTTAGGGTTACCATTTTAATGATTTGTCAATTTTTTTAATTTTTTGACACATGGCATCTTTTGTGAAAATTGATACTAACAACAACATGGGCTACAATAAATGCATGCTAACCTAAAAACTCTATGGAGGTGGCACCAAATTTTTTTAATAACAAGTGAAAATTTGATAACTTGGTGTTGTCTACAATACAAATTGCCTCTATCCTATGTTGAGTCATCACATTGACAAAATTTTGTTCTAATTCGACAAACTTATCGAACCCATAATCTAATGACTATGAAATTGTATAATCAATATCTGTGAATACTTCATAACTTGTTCACTCATCAAATTTTCTAAAGATTCTTATGATACTACTATCTAATCAATTCCAATTGTCTTTATTTTTCTCTAATCTTCTAAATCCTCATTAGATTATTCTTTTATACCTAAATCTATGGATTCTATAGAGGTTTGATTCTCTAAACTTTAAACCCCCTTCAATGTCTAATCCACATATTTGTATGGTTTCAACTTGTTAACATTGACCAATATTAAATTTGGTTCAAAATTGTTAACAGAAACAAAAAAAACAATATTATTGGGTAATCAATATTGTACCCTAATTGGACCAAACCATCTTTTCTTGAATTTGCCCAGGTGTGTTTTTTATTCTTTAGGAAACCATAAAACATAATCTCCAAATCGAAACTTTTTTTTTGTGTTTTTCTATTACCTCCACAAAAATCTATTCCATTGGCTGGGTCCCACATTATTTTGAGCTTCCAATATGTTTTCTTGTAATTTTTCCACCTCTATAACTCTAGCAATTAATACTCTAGTTGGTTTTGCATCTTTGTGGTCCCCATTAATAGCCGGTAAAACATATTTTATTGGCATTAAAGAATGAAAACCATAGACTAACTAATAAGGTGTATAATTTGTTGCCACCTTGTAAGCAAAGTTATATGAAAACAAAATTGTAGAGAAATGTTCATCATATTTTATTATTTTCTCATTGACTAATTTGGTCAAAAGTCTACCAATGACTTTGTTAGTAGATTATACTCTTCCATTTCCGCGTGGATAATAGGTAGTTGAATTAACATGCTTGAACAAAAACTATTTTGTTAAATATTTGATCGTATCATTGATAAAATGTATTCCTTGATATGTTATTATGGTCAATGGACATCCAAATCTAGTCAGAATGTACTGATATACAAATTTGGTTATTATTATTGCAACAATAGGTTTGAGTGCCTTTACTTCTACCCACTTAGTTGCATAATCAATAACTACCAAAATATTCTTATTAGTTTTCTTGCTGGTTTAATTGGTTTTATGAAATTTAAACCCCATTTCATAAAAGGTTCCTTTAAAAGTGTTGTTACTAACTTGGCCAAACTTTGTTTTGAGTCTTCCAATTTTCCAACATTTATCACAGCTTTTGCTTAATTCATGAGTATCCTTGAATAGAGTTGGCCACCAATATCTTAAACATCCAAAAAAAAATTTGCAATAATATATGTAACAAAATGTCCTCCTACCATTCCTTCATGTAGCTCCTCATGAACAATTTATGTTTTTGAGGTGTTCAAACATCTACACATTTTATTATCTTATCCCATGGTACATACACAAATTTTAATCCTATATTTTGGTCTAAAATCTAGACTGAAATGCAATAAAATTAATATTAACAAGGTCTATTCATTCATATCTATTTAAAACTAGATTTAGAATTAAAATACAGTAATGAAAATATGATAAAAACAACAAACTCTGATTATGGAAACAAAGCTCCATGTTCTACAATGATATAATGGTCCTCATCTCTTCCTCTTCGCCCAAGATATTCCTCAATTAAAATAATGTTATGTTGTATTCAAATTCAAATGGTGATAAAAGCTATGTAATCTAGCTAGTAATTCCTAAAATAGTAACTAAATAAATAGAAATATATTAGTTAATAATTACCACAAGTAGGTACTCCCTTAACATTACCCCACCCATACTTTGAATTATGTCCTAAAATTTTGGATATAAAATGTGTTAAGAAAGTTAAATGTGTTATTTCTAATCTTATGATTCAAAAATTTGAATTGTTTGTATTACAATCTGCTATTCTTATATTTCATATCAAGCACTGTATAATTTTCTACTATATATAGAGTCTTTTGTTGCTCTTTTAATGTTTTTGTTGATAATTGTGCAATTGTTTTGTTAATAGGTTACTATCTGCTCTTATGACTACAACTTTGTTGTCATTTGTAGCTACTATTATAACTGTAAATATGATGTGATCCTATTGTTGTAGCTTTGACACAAGCTCAATGTGACTTTACTAATCCTCTTGAATTATATGTTCCTTAGGTTATATATGCTCCCCTATTTTTGTGGCTATAAATGCATACTTTTGATAACTAAGTTCCTACAATATAGATTCTATTTGTTCAAAAGTCTATTCAATAGCCTCCCTTTTAGGGCTATCCTTTCCTCCTCTAGAGTCTCTTGGCTCTTCTACTACTCTTGTACCTGATGGTTTTGCCCCATATGTATCCCTTTTTGTCTTCTTCCTCATTTGAAGTCTTTGGTTTTAAAGACAAAACTAAAGGCTCATACTCAAATGATGGCATAACTTTTTCCATTCGAGAAATCTTATGTTTGTACAACCTTTCATTCCTCTCGTACTTTCTATAGACCTTCCCAATATCCTCCTAAATGATGTCCTGAACTAGATCCCACCATAAATCGCATCTTTTTCTTCCATTGATAGTGCTTCAAATTTTACTTAAAGCAAAGTATTTTGCTTCTTGAATTCACTATTTTCTTTAAAGATCATATCAAAATTGAAGAGTTTTTTCTTTTGAGTCTCTTCTAGAAGTTTGTTTAACTTTTCATTAAAGGCTATTTACTTTTGCAATTTTTCGTCCATCTATGCATGCCTATGGTCAACTTGCCTTTGTACCTCATTCATAATTTGATATGCATTAACCTTGTCCACTCTGAGCTCCTCCACCTCCTTCTACTGCTTCAAGAGAGTTTCCTCCATGTTCTTGTAGTCTCTCTAAAGTTTACTATGTTTTATACTTAGAATATCTTTCTCTATTTTTAAACCTTAGTAATTGGCATCTATCTCTTTTAAAGTTGCATGCAAGGAATCCTTTTTATTTTGATGTTCTCCAAATCCTTACTCTACTTCTCCATGTTATTAATCTTTTGTCCGGTTGCCTGGAGTTTTGCCAATACTTAATTATTTTCATTATTCCTATCCTGCAACTTTGCTTTCAGCTTTTGCTCCTTCTCCAAATCTCCTTGTAGATTTTGAATAGATGTATCCTTTTCTTCTATAATTTGTTTGTTTTTAATCTCCAAATTAAAAAGTCTAAGTAAAATATTTGTCATTTATACACTTTATTTTGTTGCTTGTTGAAACATAGTAGCAACTCTTTGTGTTCATCCAATTTTACTCCTATCCCTTGCATAAACCTTAATGTATGAAACTTAGGAGTCTGAACCTTGGAACTTATACTTGATGAACCTAGACTCTTGTGTGTAGTCCAAATTTCTCCAAAACTTGGTCTTGAAGGCAACATACCTTCATTATTTTGTGGTGATGGAACATATTGTTGAATTTCTGGTGGATCTCAGTCAAAATCCTACATATGTTCCTCTACTGATTATTGAACTTGAGACTCTGACTCTTTCTTAAACCATTTTTGATGCTCCTACCCATCTAATTTATGTTCATGCTTAGGAGAAATAGGTAGTCTTGGATCAAATTTAAGGGATATGGAGGGTTTAGGGTTTAGGGTTTAGACATGTTTGTTTATTATTCTTTATTCGACCCCCAACATAACCTTGATTTTGTTATATTCAATATCCAACTTCCAATTGTTCAAAAATTCAACCAAGATGTTGTGCCAAGGTGTTTTCCACTCAATTTCATATAGAGATCTAAACTATAAAAGCCTAAAATAAAATCAATAAAATCATCCACTTGGTGTGCAATGTCCTTATGAGAGCAATGTGATGATTAATTAAATTTCATATATATATATATATATATATTGCAAGTTGTGCTAAAGGTATGTCATGAGTTTGAAATGTAATAATTGTGAAGAAGTTCAATGAGGGTATTGTAAGAACGGTTATGACGCACTCCCAAGCTCCTTAATGGACTCAAATGTGAATCCAAACTGCAAACATCGGAAAAGCAAGGAGTCAGGGCACGCTCCCTGGCTCGTAGCACTTTGAGGGGGTAAAGGGCCATGTTGGAGCTCCGAGATGGGACTAGGAAGAGTGACAAGCATCAACTATTCACACGAACCTGCATAAAACCAACACAAGGTGGTTAGTGCATAATTGGAACACTTTTGGTGCTAGGATGAGCCACGAGCAACTCAGATTCACAAGACTCACCACAGCCCGGACTTGGGGGAAACCATCACCTTCCCCTTTAAAGTATACTCTACCTCTTCACAAGGCCCACATCCAAATGGCTTTTTGTCTTGGGAGTCCCGAAATTGCCAAAGTTGGGACTCCCGTGACTTTGGGACCTCATAACTTTGTGTTCAGACCTTTGATTGAGATGAGGTCCAAAACAAAGTTGTAGCCCTTGTTGAGAGTTTTCCAACGGTATGTCGCATGCCATCTACATATAAAGAAATTGGGTCGATTCCTAATTTTTAATGGTCAAAAGTCAAATTGCTAATTTGACTCCCGACCCTTCTTTTGGCCATAACTTGTGTTTTAGATGTCCAAATGGGTCATGCGAGCCCATTTTAGACATCTACGTTTCAATATCTTTTTAATTGTATAAAGAATTATTCAAGCCATTGGGTTTTGACCCTTGCAATTAATCTCTGAACATTCGGGAGTCCACTGGGACTCTACCTCCCAAAGTGGAAGCTCTTTTGGGAGTGTGAGGGTTCATTCCCTCACACTTTCCTTCATCCCCGGGCTTCCTTCTTAGCCCACAACCTTGCAAACCCTTGCTTTGGTCACGAGCCCAGGGCTAGGGTTGCGAAAAGTTACATTAATGGATTGATGTGGCTTGAATAAAACTATCAAGTTCATTTGCAATACCTTCATATGAGATTTAATTGTTGAGTTTTATAAGGTTACATAAAAAAAAATCTAGTTTGGTTACAATACCTTTAGTTAGGTCCTTGCAACATTGTTTTTGACAATCATAAAGTTATAAGGTCTAGTAAGGAGGTAGGTAGGAAGCAGAATGAAACAACCTACCTAGTATATTGCAATATCTTTATTGACTTACATCATCATTGCCTTGGTGGAGATTTCTACTACTCTTTCAATCTTTCTTGCTCCTCTTTCAACTTCTGCAACTGCTTTCTAAATTGTCTTTATAAAATCTACACAAAACTTTCTTCAACACTCATTTTGGAGACAAAAAATGATTAAAACCTACTTGTAAAAAACTAAAACAAAGAGACATTCTAATGTCTATCACCTTCTAAAATGTAATCACCTTGTTTCATAATGTGACGTTTCACTTTTTGTTTTAGGGCCAACATTATAATGATTTGTATTTTCTTTTGATATTTTAATAGTTGTCGTCTCCTTAAATTCATACTCACATTAACATGGGCTATAGTTAATACCTACTAACCAAAGAATTATGTGGATGTGGCATTCGGTAATTCTGATGACATTCTTAAATCTGATGACCTAGTGTTATCTACATTATAGATTCCTTCTGGCTTATGTTGCGTCATAATTTTGTTCTGACGTCATTAGTCTTATCTACCCCATAATCCAATAATCGTGAAACTATATAACCATGGTTTGCATATTTGTTTATAACCTATTGACTTATCATATTTATTAAGGTTTTTTCTAATATTGTTGTTTGATTAGTCCCAATGGTATTTGTTTCTCTTTGATCTTCTGAATCTTCATCAGATGTTTCTACCATGTGGTCTTCATCTATGGACTATAAAGACTTCTAATCCTCTTAACTTTGAATCCCCTTCAATGTCTAATCCACATATGTATATGGTTTCAACTTATTAACATTGACCGATATCAGGTTTGGTTCAAAATTGTTAATAGAAACAAGAAGAACAATATTATTGGGCAAGTAATACTATACATTGAATGGACCAAACCATCTTTTCTTGAATTTGCCTAGATGTGTTTTTTCTCCTTTGGGAAACCATAAGACATAATCTCCAAATTAGAACTTTTTCTCAGTATTTTTCAGTTGACTCCATAGAAATTTGTTCCATTGGTTGGTTCCCACATTGTTTTGAGTTTCCAATCTATTTTCCTATAACTTTTCCAGTTTTATAGTTCTAGTTGTTAGCACTTTGGTTGGTTTTGCATCTTTGTGGTCCCCACTAATAGCCAACAAAACACATTTTGTTGGCATTAGAGGATGCAAACCATAAACTAATTAGTAAGGTGTATAACTTGTTGCCATCTTATAAGCAATCCTATATGAAAACAAAACTATAGGCAAATGTTCATCCTAATCTTTTTTTTTTCATTAACCAACTTGGTCAATAGTCTACCAATGACATTGTTAATAGATTCTACTTATCCATTTCCCTAAAGGTAACATGTAGTAGAACTAACATGCTTCAACAAAAATTGTTCTATCAGATGTTTTATTATGTCATTGATGAAATGTATTCTTTCATCTCTAACTATGGTCAATGAACATCCAAATCTAGTCAGAATATACTCATACAAAAATCTAGTTGTAACTACTGCAATATTGGTTCTGAATCCCTTTACCTCTACCCACTTGGTTGCACAATCTATAGCTACCAAAATGTATTTGTTTCCTATTAATCTTCATGTTGGTTTGATTAGACCTATAAAATTTAGACCCCACTTCGTAAAGGGTTCCTTTCGAAGTATTGTTACCAACTTGGCCAAACTTTTTGTTTTCAATCCTCCAATTTTTTGATAGCTATCATAGCTATTGCAAAAGTCATGAGTATTTTTAAATAAAGTTAGCCACCAATATTTTACATCCAGAATTTTTTTTTTAATGTAATATCTACATCAAAACATCCTTTAGCCATTCCTTCATGTAGTTCCTTTAGAACAATTTGTGCTTATGAGGTGGTCAAACATCTATGCATTTTATTGTCTTGTCCCACTTTGTACATAATTCCCTCTTTCATAGTGAAAGGTTCTGCATTTTTGGCCAACTTTTGTTTTTAAACTAGGTTTAGAGTTTATGGCATATGACCTATCTCCAAATAGGTTTTTACTTCTTGCATCCATATAGGTTCTATAAAAAATAATGATGCATCCATAATCTAATCTGGGACACCCAATGGTTCTATGTTATATAACAATCTAGATAAAACATTAACAACTACATGTGTTCTACCAAGTTTATAAACTAGTATGAACTCATACTCCAAGAATAACAACAACCATCTTGCTATCCTTCCTAACATTTGTGGCTTGTTGACCAAGTACACCAAAGCCATATGGTCTACATAAAAAACAAATTTATTTCCCAATGAAAAATGTTTGAACTTATGCAAAACATAAACCATTACTAAGTAGTAGTATAATTATGTTTGGCTTTATTTAACAATCTAAAAACATATATTATAGGCTAATGTTACCTAGATTTTGTAACATGTGACTTAATAGGTTGATAGTATAAGTAGGTTATTAAACCTAACATGTGTCATAACTTATTATTTAAACTAACCTATAGTATTAACCTAACCAATCATTAAACCTAGTAGGTAATGATTGGGTTAAGAAGATAGGTTGACATGTTAGTCGACAGGTAATTTGTAGAACCTATATTTGATAAAACCAATAGTTGGACATGTAGTTAGGCACAGTGTATTTTTTTTGAAATTTTGGACTGTTAGTCTAGGTACTGGCTAATGATTATTTATAATGGTCAGTTATGACTATTTTATTTTGAATTGGCTAATACAAGACTAGGAGGACAGACATGTTGAGGGACTTTTGGATCTGATTCATGATTATGTGTTTCCACTTTTGAATTATGGAACATGGATCATTCTTCTTTCAACCTATTCTTTTCAAGTTTGAACAATTTGTGTACATGTTACTTTAGGATTTGTGACAGTTTGAGTTTTATTTTGTGTGTTGTATGTACCTTTTGCTACTTTAGGAACCTATTGCTGAAAAAATCCGAAGGTGAATTAACCTTAATGGGAATAAAAAAAACCTTGTTAACAAATAATCATATTTTCAAGTTGGATTTTGTCCCAACATTGCACCTACTGCTAATAATGATGCATTTTTGTGCACATGAAACTCCAATTGTGAATTTGGAGGTATAAGAATTAATGTTTCTATGTAATTCTGTTTGATTTGATCTTAAGCTTGTTGAACCTTTATGGTCCAGATAAAAGGTTTTGTTTTCCTCATCAACTTTGTGGTTGGTGTCATGATAAAAACAAAGTTCTTGATGAAACATTTATAAAATTGAGCCATACCATTAAAGACTTGAATATGTTGTGGGTTTGTAGGTATTGGCATATTCACTATTGTTTAAACCTTTTTAGGGTTCGGTATCTTTCCTTCCTTGGAAGCTATGAACCTTAAAATTAGTCCTGAAAATATCATAAAAGCACATTTCTCTAGGTTAAGACTAATTCTATGTTTTTTGCATTTTTGAAAGCAAAGTCTCAACTTCATCAAATGATGTTCCATATCACTATATATTATGAAGTCATCCAAAAATATTTTCATGAAGCGGTTTAAGTATTCTCTGAAGGTTTTGCTAACTACTTTTTGGAAAGTTGGTGGCCCATTTTTGACACCAAATGGCATCACCATCCAAACAAAAGCTCCCCAATCTGTTACAAAAATTGTTTTATATCTATCATCAGGGGCTATAGAAATTTGATGGTATCCTAAATATCTAGTTAAAAATGAATAAACTTCATACCCTACTACAATATTCAATACCTCATTAAAAAATGGCAAAGGATAAGGATCTTTTTGGTTGCTTTATTGAGCTTCTTGAAATCCACACAAATTATCAATTTTCCATTCTTCTTAAGCACTACCACTATAGGTGATAACCATGTAGCCTCCTCTACTAGTCAAATAAATCTTGTTGTTAATAGTTTGTTAATATCATGTTTGATAGTTGCAACATAATAGGGTTCAATCTATACCTTGCTTGATGTGTTGGTGAAATTGAAGTCTCTAACTCAATTATGTGTTGAACTAACTTTGGAGGTATGCCTTTCAAATCCTTATGAGTCCAAGCAAACACATCTTTGAACTCCTTGAGCAACATCTGAAGCTCTTCAATTTTCTCCTTTATCAATCGTGTATTAACTTTGATACTCTATGGATTTGCCTCTATACCAATATTCAACTTAACAAGTTGTTCTTTAATCAAAATTCAACTTGCTATTTAAAGATTTTGTACCTATATATTTGTTAGTGTTTCATCCACTTCAATATTAACTTGCCTATGATGATAATAGGTTTTTGGATAAACCTTATCTTCAAGTGAAATCTTTAGTCTGACATGAAATTTTGTTGTGTTTATTATTGAAAGCACCACTTCTATTGTTCCTTGATCAAATGTTTATTCTTCTTGGTCAAATTTTCCACCACCTCTAACTTCTAACATTCCAATACTCAGCAATGAAATTGTTTCATCTAAGACATTGATTGTGCCAATTGAGAACAACTCTAATTTTGTCTCAAAGATCAAATCTTCCTCTTCATTTGTTAGCTTTTCCATCAAATCATAACAAACAAATACTTGGAGTCTTCTAATTTTAGCTCCTAGATTTTTGTTGATTGATATTATTTTAACTATTCCATTGCTTTGAACGATAATGACATTATTACCCTAGTCATATGTAACCTTTACATCTCTGAACTAAGGTTTTCCCAGCAACATGGAATAGTTAAAATCTACCACACCATTTTGCAAAACAGTAAATGTGGCTACATATGGTATACCTTGTATGTGAATCTTCAAATTTTTAATGATTCCTAAAGGTCTAGTCATATTCTGATTTGCCATTCTAAGGTGGTATGGAGTTAGTCTTAGCTTTGGTAAACTTAATTTTGTTTTGAGGTTTTCTATTATGATGTTTACACTTGCCCCTCCATCTAACAAAACATCCTCTACAATGTTCTTCTGAACTAGTATTTGGATAATTGCCATTTGGTTATCTACCTCTATAGTTATAATGTCTACTTCAAAATGTATTTCAACCACTATGGTTACACTATGCTCTGATATCACTTGAATAATTATATTGGGTTTTTTCAACTTTAGTTTCTACCACATATACTTCTTAAGATCTGGTGTTATCTTCAATAATTGACTTAACCTCAAGGTATAGGTAGTTTCCAACATCTATTTATTGATATCTTGGAATATCTATTCCATATACATAATTATGTAGTTAGAAATAACATTAAGATTTGTGGACACCTTAGCTTCTAGTAATCTTGCCCTGACTTGTACTCCATTGTGTTTTCTCCTTTTGAATCAAATTATTTTGTGGGTTTTCTACTTGCATCTCTTGTATAGTCTTGACAAAAGATTTTTGAAATTTTTGCTCCTCTTTCAAGTTAGCACCATACTTTTTATTGATTAATTTTCTATCCTTGAACAATTGTTCTTTAATAACCTTGTTCCTGGTAATGGCCATGTTAAGATCCACCATATGGACTTAAGGATTGGCAACCTTAAGCTCCACCACAGATGGTTTCTTTGTAGTCTTCACTCCTTTGTTCTTAAACATATTTGCATATCACTATATTTAGGACAATTTATGATCTTGTGTCCCATGTCATTATAAATATGACAATAATACCTCACAAATTTTTATACTTTGATATGTTGAGTAATAACCTCAGAAACTACGGGAATAGGGTCTTCCTTTCTTTTTACTCTATAGGTTTCAACATTATGATTTGTCCTATGACAATTCGTACAATACATTCCTATTTGCTTTGTAACTATATAAGGTTTCTGAACTAATACTACCTTATTACTTTGTGGTACTAACAAATTACTTATAGCCTCTACTTCAAAAATTCCTTCTTCACAAACCAAAACTACTTCCTTATGTTGTTGCAAGGTTTCTTTCTTCATGCCTTTTATTATTGCACATAAATATGGTTGTAATCTAGATCTGAAAATAGTAGTTAGGAAACCATTTATTGTCATGTATTGAAGATTATTAGTTAACTTCAATATTCTTTCATAATAGACTTCCACTCTTTCATTCTTCTCTTGCTTCATATTTTTCAACTATAGGTGAACTTGCTCATCATTTTGAACTTTTTTGTATCTTTTACAAAAAGTGAATTATAATTCTGCAAAAGTACAATATGGGAATCTCCCATGTAATTGTTACACCAATCAGACACATTATCTGTAAGGGTAAAATTAAACAAATTTACAATCTCTACATCATTTGTTTTGCCATTTGCTCTATTGGCAACTTTAAAAACTTTGGCATGAGCATCTAGGTCAAAATCTGTCACATACTCAGGACAGTTAAGTGGTCAACGATAAGGCTTGTTTGGTGTTAATGGTGGTCTACTTGAATTCATCATTGGCAATCCAAAATATCCTAAAGGTCTTGGAGGTCTTGGTGGTCCTAGTGGGTCTAAACTTCCTCTTCTTGGATCTAATGGATGTCTAGCAAAAATCATGTCCACCTCTTTGGGCATCTTTGTGTGCACACTGACAAGTTGTGTTTCCCTTAGAATGTGAGGTCCGGACCTCATATTAACAACAATATGAATTAGTGTTGTTACAAATGGATCTTCAATAATTATAACCATAGTGTCGTAACCCCACTTTGAAGGAGTTGTGAGGTCGCCACTCACACCCCCGAAAATGGGACTTGGGAGTCCTCTGGGACTCCCAAAAACTCAGAGCGTGATTGCAGGGGTCAAAACACCTTGCATTGGGGCGTTCTTGGTACTGTTGGAAAGGTCTTGAAATTTCAATGTTCAAAATGGCCTCGCATGAACCATTTGGACATCTGTAGCACAAGTTATGGTTGAAAAAAGGGTTGGAAGTCAAACTAGCAATTTGACTCCCGACCACTAAAAGTCAGGAATCGACCCGATTCCGGTGCATGTAGGTAAAGTGCGACACACCGTTGAAAAGCTCTCAACAAGAGTTACAACTTTGGTTTAGACCTCGTCCCGATCCAAGTTTGGGGCGAGGAGTTATGAGCGTCCAAAGTCCCAGGAGTCCAAATTGGGATAGTTTCGGGACTCCACTTTGGGAGTCCCGGGAAAAAGAGCCATTTGGATGCAAGTCCCGTGGAGAGCTGTAGAGAATACTATATGGGGGAAGGTGGTGGCTTCCCCCGAGTTCGGGCCGTGGTGAGTCAAGTGAGTCCAAGTTGCCCGTGGCTTGTCCCAACACCAAAAAGGTGCAGACCCATTTGTGGGTTGGATTTGGATGCAGGACCGATAACTAAGTAAGCTTGTCCCTCTTCCTAGTCTATCCCGGAGCTTTCAACACGCCCCTTTCACCCCCTTTAGTGCTGGAAGCTGGGAGCGGCTTCAAGTCCCAAACTACTTCCGCAATTTGACATAGTTGGACCCCTTTTGGGTCTAACAAGGGACTTGGGAGTGCGTCACATAGACTGAGGCGTTGCCATATAATATAATGGTAAAAATCTTATTGATTCCATTCTTAAATTGAAAATTGTTGGATAAATACCTCCAACATCATTGTGATGAAGCAAACTTGGTGCAAAAGGTACAAAAATAGGAACTACATATACCATAATCTAAGCTTTCATTTCCATTATGTTATTTTTATAGATTTGTTCTTTGAATCTATATGGAATTCTAACCCTCTCATGGTACAATTCCTTTAGTTCACTATATCCATGGTTCTTTACTCTTACGGGTTCTAGATTCAGATTCTAGAAATGTTCAACAAATCCTTGCCTCATATTATTTTCAATAAATGGACATTCATTGATATGATGTCCACTATGATGATAGTATGTGCATGGTTGAGGATAAGGTCTTGGAATTTTATTCACACTATGAATCCCTTTGCTCCAATCCTTTGAGACTCCTTTAACAATATTTCCACTATGCTAATTAATTCTAGGTTCACTATACCTTATTCTGAAAACCATAAGTACACCTTGTGCCACTATTGGTTTTGCTGTTGGTAAAACTATAGTTTCTTGTCTAATTACAAATACTAGCTCAATTCCTTTGGACATTCCAATGCCCATAGTTGTGGCTTTTTGTTCAACTTATAACGAATTGGAGGTTCAAAATTCTTAAGTTCTTTGTTCAAATTTTTCATTCTCATGATCCTTTCGATAATAAAGAGGTGAAATAGATATGTACCAATAAGACTAACAGGAAACATATATATCCAAGTAGCTATAAATTATGCGATTAAATGGGTGGAGGCAAAGGCACTCAGAACCCATGTTGAAGTAGTAACAACCAAATTCCTGTATGAGTACATTTTGACCATATTTGGATGTCCATTGACAATAGTTACAGCTCAAGGAATACATTTTATCAATGATATAATCAAATATTTGATAGAACAATTTTTGTTCAAGCATGTTAGTTCAACTACCTATCATCCACATGGAAATGGACAAGTAGAATCTACTAACAAAGTCATTGGTAGACTTTTGACCAAGTTCGTCAATGAGAAAATAACAAACTACAATGAACATTTTTCTACAATTTCATTTTCATATAGGACTACTTACAAGATGACAACAAGTTATATACCTTACTAGTTAGTCCATGGTTTGCATCCTCTAATGCCAATAGAATATGTTCTACCGGTTGTTAATGGGGACCACAAAGATGCAAAACCAACTAAAGTACTAACTCCTAGAGTTATAGAGGTGGAGAAATTACAAAAGAATATATTGGAAGCTCAAAATAATGTGGGCACCAACTAATGGAATAGATTTTTGTGGAGTTAATAGAAAAACACAAAAAAGAAGTTTCAATTTGGAAATTATGTTTTATGGTTTCCCAAGGGAGAAAAAACACATCTGGGAAAAAAAAAGAAAAGATGGTTTGGTCCATTCAAGGTACAATATTGATTACCCAATAATATTGTTCATTTTGTTTCTGTTAACAATTTTGAACCAAATCTAATATTAGTCAATGTTAACAAGTTGAAACGATACAAATATGTGGATTAGACATTGAAGGGGGTTTAGAGTTTAGAGAATCAAACCTCTATAGAGTCCATAGATTCAGGTCATATGAAAGAACAATCTTATGAAAATTCAGAAGATTAGAGAAAAATAAAAACAATTGGAATTGATTAGATAGTAGTATCATAAGAACCTTTAGAAAATTTTATGAGTCAACAGGTTATGAAGTAGTCACAGATATTGATTATATAATTTCATAGTCATTAGATTATGGGTTTGAAAAGTTTGTCAAATCGTAACAAAATTTTGTCAATGTGATGACTCAACATAAAATAGAGGCAATTTGTAGTGTAGACAACACCAAGTTATCATATTTTCACTTGTTATTAGAAAAACTTGGTGCCACTTCCTTAGAGTTTCTAAGTTAACATGCATTTACTATAGCCCATGTTGTTGTCAATATGGATTTTCACAAAAGACACGAGGTGTCAAATGTTTTTTAAAAATGACAAATCATTAAAATGGTAACCTTAAAGTGAAAAGCGAAACATCATTTTATGAAATGAAGTGAGTATGTTTCAAAAGGTGGCAAGGATTAGAACACCTTTTTGTTTTCATTTTCAACAAGCGAGTGGCTTTTCTTTTTTGTTTCTAAAATGAGTGTAGAAGAAAGTTTTATGGAAAAATTGCAAAGACAATTTAGAAAAAGGTTATAAAAGTTGAAAGAAGAGCAAAAAAGACAAAGAGAGCAATAGAAGTTTGCAAACATTTTGCATCTATAGTTTAGGTCGCTAGAAAGGGGTCCACCATTTCCTTCTCATGTTCATTCATTCTTCTTCTTCTTCTTAGAGATCTTTTCTGATTTCCAAGTTTGAGAAAACTTTTGAAGCAATTAGAAAAAACGAGATAGATTTTAGGGAAACTTTTAGGAGATATAATTTTAGGAAGCCCAAAAGAAAGGCAGGTCCTAGTGAACAAGTTAATCTAATTTCTATTTTTTATTTTGAAGAAAAGAAGTCGAAGGAAAATTTGTAATAACAACAACAAGTGCCATTATGTTAATAGGAGCTTATCAAGGATCAGATTCCAGAGGAAGTTCACATTCCCAACAAGAAGCGCACAAAGAGAGTCAATTAGCAAGCAATGACTGGAAATTTGAGTGGGAAGAAGGTGTAGACTCATTAGGATGATGAGGTCAAATATGTTTTTACTCCTACATAGCAAAATTATAATAACAACTTGAAAAATATTTTGTTTTGGACAAGCTTTGGAGAAGAAGAAAGAGCCTGGGCAAAGCTTGATTAGTAGGTCTATTTGAGGTTGAGTGGAAGACTCTTCATCCCAACATTCTAGTAGAATTTTTGAACAACTAGAAGTGGGATTTTGAACATAACAATATCAAGGTTATGTTGGGGGAAGAATAGGAAATAATTGACAAACATCTCTTGGAATAGGTTTTTAAAATCTACCATATAGGAGAGATAGAAGCAGACCAAATAAAGTTGTTAGATGTTAAAGTAGCATTGGTAGATATAGTTGATAGAGTCCCAAATACCTACAACATCAATGAAGGGTGGATTGTAAGGAAAATGAGGCCAGAGTATGGCAATAGGACAGCTGCCATCTTGCCTATTATTTACTAAAAGGATGAAGTGCAATATTTTAGTAATAAGTTTCCTATGATAGATCATGGAGAGTTTGTTAATTGTGTTGCAATTATGTTTTTTCAATTGGTCAAGGAGTTGATCAAATGGGAAAAGTGTCCAAAAAAAAGGATTGAGGGAACAACCAGAAGAAAACAAAAAAAAGGATGTGTGTCATTCTGCCATAGTGCTTGAAGTTATTTTTTAGAAGTGGTTTCCATTAGGAGGAGTAAAGCCACATGAAAAAAAGAAGCAGGTAGAGCCACATGATGACAAAAAAAGAAAAGAAAGTTTGAAGGAAAGGTTTATCAAGAACAAAGGACCTCTGAACCCTACACACCTTTCCTAAAATATAGAAACAACTAGAAATTAAGACAACTAGAAGAATAGTTTTGATGTCCTAGTCTAATGATGATGAGGAGAGAAAGACTTTACAGAAGAAGCAAAAAAGACAAGAGGATACTGCAATGAGGGGTAGTATTAATCCTTAATAGGCAACAAAATTGGTTAGGAAGCAACAACATCAACATTAGAAACAAAAGGAAAAATCTATATCTCCTAAATCTGATATAAATTACAAATCTTTCGTAAGGAAGATTAAAGATTAGATGGGTAGGAACACTAGAGAAGGCCTAAGTAAAAACCAATAGCCAATAGAGGAGTAGACATAAGATTTGGACTTAGATCCACCAGAAGTATAACAATCTATTCCAAGATAAAAAAAATAATGAAGGTATGTTACCTTCAATACCAAGTTTTGCAACATGCACAAATGTGTTTGGAGAAATTTGAACTACACACATGAGTTTAGGTTCTTCAAGTACAAGTTCCAAGTGTTAGACTTTTAGATTTCATACATAAGGGTCTAAACAAGGGATAGAAGCAAAATTGGATGAACAAAAAAGAGTTGCCAGTATGTTTCAACATGCAATAGAGTATAATGTACAAATGACAAATATTTTGCTTAAATTTTTGATTTGGAGATCAAGAATTAGTAGATCATAAAGAGAAATATAGATTTGTCCAAAATCTAGAGGGGATTATAGAGAAGGAGTAGAAGCTCAAAGTAGAACTATAGGATAAGAACAATGAGAATAATCAAGTATTGATAAAACTCTAAGTAGCCAGGCAGAAAATGAATAACATGGATAAACAAAACAAGGATTTGGAGAACGTCAAAATAGAAAGGGATTCTTTATAAGTAACTTTGAAGGAGATAGATGCCAATTACTAGAATTTGAAGGCAAAGAAGGATATTTTGAATGTGGAGCACAACAAACTTCATAGAGACCACAAGAATATGGAGCAAACTTTTTTAAAGTAGTAGAATGAGTTAGAGGACCTTAAAATGGAAGTTGGAAATGTGTATCAGGCGAAGAATGAAATACAAATGCAAGCTAAAGGCATGCATAGATGGACAAAAATTTGTAGAAACAAATGGCCTTTAATGAAAAATTACAAAAGCTTTTGGAAGAGACCCAAAGAGTTAAACCTTTCAATTATGATAATGTTTTCACAAAAAACAATGTGTACAAGAAGCATAATACTTTACTTCAGGTAAGATTCAAAGCATTATCAATGTAAGAAAAAAATGTAGATTTGTGGTGGGATGCAGTACAAAATATTGTTCAGAAGGATATTGGAAAGATTTGCCAAGAGGTATGAGAGACTTAAAAGGTTATGCAAGCACATGATATTTTAGATGGAAAAGGTCATGCCAACATTTGAATATGAACCTTTGGTTCTCTTTCTAGAACCTAAAACTTCAAATGAGGAAGAAGACAAAGGGGATATTGGTGGTGTAGGACCATTAGGTACAAGAACAGCAGAAGAGGAGCCAGTGGACCTCAGAGGAGGGAAGGAAAGCTCTAACAAGGAGGTTGTTAGTAAGACATATGCATCATAACATATTCTAGAACCAAAAGAATTTGTTGTGCAAGATGTCAATTTTTAGGAATATACATTTATAGAAATGGGGGAGCAAATACCAACTGAGGAACAAAGGATTCAAGAAGTTTAGCAAGATCAAACTAAACTAACATAAGAACTGCAATAATAAGAACATACTCAAATTCTATCAGATCTTTAATTACATGAGTAGATTAAAATCGCATCATATTTGCAGACATAACAGTAGCCATAAGGGATATTAGAGTTGTAATCATAGGAGCATACTATAACACATCATTAGATGATTGCACAAGTGTTAGCAAAGGCATCATAAAAGCAACAATAAATTCAAGATACAATAGAAAATCAGCTATAGACAGAGCAAACTGTAGTGTAACAAGAACAACATTAGATTTCTGACTCACATGATTAGAAATACCATTAGATTTAACTTTCTTAACATATTTTTTGATCTAGAATTTTGAGACATAATTCAAAGTATGGGTGGGGTAATGTTAAGGGAATAGTTATTTGCAATAATAAGTAGTTAGTATATTTCTATTTACTTGGTTATTATTCACTACTACATATTGTGCCTTTTTGCGAAGGGCCAAACAAAAAACCGGAAGGGTTTGCGAAGCAAAAACAACTTGCCATATTTGCGATGCGACATGCATTGCACCTTGTGGTTCACCAACCATCGCTAATTTATAATGTACCTTAAATCATCGCAACACTTTTGCGACATATACCACAAACAAAACTTTGCGACCCACTTAGTCTTCGTCCACCCTAGCGATATTCCACACTTCACAACGTTTAATCATACTCACAACATCGCACATTTTACAATACACAAAGTATCGCTAAACACTTTGAGAGTCACAAGAAATCGCAAGCTTGCGTTATTTGGCGCATCGCATTTTGCGTTTGAATATGTATTGCAAACCTCATCACAAATTTTTACAAAACTTTCCGGTGGTGGACGTATCGCAAGTTGCGATGTGCGTTAGTTCGCAAAATAGTAAAAGGGTTACTAGAGAAGGAAGTTTCGCAAAAGGTTTCGCAATGTCATTTGATTTATCACGACCTTTTTTAAGTCGCATAAAATCTCCATGACATTGAGGTAGTACATGCAGTAGTGCAAAGGAGAGTAGTACAAAGTTCCCAGAGGGCTTACTTGCAGAACTATAAAGGCTGAAATTCGCTAAAAACTTTGACACAATGAACATTGTGCAGTAATATAGAACCACAAGCCTCAATGGCAATTTGCATAAAAATAATGAGTAGTACATTATACGTGGTC
>Ga0116229_10000789_pt1 | contig 45857 bp, 42 predicted proteins | sample S1TSphgellanicum_3_FD_87313 | JGI IMG/M metagenome (GOLD analysis project Ga0116229, IMG submission 87313) | Host-associated microbial communities from peat moss isolated from Minnesota, USA - S1T2_Fc - Sphagnum magellanicum MG | ecosystem: Host-associated > Plants > Peat moss > Unclassified... | reverse complement strand
TGTCATGAAGAAAGTGGGTTCGATTGATTGCCTATGAGTGAATAATTAACACTTGAAAAAGTTTTATCATCATGTTGTGTTGTTTGCCACCAGGAGTTGGGTAAAATGTGAATCATGGTTTCAGATAGTGAGTGGAGCCTTGAAAATATTACAAAATAGCTTCCAGATTTTTAAGTAATCTATTAAGGTGATCTTAAGTTTCAGCCTAACTTGTGACTCTGGCTGTCTTGCTCATCCTGCCTTTTCGAGCTATCAGTAAAGTGCTGCAAAGTGACGACTAGTCCTCACAATACAAGTTACTTGTGAGGTTACACAGTGGTTATTTTGGGAGCTATTTTAGGACTACCTAGGGGCTAGTTTAGAAACTACATGAGGACTTTTTAAGTTAGGGATTACATAGGGGATTATTTAAAAGTTATTCAAGAATTATTTAGGGGTTATTTAGGAGATTACCTAGGGATTTCTTAAATAATGGAATAATTAAGGGATTAGTTACAAAGTTACATATGGGCTATTTAGAGGCTATCTAGGGGTTTATTTAAGGGATACTAATTAGGGATTATTTAAGGACCCACTTTGGTATGGGGATATCTAAGGACTATTTACAAGGCTATATAGGGTTTACTTAGGAGACTACTTAAGAACTTCTAAAGTTAGGAGATGTCTAAAGGGTTGTTTTTGGGGTTATTATGGGTTTACTTAGGTTATATAGGGCCTACTTAGGTGTATATAGGGGTTACCAAGATCTTAGTTCAATATCATATTTAAATCTCTAATACCCATCCTCACTTCTAAACCAAAAGCATAATCCAAAATCTTAATTTTCAACCTTATGCAAGAGGGTAATTCATAACCTTTGTTTAAAGCCCATAAGCTTTGTCTTATGGGTGGGGACCTATATAAGTGGGAGCACTTCTCACTTATTTTTCTTTTTCATTTTTCACTCGTGAAAGGGTTTCTTTGCTATGAAATTGTGGTTTCATTTTCAAGTCATGGGCCTAGTTCTACAAGATATAATTTTAACTTCACACAAATAGTTATAGCCTTTCATCTTCAAGTGATGATGATATAATAAATGAGGTGTCTACAAAGATGGATAGACAAAAATAATCTGCTTTTGCAACTACAATTTGTGTTTCCAACTCATCTCACATGTTCAATGCCAATGAATTGGAATAGGGTGTTGGCCAATTAGTGGATTGAAGCATGGAAATTCAAGATGTGCTCATTATTATGTGAGCAATGTCAAGGTTGTTCAAAATTTTGATGAACTTCACTTTAGTTTGAGTTTCACAAATTGGTGTTACTCTTGGTGCCCACCATTGTGCACCATGCACAATTCACAAATTGCACCACATTCAAGTTCTAAATTAAAGTTTTGGTTCTAGGGTTTGGATTAGGGATTTGATTTACATTATGAGTTTGGGGATTTGGATTATGATTTTTATTTTATGGTTTACAATTAAGGTTAAGATTAATGTTTGGATTAAGATTTTTGTTTTAGGGTTAACATTATGGTTTTAATTTTAGGGGTTGGGTTTAAAGTTTGATTTCAAAAATTTCCTTTGGGGGTTTGGATTAATGTTTTCCCTTCAGGGATTAAAAATAAGGTTCTAATTTTAGGGTTAGGATTAGGGTTTTAATTTTAAGGGTTAAGTTTAAGGTTTGGATTAGAGTTTATGTTTAAGATTTGATTTTTAAAATTTCCTTTCGGGGTTTGGATTAAATTTTTACTTGTAGGCGTTAAATAAGGTTTTTGTTTTAGGATTAGGAGTAGGGTTTTAATTTTAAGGTTAGGATTAAGGTTTCATTTTTAAAGTTAAAGTCTAAATTTAAGGTTTGATTTAAAAACTTGCCTTTGGGGTTTGGATTAGGGTTTTTAATTTTAACAATAATATGGGTAAATTAGGGTTTTGGTTTCAAATTTCAATTTAAGAATTGGATTTTACGAGTGATCACCACATTCAAATAAAACATCTTTCAAAATTGATCTTTGAACAATGCCTTTAGTTCATTTTATACATGAAACATGACAATGTTTACATGTATGATGCATTTTTATGGAATTGATCAAAAAATGCGGTTTGTGATGATTCCACTGGGGATGAGATTTGATAGCACAAAATACAAAAGCAGATTATGTTGGGCACCACAATACCAAAATTCCAAAGTTGCATTGGGTTCATTGATGGGCCACTCATCAAGATCTACAAACCTTGGAATGATGTGGCCTACAAGGTTTAGTTCAATGGGTGCAAAAAGATTTACTCGATGAACAACATTGTGGTTGTTGATCATCAAGGCTTGTTCATTTACCTAAACTTTGGGTTCCAAGTTCTACCATGATGTTACCATCTTGCTCCAATTTGAACTCCATAAAATAGGCCTTAATGTTGACCATGATGTTATTAATGCCTACAACAACATTCATGTTAAGTACATAATGCAAGTGGGATGGTGAATTGAAAAGGTAATGAAATTGATTAATGAAAGGTTTGATTCCATAAAACCTAAATACATACTTTTGTTTAAAACCACAACTATCTTGACAAATTTTTTGCATAAATGTCAAGTGGACTTCACATTTGAAGTCATAGGTGAACAAACGTTTGACCCTTTTGATTAGGGTGGGGTGAAGATTTATAGTTCTTCAACTCTAAAATCTCCTTAACTTTTGCTTTGAACTCCTCTTCGACTACGAATCCTAACTTCCTAACAATTTTTCTAAATCCACCTCTGCTGTGGATGTCATATCGTCAATGCTTTGTGATTAGTGTTGCAAATATTATGCATATGTCCTAGACTTTTCCATTGGCACAAATGTAGATGTGGGGCCTAAGGCTACACTAAACCCATGTGATGGAAGGTCTAAATCCACAAAAAATGGATGTAGGAGTAAATGTAATAACAAATGTAAGAGCATATGTAGGAAGGTTGGGATTGATGGATTTATGGTACCACCAATTGAACTTTGTTAGTGTTTCAAAACATTTTGCATGGCATGACCATTTGTTGATTTCAATTATGCCAATACTTCTTCATTATGCAAAATAATTATTTCTAAACCTTCTTCATTTGATATCCCTATTAGATTGTTATTTTGGGCTTTGGATTATAGACTTAGTCATTAAGGTCAATCCAACACACATGTGGTCAAAATTTACAAAAGTTTGAAATTTTTCATGTCCAAAATATTTGAACCTTAGTGTGTAAGCAAAATAAACCAAATAGCTATTTTACCTTGTCAAAATTGCAACAAGTAGAGTTTAAATAACAATTCAAGCCATCATAAAATTGTGAAACATTTAATGTATTTGCTTGAATGATAATCTATAAGATGTTTCTATACTAATGTGCATTAATTTTCAAATTCCAACTTGTAAAAGTGGGTTTCAAGTAGGGTTTTTAAAACTACAGGTAGCTTTTGACGTCTACTTTTGAGCATGGGCTTTTTGTTTCAAATAAATGTCAAATATGGTTTAATAAAGGATTTAAAAAAAAAATTAATGGGTTGCTAAAATAGATGATGATCTTCATATCATAAATTAATACATATTTATTTGATTAATTTTTAAAATGAAAAATAGGTTTGAACACATTATTAATTAATTAATTTCGAATATACTTTTCATCTACTTTTTAAGTTCATTTACTTTTTATGTTTTGGGAATTATAGTTCTACATGAATCATGATGTGTTGCGACTATTAGTCATGAGGTGTTACGACTATTAGTCAACCTCGTTGCCATGTGGTGTGCCATGTTGCGTGCCATGTTAGATCACACGACCATTAGTTGTAATTATTTACCAAAAGTTGCAAGAATGAATGGAATTTTTTTATTACCTAATTTTAGATGATTAAAAATACATTTAAAAAAATTGAAACTTTGGTACTTGTGTAAAAATAATCAAGTTGTGATATTAATTATAGTCACAAAATGATAATGCATGTGGCACCACAATGTCTTTTATAACTATGTAGTCATTAAGATGAACTTGTAATTACAATTGGAGTAAAAAAAAACAATAATTGTTTTATTCACCAGTTGTAAAACCCAATATGTGTTGTATGTTGTGCAAGGTGATGGTGAAAAATGGTGTTCCACATGTCCAAACTTCAAGGGGTTTATGGCAGACAATGTTCAAGCCAACTAAAATGTCGTGTGCATTATGTCTAGTTTCAGTGACCCAAGTGAACCTTGGTTGACAACAAGCATACTTGTTAATTACTTCACTAGATTCAATCCATGGATAGGCACATAAAATAACAAATTACGTTGGAGTTGCGTGAACAACATAAGACATTGTGCTATGAGTATAAGAATGCCACATCATTGGAAGAAGCTAATGTTCAATATGCGACCATTTGATGTTGGTGGTATTCCTCTAGGGTGTCTAATGAAGTTGGACTATAAAAGCTAGAAAATTGGCTTAGTTTTTGGCACTTTCGTGTTAAGCAATGGGGAGGGTTTATGAAACACGTCAGGTTCTAAACAATCTCCCACATCCTTCATTGTATCACATCTTTGTTACATGTCTTCAAAAAATTATATAACATAGGTCAAAATAAGGTTGACATAAATTTATGTTGTGCAAAAATTTCTTTAGAAGAGGTTGTAGACATGCCTACATGCAACTTGTCAAAAATTATACATAATGTTTGGTTACAACAATAAGGGAAAATAGGACCTTGTTTGTATGTTGTGATAATTGATGATTATGTTGAAACTTTTAAGCAAGTGATGTTATACTACCTATTCAAGAGAGGTGGTTACTTTGGCCAAGGACCTAACAAAAGTGAACTCCTCTTGTGAAGAGCAACCATGTTGGGTGATCCTATCCAACTTGCATATGTGGTTAAGAAATACGCCCTAATGCAACCTTCACATCTAAAATTGCCCATTTGGAAGGCGAGGAGATATTTAGCTCCTATAAATGGAAATCAAACTTGCCTCAAGGATAAAAAAGTGATTTCCATCAACATGATCGTGTAATTCTTTCACCTACGTGTTAACACACTATCTGGCAAATCCCTTGTGCAACATAAGGGGTTCCTTTTAGTTTTGATCAGCCTCCACACACAGTTCCCTTTGATGGTTGTGTTGAGGTCTTCGAAGTAACATATGGAGATGGATTGTGGCACATAGAACATTGTCCCCCAACGTTGCACGTGTAATGTTCAACATTGCAAAACTCCATGAAACATTTTTGCATTATAGGGCTTATTTTACAAGATGCCTATAGTTGGTATTCCTACCCCAACTTATTTTGGTTTGTGGTTTCAATTCCCATGTGCACCCTTCAAGCTTCATAAATTTTGGTTTTGTGTTGACAACATGAATTGTTGTATGGGTGATAGCAAGTAGAACCATGTTGACTAGTTATACCTATTGTTTTGGAATGTGAAAGAAGAAATCAACCTCACCCAAGATGAAATAATATTTCACAAAGAAGCAAGGTTTGTTATCAACAAACAACTATATATCATTCTTCGAAGTTTATTTGGTGAAGAAAGTTATGTTTTAGTAAATCGTCCATTCAACGAGGTGGCATGGCTTACAACATGGAATGGTAAAATTGTTAGACAGACAATGCCTTTTAAGATGTCTAAATTATACTATAATAGATGGGGGGTTGGTCAATTTCTTGAAGTGGTTGTGAACCCACCATTGGAGGTTCCTACATTTTGATATGGACGAATCTTTAAGATTTTTTCTAGTGTAGCTCCAAATTAAAGGCAATGTGAAATTACAATTGGGAACTTCCCACCTTACACTTGCTTGGATTTTGTGATTATGTTATTAGGGTCGTTGAGTCGACGAAGGAAGTGGGTGCCATGCAAACACATTTGTTATAATATGTTGCAATTGTCATGTTTTATGAGGGTTTCAAAAATTTCATCCATTTCCCCACTTGGAATTACAATGAAGTTCGTTGTTTGTTGTCTCATGCCATAGCTTTCAAGTAACTAAAAATGCGATCAAAATTTATAGCTCTAGAAAGTGTGAAGTAGATTACATAGGATGAAAATAGAAATTGATTTTCATTATGTGGGTATAAATTAGAGACCATATAAAAAATTTGACTTGGTAAACGTTTCAAATACTACCCATTCAATGCTCTACTTAGTAGATTATTGCGGAGTGCAATTGTTTTACAACTACCATTTTGTGTGTTAACAATTTCACAATGTTTCCCAAGTGAACACCCTTCGGTTTCTTTCATTAATTTCTTTCATTAGTTCCACACACTAAAAGATCCAAAACTTGCATATGATTTCTACCCATTTTTTCACCTTCCACGTGGAAATATTTTTCATTTAAATGGATGAAATATTTCATCCATCTAGAAAAATACTCAATCCATTTGATGAAATATTCTTGGGCAAAAGCATCCTTGGGTGGTACCACTAGGAACCACCTCAAGGAATGGTTAAGGAACCAAAAATGGCCTAATCATTTTCCTAGGCCCTTTCCTAATTTAAATGTTTTCACAACTATAATTATTTTTCTCATGTTTATCAATTGCAAGCACAAATATATAACTTGAAGTTTATTTTTTATTTTTAAAAATTAGAAATTGTTAAAAATTTGTATTCCTAATCAAAAGTGCCCCTTTAAAAATTAATAGCTTTAACTTTGGAAATTCATAAGTAAATTATACTTATTAATTTCTTAATAAAAACCTAAAAATAAAATGAATTTCAAATTACTTTTAAAAATATTTCCCAAGAAAATTTTCAAATTATGTTTCAAATTTGTGTTCATGACCAAAAAATTCAAAGAAAAGAACCAACGTGACATTCTTATAATTTTTTTAAAATGCAATGATTAGGAACATCAAAATACACAATATTCTTGATATTACTGAAAATTCAAAATTTATGAAACCTAATAAATGTACTCATTAAAAGAAAATTATTAAAATATATGTTTAAATGCTTTCTATGATTTTTCAAAGTTCAATGGGTCCAGGAAAATCAAGGTGTGAGGTTCCTAGTGGTACCATCCAAGGATGCTTTCACCTTCTTGCTGCGTGGATGGAATATTCATGCTAGGTGCAAGTATATTTTAAAAAATATTCTTTGTTGTTCACAAATTCATGTTCACATGTTCACCACTCATGCTCACAAGTTCGCATGTTAGCAACGTTACTTATTGGTATGTTGGTAGTCCATTTTTCACTCCAAAAGGAATGACTTGCCATACAAATGCTCCCCAATTTGTTACAAAAATAATTTTGTCCTTATCTTTTATAACTATAAATATATAATGATATCCATAATATTCTTCCAAAAATGAATAAGCTTCATGTTCTGTCATTGTGATAAAACACCTTGTTGATAAACAAAAATCAATATGGGTCCTTTTTGGTGGTTGCATTCAACTTGTGGAAATCCCCAAAAATTTACAGTTTGCCATTTTTTTGTGGAACCACAATGATGGTGATGACTATGTGACCTCTTCAATAGGTTGTATGAATCTTACAACTAACAATTTATCAATGTTTTATTTCACTAATACAACATAATTTGGGTTCATGGTATACCTAGCCTAATGCATTGATGGTATGGTAATGTCTAACTCAATCTTGTGTTGTGCCAACCCTAGTGGTGTGCCCTTCAATTCCTTGTATGTCTAGGCAAATACATATTTGAATTCTTTCAACAACTCTTCCAAATCATCGGTTTATTGTGGACTCAATTGTGCATTAGCCTTGAAACATTGAGGCTAATCCACTATTCCCAAGTTCAATTTAACCAATTATTGTTATTTCATTAAAGCTTATTAACAACTTGGAAACTTTGAACTTTCATGTTTATTAGTGTTTCATCCACTGATGTGTCTTTCAATGTATGGTGTAATATGTTTTTAAATACAATGTATCTTCTAATGAAATCACAAAACCAACCTTTGTAGAATTTATGGTATTTCATGTTCCTTATGTTACTCATAAATGTTATAGGTATAGTTAGTTTTTAATTTAGTGATTGCATTTGTATTAAACAAAACTATTGATTCCTTAGGCAAGACTATCATTCCAATGGAAAAAAAATTTGGTTTTATTATAAATGTCATATTCTCCTCATCATTTGTGATGCCATGTTGAAAATCATAGCACACTAATACCACATTGTTATGTAGCATTGTGAAAGTATTAGTCATTACATATGGTATCCCATGCACCAATCTTTTCATATTACAAATTAGGCCTATTGGCCCAGTTATTGTGTAATTAAACATTTTCAAATTGTAAGGAATTGGTTTAGGCTTTAGTAATCCTAACTTGCTAAGTGATATTGTTATCACTCAAGGAATAAACTAGGAGTAATGGGGGGTACCAAGTGTGAACATTATCACTAAACAACATTATTTTTTTGATTCTTCAAGGGATTTCACCACTTGTAGTTGTTGAATTGTTTCCACAAAAAACTTCTTCAACTAATTCCCCTCCTTATATTAATATGTAGCACTTTTGTTATTTAGTGGCTCCCAATCCTTGAACACATGTTCTTCATTCTTCTTATTACGAGTAGCCATTGTAACCATGTTAACTAAAACTATAGGTGTTTTTGTTAGCAGCTAGTTGAGTATTTCTTAGTTTAGTTGCCTTGTCTTTGAACAAGGTCTACATCTTTCCAAACATTGGACAATTTAGTATCCTATGACCAATCACTCCACAAAGGTGACATGGGTATTTTATATATTTTGGAAGTTTACTTGTTTAATTAATAACGTTGTTGCAAAAAGTTCTTCCTTCTTGCTTTGACAGGTCTCCATTATGTGATTGTTATGATTACAATTGGTATAGAACATGTTTTTACCAATGTAATTCACACTTCCATTTGCAATAGTTGTTACAAATATTTGTTTGGAATTATAAGTCAAATGTATCCTTTTGCTTCAACACACCTTCATAGACCATTACAAAATCCTTATGTTATTGAAATGTTATTATCTTCATTAATATTGTAATAGTTTTAAAGTAATGAATTACAATCCAAATCTAAGCATTGTAGTTTAAATACTACCAATAGGTTTTTTTTTACAAACTATTTGCTAGTGTCATGAAACATTCATAATAAATTTTCACTTGTTCCATTTTATCATGCTTAAACATTTGCAATTGCAAGTATACACGTTCATCATTTACTATTCAAAAAAGTTTACAAAATGCTTGTTCCAATTCAACAAACATGCAGTTTAGATGTTCTCCCATAAAATTTTAACCCCATTCAGAAATTGTGACCTTTAACATGAACACAAATGCATTCACAATATCCTCATCCTTTGTTTCTCCATTAGTTTTAATTATAGTTTTAAACACTTGTATGCATGCATTATAATCAATGTCTTTGACATTAGGAGGATATGGAGGTTATTTTTTGGGATGTTGCATTTTAGGCTTCTCCACTACAACATTTTTCCACTATAGGTGGTGCTTAATGGAATAAACGCACAATTCCGATAATTACACTAGGGAAGGTATTCCTCCCTTATAATGACGAAAGAAATGTTCCATGTGATAGTATTGGTTGACTAACTCCCATTCCAAGTATTATAGTACTTGTAGACCCTATTCCATTCCATATCGACATTGAAGGAATGTATGAATATTTCATTGGTATTACCATGGCAAAAATGAATATAGTTAAAATCTTTCAACAACTCCTCGGCCCACATCTCCAAAAATACTAACTCCTTCATGATGAAGATCAAATAATTAACCAAATCTTGGCCCACCTCCAATTCCTACAAATACTTCACCTTTTATGGATATTGATGGTTGTTGAACACCTATTACTGATACTCCAATTGAAACACCTCCAAGTAATATTGCACTTTTAGACCTCTTAACTTCCTTGGTTTGAGTATTCCAAATGACCTAGGTAGGTTGAATAGCTTATTTATGTGGTATAATAATACCTACATGTGGAATAATTAATTTAACTCAAACACGTTTAAATGTAACCAATATTTGATTATGCATTGTTGATACTATAATAGGTATTGCATAGGAAACATGTTCATCATGGATAGGTATTTGTAATGCTACTCTAGTCTCACCTAGTAATGCATGCACCATCATCTCATGTTGAGGATCCATGATCAACACATGATGGTTAATTGATCCATTGGGTCATTTGTTGTAATTCATCTTGAATGACTGAACATGTTCTTATTTGATGTCCCTCTTGTTGACAAAATGTACATTGTTCTAGATTGAACACCTTGGTTGGTCTTGGGGCAATTTGTGGTCCAAAGTAGCTTCCATGTAGTTATGGTACAAATACCATTATAGGCATCCAATCTAGAATCCCTAGATCCTTGTAACTTGTTTTGGAAATTGTCAATGTTATTTTTACAACAATCAATCCAACCATGGGCAGTTCCACTTGTTGTGTGATAAGTGCCTTCGTCCCACACATGGTTGTGTAACAAACACCACTCATTGAATATCCAAGCATGCTTTTGTGTTCGATAGACACTTGCATTTATCACATCATCATTTTTGCCCGTCATTTGGACTCTGTCCCACAAGCCCACACATAATGCGTGCATTTTGGGTGCTCGGACAACGGCATATCTCACAACATCCTAGGTGGCACGCTGCAGCTGCGTTTGAAGGTAGGCCCTTGCATAGGCAGCAAGGAAAAACATAGACATTTCAACATGCAGCTATTTCAAGATGAACATGTGAAAGAATGGTACGCAAAGGTAGTGTGCAATGGGTTTTAGGTGCTTGGGGGGTTGGGGTTTGTTGAGTATGGGGCCGGCTGTGAGGTGTTATGGGTAGTGGCAAGGCAAGTGCTGGGCTTTGCACTGCGACATAGCCAACACACATGCTAGCTGAGCAAGGATACTAAGCGGCTTTTATCCACCAAACACGAGCTACCAAAATCCTCCCACTTGTAGTCCTTGGCTCAATAGTTGAAAAGGTAGGTAGCAGCAGTAGTCAAACATGATGCAGAGGGTTTTTACTTGGATGAAGGCACCTAGGTTCAATGGCTCATGCACAAGCATAGGGAACACGAGGCATATTTGTGGGTATTGCGGCTCACATGCATTTATAGCGGCAAGCGCCCCAATGAGCATGCAACAATTGCGGATGCAGAGGGAAAATGGGCAGAGGGTGCCAAGGAGAAATTGGAGGTGTGTGCCATGTTCTTTGACAAGCTTTACAATTGTGCGCTTGCTGTCAAACTGCCTGCAGAAGCAGAGCCCGAGGAGCCATGGCCCCTTCTTGAGCCTCCCCTGCATCCAAGTTAGCCCCCACTTTATTCCAGTGCTTGTGCTCATGGCTTGCTTCTGCCAGGACTAGGGGGGGGATTTGGGGATTGACATGGTTAACCCACGTTTGGCGAGGTAGTTACAACAATCAAGGGGCTAGACAACAACAAAGCTCTGAAGGCCAACGAAATAATGGCCGAGTTGTTCAAGTCTGGAGGGGAGGTGGCTCTGATGTTCGTCCATGAATGTATTCTCACGACGTGGTGCTCAGGGAAAGCACTCGAGGATTGGAAATGAGCCCAAATTGCGATCCTTCACAAAAGTAGCAGCCGAGCCAATTTGGATAACTACAAAGGGATTAGTTTGCTAGACATTATCGGCAAGGTGTATACGTGGGTGCTTTTGGGACGACTATAGGTGGCAATGGACACATGCCTGAACAAGGCTCAAATGGGTTTCCGTCCAAGTCGGTCTTATTCTGATGCCTTGTTCACCATTAACTAGCTAACAAATTGGTCCAGGGAGTACATGCAGCCTTTGTTTGCTTGCTTTGTTGACCTTAAAAAAACACACGACTGCATCAACAGAAACGCACTTTAGTGTGTCTTGGGGCGGCAAGGGGTGCTTGCAAAGCTGGTAGAACTTTTACTGGATTTGCATATGGGTAGTAGTGCCACAATCAAGGCATTTTGGGGGGGGAATCTTAGCATTTCGAAATCAGGGGCAGGGTCCAACAGGGCTGCAATATTGCGCCATTATTCTTTAATGGATTTTGTACTACAACAAGCATTTGCACAATTCAAATGCCTTGACCACAGAGTCCGGAGTGTCTTTGTCATTCAACTTGCAGGGCTAGCCTTTCAAGGTGGATTTCGGGGGCTTGTCCGAGTTGGAGATCGTTAGCATACTTTTATATGTTGATGATATGGCCATTCTGGCTAATGATGAAGGGGAATTGGAGCATTGCATCTAGGTTTTTGAAGTAGTTACGCAGAGGTGGGGGTTGACGATCAATGTAAAGGAAACAAAACTTTGGAAGGGATATTGGAGGGTGGCAGATGGGGGGGCACTACTTGGAAATGTCACAACGCCCACCCCATTATTATTCAAGGGGAGGCAATTGGGGAAGTCCAGGATTTTAAATATTTGGGGAGCGCGCTTGTGGTTTTTGGAGATCTTGAGAAGGAGCTGAGCCACTGTTGGGCGTTGGTGACTGGCAAATTTGCTCAACTTTAGCCCGTATGGTCCAACAATCAAATTTCCCTATAGACCAAAATGGTTGTTTACAAGCCTACATCCCGTCAACTCTACTTTATGGGTGGGAGTTGTGGGCGTTCACATAGGCTTAAGCAGGAAAGTTCAATGCCATCCACATGGGCTTTCTACGCAAGCTATCAAGGGTGAAGTGGTGGCAGAAACTGAGCAATGTAGAAGTCGTAACTAGATGCAACATTGAATAGATCCCCGCGATGTTGAGCAAAACACGCATGTAGTGGGCGGGACACATGATTAGGATGAGGAACATTAGGCTCCTTAGGAAAATACTTTTTGGGGGATTGGCGAGGGCGGGGGTGAGGGGGCGAGGGATGTTGAAGCAAAGGGTGGCCATGCTATATGAATAGGATATCTGCGAGATGGTAATTGCCATATTGGTTTCAGTCTTAGGGTGCAAAACTTGTTCAGCCGGCCCAACATGGTGGATCCTAGCCCAAGACAAAATCCTATGGGGGGCGTGCTTTGACAAACATTGGCCACGAAGGCCACCTGCACCAACGCTCCTGTAGCTACAAAGATTGTCAAAGATAGGCCCTACATGTTTTACATGTAATTGTGTGTGTGTGTTTTTGTGTTCAACATTTGAACCTCCAAATCTTGTTCATGTCCTTCCTCATCATGTGTTACATACCACTACACAAGTTGTGTAATCTAAAATTAATTTGGCATTGCCATTTGCCAAACAAGGTTTATGGTTTCCTATCATTTACTATTGCATCTTCATTTGAAATCACTTCTAACCCACATGTATTAGACTTGTTTCACGTGTAACCACTTGTTAACATTTTCTTGTTGTGGTGATTTAAACCATTGAAACACAACTTTAGAAACATGTTCAAGTTTTTTTTATAGATTTCCCCTCCTAACCTCTTCAACTTTGGAAGAATAGATTGTTATCATCAATGTAGTAATCAAACATTTACTAATTGTGCATCTTGCCACTCCTCCTTTGTTGTAGAATAAACTTTATACATTGTAAGCTTTTCTTTTATTCTTGGAATTACAAGGTTCACAAGATGGTGGCATTACATTCCATTATTGATTGTCACCTTTTGAAACTTTAAGTGGTTTATGAAAGTATGTGATTTGGTTAGATTATATTTAAAGCTTAATGGTATGTTACAAATGATGAAAAAATGATTATAGGTCTTAGACATTTGGTGTGAAGGTTGCCCATGGACATTAAAAAATCACATGGACAAAAAAATTTGGGAAAAGGGAAGTAAGAACAGGAAAATACATGTGTTGAAAAGGGGTTGTAACCTTATAAACTCAAAACTCCAATGAAAACCAGATTTGCTAATAAAATGATTATGTTTGAAGAAGCAGTAGAACTCAAAGAAGCCATTATTTTGTGTTATGTGTGACAAAGGATAAATACTTTGTAATAAAAAGTTCCTAAGGTTGAGGTATGGCTAATTGTAGAAGCATTCACAAGTGTTTTGAACCATGATGTCATTGCATGTGTGATGAGCCAATCATGATGCCATTAATTATTATTTGATGTTCTCGTCATGTCTATTAGTTTGACATTTATTTTGGAAGTTGAAATGGGACATGTTTTTGATGCTCTTGATGCCTTTGATGTTGAAGTCTTCATCTTTCAAAATATCATGTGGGTTGAAGGTGTTAAGGTTATCAAACCTTTTTTGCAATTTTTGAAAGTTTATGATTTACATCAAGTTCATAATATGCTCATCATTATGCTTGATCCTTGTTTCAAGTTTGTGGAGAATTATGTGGGACATGATTATATATTTGTATTGCTTCTAAGATTAACAAATGCAATAATCCCTTTTCTAATGATAATATTTAAAGTACTAAACCTTATTTTCCAAGCATGTCCAACAACAATTGATGGATCTAGTGATTTTATTGAAGAAAACAATAACATCTTTAGTGTTAATGCATCTATGAAATCTTCACATGCATTTATTCTTGGAGAATTGTCTTTCTTCTTGAGAGGTTATCTATGATTGATGTTGCATATGCTAATCCCATAGCTTGGTAGCATATTCATGAAAGTCAAATTTCAAATGTTGACCTCGTTAAATAAAAATTTGAAATTTTGGGGGGGGGGTCATAGATTGAAACTGAACGTGTATTTAGTCTTTGTTGGTATGTTGACAACTCTAAGGTGTTGCATATTATAGGTGGAAAATTTGAATCGCATAATTAACATGACGAAAAACTAACTTGACAATCCTTTTTTTGAATTGTTCATGACATAAAGATTTGACAAACTTTATGAAAGTTGAATATTTATTGGTTGAAGAAAATCATATGACTTGATTGATAAATCAAATTATTTTGAACAATTGGAGTTGGATAGTGATTAGGTTTGGCAAGGTCTGATCACAAATGCTTTTGTTGTTTTTGGGTTATTTTTTTAATTGTTGGAATTTCAAATTTGAATTGAAAGGATTTAGTCCTTGTCTTCATGCAAGTTTTATTTGTGGAGCTCATCAACAACATATATGATCGATTCTTGTTGTGTTTTTGTGCGGGGTTGCATGTTTTTGTGTTTTAGGTGGGGTGTGGTTGAGCCACAAAGCTCGTGCTACATTGGGTAGAGTTTTCTTTATAATTGGGGTTCAATTTTGCTACAAGGTAGTACTTTGTAAAAAATTTATGCTATTGTAGGGCAAGTGTGTGAGTGAAAAAAATAATTCCAAACATTCAAATTTTATCCCTAAACTTTGTACATATCTTGTAATTAATATGAATTTGGAAACATCAAATCCTTATTTGCCAAATGAAAAAAATAAATTTATATATATATATATAACAAATACATTACTAATTATTTTTTTATGTATGTCCTTATGCTAAATTTTTATAGAAAATATGTCATATTGATAAACTAAGTAAAAATTCAAAACTTCATATCAAAACAAGATTGGATGTGATGTCCCCCAACCCCCCAAAAAATATTTTATAATTAAAAAATACCAAAGACATCGTAATGGATTGGACATCCCAAAGACATTTTAAGGATGAACTTCCAGAAAGGGATGTTGGAAACTTTGGTCTCAAGTGAATTCTTTAAAAACATTGAAAATTTTGTGTGGAAAAAATAAATGGGAACATGATGAGAACATCAAAACCCAAAGCAATTTCAAAATCACTCCCCCCCAAAGAGGGGAAAAATTAGATCTTAGTGGGTGCATGTTGACTTATTTCGTTGTTAATCATGCAAAATTTCCTATCTTGCTCATCACCATTGTTTAAAATTCCAATTTTGAAATGAAATTTGTTTGGGTTTCTCAATTGTCAAATTTTTATTAAAAAAAAGTCAAAATCACCATGTTTTTACATTGGTTCCAATACATAGCCAAAAGTAACATAGATATGATGTTAAATTCTTTTATATTCATATACTTTTTATAATGAAATTTGGCTAAATTATGGATGATCATAATTTTTGCTACTACACAAAATTCCCAAAAAAAAACACTTGGTACCTATTCTTTTACAACTACCTATATTTTGGTCATGCTCAATAAATGAAGACATTAATTTGAAATGATGATTAATATTACCAATAACATGTTATGAGTTTTTTTTTTCCTATCATATGTTTTTAATGGCTCCAAAATTATACCATTTAAAAAAAGTCTAAGTGCCCACTCTCTTAATTTCCCATCATAATCCTTAAATTGACCTCTCTCAATATTCTCCAACAAAGAAGTTAGGTGAATCCTCACATATTTTAAGTTCATAAAAATGGTTGTGTTTAAAGCATCAAGTCACAAGCAGTGTGACCTTGGGACTATTCAACACATAGGCTTCAGCAAGTGGCAACAATACAAATTAGTAAGGGTTTTTTGCCACATACTTAATCAATGGAGGAAAAATTTGATCAATAACCACGGTTGCAATTTAATGACTATAGCAAAAAAATAAATAAAGGCCTCATGAAATATTAATGTCTCTTGAATTAAGATAATTCTACTTGCAAACATGTAATGACAAAGTTCAAAACTATTTAAAAAGATTCATTCAAAAAATAAAAAGCAAATAGAATGAGAAAGCTAGAATATTGTTTACATATTTATTTTAAAATTAATTTCTTTTACACTAGTGTGTTTAGTTTCATAGGCTTTAATCTAAAGTCAATAGAAGTTTAAGCTTTCATCCATGCCTATCAACCTTTCCCTAATTTTTGTGGCCAAGTGAAGCATTTTTACAAACTTGCCTACACAAATTTGATAGAAACTTGACACATTCTCCTACAACGGTTTATCACTTGAAGAATGTCATCAACATGCTTTTGAAAATTGTTCACTAACAATAATTGTTGTCACATAATTATCTCCATGGTTGGAGAATTAAAAGTTAATTTTGAAGTGAAATTTCAAGGGGAAAAAAAAAAGTTTATGAGTCAATCTCTTAGTCTAGTTAGCCTAGTGTGCATCTTAATATTTTAATAGTTATTGGTATGTTGGGATTTATCGTCTCTTGTTTATTAACGGATGAAGCTATTAAGATTGATTAGCCTTTAAAGATAATTGTTATGTTTTTAATAAATTTTCTTTATGTTTTTGGAAATTTAATTCTATTTGACAATACATAGTCCTTAGTATGCATGTTTTATTGTGTTTTATGTGTTTTTATATTCAACAACCCTCACCTAATGTGCATTAATTTTTTTGGGTCCGTGGCCTTTACAAAAATTGCACAATCAAAACATGAACAATAAGAATTTTCATCTAAACTTTATGTTTTCACAATTGACAACTAATCTCAACACTCTAGTCACGCAATTGAAATTGGTTCCTTCAATGAACATCTTTTAGATATGCAACTATTTTCTTTGTCAAAGCACATTATCTATTGTTTTGTTTAAGGTTTTAAACCATCGTTTCACATGTAGTTTTTATCATCTCAAATAGATTAGTGATTTGCATATTCAAGTTACCAACTAGGATGAACAAAAATATTATGAGCCCCTTTTGCATTTCACAAAGTGCAATTGTAAACACACATTCAATTAATAGTGATAAAACATAACAAAATTATTATTTTCTAATCATTAAGGTTGAGAACTAATCATCTTATGTTGTTAACATTTTTAATACCACTTGAAAACACATTTTTTCTAATAGCAAATGCAATTTAAAAAAACACAATATCATTCACTACAACCAGATACTCACAACATGCAATGAATGGTAAGTGGCTTATGAAAACCAAAAGAGAAAGATATTCTATAAATTATTTGAAGTGTTCACGGTCTTTCTTAAAGGGATCAATAGAACCCAAAAAAATGAGAAAATTTGTTGAAAAAAACATTTTTCTTATTTTCTTTGATGGTTCTCTCTCCATAGCTCTTTTCAATTTATTATATTGATCTTCTCCTCCTTATAAGCTTTGCACACTACTTTTTCCAGCAATATCATGTATTGGAGTGTTCCCACAAGTGCACAAAGAAAAGAAACTTTGCACACTACTTCTTCAGCTTGTAGGGCTACGTTTCAGGTCATAGGGGGTGAGAAAATGCTCATCTTGGAGTCTGGAATTCCTCCTTTCATCCTTCAGATCTCAACTGTGAGCTAACAGCATAGTAGGCTTACAATGATCACTCTGGATCCAAACCCCAAGCTTAAACAGTTTTCACACACTCAGGAGTACAAAGGAGAAACATATTTGATGAATTGTCTCTGATTTTTTTCTGACCATGTTTGATTACTCAAAGCCATCACACCAACATAATAAGTCTGCAAGGAGCACAAGAAAGTTGAAAAATTCTCCCATCTATGGATCAAGGATCTCTAGATAATTGTTGAGTTCTTGATAACTTTTCAGAGAGTGGAAAACAAACAATAGATGCATGTGTATGGGAAATACAGAGATCCATTGTAGCGGAAGAGGCACCTGTATGCATCACACCCCCACATGCATACACTTTCTTTCAACCCTCTTCTGTCACTCTTCAGCAGCAAGGTAAGTAAGCAAGCTGCTCTATTACATGTTGAAAAAACTTGATGTGATTGGATTTTTACCTGAGCCACACAGCTTGTAGTGAAAGGGATTGGCACTCATGACAACCATGATCAGCAATTTCTTCTTTTTTTCTGTGACCTGCTACATGTTCACAGGCTGCAGTCTTCAACAGTGCAAAAAGATGTTGAAAATTGGTGCCATTGGTGCAACAGCTTTCTTGCTCACACAAGATTTTTGAATTGCCATAAGTGATCTATCTCCATTCATCATTTGTTCAGCCTGTATGACCTCATGTTAAGCACAAGCACTTTCAAAGCTCAAAACCTTAGCTACAAGAAAAGATGGCAAATTGTATCAGTTACAGTTTGTATGTGCATCTTGCACGAAAACAACTTACAATGACTGTTTATTCAACAGGATCCAGCACTTGGTGCATGTCATTTCGGTGTCAGATGGATGACCAAAGTTACTGTTGTCTACTTTCTCATCTTTGCTCACTACAAGGAGGAGGTCATTACGTCAGGGGAGTCGCTCAAAAAGTGTCAGACCTTCACTTTCATCATGAATAGCTGTGATAAAGCTGTCAGGATGACTGACTGACTTCATCAGCTCTTGACAGTGGTTGTAGATAAGCACATAATAATCTGCCAAAAGTTTCAGGCAAACCATTATTGTATACATAATCTGTGTCCCAAATTTCTGTCACATTTCTGGAATCAATGGAAAGACTCAGCCATGATGTTGGCTAGCACTCAAGAGACATAGCTAATCAAAACACAATTAGATAATGCAGCAATCAAAGTGCATCCATAACAAATTCCATTACATGGCAGTGTTTAACTGTATTGCCACCTACATACCCATTTAAAACCTGACAAAAAAGATGCAAGAAAGATACCACACCACCAATGCTACCTTACATATTATTATCCTTTGCTTTCCCTGCTGGCAATCTGCTGCAAATCCTCTATTATCTCCATCAAACCTGAAACCCTAAAACGTACCACATTGATGCCCGCACCGCATCTACAATGGTCATTCAGTACAAATAATCATTCTAGCTGCTCAAAATATTGCTGAAAGACCCATAGAACTCCTTGCAAGAATGCTCTATGTTAGCTTTATGAGTAAAGCCAGAACCTGGCACAACAAAAAGAAAAAAGACCAGATGCAACAGAGACTTGAGTCTCATAATTATTGAGATGATTGAGTGATCATCTTGATTGATTATGATACTGATGGCGAGTTAAGAGACTGATTTTCTCTTTTGTGTGCAATGAGCTCCTCCAACACAAACTTTCCTTTATCGCATGATTCTTGTCTTCTCCAGCAGTATGGATGTCCACAAATAAAAGGGAAGAGAGGAGACCTGATGAAGAAATTGGAAACTTACAGGGAAGAGGGAGACCTCATCGTCCGCAGAATGTACACAATTGATAACCGGTGATGCAAAAAGGAGCGATCTGCATTGAGGATACGATGTGTGACACATCTGTTGCAGCAGCTGAAATGCGATCCAATAACTTCATGCCACTCAGATCATCTCCTACATCTATCTCCTGCATAGTAAGCTCCATCCTCAAGTTCATGTCAACTCTCAACATCTCCTACATCTTATCTCCTACACAGTGAGCTCCACTCCACCAGTAAAGTTCATGTCACTCTCATCATCTCCTACATCTATCTGCGACATAGTGATGAGCTCCATCACTAAAGTAAACAGACTGATCTTCAGCAGGCATTTTGTTGTTTGACTACCGAAAAACTCCAGATCCTTGTTTGTGTCCTCCAAGTTTAGTCCTCGCTGCACTTTCCATCATCAAGACACAGACACACAGACACACAGATTGATTTGAGCAGAGGAGGATCATTTCTTGCTCATATCTCAAAATGCTAAAGAGAGTACTTGGCATCAAGCTCTCGATGATGCTGATGATGATGATGCTGATGAGCCTTCAGGGATGGCCTTGCATTTGCCAAGAATCTGAAAACCCTAAACCCTAATTGGTTCCTGAATGAGCAAACCCTAAACCGTAAAATAGCTCTTGAATAAGCAAACCCTAGAAATTCTGATAGATGTTTCTTGTCGCTGTTTCGTTCTTATTGGGTTCATTTTCTTCTCCCTTATTCTCATTCTTCTTCTTCTTCTTAGTCTCCTACCTCGGCTCCTCGGGGTTTCCTTCTGTGTGGATTTGGAGCTTCTCTGTGAAGAAGCAGCTTTTGCAACAGTTGTCATAATTCTTCTCATTTCCTTTCCTTGATTGGATTTGTGTATGGTGGATTTGGAGCTTCCTGTGAAGAAGAAGAAGAAGAAGAAGAAGAAGAAGAAGCTTTCTTTGCAACAGTTGTAGTGATAGGGTTTTCATTCTCCTTGCCCTTCCCCTTGGGATTTCTATTTGTGGATTTAGAGTACGATGATGATATGGAGAATGTTATGATGATCGTCATAGTGGGCAGTTGAAGTCTTGGGTTTAGTTTTGTCTGCAGCTGGTGGTTTCGGGAATTTCTTCTCTGGTTCTGTGCGCACTGAACAAACCATCAATCGCGAACAAAGCATTAAGAAGGGGATATTGGGGAATCCTGGTAGAAAAAGAAGAAACAGCAGCAGCAGGAGGGTTAGTAAAGGATGGGGATTATCGAGAGGATCAAAGAGATCGAGTTCGAGATGGCTCGAACTCAGAAGAACAAGGCCACAGAGTATCATCTAGGGCAGCTGAAGGCAAGGATCGCCAAGCTTAGGACTCAATTGCTGGAGCCTCCCAAAGGTGCCAGTGGAGGAGGAGATGGGTTTGAGGTCACCAAATTTGGGCATGGCCGTGTGGCGCTCATAGGATTTCCGAGTGTAGGGAAATCCACACTCTTGACAATGCTGACAGGAACACAATCAGAAGCCGCTGCCTATGAATTCACCACTCTCACTTGCATTCCAGGCATCATCCACTACAATGATGCTAAGATCCAGCTCCTTGATCTTCCTGGTATTATTGAGGGTGCTTCTGAAGGTAAAGGTCGGGGGCGACAGGTGATTGCCGTGGCTAAGTCTTCAGACCTTGTGTTGATGGTTTTGGATGCTTCCAAGAGTGAAGGACATAGAAATATATTGACGAAGGAATTGGAAGCTGTAGGGCTGCGCCTGAACAAGCGGCCACCGCAGATTTATTTCAAAAGGAAGAAGACTGGAGGGATCTCTTTCAACAGCACACTGCAGCTCACACATGTAGATGAGAAGCTTTGCTATCAAATCTTGCACGAATACAAAATCCATAATGCAGAGGTGCTCTTTAGAGAAGATGCAACTGTGGACGACCTGATTGATGTGATCGAAGGTAACCGCAAGTACATCAAGTGTGTGTATGTGTACAACAAGATTGATGTGGTGGGAATTGATGATGTTGACCATCTTGCTCGCCAACCGCACTCCATTGGCATCAGTTGTAACCTTCAGCTGAACCTGGATAGATTGCTGGCTAAAATGTGGGATGAAATGGGACTCGTTCGTGTGTACACCAAGCCTCAAGGCCAACAACCTGATTTCTCTGAACCTGTTGTTCTGTCGTCAGATAGAGGTGGATGCACTGTGGAAGACTTCTGTAACCACTTGCATCGCAGTTTGTTGAAGGACATCAAATATGTGCTTGTCTGGGGAGCAAGCTCAAAGCACTACCCACAGCGCTGTGGTACCCAGCATCTCCTTCATGATGAGGATGTTGTTCAGATTGTGAAGAAGAAGGAGAAAGAAGAGGATGGAGGGAGAGGTCGATTCAAGTCCCACACAACAGGTCCTGCAAGGATTGCTGACCGAGAAAAGAAAGCACCACTCAAGACATGAAATGAAACAAACAGATGGTGGAAGGCAATGTCTAATTTGAGTTCAGCAGTGGTGGCAGTGGTGGTGGTGGCCTCATCCCATCTTCCCCCTTCACCTACCCAACTCCCAGGCTTTTGTCTGATTTTCCTCAAGCCAACTGGTTTGGACTTTAGGTTGGCTTTCCATCTCTCTTTGTTTCACATTCGCTTCTCTTCTTCTTCTTTCCACTTGTGGATGTGGCCTCGTGTTATTTCACTTTTGGTGCTATTAGCTCTTATAATAAAGCTTTCCAAGGTTTCACCACAGCCATCTTGCAACTGCTTGGATCAAACAATCAAGCCAGGTCTTTACCAACATGTGTTGCAGGTCAATGGTCTGTCATAGCATGGGACAAAGTGGGCATGGGTATGTGGGCATGTGTAAACAAAAGGGTTTTGAGAGTCGTTGGGACTGGAATCTCAGGCAACCAGATACAACTATGCCAGCATCTTTTTCTAGGAAGTTGATAGAAGCAGTCAGAAGTGCATGAAGGAATACCATAGTATCTAGCTGTAGGTAGAGACTGGATCATTCTTTTCATCTCTCCTGACAGTTTCTCACAGACTAGACAATTTGCAATATTTCACAGGAAGGATTGCTTCTTAATTCTTGGTGTTGGAGACTGAATTCCCAGTTTTCTGGATGCTACATAGATGCCTAACCTCGTGGGGAACACTCCAAAGGTTTCAGACAAGACCATCATGACAGACTGTGTGATGCTGGTTTTGCAATATTTCACAGGAAGGATCGTCACTTCTTAATTTTTGGTGTTGGAGACCAAAATTCCCAGTTTTCTGGATGCTACATTGATGCCTAACCTCTTGGGGAATGCTCCATTGGTTTCAGACAAGACCATTATGACAGACTATGATGCTGGTTTTGTGTCAAAGTGACTAGAGAGTGGTTGCGTTGGAGTACGACACAGGCATGATGTTACTACAGTGTGGGTAGTGTTGAAGTAAGATGCAGGCATGATGTTACAGCATTGGAAAATGGAATCATGATCGAGTATTTTCAATGTGCTGGTATTGTTGACATGCCAAGAGACTGTTTCGGAGCATAAGTACCAGAACAAGAGGCTGCTACATTTCTCAAATTAGTATAAGGGATAAGACTTGGATCACTTGTATTGTATGTGTGCTACAGAGAGCAGGTTCATCAAGGATACCTCCTCTGCAGGATTTAAGTGGCATTTCTGTAGCACACATGAAGCAGCATCATGCAGTAAGGATTTTTCTAACATGAGTTCGAATATGCCCAACCATTTTCCTGATGCTCTTGGGTCACATTCATCTACCAAATGAAATGTGATCTAACAGACGAATTCCAGAGTATCCATGAAGTTCACAACAGAATTTACATGTAAACTTTCCAGATTTCATTCATTAATTTGGTTTGAATTTCATCTAACGGAATTTCTGTCCCATTTGTTTCCACAACATTCCATCAACTTCATTCCACCAATGCACTTTCCATTGATTCACATCTGTCTAGACTTTTCATGCATGACTCAAACCAACTGCAAAAATCAAATAAACATCATGGAAACCAAGTGAGGTTTGTTCTCAGGAACAAAGGGAGGGAAACAGATGTGAGGGAGCTCTGAACAACCCAAAAAGGATTGATGGGCTTTTCAGTCCTTGCACCACACTCTAGGTAGTAAGGTCAGAAAAAATTGACTCTGACAAAAAGTCAAAAGTTCTTTCAAGAATCAAGCCCCCATTCAGCTATCAAGGTGTTTGAATTAAGTGCACAATTAAGATACTACCTAGAACTTGAAATCCTTTTGCTTTTTTGTCTTGCCCTCCTTTTCCTGTGCCTTCCGCTTTCTCTTTTTCTCCACCTGCATTAGCACAAACCATATCCCCTCAGGAGACTTATGAAAAAAGTATAAGGATCCAGATCACAATCTAGTCTAAAGACAGAAACAAAGTAAAAGGGATAAAAAACTAAAATTAAAATAATAAATAATAAATAAAATAAAATAACCCTTGTCATGTTAAGTGCATTGTTTCTCTGAAGAAAAAAACAAAACATGCAAAGAGCTATGAGGGCTAGTATTATTAACCTCTGCAACCAAATCGCTGAAATCTTCCCTTTGTGTTGCAAGGGTAGCTTCATGACTGGCTGCCTCGTACCTGGACAAATTGCCCACAAACTCCAACTGATTACATTCATGACACACAAAAAAAAGACAGATGCCAAAGAATTGAAATGACTGACATTTCTTTCAAAAGCTTCCATATTCTCATAGTTATGCACTGCATATAACCAACCCAAGCATTTTTATAAAGTGATGTGGCTCCAGACATTTTTTCCACTGAATTCCAACCCCCTCAAATTGGAAAAAGGCACCATAACCATGGTAGAGCAAGCATAACAGGATATACGACTTATTGACATCATCTCAAGACACTTACTTGGCTGCAAGTGCATCATCATCAAGACCTTCAAGTTCCTCTGGACGAAGTGTAATATCCACTTTATCAGTTCTCTGGCTCTTGAGCAAATCAACCTATGCGAGAGCAGCAGGTGAAGAGTTAGATGCATCTAATTTCTGAACATGTGAAAAAGTCAGAAGATTTACTCAAAGGCACATATACCTATGGTAAATAAACAGAAAAGAAATATCTGCAAACAACACACCATTTTGAACTCAACCAGTGATTATCCAACTAGAAGTCTTCTTCAGAAAAATGTGGATCCTGTGAATAGGAATGAAGGAGGACTAGCAGGCCCAATGAAAGAGATAAGACATACCTTCTTTGCAGCTGCCTTATCACCTGTGGGAAGAACATACCTGAATATTCAAGAAACATCCAAGGTCAGGACTTGTTATACAAACAGTATTTCTCACTGATGATAGTACTCCTTTAATTAGTAACACCAAACCATTGCTTGTTCTTAATATTGCTAAAGCTAGGACTTAAAGCATCCTTTACTGAGACCTTGCACAGGAAGGTCAAATGAGCAGGAATGTTACGTGTGACTTGCACCCATAATGGTCCCTGGCTGAATGCGTTCCTCCTTCTCCTCCAAAACCTGCATCCGACATCAAAAACTCCTGTGGTGTCAATAGACCACAACACCAAAAATACACATGAAGCAGGAACACCTGCTGTTTTCTTGCTTTTGATCTACAAGTCAAGTGCCTGTGTAGTAGAGCAAGGCTTACATGGTAGAGTGGCTTCTCTGGCTCCTTCCTCTGTGTCTTCCTTAGGTCAATAACATCTGGTGTCTCCACCCCTGTGGGTGTCCTGTTCAAGGAAATTGAGGCAGCTTGCAATCATGAGAGGTCCTCAAACACAATAGTGGTTGCATGTGCCACCCAGTTTTGGCTACAACACAAAAGGGATCACAAAGTTCAAGATGTCTCAGTGAAGCATCCAAGCACAAATAATGCTTTGAAAACATACGTAGAAAGACTGTCAACAGATGTCATGCCATCTTCCAGGTCCTCTTCATTGGGTTCAACTTCTTCCTCTTCCTCCTCCTCCTCCTCCTCCTCCTCCTCTTCCTCTTCTAGATCACCCCAGTGCTTTGACCTATCAACTTGCTCCTCCTGTACAACATACCATATCAGTGCAATCAAACTGAAAATTGTGCTCTGACAAGCAATACAAAGAGCAGGCACACACAACCAGAATTGGGTGGCTTGGAGGAACCAAATGCTGGACATACAAGTTTAGCCTTCTACTGCATCTTTGAAACCACTATTCCCCAGAATAGAAGCTCTGTTCCACACCTCATAGAACAGAGGTTCTGGCTGCTGAACACCAAAGACGTCTCCATACAAAGGGCGGCCATACTGCAACAGCACAGAAAACCACCTGTTCAGCACCTTATCTGGCACTCACAAACACACCTTCAGTTTAGTGCAGCTAATCTCTCCATCTGATGAAATTTAGCTAGACTTAGATTAGTATCCTGTGTCCCAGCATGCAACAATAGAAGTCACTGCATAATTTCACAGGTTGCAAACCAGTGATGGTTTCTAAGTCCTATATCATGATCACAAACACAGTGACCTACAGCAATCTCATAATGACAGAAGCCTCTTTCAGTGTGCACAACCCCTCCTACTGACAAATCCAAACTGCCTAATCTATTTGGCATGAATACATTGACCACATAGCAAGAGAAAATTGACTGCATGGATACAGTTCAAACAGGTTCACCAGACAGCTCACCTCATCGACTGGTGGCTTTCCCCACCCACCAGCATGATATCCAAATGAAGCTCCTTCTGGGATGGGTGCATTCAACCCAGGAATCTTTAATTGTGGATAAGAGGGCGGAGGTCCATATCTCTGCAAAGCAGCAACTAACCATTAGAACAATGGTATTACCGACATCAAATTCTGAAATAACAACTTTGAGTCTCAGAAAAAGTACTCTGCTTCCCAGTGACTCAGATCCTCTCTTAACAGTCTCACAGACCTGCATGTTGATAAGCCAAGGTGGAGGAGCTCCCTCTGGCATGCCAAGAGCATCTTTCAGTTCCTGTGATAACACTCCAGGTTTCATCTCTCGTAGTTTCACCTGCATTCAGAATCCAATGACCCACAACCTGGTGAATTCACTTCCTCCTTCAGTCTACTTGCATGAAAGTATGACATGGAATAAGGTGTTTCTTCAGCTGGAGCTATCCAAACAAACAAACAAACAAAAAATAACATGTCTCATGATTAGGATTGCAAATCCCTCTTAACAACTGACTCAGCATCATGAAATGCAGAGCATTTGGAATGGCAATACAATGCACTGCTCACTTCGAATTCCTTTCCTTCATGGTAGAGATCACCATGGTGAGTGAGCTTTGGCTTTGTCTGGTATTTGAAGAATGCATCATGGAGCACCTGAACACCCAGCACAGAAAAGCAAGGTCATCAGAACAACAGAGTTGACAAGCTTAAAGATGCTTATTATTATCTGAGTCATTCAGTAGCCAAGTTCTGCAGTTCCTCCATGTTGAATATTTACCACATGTATAATGCAGTGATAATCCATGTGGGATTGCAAAAGCATGAGTAAATGTTCAGTAAAACAAACCTGGTAGTCAATGTCCATCTTTCCCATCTTTGGCTGCATCTTCTCCCTCTGCTTTTGCTTGAGCTTCTTACTATCCTCTTTCTCAATATATGCCTACCATCCCGTATAGTGGAATGTCAAAGTGAACAATGAGAAGGACCTGACACAGCTACCTGTATTCTGAACAGATCCAAATCTGATAAACCCTCGCTGATCATCCCTGTATAATTTCCTGACACCATACATAAGCATCAAATAATAAAATTCACCAATGAGAAAAAAACATCAGGGAAGATAGCCAGTTTGTCCAGTGGTTCATGAACTGTAGACAAATCCCACACCTGTCTGATTTTCTCAATGCCAGTTGCTGCAATGAAATCAGGAAGCTGAAATGGCTGCTTCTCTATACCACGCTTCCCCTGAAAGCACAGTAACTATCAGAAACAGAATGATATTTGCTCTACAGTTACCATGAAATGCCTCCAACCTAGACTCCCCAGACAGATTGTCTCTATTGCATAATTTTCTCCCTCCAACAAACCAATGTCACAAGTAACAGGTGTGGATGCTGAGGTTGCTTGTGCAAACAACCCTAATATGCATGCATGCAGCACATTTCATGGAGGACTGATATAAGTCTTCCAGAATACCAAACAGGACGATACTCTGTGACCATACAAGCATACTACACAGATAACACCGAAAGGCAATGTTGTACACCCAGCAAATTCTGCAGTGCCAGGATCAAACATTCCAGTCAGACAGCACAGAAAATGAGGTGGCACATCTTTTGAAGCTACCCTCTATCAACAAAAATCACCAATTTGACAATCTTCCTAGGACTCTGCAATTTCCTTCTCTCATCATGATCTTCCCTGTTAGATACTGCAAACTGATGGATCAATCACAACACTATGTTTGAGCCCTGAGTCCTGACCTCCACATTGAAAAGTGACCAAGCCACAAAGAACTCATCAATAAGTTACTACAACATGCAAAAGACACAATGTCTGTCATCCAAATCAGTTCACAACTGACATATTCTACCCTCCTGAAAGACAAATATTACAAAGCACTAAACATGGAGGCTATTCTCCACAGCCACCCACATACCAGTCCTCCATCCATATTTCAAACTTGGCGATCAAGCGCACCCTGCAGACACCACATGTACCAAATAAGAGGCAATGCCAGCTCGCCATCTGTCAACTTTCTTAAGTGCAACACCCCAGACTCAGCCTCTTTCTTTCTCACTCTCACATCCCCATTAGTCCCAGCCCCACTGGGTGTGTTGGTCCCCCAGTTTCAAGTGTAATGTGAATAACCTGTAGAAATTTACGCTTCTGACACCAATGTCGTGGAACAGGAACAGTGTTGCGATAGCCTTTCAGAAACACCAACAGCCGAGGATCTGCTGCTGTTGCATCCCAGACCTGTAGCACCAATGGAAACAGCCTTCAATTACCACCGATAAGCTTGCGGAGGACAGTTATTCACAACCATTCAATTTCAGCATCTTCAGAACTTACTAGCTATTTGTTCAAGCACACAGCACTAGAGATCATCAATGTTCAACATGTGATAGCTTAGTGTAGAACCCATTACAGATGTCATCATAGTGATAGCAAAGAGCCAAACTAAACTTGAGAATTTGGACACATCACCTCAACCACATCTGGTTTCAGGCATTTCTGCTTAAGCTCTGCAATCTTCATACGACGTTGCAGCTGCAAAAGGCCAGTAAAACAACTCACTGTCAATGTCCTTCTCACACCACAATGATGAGGAAAAGTCCAACACACAAATCACATATGCTGATATAGATATAAGGAAATATATGTTCGATTCATAACATAAAAATGGCAATGACCTTCACCTTCTTCTTTTTGTTGGATAGACCCTTCTCTTTCTCTGTTTCATCTTCATCATCTTCATCATCTTCATCAGAGTCATCTTCTAACTTCTTCTTCTTTGGCACTTCATCTTGAGCAGCTTTTTCTGCTTTTGAATCCTCGTCCTATCCAGACAGACACAAAAAAATCAGATCAGATATGCTTGAGCTTCCTTCAGTGATGCCTTGAAATCAATGGCCATGTCTGTACACTGCAGTGTAGCCTCCAATGAGCCACTCTTGAAGATCAATCAACAGCCAAGAAAACCATTCGAAGGAGAAAGAGCAATGGTATGCAAAGAAAATATTGCTGGTACTGTATGGGACATGAAAACACCTTAGCAACAGGGAACATCTCCTCAGCAACTGCAAATTTCTCAAATATGCGAAGAAAGTCGTGAATGAGAGGATTCATGTGACCGCCCTCATCCTCGAAATCCGGTTTCTCCATAACGTATTCCACTTCAACTTTCTCTGCCAGCTGAAGAGCAAGTACACAAGCAACGTCATGTGTCAATTCTACCTTTCTCACCTCTCTCATTACAAGACTACTTATAGCTATGGAAAACAACAACACAGGCACGGTCTGGCAAGCTCACAACAAGATGACAATCACGACAAGCTCAGGATATTGCATCCATGAATCACACCAGGTACAAAAACCTATGAAAAACAGATGCCAGGGACAAGAAGGATCGCAGGAGACTGAATAATCTGCACATGGAAAAAGGATGCGGAAGGGCCAATGGCCTCCCGGACGAACACAAGCTTCTGGTGTTTCGTATTCTGTAGTACAGGGGAGTTTAGGACAACTTCGCACCACAGATAGTTGACGAAACCAAGCACCGGAAGCCTACAAAAAAGATATTCAAGCGAAAGAATCTACCTCCACAGCCGCCACATCTTCTTTGTCGCTATCATTGTCGACTCCGGGGTCTTCCCTCTTTCCAGCAGCAGTAGTAGCAACAGTAGTACCGTCCTTGGATTTCTTCTTCTGCTTCCGACGTCGTCTTCGTCCCTCAGCATCACGGACCTTCTTAGCGGCAGCAACCACAAGAAGTTGTTCTCCTCCTCCTCCTCCGGATGCACTAATGCTAATTTCTCCATTTTGTTGCCCCCCATTCTCAGACGGATTCCGCTTGCTGGCGGAATCCATTGTCCCGTTGGCAACTGCAGCAGCCGGTACCTTGAGCACTTTGGTAGTCGTGATTGAGGGCGCAAACGCAGCCTCGTTTGCTGTGTCTGCCACCATAGCCGTGTGGACAAGCTCTTGCGCGCGTCTTCTTCTCTTGTGCTAAATGCAAAACACTCGTCACATTCGTTCTTCTTCCCCCTCCTTCCCTTCCCCCCCCCCCTCCCCCCCCCCCCCCCCCCCACTCTCCGCCCGTCAGGCCCAGAGAACTCTCGGGAACACTAAAGAGAACACGATCTTTCCACGTTCCCACGTTCTTTCGAGCTTCTTTGGGAGTGGGTACTTCCTGGGAGTTTTTCTATTGGCTTCCAGTCCCCTGGTTAATTAACCATGGTGGTTAGTTCAGTTGAGGTTAATTCCCAATTGAGTCATATTCACATGAGCTCTTCAACATCTAATTTTTTTTTCCTTTCCTCCCTGGAATCACGACAAGCAATAAAACACCATCATCAAGGACCATTGTTATGTGTAATTTTGTCCAATTTGAAAAGCTTTTTTGAAGCTTCCTTTTATTATATCAAAGCCCATGTTCTATTCACCATTCACCATCATGGTCATAATTGATCAAGTAGAGGACCATCAACATAAGAATGTGAAACAAATCACTAAGTCATTCCAATATAAATGTGGGGTTTTAAATTGTTACATGCACCAAGAAAGAACAAACCTTACAATTGTGATTGATTACGAAGAAAATGATCAACACAAGAAATGCACCAAAAAAAAGAACAAACCTGACTAGCACGATCAATTATAGGAAGAAGATGATCAACACAAGAAATGCATTAATAAAACCAAAGGAAAAAAAAGCTTATGAATATCACGATCATGACCAATAAGATCATCTTCTTCCTAATCGATCGTGCTAGTGAGGTTTGTTCTTGGATCAATTAGGATGACCAAGAAGATGATCTTCTATAAATCTATAAACATCCATAACCAATGATTTTATAACATTATTTCCAGGCACTACCCAGACAGACATCACTGTTGCTTCAATATATAAGATTAAAAAAAAAATCTTGGTAGTATACATACAAATGAACATTTATTTTGTGAAATTTGTTCATATCTTGTTCAATTCATCTTAGTGACGGTGTAGGTGGAGACTAGTCAATAATGTTTCAATAATTTGGTTACAAGTGACAATGTGTTGCTAGAGTTTTTTTTGGTTTTTTTTTATCCCACCAATTTTAAGGGGCCATGCATGACTCCCTAATTTGTGAATCATTTTTTGCAATTTAAAATGCATTAGATGCACCTAAAGGATAGCTTCAATTTTTTCTTTGGACACCATAAACAAATAATAAGCATTTTGGGCAAATTTGAAGACCTTGGAACACTTAAAATGTACATACATTAGCCTACTTACCTTACAATGGACAATTTTGTACCTTAATTTATTTTAATATTGAAAGAATCCTTCACATGTGAATCTTAAACCCTATTTTAACCATGTTATCCTTATTAAATGATATTTTGACACACATATAAATGATTTTTATAATGCATGCCAAAAGCATTGAAAAAAAATATTATGTGTCAAATAAGGTGTCTTTTTAGATTTAGAAAAAAAATTAAAATGTTTTTCTAACACCATATTCACAATTAAATTTTCAATATCTTTTCCACCAATTTGCATTCCATTTGTAAATAAATAAAATTTTAATTCAAATAAATTGAAATTGAAATTGAAATTGAATTGGAATTCCAATTCAATTCAAGTCGCATGCAATGAATGCCATTCAATATTTTCATTCGAATGAAACTTAAATTTCACAAAATCAATTCATTTTCTAAATTAATTAATCAACTGATTGTCGCTTGTAGCATTTTTTTTTCTTCAGAAAATCAATGCATTTTTTAATCAATTAATCAATTGATTGTTACTAGTAGCAAGTAACAAAATGAAGCCAACGTAAATAAATAAATAAATAAATAAATGAATTGACATTTCTTTTTTTCAGTGAATTTTCATATCCTCGTGAGCAAAAAGAAAAGGAAAAAAGAAAAAGAAAAAAGGCCAATGTGATTTTTATAAAGGCTTGTACGAAACCCTAATTCTTGTCCTAACTGAAAAACCCTAATTCTTGTCCTAGCTGAAAAACCCTAATTTTCCTCTTCTTCACTGAGGAAACGCTAGTCTTCATTGTCGCGGAAGAAACCCTGATCTTCCTCGCTGATCAGAAAACATGTCGCAGTAGGAGGAGAAGGAGAGGACGCGCGCGCACAGGCAGGCACGGCGGGCGGGAAGGATCGCAATCGAAGCAAGGGGCGATGCCCGGGTGCCAATGGATGGTGCGGATGGCACCCCAAGCACTGGTTCCATATCTGGTCGCAGGAATGAGCAGCAGCATGTTGAGGTGTGAGTTGAAAAGTTGGAGTGGAATGTCGGCTGTGTTTTCTTCTTCGAGGGGATTCTCGGCGAAGGCCGCGGGGGGATTACTTGCAATGGCGAATGTGAGTAAGAGGAACTTCGGGGAGGCTTACGAGCAGCTGAAGGGATATCTGCAGAAGGCGGATTTCGTAGCCATAGATCTGGAGATGACGGGAGTGGAAAGCACGATGTGGAGACGGAATTTGGAGATGGACACATGTGAGACACGGTATCAGAATCTTAAACACAGTGCTGAGAAGTTTGCAGTTTGGCAGTGTGGAGTTTGTCCCTTTCGATGGGACGAGAGCGGTAAGAAGTTCATCGCATTCCCGTTCAATTTCTCTATCTTCCCCCGTAATGAACTCGAGCTGGATATGCCATCGCGCGCTTTCTTCGCTCAGACATCTTCGCTAGAGTTTCTTGCCAAGCACAAGTTCGATTTCAATACGTGCGTGTACGACGGCATTTCTTACTTATCCAGGGATCAAGAAGCTGCAGCAAGGTCCCAGCTAGGGTTAGGGTTAGGGCCCGGATGTCATGTGAAGAAGCAAAACTTCACAGTGGAGCCTGAAATCCCGTTAACAAGATCAACAGATGTACTGTTTGTGGAGAGGATCCGTGAACAAGTGGGGAAATGGCGGGATGGTTTGCTCAGTAGGCAACCGAAATTGCATTTGACACATGGTGCAGGAAGCAGTGGAGTGAGTGTTGCAAAGCTGGACTCAATCCCACTTCCACTAGATCCAACCAAAGAAGATCCAATCCTTCCTCAGCAGGAGATTGCAGTCAGTTCAGGATTCAGCAGCATGAGGCCCACATTGGTGCTGAACTCGATGAGCCCATTTCAGTCAAAGCTTGTGAAGCAGCTATTGTCAAAGGATTTTGATGATCTTGTAGGGGTGGTGAAACAGAAGGGATCTGCAGGTACCACCACTGGGAACAGGAGCCAGAGCCAAGTACAAGTGATTTATACTACTTCAATGGAGGATAAGAACCAGTTGTTAGAGGAATTGGCTGAGGAGGAGAAACAATTGCTGGAACTTAGTGTCTCAGAGGCAGTTGGGTTTCGGAAAGTCATTGATGCAATTTCAGAGTCGGGCCTTCCTGTCATTGGCCACAACTGTATTCTTGACATGATGCATGTGCACAGTAAGTTTATGGCACCTTTGCCATCAAGTGTGGCCGAGTTTTCTTCCTCTTTGCAGAGTCTGTTTCCTTGTATAGTTGATACCAAGTATCTTCTTCGCTTGGAGCCAACCTTGCGACGAGTGCTAGCAAATCGAAGTACTTCTCTGGCCATTGTCTTCTCCCACATCTGCCAAGGTTTTGCAAACCAAGCTGTGGCGTCAGGGAGGTTTTACTTTGGCAAGGGGAAAATTCTTAACACTGCTTTCTCAAAGGTTGTGGTAGAAGTTGCAGATGATTTCCGCAGGTATGGAGGCTCAAAGGATACAGGTTTGAAGCATGAGGCAGGATTTGATGCCTATATGACTGGAGCTGTATTTGCACAGGCATGCCATCTTCTACAAATTGATGTGTCCACCATCCGAAACTTACCTCAGGCAGTGAAAGATGGTGATGCTGGTCTTGCAAGCTTTGTCAATCTTTTGGCCTTGGGCTGGGTTGGCAATATGGCACTAGATTTGGCCTCTGGGAAAGAGGCTACAGGAGTAAAAGCATTTCGTGGTCCTCATCCTCCTGCCAATCGCCACTCGTCTAACTCCACTGTTGTATTAGTCTGGGGATTCCCTGCAGGATCTGAAGAGCATGACCTGCGACGGATTGTTCAGGATGTTTTCAAGCAAGATAGACCTGGCCCACCTTTGGATGTCATCTTGGTGGACAAGAGTGCAGCATTCATCAAGTTTAGGGAACCTGCTGTCATGCAGCAGTTTTTTCAGCTCATTCAAGATCAAAAGACTGCATCTACATACCCAACTATCTCACCAGACCTGCGAGCTGCTCCATATGAAGCATATGAGTGTCTCTGCAAGTCTCCATTGAGTACAGAGCTTCTTGCAGACTCTGCACACATTTTAGGCTTGGGTCACCATTTTTCCCAAGGAAGTGAAATCCACAATGACTCCTTCTATGATAATGTGCCGGCTCTTCCTAGGTCTCAAGAACATTTTGAAGCAGAAATAATCCCATCTGCCATGTCCCAGGAAAATTCTGATATGAGACATGATATTGGGTTGGAAGAAGAGAAGGAGATAGGGAGTGATTTGTCAGTTGCTTTCAATTCTAGTGAAGGTGCAGCAGACCATTTGAGAGAAGAAATCATGTTGGAGATTTCAGATGATGTAGAGAATAGGTTAGATCTAGGAAACATTGAAGAGACCAGTAATGGAGACAGGAGGTTGCTGATCAACAACAGTGAAAATCAAGAGACAGGACAACAAGCCACATCAGGGAGTGATTTGGGGATTGCAAGAGATAGGAAGGATGCTTGTACTGTAGAACTTAGTTGCAATAGCTGGACAAAGCAGTCTTTTAGTGAAGATCAAGCAGTGTTTATTAGCCCTAATTTTACAAAACACACATGAACTAGAGAATCAGGGGATGGGAGCAAATGCTGAAAAGATTGACAGTCCCTTGTTCTGTCTGCCACATCAAGCACGAGTATCAACCTTTTATTCTTTTGTAGGCCCTACCCTCAGTCTGTAAGACAGTGATAAAATTTTGAACTTTCTTTTATGGCTTCCATGTGTCCCCTAGTGGATGGTCTGTCATGAGAGGTGAAGTCACTGTTACTGTACTGCAGAGAACAGCAGACAGGAGGTTTATTCTTTGACACTTCTACTAATCATTATGGCCTACTGATAATCATGGTCATTCAGTGTTGTTGGACTGGGTAAGTGAGTTTCCTGTCCACAGGGAACATGGAATTTGTGATTGGTGTCTTCCATCAAAGACACCAATCATCTACAGGTTACCATTCTAAGTTCTCCACTTAATTTTGACGTGTCTCTGCACAGCAAGGATCAGTAGAGAAGATGTCACTGTCTTTGCACACACAATCATGTTGTGGCCAGTGACAATCTAGTTTAGGGTTGTTTTGTGAAGTGATTGGACAAGGATTAGCTGCAGATTGAGGTCAACACCTCTGGAAACTTGCATTGCAAGGTTTGGTTTGGCATGGAGTAATAAGGTGATTTGCATGGACTTCGTACTTGCTGAGTCACAGATAGGGACTTTGGACACTGGCTGTGTTGGGCCGGCTGCACTGGGACTGTGAGATGAACCCTATGGGGACTGCCACCTGCAGAACCCAAGATTGGTCTGGATCATCCACCAGAGTGCCACAGTTAAAACTCATCTCCAAGGCATGAACCTTGAAGCTCCAGTCATGATGTCTAGGCCATCCAGACTGAAGAGTGTCAGGTAACTGAGTTGTGGTAACTATTGTGAAGTAGTGTGTACCATGGGTGAGTGGTAGGTGATGTCATTGTGGCTGTGGCCCATGCTGGTTTCACTCGCTCTAGCCTGTCCCTAACCGTTTTTAACTGCCCTTCAGCCTCTTGCATGTGAATCACAACTGAACTATGCATGTGGTGGAAATCACTGTAGAGATTTCCATCTTGCCCTTTCGTCTGCAGACTTTCCCTCTCATATTAGTGTAGCCGCAGAAACACCTTGGAATTTTTTTTGTTTCCAGAGGATTGTATATCTAGCTCATTGAGAGTTGTTGCAGATTACCAAATAAAAAGTGTGCATGGTTGTACGCTTGTTTTGTCATTTCTGACCTCAGTAGGATTTTGGTTGGGCATGACAAGCACATGGAGTGAAGCCCATTGTCTTTAAGAAATCTTTGTTAGTGTGTGCTGTTATTCTTGTGCTGCTTCAAATGGTAGCCTGTTTTTGGTAGCCTGTTTTTTCCCTTCTGGTCAACCATTTTCAATGTACCCTTTTACCCTGCTGTTTCAATTGCTGACTTCTGAGAGTTCAACAATTTGAAGTAGACTATTGATGCTGTTGTGTGCAGTTCTTATTTTCTTTGGAGCTCCTTAGAGCAAGAACAGACTCAAATTGAGGCATGTAGAAAGGAAGGGGAGACTGTAACAGGTGCTGAGGACAATGGTGGGCATCATGAAAGCACCTTCATCAGTGCACAATGACTGCAAAAAAGATTACATTGATGAAAGATATCAACAATTTAGTGTTCCTCGCAAACGTGCAGTAAGTTCTTTCCTCTCCTAACTTTTGTACTTCCTCATCTCCCATGGACACAAATTTGGTGATATTCCTGAATGATCACAATCTTCTTCTTTCTTTGGGTGTGATACTACAAAACTGTGACGCATTTATTCACTAGTAAATCTGGAACTCTTGTTTGCGAATGTAGGGTTCTGACCTAGATCGACTTCCAAAGGCACCCCCATCATCAGTCCATGGAAGCTGTGTCAGTGACTACATTAATGAGAAGAGCAATGTGGGCCGCACAAAATTCTCAGTGGTAATTCTACTTTCAGCTTCCTTCATTCAATTCCAAATCAATGTAATGTGGTACCCAATTGCTTTCCCAATCATTTCTCTTATGGACAATGGGAGAACAATGTGAGGGATAGAATCAAATGCCATATTTGTGAAGAATATCAAGTTGGTGTATTACTGTCCGAGACATGTGATGTTAGAAGAAGAATTGATCTCCAAGAGGGTATGATGTGCTTTAGAGTTGTGTGTGAAAGGAGAATATGTTGTGTTTGTGGATTTTGTGCATTCCACATCAATTAGGCATCAAATTAGGTATATCAGGTTTTCTGGTTTTCAAATCCTTTTTTTCTTTGGGTCATCAAAGAAAGAAACCTTAAAATCTCAAAATGAAGGAGAAACAATGAAGGAGAACTTGTTGGGTTTCAACAATGGTTATGGTCATGGATGTAGCTTTCAAAAACAAGTGAAGTCAAATCTGAACTCTTTGGCAAAGAAATGTGGTTCTCCAAAGCTCAAACGGTAATGCTCACTCAATTTTGACATGTAGGTTTATCTCAAGAAGCAAAAGATAATGGAAGTTTTTAGTTTGCCTCTTCATTTGATGCATTTGTAGAACTTCATTTTGAACTTTCAAACAATAGTTCAAGGGATTTTTTGTTGTTTCACATGCGTAGTGTTCATATGAGCACATCCATTATGATGTTTTGATGGGAGTTTGGAGATCATTTGGTTTTGCAAATGTTGATGATAAAAATAAATCGACAGATTTGGAACTCTTAGTGGATCAAACAACATTAAGTTATTTTATTCACATAATTCGATTTCTGTAATTCAAAATGCTTGCAAGATTTGACGTTGATGTTGGTGGAATGGAAAACCAACAGAATAAAAAAAACAAAAATGGGGATAATAATGCAACCCATAGAATTACACGAAGGCAATTGGAAACAGACACACCACCAGTAACTGACACCGTGATCATCAACACAAGTGACATCGATCGGATTAAGGTTGGTTGTTTTTTCACCCATGGACAATATCGTTGCAACTTGCTTTTGGTCAATTTTAATAAATAATAATTACCTGATAAGTTCTTTCTGTGTGCTTCTTTTAGATTCTGAATTTACAATATGACTTATTGTTACACAAGAACGATTAAATGTTCAAACAATGACTATTGTGAAAATCTCATTTTTCCTTTTGACTTGTTTTTGTTAGCTAAAACAGAGGTTCGAGAGTAACTATAGCAGTTGTACAGGTAGGAGCAGTGAAAATATATGTAGCAGTAGTGGAGGTGCTCAAGAAAATGGAAAGATAGGAATGAAACTTAGTTTACCATCGAAATTGATGGTTTTCTGAGTTTCACTCCCTCTTGAATGCTAATGTACTTTTTTGCAGGTTTTTTGAAAAATCTCACCCAGTGTATGACCAAACTCAGGGTTCTAGTGCGGTGTTTGTGTTACTTTGCGGATAACTCTAGTGTATTTGATGTGTGGGTGGGTGTATTTGTGTGTGGGACGAGTAGAAGAAAGCCATTATCTTGACCCCAGAAATTCTACAAAAGATGAAGAAAGAAAAGGATGATGAACAGGATCGCAAAAATGCAATTGCTAACCAAAGGAAAGCTCTCATGTTGAAGGTAAAGAGATCCATATGGCTTGGCTTGTAGGTATACGAAACTTAATTTCTTTTCATAAAATTATGGTTTAATTATCAATAATACATTTGAAACTAAATATTGTTATGGATGATGATGTGTAGTTGGAGGCCGAGCGTAAGAAAAAAAGTGGACCCATGTCTGATACTGAAGTATTGAAAAGACAAAATGATGCCATGTAAGTTCAAGGAATTTGCACTCGAAACGGCGACATTTAAATAATATCAAATGTGAAGTAATTATTTTTCATTGGTTTTAATTTAATATTTCTGAAATGATCATATCTATGGAATATTTAACATAATTTGTGTAATTCTTTTATAACACTATAAATCACACAATTTTATCAATGATGGGTTTATACACAAATATTCGAACCCATAAATATATTTTTCATTATTATTATTATTATTATTATTATGGTAAATTTTGGTGATCGAATGGTTTGGACACAGGATATTGGAGGAGGCAGTGAAGGCCTTTGAAGAAAGATTAGATGATGTCAAGGAAATGAACAAGATATGTACTTATTCAAGATGTGTAACCGTTCGAGATGGACAAAAAAATGACAAGGTTAGAAAGAGCTTGTATTAAACTCAGAAATAAAGAAGTGAAATAATTTTTTTTTTTAAAACATGTTTTAAGGTAAAAAAAGATGACCGAAAATATGATTGAAATACACAAAGTAATTCATGTAATAGACTTGGATATGTGCAAGCATTTAAAAAAATATATTAAACAAAGCCATTGAGAAATTTTTACATTTTATAAAATTATTGAGTGTCTCTCCAAGGTGTTAAATGGGACCCCTGTAGCATGTGGATCAGGGATTGGTAGAGGACCTGATGTTATTAGTTTGTTAAACTTGTGTTTATGAGATAGATCAACAAATACAATGCTGAAAAAGAAGAGAACATGAGGCATCATTACATAATGGAAGCTGCTCGAAAAAAACTTATTGCATATTATGACGATATTGAAGAAAAAAAGAAGGTTGAACGATATGCGGGTGCAGTTGTCATTCGTCAACAAATTGCGGTATTTATTCTTATATATGTATATAAATTAACACGATCCTTATGTATGATCATTGATATATTGAATCATATGGATGAACATTCAATGACATAAATAGTATGCATGGTTCTTATACCAATTCATTTATTCAATACTAGTGAAATGGTGATGTCTAATTAGGTAGGAGGACTTAAATACTTAAATAAAATATTTACTTGTTAGCCATAATGATTATCAAATTTCTTCATTTACAATATGGAGTTTGGGCAAATGATTTTTACAATTATAAATCTTCATATCCTTGAATGCTAAGCACTCAAACACAAAAGTTTGCATGGCAACCTTTAGATCCATAGATATTCAACATTTTCAAAACCAAACTTGTAAGTATCACTAAGAATTGCGACAACTACACAAAAATCATACAATCTTAGATGATGCACAATTATATTTCATACCAACAATTGTCCATCTTTAATTTTGCAATGCATTGATTGAATTCTCCTAGAGATGGATCATTTATCATCATGGGTCATCATGAGCTTGGTGAATCCATGAAATGACTTTTTTAAACACCACCAAAGTTCATGTTTTGTTGATTTGTGTCAAATAGTTCAACGAGCTTCAAAGGCAAATTGCGGACGAGGTTAAAGTCCAAGAAGGCCTTAAAATCAAAAGGGAAATTCAAAGAAGGAATGAAGAAGAGCTCAAAAAATTGGAAGCCAAAAGGTTGGCAGGTATTGCAATGATGAAAAATATGGTGAAAGAAAATGAGATGGCAGAAGAAGCAAGGAAAGAGGTGTGTTGATGCATAACTATATTAATAGTCCAATTGGTGTTGCCTAATATTTGAGTTTGTTTTCACAAACCCTTTTCCACAAACCTCTATAATCAATTTGCATAAATTATTTAAATACAATATTTAATCCATATGCATTTTGCTACTCAATTGGAAGTTTGAGGTTGAGAGCTCCATAGCCTAACCACCATTCAACAAGAAACATTACAATAAATGCACATTACAAAAATTAACTTGAGTAATGAAATTTTGTATTTGATTTATGTTCAATCAGCAACAAGATTGAAGTATTGAATTGCATTCATTCAAACAAAAAACACACTTGTGATTATTACACTAAACATTTGTGATTAAATTCAGCATTGTAAGAATGTGAAAGAGAACAAAAGAAAGTTTGATTGATTTCCTAGGCGAAGGAAAGAGAGATGATTGACGATGAAAAGCGAAGGATGTACAACCATGAGAAAGACATGAAGGAACAAGCATACCATGAAGAGGTTGAAAGGATACGATTGGAAAGAGAAGCGGAAACAGCTAGATTACGTGCTTTGCAAGAAAAGGCGTCCGACAAACAATCTCTTCTTGATGAGCTTCGTAATCAACGAATCCAGGCACATGAGCCCTTTCTCCCAAGCCTTCCAATTCTCTCCTCGTTTTCCATCATGTCCATAAACCATTTTTTACCATGTTGTTGGCCAAGGATAAATCACAAACACAAATGAAAATTGAAATCAACAAGTAGAGCTTGAAACTCCCTCTTGAGCTTTCATTAGCATAAATGCAAATGAAATTGAAATCAAGGGGTAGAGCTTAAAGCTCCCTTTCAAGTTTTCATTAGCTTAATTGCAAAGGAAAGTGCAAGCAAGGTGCAAAGCTTAAGCTCCCTCCCAAGCTTTCATTAGCTTAATTGCAAATGAAAGTGAAATCAAGGGGTAAAGCACGAAACTGCGTCCAAAGCTTCATTAGTGTTATTGCAAATGACACTGAAATAAAAGGGTAAAAGCTTGAACTCCCTCTCAAGCTTTCATTAGCCCAATTGCAAATGAAATTGAAATCAAAGGGGTAAAAGTTTCAAACTCCTTCTCAAGCTTTCACTAGCCTAATTGCAAAAAAAAAAGTGAAAGCAAGAAGGTAAAACATGAAGCTCCCTCTCAAGCTTTCATTAGCCTAATTGCGAATGCGATTGAGATCAAGGGGTAAAGCTCGAAGTTCCCAATCAAGCTTTCATGAGGCCTAACTACAAATGAAATTGAAAATCACATGGTAAAAGCTCGAAGCTCCCTCTCACATACAATGTTTGATATGTCTTCTTGTAGGAGGCACATGAGAGGGAGTGGAGGGAGAAAGAACATGCCGAGGCTGAAAAACTACGACTGATGAATGAAGAACTTGCTTTCGCACGAGAGCAACAAAAGAACATGAAGATGAAAACATTGGCTGACCTGGTAAAAACAACACCCAGTATATTATGGCTCCTAATATAGGTATACTCTGTTGAATAATTGTGAACAAATTGAAATTCAATTGTTCCTCTCAACTTTTCTTATGGGTATAATCTATTTTGACAGGCATTGACAGAGCAAATGAACTACTACAAAATACTGAAATTACAACGTGAAGGGTTGGAGAAGGCCAAACTGGAAGAAGAACAGCAACACAAAACACGTATAAAGAACAGGGATGAGATTCTAGCGCAAATACGAAAGAAAGAGGAACTGCGCGAACTGGCACTTAGAGAGAAGTTTGCCGAAGGTGAAAGGCTTAAACAACAAATGAGAGTTGAAAAATTGCGCTTGGAACAAATCAAGGAGCGTAAACTGAACGAATTGGATAGGGATGGTGTTCCTGCCAAATACAAGGTGGATCTTATAAAGAAAAAGGTTGGATTGTGCTAGACAAAACACAAGGTGCTCTCAAGTTCAGGTAGAAGATGATTCTCACTTCCCAATGGCTGCAATCATCTGTGGTAGCTAAAGTTCTGTTAACAGTTCAGGCGCTGAACTGTGATATTTTTTCATCTCCTCTATGTAAACAAACCCTCAACCAATGAGTTCACTGGTGATACTTGCTTCATCTGACAATGCTCTCTGTGGCCACCAAAATGTTCATTTCATCAGTGATACTCTCCTTCATATCTTTTTTCCTGCAAATCTAACCATCTACTACAATAAGGAGACCAATTTCACAGAGCTGTGTGACAAGAGTAAGAGCTTCATGCCTTGGCATGGGCAACTCAGCTACTTGTACAGGTTCTGGAAATGCCATAGTGAGCTCCTCGAGTGCTGGAGCTGCATCTAGAGAAAACACTAGCCGTCCATTGGGTGATAATGGCTCCATACAACTTTCGTCATCACCCTCATTGTGCAAAACCCTTCTATTGCTCAACATATGATACACTACTGCTGAGTCTTCTTCCACAACTAGTCTTGCAACATCTGGTGCCACAAGCCTAACTTTGGACTTCCATAGTTGTTTTCCTGTCAAGTGGGCAGCAGGCATATTACCTGTGCCCCTGGTTGCTAAGCCGTTTTCTTCACTGCCAGTGGCAAGACTTGGCAGAGGCAGTCGTGACTGCAAAAATTTCACTGCCAGCTGATCGGCAGCAGAATCCCAAGGGATACTTTCCATGACTAAGTTCATGCACTGCATACCCTGCTCAATGAAGAGAGTTCTCTCAGGATCATCCTCTCTCTCAGAGTGAGCCACACCCATGTAATCTGAGTAGCCTCGTGGAAGGTTTTGTCGCAAGAGCAAGTGATCTTCAGTTGCCAGCTCCAATGCCCGTGGAACAGCAAGCTCAAGAAAATCAGCCCAGCAGTTCCTTTGTCCTACCGAGACAGTTATGTGAAGAGAGTGCATGTCAGAAGCTGCTTTCGCTTGATGAATTGTGCCTCTTGGCATGTACCTGCCACCAAACCAGATTTCAGAATCAGTAGCACCATGAAACTTTTCAGCTACTACCTAGTTGCATAATCATAACTGTAACCTGCACTGGCTGTAAGCTACAAAGAATCCCCATATGAAATCTAAACTTGGATGAGAATTGAGAAATCTCCATACTCATGATTAAGAAAGAAAAAAGTTAAAACTTCTCCTATTAAGTCAAAGAAAGACTTCCAGATTTGGACAGAATGGTGAAGAAGGGAAAAAAACAAAAGGGGAAAAACTTAGAAAGAAAAAATGAAAAACAAAGCATACACACAAATGCAGTATGAATAAGAACTAACAGAAGGAACATGAGCCTGTCTGAGCTTTGACATCTAAGAGATCATTGACCACAGGTAAAATAGCTTTGTAGAAAGAACTAAGCCACTTAGAAGTACCAGTAAGAGAAGTGGAACTGGAAGTTCATCCCATTGGGTGTTGGGGCTAAACTTCAGTTTAATCAGAATTTTGTGAAACTACCGAACAGCACAAAGAAACAGAAAAAGACATGGACCACACTTCTCACCACTAAAATTATGAGCCATGATTGCAAGCATGATGAAATGTAAGGATTTCTGACTAAACAAGATTTGAGACTACATACATACCAACCGGAGAATTAAGCTCAGAGAAAACCAAAGAACCAAGAATCCATGTTTGAAAGAATACATCTGAGAGCCGACAAGAATATCATTTCTTTTGGGGTGAAGAGGAGGGAGGGAAGCTCAGATGGGTTGTTTCATCTGCGTAGTAGAGAACAGTAGAATCCACAAAGAAAGAAAAGAAAAACAATATGTGTTGTGAGCTAAGAATGAACTCACAAGATGTCTCCGGCCTCAAGTACAACATCCAGGATAGGCTTGCCAAGATCAAGCTGCTCAAAATTGGGGCTCGAAAATTGTGGAAGCACTTCGGAGGATGAGCGTGGCCGATAACATTTCCAGTGCTTCTTTCCCTCTGTTTGAATCACAAATGCTTCAATGTCATCATAGTGTGGACTAAATCCTTGAGATCCAGGAGGTGTAAGATAAGCATTGCAGCCTGCCACTGATCTCCAGTATCTTTCAAATGCTGACAGCATCCAGAAAATTGGATCACTCCAGCGCTGCGGATGGAGGATTCGCACTGACCAGCCCTTTGAGAACTTCTTCCATACTTTGCTTGGCTTTGCATCTCCATCAGATGAAAAGGTTGATCGGGCACCATCTTCATACTTGGTGACATCCAAATTCACTCCATATCTGAAAGAAGAACAGACAAGATTTGCAACCCCCCCCCAAAAAAACAGTTCCACAAAATCAGAAGTTCTGCTGCAATCAATCAATCAATCTGTTGAGAAAAGAACAAAACAGGTGTGTGTAAAACCTCTGACAACAAAAGTTCTTCAGAGCTTCAAGGAGAGCTTGTTGGAGTTGTTCTTGTGGGGTTTAGGATCTTTGAAATGCGTTTGCTCAGAGTTTGGTGTTTTTTTGCACCTGAGTGAAAAGAGAACAGGTGTGTGTACACTCTAAAACCTCTGACAACAAAAGTTCTTCAGAGCTTCAAGGAAAGCTTATTGTTGGAGTTCTTCTTGTAGGGTTTTAGGATCCTTGAAATGGGTTTTGCTTAAAGTTTGGAGGGTTTTTTGTTACCTGAGTGATTCTGTGAGAAGAGAAGAAAACAGGTGTGTGGAAACCCTAAAACCTCTGACAACAAAAGTTTTTCAGAGCTTCAAGGAGTGCAAGCTTGTTGGGGAGCAGCGGCTTGTTGATGGAGGAGTTCATCTTCTTGTGGGGGTTTAGGATCCTTGCAAAAAATGGATTTTTGCTCATCAGAGTCATGGGTGGGTGTTTTTTGTTGTTGTTACCTTAGTGATTGTGTCTCCAGCAGCTTCTCTATGTCTGCTTTGCCAAACCAGCCATCGTAGAAGCTGCGGTTGTGAGGACGACGGATGAGGAACGGCTTCCGCTCCCAAAACTCTGAGTGAAACCTCTCCAGAGACAAGGGAGACAGAACCCACTCCACGAATCTATCAGCAGCCCCTGGGATTCTGTCATCTCCTCTTCTAGCCGCCTTCTGCTCCTGCTGCTTCCCAGTAGTAGTAGTCTCGCCATCACCATCACCACCACACTCTTCTATTGCGGTACGCAAGTCCTCGATCACTTCCACCTCAAAACCACGAATGTACTTCACTGCCTCCGGATCTCCACCATCTTCTTCTTCCTCTGGGAGCATCGCATCGGCATCATCATCGTC
>Ga0116229_10000788_pt1 | contig 45894 bp, 40 predicted proteins | sample S1TSphgellanicum_3_FD_87313 | JGI IMG/M metagenome (GOLD analysis project Ga0116229, IMG submission 87313) | Host-associated microbial communities from peat moss isolated from Minnesota, USA - S1T2_Fc - Sphagnum magellanicum MG | ecosystem: Host-associated > Plants > Peat moss > Unclassified... | reverse complement strand
TCCTAGCCTGTTATAAATAGGTACATTATTATATTGAGTTTATCGAAGAAAGATACTTGAGTTTATATAAACTAGTAGTCAGAAGAGCACCTCCACAATGACTCCCTATTTGGGCCTCTACCTCTGTTCATCAAAATCCACCATAAAATGGTAATTATTCTCCCATCCCTACCCATAAATTATGAAAAAATTAGACCGTGTACAAAGTGAAGGGCTACTTAAATATCACCACCTGGGTCAAGCATTTATAGTTGGCCAATCAAATGCAGTCATTTTCTTTCAGTGGTCCTGTTAGAGGTCACTATGTCTTGGGCATATTTACAAGTCCAAACTCAATTTGAGCTCATTTAAAGGCTAAACTTCTTCCTCCAAAATAGTGTGTACATGCCATTTTACTCCTCCCAGTAGAGATGCTCCAGCATTAGCCAGGGTTTTTTTTTGGGCCAAAGAAAAAGGGGCTGAAACTTTTTATACGAAGGATTTTTTTTTGGGAAACAATGGTCCAAAGTTGTCATATTTGAAGGGGAATTTTATTTTTTTGAAATGGCCTTATTTAGACCGTAGTTCTTGCATATTGCTAATATATATATATACATGGTGGGGTTTCAAACAATATCTACTTTTCTCTCTAACCTTAGCTAAATTTGGTTAGGTCTTCTTGTGGATGATCACCATTCCACCTACCTCTCAAGAATGGAAAAAAAAAAAAAAAAACCCTGGTTTCAAGGACACAGGAACTAGGGTTTTCAAAAGTAACCTTAGACATGCATCCTCTACAGTTGCAATGGGTTTGTTGACTGACTATTCTCTTCTTCCCACACAAATGAATTGGAATGATTCCATCTTTTTCCCCACAGCCTCCTCAATTATTTGTACCTCCAAAGGACTTACTTACATACACACTAAGAGCAGACCCTAGGGCTCCTTTTTCCCCTTGAATGTCTGCACTTGCAGCATGCTTATTGATGCTGGACATTTGTGTGTTGGGGCACCTACATAGCTCCCTACCATGAAGTTAATAGAGGGTGAGAGATAGTAGAGATATGGACTGTAAATCTCCTCCTGTGTAGAACTTTATTAGCCCTTTTTGTGATTGATTGAGGCTTGAAGAGCCAAAACCAGCCCCTGGGGATTTGTTCTCTCTAAGGACTTTCGTATAAAGCTGCCAGGAACTTTTGGGTAAAGCTGCCTCTGCCTGTTTGGAAGTGTACGTGGAGATCCTTTGGTTATTAAAAAAAACACTAACACTCCAAAGCAGAGCATCTTCACTGGCGGCGGCGAGAAAATGAATTGTACACTGTATGTACTTTAGATTAAATGCAGACTTTTTTTAAATAGAGTGAAGCTGTATTTGGACTTGTGGATATGCATAAGAGCATCTCCACCATTGGCTCAGTATGTGACCCTGCCAAATTATTTCTCACATCCAAGTTTAGTTACTAAATTTTTGCCAACCCCACCCATAAAACTGAAACTGGGACTGCAAGTAGGTCGCCAGAGAGAGACTACTGATAGCAAGATTACAGATAGCAACCCACTTGGACCAATCAAACCATCTACCCAATCAGAAACAGGGAGCTGTCAACAAGTTCGATTTGATTGTGTCTGTTAGACTGTTGTTGCAGGGCTCTGAAAGGTGTACAATTTTTCAGGCTTTCCAGTGGATTCACTCGATTGCACTGATGAACCTCATCTAAGATTTCCAGTGAATTTCCATTGAAGAGTCATATACTATGTACTGAGCATTGGTGGAGATGCTCTATCTGCAATGATTTCCAACAGTGGTGCCAAATCAAAAGAAAATGACTAGGTACTTTTGTCATAATGAGTGTCCCATGTGGTGGCACAGTAGCCTCTCACTGCCACAATTTTTCGTGCTTCTGGGTGGGGATTCGGGAAGGGTCAGTGGAGGAGGAAAAAAGAGGGAAAAAAAAAAGGGTAGGGGGAAGTGAAAATAATTGACAATCTTTTGTTGGATGTGATAAATATTTGCTCTAGGCCCATACAGGAGGTGCCAGTGGAGATGGTTTGATACAAAAAAAAATATTGGGAAATTTTCAAAAAATGTGCTCTTCCAGTGTGAATTTGAGTACTCACATTTTTCAAGTGCATTCTAAAAATTTCCCAATATTTTGGGTTGGGCAAAAAAAACAAAGAAATTTGTTGAAAAATATCACTGGCTACACAGCCCTGCACTGGCAAACAAAAATAGGAAACAAGAAAGCCAACCTCCCCATTTCCATGATTCTCTAGAGGAACACAATCAAAGTACTCTCTCTAGTCACTAGTCACACTACCTACATGCATCATCAATCATGCTACAATAGACAGCTACAATATTGACCATTGTACTAGCCACTCACAAGCTTTTATCTTTCTCTTTTGGAAAGGGTAATAAAAGTTCCTTGACACAATAATAGGAATATGACTAGGTAGGTGAAATGGAGGAACTCCAAGGGTCGCCATGGTAGCCTAGTGTGTGAGCACCATCTAAAAGAGGGCTTGAGATAAATATCACCCCACACTCACACACCAAGTGGATGAGTACCTACCTAGCTGTGTTTGCCAAATTCCAAACTGCATGCTTACTTGGAAACACAAAGCATACATTAAAAAACTATACACAACTAGGGTTTCCTGCTTCCTCAAGTAGGTCTAGAAGCAAGGATCCCAAGCATTAATTAGCCTTAAATGCACTGTCCTAGGTGAGGTGTTGCATTCATTTTTACAAAAGTGCTGCTACAAGTGCCGACCTAGGAAGTGCCTAGGTCTAGATGTGGGTTTTTTTTAATTTATTTATTTTAAAAATTGGCGAGAAAATCCCTAATAATAAAAAATCTTTGGTGGTGTGTGGGGCTAAGAGGGTAATACAAGTTTCAGATGATATAACATTGATGGCTTCTAACCTCTAGTAGGTTGAAGGGATATCAATTGCCATAACTCATTCGCCATGTATATATATATATATATATATATGCAATGTAATGAGCCTTACTGTTTACATAGCGAAAAGGGTTTTGCCAATTGTGATTTTATTGTATTGAAACTTCTGACAACCCTGTGCTAGTACAGACTTGAACGAATTCTGTTACATGCAGATATCTAGTGTGTCTGGAGGCCATGTTATAAGCAGAATCTGCCCACCATGAAAGGTGAGGCATTTTGAAAGAGAAACTGCCCACTGGAGTGGGCATGGCCAACCTTCTTTTTCTTTTTCTTTCATGTGATAACTGCTAGGTATCATGGAAACTTTATAATTTAAATATTTTGCCAATGCTTTTACACAGGGTAACTAACACCCTTGGAGGGAGGGAGGGAGGGAGGGAGGGAGGGGAGGGGGGCAATCCCCTAAGAAGGGCCCCTTGACTTTGCCTCAGGCAGGTGCTTATTTTGGGAATGCCAAGTTCCTTGGGTGCTAACCCTACACATAGCCAATTACCAACAAACCCTTTAGAAGTTTAAATTTCATTGAAAGTGTGCATTAAAGACCAGGGTTTTTCTTTTCCATTTTGTGATGTCAAGAAATTGACAAGTTTTTGCTACAATAGAACACCACATTTGTCCAAATTTATGGTTTTTTCTTTGTCAAAAAAACAACAAAAATTGTCAGAAGAAAATCAGTGACTCAGGACGTCGTGTAATCTTTGAATCCTGTGTAAACACTGTACATGACTCAATCTTCTAGTAGATATTGGGATAATTGAGACACACTTGAGTTCCAAACTAATTTTATTAATGACATTCTATTTTGTTAACACAAGCTTGTCACCCTTATGAGATCAACCACAACATACATGTCCATGCAGGGTATGGCATCGTGTTTGATTTAAGGGTGCTTGTTTTCCTCTTTCCTTTAGATTTCTGTGCAAAATCCACCCATTTTCCTAAATCTTAGTGCTCAAAGATATTATTCACCCGTTAAAGATGTCCCAGAGTCTTTAAAAGTTTAAGACCCTTTATAGACTCTTTGTATTTCAGTTTGATCACCTATTTTTTCGAGCTCCCATTGCCTTCCACAGCGACACTCCATGCATGTTGTGTGTTGGCCAGTTCATTCATGCATGTTGTGTGTTGCCCAGTTCATTCGAGAATTACAAAAGCATTGCATCCTCTGTTGCAATACAGTTATATGACAGCTTATAAGGGTGGGAATCAAAAGGCAAGACAGAAGGAGTAGTGTTGTACTAAGGGCAGACACTCATTTCACAACTCTTGGACACAAAGAATTTTCCCTTAACATCCACAACTATTAAATCAGGGTTATGGCCAACCAAAATTAGACACATCATCATCTCTGGGAAAATAAAGTTGGATCCCTTACAGCACACCTTTTCTCTCTTAGTTCATGCCCTTAGATTGTTCACCTTCCATGCAACATATTCATTTTTTTCTTTCGATAAAAGTTGCAATCGATTGATTAACCCTTACATTGATTAACCCTTAATGGGTTTTTTGGTATTTTAAATTGATCTAGATAACATGGATTTTTATTTTTTAATTTTTAATGTAGGGAAAGGTTTGTCAAGAAAATCCCATGCAATCACTTTCCCATGTGTGAGAGAGACACTCCCCCAAAGAATAAAGCCCACTCTATTAGCCTCCTTAAGTTAGTTAAGCTAACTTTGAAAAGTCATTTAAGAATTGACCAAGGAGTTGTAGTAGTGAGATCATTTTAAATTTTCTGCTCCTTTTCAAGAATTGTTCTCATTCAAAAACTTGCAAGACTTCATTCTTACTTGAAGAATCACATTTTCACTTGAATCTGTTTTTGGTGAGCAACTTAATCATTTTGAGTGTCATATTAGAATGCATGCATTAATCCATGTCATTAGTTTTTTTTGAGTTGGTGAAGCTTGGAATCTAACCTTGGGCAATCATTATGCCTTCATATCCTATACAAGCCCAATCTAACTTTCCTATCCCATCGTTTTTTTATTCATTTTGGTTAAAAATTTTGTCAAAAAATTTATGAAAATTTATAAACTTTGAATTGAATGGTTGGATTTGTAATTCAAATAACAAATGAGTAGATTGGATCAAACGTTTACCTAAGTTTCAAATAATGGAAAAATGGTTGTAAAATGGGCTTAGGCTCTTAGGGGTTAAATATGCCATAAAACAAAGGTTTAAGTGCTTCAGTTTACACCTTTGTGTGACTTGGTGGTGTTTTACCTTCTAGGCTGGTGTATAGAGTTAGGACATCCTTTTGAACATGATCACTTTCTAATTGTTGGAATAAAAACAAACACACACACAAATTAGTTTGGCAACTTGACTTTTAGTTTGCCAACTCGATGGGACATGGTGGCTCTTTTGCCCTCAACCTAAAAGGCATCTAATAGGGGCTAGAGAATTCTTTTGTAGGTGGTCAATTTCTATAAATGTAAAGGAAGCAACATAATTGCCCAACCCATTCCATAGGTTTGAACTTGAGATACCTAGTTGGTTACTTATCCAAATGACCCCCATATAATTGAAATGGCTACGATAGGCAACACTCAACCTGAGTTAGTAATAGGTTCATCAAAATTCGCAACCACTCGCAAGGTAGTCATAAGTCCAAACTACTTTGGCTATTGGTTGCATGCTTGATATACCCATCCACTAGCAACATAGAAAAAATGTGATATATGGCCAAATTGCTACCAAAATCTAATGTATAGCATATATGTAACATGGATGGATTAGATAATCACTAAAAAAATTGTATAGGGTTAACAGTTATACCAAGAATATCAAGTTACCATTAATATTTCCTTCCCACCCAAAATGAAAAAGATAAACTTGAACTAAGTTAACACATCCATATTTTTCAACATAAGTGTTCACAAGAGCAAACAACAAAATGCAACTTAAAGTTAAATACACAAGCAATCAGCTCATGCAACAATGGCCAAACAAACTAAACCCTAAACCCAGCTTGTCTTAGATGAATCTCCCTTACTATGAACCTACCTGAACATCTGCAATTGCAAAACTTTACAACTGCAATAACTCAATTTTGCTTGCAATCTGAATTATTGTAGTTTAACACTCCCACATGGTCACACCTTGAGTTTCCAAGTCCTAGAGCTTTTATGCACTGCATGTGCTTCAGACCAGGAAGACATTTTGTGAGGGCGTCGGCACCTGTGTTCAATGTTGAGCAAGACTGAAATTGTACTTCAACGATAGCAACCATGTCTCTCACATAGTGACCTTGTATGCCAAGGTGTTTTTTTTCCTACTATGATGAACATGATTCTTGATTAGTGCCAGGCTTCCTTGGCTTGGCTGTTTGTGTGTATCACTGTAAGTTCCTTTTATGTGAATCTCAACAATTTTTGTAACACCACAACTTCTCTGGTAGCTTGGCCAGCCACCATAATATACTCTATTTCAGTTGTAGAAAGTGCCACAGTACTAGGTTGTTGTTTGTAGAGAGCTCCAACTGTAAGCTCCAAAAAAGTTGCCAAGCATGATCCTTTGCCATTCCTGTAAACTGAAGCCAATACTCACAGGTACCTTGGAGATACCTCATGATCCACTTTTACAGCCCTCAAGTGAAGATACCATCGATTCTGCATGGATTGGCCCACAGATCCTAAAGTTCATGTTCATTGTGAAAAGTGCATCAAGATTGTATGCAAGTGTTGAGATCCTAGTTTCTTTACAACCACAATCAAAGGAGTTATAAGTGTTGAAGTCCTTGAATGAACTTGCAATACAAAGGGAGTTGTTTAGCTTCATTTTGGAAGTCACATGCAAGAAAAGCATTCAATGAATGTTAGTAAGGTGGCCTTAGACCTAGAAGTGATAAACCTTCACAATGACAACCACAAATGCCAACTACAGTTCCAAATGACAACCCTCACATGCAAGAAAACATCTAATGAATGTTAATAAGGTGGCGTTACACCTAGAAGTGATAAACCTTGAAAACGATGACCACAAATGCCAACTACAGTTCCAAATGACAACCCTCAAGAGGACAACAATGGTGTGAAATATATACAATGTGTGATGAAGAATGGGAAAACCTGCTTGAGTCAAAATTTAATCTCCGCAACAACCAATGTTGTACACATACCACAAATCCTGCAAACTTGAGTTCACTTCTACCATTTCACATTCCAGTACCCAGGCTTTGCCAACCTGCATAAATATCATGCAAGTCCCAGTAATTACTGCAGCTTCTTTATTATTAGAAACTGAGTGTCACCTTTGTGCAACCAGCTTTATTAAGATCTGATGCAGGATCAAATCACATGTTCATCAGGATACAAATTGCTTCTCTACTGTCATGAAGATCCTCAAACAATTTGCACAGTTCCTAGCATGAAATAGCGAGAATCTCACTGGCATGTCAGGAAGTAACTTGTAGGCTAAGGCAAGAACATGAGAGTCTTTGTGAGTGAACTGTTTGTATGCCTCTATGTAGCCAGCAGGGATTTTGCACCGGTCTCTCTTGATTTGTCTCTGGAGAACCCTGTAAGTAAAGCACTTCCAAATGAGACAAAGTGACTTTTCAACATATGCAGACAACTCTATAATCCTCATCCTTGCTAGAGCAACCAAAATAAGACAAGATCACATTTGTTGTGTTGGTGACTGTAACTTGAATCCCTTCATAATGCATATCACTTACCCATAACAGGCTGCCTGTATGCATACAGCTAACAACTCCTGCAGTTGCACAAATGGTGGACTACCCATCCAGTCAAGCTTTACAAACAAGGTCCACCAGCCACCTTGTCTCCTCTAATATCTGACCTTCACAAGGGCGATAAAGTTATCATCAGTTCCAGCAACAACAGCCATCCATTTTGAGGTGTGAAGCAAAATGGTGCCGTTGCACAATTTACACTGGTTGTCCAGATCTCCCCTGAGTGTAGTATAACACACAATGATTTCTTAATGCTCAATCAGAGCAGCAGTTATTCTTATCAAAGATATTGACACAAATATCTTCTGGAGAGACTCCTCCACTATTCAAAGTTCAGGGAGACTAGACTTTGATCATGACAAGCTCCAGAGGGACAGGAAAACTGACTGACTTTCCTCTCTGGAGTGTAGGCAGGATGCGTGCCTTACTTGCAAGGCATAACTTTCTCAGCAGCTGTGCAGGCCCAGTCTATGCCCTTCAATGATGCCTTCTCAAAAAATAAAGAGTCTTGCAAAGACTCACATGAAATTCATCCAGAGATTTACAAAGTAAGGGAGGGTATTTCCAAAGGATCACCACCCTAAACACAGAAACAGGAACAAGCAATGTGGATTTGGTCAAAACAGCTCTCAGGGAAGACCGTGAACTTTCTTACAAAGCATAGTCTTCACTGCCACACCTGTCTATTGTTGAGCATCCATAGCTAAACCAGTCAAATTAGACAGCAAGCCTTGTAATAGCCTCAACAACAGAAACAGAGAAAAGCATGTCTTTTACAAGTTTGTTGAGAGCAGGGCACATAGCCAAAATCTGTGTAGTGTACACCAGTAACTGGCTTGCATTTGTCTCCTGCTCTGGTTATCACCCCTCCAAGCCCACCAAACCTTGAAATTCCTGAAAAACAGGCAGATGAAAGAGTCAGAAGCCAGGCACTTCTCCAGCTCTGTACAAGATGTGATCTGTAGCTCTTCTACATTGCAGACTGTGGTCAAACTAAATATCCATTAAGCTACAGATAAACTTCACAAAAACACTTTGAAAGTAACAATTCCATCAGTTCTGGCCACACCAAAACAAACATGACAGATGTAAGTGCAGTCATAAGCAAGCTTGCAAGTGTCACCCACAAAGTATCAGACCTTTACCTTCATTATGAAAGGCATGCAGTAACTAGCTGGTTCCCCACTGCCTGCATCAGCTCCATGCACTGGCCGTAGATAAGTATACAATGATCTCTTCAAAAACTTAGAGCAAAACATATAAAACTCTTTTCTCTGAGTTTTTGTCACATTTTCTGGAAGCAACAGCAAGCTGCAGCCTTGATGTTGGCTAGAACTCAAGAGCACTTGCTAATTAAGAAAATCCATACATCCTTGTTCAAGCTGCAACAAGCTTGTGAGATTCATTTCGTTGACTGCCCCTGTAGAACAAACCATCTAACTCTAAAGGCATAGAGAGCCATAGTAGGAGTGGTTGGGTCTCCAGAACTCTTGGCATATCCTTCCCCAACACCAGTGTGCTTGAAGAATTTTCATTTTTTGCCTGAAAATAAACACTGATTGTGGTTGCTACCCTGAGAAAGAAGACTTGAGAAAGGGAATAAACCAAGGGGATTGAAAAACAGAGCTGGTGTATGTGCATGTGGAGAACACACGTATTGGGCATAGCATATGAAAATTCTGAATTCTTGTTCCTCTTACCATATCATCACTGGTCATTGTGTGAGTCTTGTCAAAGCTGGAAACATCCACCTGTTATCATCAGGAGCAGTACATGATCAAATTGCATTAAAGTTTGGCAAAATACAATTCACAAATGCACTTCAATTATCAAGCTAGCAGACATATGAACACCAAATAGGTGGGCCTCTCTGTCTCTCTACATTCATAACCAGGCAGACAATATTTGCCACAAGGCTTGTGACAATCATAGTCTTATGAGTACAATCTTTCCATGTATTTGTCTGCTTTACTGAATGGAAGGTGTGCCAAAGACACCTTACCGGCAAATGGGATATGGAAGAGTTCAGTGCAAAAGATGCCAGGGTGAGCCACTGCAATGAGTGAGGTGTTGACAGCAATTGAGAGCTCCATTGGCAGCTCTGGTGGAATGACAGAACTGATCAAAGAACAGTTCAGTAACAACTTGTACTCACTCACTCTATGTTGGGTCTTCCAAGTATACCCCAACAATTTTCCACCCATCCACATGCTCTCAAGACTTTACTCACACATGTGAGTATCAGGATTGTACAATTGGCTCTTGACAAAGTGAATTATGCCAACAGAATGTTACCCAAGACACCTGTTCTAGCTGGTGGTATCTACAATGTAAACTGAAGGCAAAAGCCTCCAAGTAATGGCCTCAAAGCAAAGTTACTAGGAGGCAACCAGCAAAGTCTTGGATGGGGGAAAGCCCATCTTCTTGAGCACATAACCAGCAGCAATGAGAGCAAATTATCACCAGGAAGCAGATGGAAAAGTCCATGTTCACAGTTGTTTTCTGTCACCTGTGGAAACAAATAGTTCATTGCCAATAGTTACATTCAAGTCAGAATGCTCATCCGGGCCTAAGAATCCATCTCCATGGACTTGGCAGTTCTACATGGACCCAGACCCGACCTTAGAATTGGACCCAACAAGTGTACGTGGACCCAGACCTGACCTTAGAATTGGACCCAACAAGTATACATGGACCCAGACCCGACCTTAGAATTGGACCCAACAAGTATACATGGACCCATGGCTAGGGTCATAGGTTTTAGATAGAGCTTAGGCTTACATCTAAATTCTAAGGTTATTGGGTCTTGTGCCTTAGCTTGAAGCTTTAAAATAATATAAGAGCATCCCCACTAAAAGTGATCTATCTTTACACATGTATTTTCTAATGTTCCTTAGATTGTTCCCTATGTTGGATAGAGCCCCAAATAAGGCTTATGTGAGTGGAGGCCATTGTTGGTATCTAGTTTCTTTGTTGTTCTTTTGCTCTTTGGGGGAACATGTTGGGGAACACTTTGAGATCTCATTCACAAATTATGAGAATTGATGAGGGCATCATGGGATTCTTTTGAGAACATGGTGAGAGAAAAAAAATTCAAAAAAATAAAAATTATTTAGAAATCAGCTTTGAAATCGTCCCAAGAATAATTTGAAAATGGCCTTAAGCCTAAAACCAAAATAGAAGGTTCTTTTAAAGGTTAGACCCATTGAACCCAAAACTATTAATAAAAAAATTTGACCTAGCCTCAGAACCGGCGGGTTTCAAGTTTTGAAAATATTCCCTAGACCCAACACCAAAGGGTCTTCCGTTTGTTTTTTTCTTAACTCTAGACAAGGTCCTAACAATTCTTGCAAAAAGCAAGAACCCATCAACATTGGTAGGGACCTTAGGTAGTACCAACCTTAAACATGAATTACAATATCACATATATAATATAAAAATGCCTCGCAACAGCCAAAAAAAATCAGTCTTAAATTATTTTTCCAAATGTTTTTTTTTTTTAAAAGATTTAATGATAGAATCTTTTCTTTTTTCTTTTCTTTTTTAGTGTCATCTTTTTGTGATTTTTCACCCAAAAGGACATGACCCTCTTGGACCCAATGAATGCCAAGGGGCCTGGCTGGTATGAAAGGTTTTTTTAAATTATCCCATACAAGGACTCACATGTTCAAAAGTAGATACCCACAAGTAGATAGATACCCACCAGACCAACACTACTTGCTACCCACCTCTGAGACCTAGTACCTACCATATCTCTCTCTCTCTCTATGTATATATATATAAAGGCCCTAGAACAAACAAACAACCAACCCAGTGGGTTTCTGGATAGAGGGATCAGAGAATGAATTTCTTGAGTGCATTCCCAGAAGAAGAAAGATTCATTCCTGAAGAATTTGGAGGAATCAATCCCACATCAAATTTTTTGAAGTGCAGAAATTATGATTCTACAAGCTCAAATTTGATGGTGTTCCTAACGCTGAATTTTTCCAAGTGGTGTGGTAGTGGTGGTCACTAGTGGTGTGTCTCTTGAGATTTGTTGCACAAGAGAGCATTTGAGAGAGCTCAGACTCAGTGCCATGCAGCAGCTCAATTTGTGGAAGAAAGAATTGGAGGAGGGTGGGGGGAAAAAAATGGTGATGCTACAAGAGAGAAGAGAAGAGGAGAGTGAGAGTTTTTTTTTTTTTTTGCTGTTGTAGCTGTAAGGTTGCTTTTGGAGAAGAAGCTGTAGAATTTTGTTTTGTGTAGAATTTTTGCAAATGTTTTGTAGATTGTATTATCGACACATAAATTGCATTTGGAGTGATGGGTTTGGTTTTTTTTTTTTTTTCCTTTTGTTGGGTCTTTTTCCAGTGGTTTGCTAAGATCATGGAATCATAAGCTTGAATTGATTGCAACAAGCCTGGATGCAGCAGGTGGTCCCTGAGGTCTGAATTAATTGCTGACGAGAGATTTGAAGGGATTCAAGTAGAGAGAAAGACAAGGAGAGAAGTGTGAAAGCTGAGCAGGACAAAATCTGGCAATGGCGGATGATGAAGAGGATCAGCAGATACTACTGCAGAAGAAGAAGGAAATTCAGTATCCCAATTGTCCAGGATGCAAGTGTGCATATCTGCAACACCCAGATGCAGGGATTCCATATAAGGAGTTCCTGTCTGTGTTTCTACTAATTTTTGTCGCCTGTATGAAACTGCTTTCTCTCTGCCTCTAGACTTAAATCTTGGAACACAGTTCACTTCTTCCCATGATGTTAAAGGACATTGCATGAGCTGGTTAACTTTGGAAATTTACATGGTGCTCACTTGAGGCAGAAGAATGAAGTCTACAGGTCTCTGACACCCATGAAGGAAGGCCTCACCCATTTCCCTCTGTTTGCTGGTTTTGTGGGTTTTTTGTTTTGGTGGCATGTGACTCTCTCAGCAATTCCAGTCTCGTCCCTCTATCCATTTCTCTACTTCATGGTGAGTGGTTTCGTTTTTTCTTTTTCTTTTTGGTGTCTTTGGACTAGTTATCATCAGCTTCATGGATTGATCACAAGAGATCTCCTTTTTCTGGTCCCTTTTTTCTGTTCTTTCAGCAATTGTGCTTGCTTTCTGTCTCCTCCTCAAACAAGGTTTTCTGACATCTCTGGACAACCTCATGATTGCATGGACTGTAACCTCGTGCCGTGATTTGAACAGGATGATGTTCTTCAGATTGTTTGCATGTGGAAACTATGATGTGATGCAAGAGAAGGAATGTTTGCAAATTACTAGGATTGCACAAGTAGACTTTTCTGAGGATAAATTGTTGTTGGGTTTTGAGTCTTGAAGACCATCATGATGATGATGATGATGATGATGATGATGCAGGTACAAGATTTTCATATCACCAAATCTGACAAGGAAATTGGGTTCTATGCCGGACTTTTAGGTCATCTTCACTCATCCCTCTTGAGCCAGCAGCTAGCTGCAGCTGAACTGAAGTGAAATCGCAGTGCAGATGGGCCACCAGAGTAGATCCCTCAAATTTTTCTTCACAAAAGAATTCAGAGTGTGATTCAATTGAAGTCTCACTCTCGACTACATGATCTTATTTAGTTTTTATCTGCAAAAACATTTAAGCTAGATCTTCCACTGAGCTGCTTTCTTTCTCTCTCTGTCTCTCTGTCTCTCTCTCTCAGATTTTGGTTGTTGCAGGAGCATCCCTTCTAGTTGGCCGGGCCTTAACAGCAGTGCACTGGGGCATTGCAGCAGACAAGTATGGTCGGAAGCCTATAATGATTCTGAGCCTCATCTCTGTGTAAGCAAAAGAATCACACAAATCATTCTATGTTAGAGATCACTGTCACCTCCCACATGGTCACAAAAGTCAAGAAATCAAAGGATAATATGTTGCCAATTTATTCCTCTTCTTCAAACTTTGGTCCTCACTGACACCCCAAAAAAATTGCACATGGGTTTTTTGTATGCAACCTTTTTTGTGGCAGGATAGTGTTCCACACACTCTTTGGATTGAGCAAGAACTTCTGGGTGGCCCTGGCTACACGATTTCTACTTGGAGGTTTCAATGGCATGCATGGAGCTGTGAAGGCAAATTTAGATCTTTCTAACTATGTGGTTGAAGGAAAAAAATGGATTTCTTTCTCTCAAAAGTTTGTATCATCAGCTCTTTCATGTGGCACTGCATTGCAGCAAACAAAGAAAAACCTTTTCCAATGCATGCAGAAATGATTTTCTGGACATGCAGATATAATATGTCCAGGGCTTTATCATTTGTGGTTGTTCACTGACTTGGCTGGTAGTCATGGTGCAGGCATATATATCTGAAATTAGCAATCAGCAGCATCAAGCATTGGGTATCTCCATGGTGTGATATCTTGTTCTTGAGCTTTACTTCTTGTTTTTGGTGGATCTGTCACTTTGTTCTTGAGCTTTTCTTCCTTGTTTTGTGGATTTGGCATTATTCCAATGCTGTGGCAATAATCTAATGGTTTCAGTGCATCTGTCCAACAATGCCACAGTATTTGTCTTTTATGTACAAGAAGAGAAATGAAGAATTTACTCTGAGGTTGTGAGGATTCTTGTGGACAGATAGGTACCAGCTGGGGTCTGGCTCTCATCATCGGTCCTGCTCTAGGAGGTTATCTTTCTCAGGTACCATCCATCTGGAATGGCAGCTGCTGCATCTCCTTCACCCAAGTTTCCTGTAGGTTGTAAGATGGTGGATTCAACTGAGACTCTTTTTTCTTGGATGCTGTTTTTTGCAGCCTGCACTCAAATACCCAAGTGTATTTGGTGAGGGATCTCTCTTTGCACGGTACGGCTTTTAGGGGGGGGGGGGGGGGGGCATGAATTTGGGTCTGTCTGGTGGGTCTTTACAGTTTGATTCATGAGCTTGGACATGACAGTTTCTTTCCTTAGAAAGCTCTCATGTAGAAATTGACTGTTGTCAGGATGAGAATGTGGGGTTGCAACAGGTACCCTTACTTCTTGCCATCACTTTGCAACACTGTGCTTGCCACTGGAGTTCTTTGCATCATCATTCAGCTCCCTGTACGTGCCACAGCTCCGGACTAAATTCTCTCCATATTGATTTATGTCAATAGCTAGCCAGGTGTCTTTTGAAAATTTTGTAACTGCTGCTGGATCCTTTTCTTTACTTTGGGTAATATAGTCCCTACTTTGAGAATCATGGGTGTTTCTGAATTCAAAGCCTTAATGATACACATGATTTTAGGTAGATCGTGGAAGGGTTCTAGAAGAAGTTCAATCCTCCCAGATGCCAATTCTTTGTTTAAAACTGGAGTTTGTTTATTGCAGGAGACACTGCATAAACACAACATTGAGGAGATGGAGGAGTCTGCAACTGAACAGATATCTGTGGTGTGGCCTCAATGCAGCAAGTCAACAGAAGGTAAGTGTTCAAAAAGAAGATATTCAGTGGGTTTTTCAGAATGATTAACAGCAATCAATAACCCCAGTTCTTCTCTCCAATTTTACAATTTTCAAAAGACCACAGTTGAGTGTTTTCCAAAACATTCAGTGCAATGGTTGAGAAAAAGCATTCACCATTTGATGTGTTTGCGGGTTGATGATGCATAACCCTAAACCCTCATTTAATGCACTGATGCTATTTGATAATTCAATAGAGCAACTCGGGCAGCAGATGCTATGTGTCAATGTTACTGATCAAGAACTGGAGGAATCCTCGACACCTACAGAGGACTTGATCGAAGTTAAGCAGGATGTGAAGAGGTCACTCTTGAGTAGGAAGCCCTTCATAGGTGCCATGGCTGTTTCCTGCATATGTTCTTTCCATGATATGGCATATTCTGAGGTACTTCTTCATGTGACCTACAACATTACGAACCTTGTTGGCTGACTTGAATCGTGTTAGATTTGACTGCTGTTGTTCGATCATTGTTGAAAAGTCTTTCAGATTTCAAGCTCATACAATTACATTATGTTTGCCAGAAAAGGGTCACACTTGTAGTCCATTACAAGATGTCAGTTGACTTCACAAGCAGTCTAAAGTCTTTGTGTTCTGATTTGCACCAAGTTTCACATTTATAGTGCATCAACCTGATGATGAAGAAGGGCCACACAGATCTTCTCTTTATGGTGTGTTACCCCGAAGTCAACTGGAGGTCTTAACTTCACAACAGACAATGTTGGCAAAGTACTTGGAATATCAGGTGCAAAATTTCATGTTTTTTTGGATTTAACCTCCTGTTTTTAAAAATAAGCTTCACTTCACAAACTTCCACCCTAGATTGCATCCACTGGTACCAGTGCATTGAGATGTTAGCCTGTGTGGTTCTCCTATGTCTCATCAAGGTTTGCACCCTCTCAAATCTTTTTGGACACTAAATTCAAGGTCTTTGAATTCTTTGCCATGTTGATTTCACCTTTTCTTATGGATATTGTCATAGTGGTTTGTCTGTTTATGGTCTTGTCTCTGGCTCTCTTCAGCTAATGCTTTTAGTTTCTACTACTGGTGGGTGTGTGTGATGATGGGTTTGTTCCAAAAGGCTTTGCTCTGATGGTATTTCAAATCCTCATCTTTCCGCATTTAGCAAATTTCCTGGGACTGATAATGACAACACGTGTACCAGCAGTAAGACAAAAGCTGCCATATACCCATCAAATCATGTTTTTTAGAAAGTCATCAAATCAGGTTTCTTGATTTGTGAACTATCTCAGTTCAAAAAAGTTTTTTTCCCGCTTGAAGCAGTCTAATGACCACAAGATTTGAAATGATCCAAGCTTATTTTACAATGATAGTTCTAGCAAAGTCCCTTTAATATTTCCTTGTGGTTTTTGTAGGTGCTTTCAGTACCATTGATCCTTGCTTATCCAGGAATTGCAACACTTCATGGATGGGTGCTCTGGGTGATCTTGAATCTTGCATCTATTGTGAAAACATTTTTCTCTGTACGTTGCTATACTCCTTTGTCATGTTTTGAAAGGGCAACACAATTTGCCACAATCCATTTCTACTCACAATTTTATTCTTTTTTTGGCAAACATATGTGGATTATAACTTTGCATATAGACATCAACAGTGTGATCAGTGGCTTGAGACAATGGCCATTGTTTGTGGAGTTGCTTGAAGCAGCTAGAACTGTTCTGACCTGCTGTTTGTATTGTGGAATGTAGATGATGATTCTCAATGCCTCATTTATACTACTGAACAATTCCGTGGTATGATCTTTCTCCAACACACACAAGCCAAGAACATTTTTGTGTTGTACATCAAGGAAAGTATAGACAACATTACTACATTGTGGATTGACCGATTGCATGTATGTTTGACAGCCACAGGAAGAAAGGGGAGTAGCAAATGGGGTGTCAATGACTGTGGTATCTATATTCAAAGCCATAGGACCTGCAGTTGGTGGCTCCCTGTAATACTTTCAATAAACCCTTATATTAAACATGTGTTCTTCAATTCTTTTCTATTTGTAGATAAACTGCAAACATAATATGAATCAAAGATTGCTTTTGAATATGTGGGATGTTAATCCAAGTGCCTACAAGTTGACCTTAGTTGAAGACAACATGATCTGATCTGTTGTCTAATAAAGACCAAACAAAACCTTGTTTGATTCTTGTACTAACACAAGTCTACACTGGTTTGGAAAATGTGCAGTTTTGCATGGGGACAAAAACGTCAAGATGCTTATATCTTACCAGGTCTGTTTTCATCACATGGTTATTATTGAAGCTTAATTGTGATTTGTTTCTTGAGGGGTTCAAGCTAGAAACTTGCTCCTTTTCCAATTTTAGTGTGAATTAGCTAATTTACGTCTCTTGACTGATTCCTCCCACTGCATCCAAACATGCAACAGAAACTCATGACAAGATTTTGTATAGTGGTTTGCTTAGATTTTCAGTGGATTATTATGTACTTATCTACACCCACCATTAGGAGCTCATGAAGTCAATGGGTAGTAGTTAGTCATGGCAACTTGTTCACTGCCATCTGTGAAGAAGGTGATGGTTTGACACATTGTGAGCAACTCCCATAAGATTATGACTACACCCATTGTCATGGTAACTACAAAATTGTGCACTTAACTACATCCACCATTGAGAGATGATGAAGTCGGTGGGTAGTTATATGGCAACTTGTCATGATATTTGTGACAAAGGTGATGATGGTCTAACGTGTTTTGTGAGTGACTCTCACAAGGTTATGGTTGGACCCATTGTCAAGTTACTTACAAAATTGTTGTTTGCAATTTCATGAATATGCCACTAATACTAGAGTTGGGTTGGGAGTTTTTTTATGTTTTTTTTGCAGGTAATGACATGGTGTTTGTTGCTCTGGCTGTCATTGCAATTATAGGTTACATTTCTACCTTGGAACCTTTCTTACCACAATCTACATTCGAATCATACCATTAAAAGATAAGTAGAATTTTCTTTTGTCATAAGAACTTGACAAGATTTTCATCTTTTAGGGCATAAAAGTAGAAGGTGTATTAGAACTATGTTAAAGAAAAATGAATTGATTTTTTTCTTGTAATGTAACACATATGAAATCTAGATTGCACAATTCTCAAATAACTCTCTAATTTGAACATATGAATTGTCAAAACCATATATGCCATTAAAAAATCCCAACTGTCATTTAACACGAAAATGTGGCCATTAGAACCCATCATACTATAAATTACCTAGTAATTCCTTGAAAATTGAAATAGATTGGAATTTATGGCCATTTTATTACATTAAAATCTGCATACTTTATAGATGATGAATACAAAAAGGCAAAATAACTTGCCATAAATATGCCATAAAGAAAGCAACTTGCAAGTAGATATGTTTTATTTATGCATGACTTGGCTCTTGAGTATTAACAATGTTCAAGTTTTACCTTGATGTCTTATTATAATGTTAAAAAAGTGAAAGGAACAATGGTTTTGTGATAAACTTTTGCAAAGAAACACATACGTCCCAAATAAAAACAATGTTACAAATAAGAAATAATTTTATTTTGGAAAAATGAAAAAAAATTACAATTTACAATCTGTAGATAAACTTTTGTGTTCAAAAGGTGTAATGGCCCAAAGCCAAGGTTTGAAGGCCAAAATGCAATCAAATGTTGGCATTTGAAAGAAATGGTAGTAATTTGAAGGCTAAAATATTCTTGGACAACGTTTGCATTTGCCAAGATCATCAAACATTAATGCTTATTTATACCTATTGGACACAACAAAAAACTTCAAAAGAAAATATGGTAGGCCATTTTGGATCAGACAATCCTTTAGTTGGTAGGAAAAAAATTCACATGCACCATGTTCTAAAATTAGGTTCAAATTCTTATACACATGAATCAAAAGCATAAACAACACATACTTATCATATTCACTTGCAATTAGTAGTGGTTTCTCATTCCTAACATATTAATTCACCAACTTTAGAACATTACCACTTGTTTTTGCATTTGTTGATGTAGAACTTGAAGTTCTGCATCAAAATCTTAGGTTTCCAAGGACTCAAGTGCCAAACTTTGTACTCACATTTGGATGACAAAAAAAATTATAACAAAAAATACAATAAACAATAGCCATTAACTTTTATTGTCATTAGCAACACATTGACCAACCACGGGCCTTAGTGTATGAGAAGTAATTTGGGCTACTACCCAAACTTGCATATTCAAAACACACCTTTGAAGTGCCATGGATTGTTTTTGTCCATGTTACAAGCAATGACATTTTTAAATTCAATGCTTTGGGAATAAAATGACCTTTGAAGCGAATTGTGTCTTGATTGGATTCTTTAACTTGTGTGGATGCATGCTAGTTTCCAAGCAAGTTTTTTGCCATTCTTGTCATCCTTTCCCACTTGTTTTGGTCCAAGCAATTTTTTTTACAAAATAGATTGACACTCTTGATGAAAATTGACATTAGATCAATAGAAATTTTTGTGTCATCTATTGCATATTAGCAACATTTTGGCATGGCATGCCCCCAACAACTAACTATAAAAGGTTATGTCAATCCCAACACCTCACATGAAATAACAAAAATGCATTAAGGTATGCTTTGATAGAAGCCTAACACAAGGATTCTAACTCAAAATAGATAAACTAAAAAATGGTAACTCAACAAAGACAAAGACACCAACTCCTTAGCAATGAATAAAGTTGGATCTTCTTCAAACTACTTTTTATGAAGATCATCCATAGAATAAGGAACAATACCACCAAAGAAGGAAGCAATATTAAATGGGGAGGGACCATATTTTTTTTTGTCAATCATCGGTTTTCAAGTGCATTCTTTTCACATCCATCCCATTCAATCCAAACTTTACAATGATTTGTCTCTAAATGTTTCAAAAATGACAATATTTTGTTGACTAATTTATAATTTAAGATGCCCCCTCTTACTCTTGGAAGTGGTTCAACATGGTAACATAAAACACATTTTAATAATTTAAGATTAATTGGATTTGGTTCTAGAATTATAATTGGTGTAGTTACAATTGGTGCATAAAATGCCCACACAGTGGCAATTTAACTTTTTGGCTTCCAAAAATCATGTTGTGTTACCAATAATGACCATGGCAATGCATTTATCATTGTGGAAGATATATTTGCAATGGCAAGAACATAATCACATCCAATTGAAAGTGATGTAGCAACATAACCCCAACATTCCCTATTGATTAAATTTGTCAAAATGGCAACCATATTGTGAAGTTGATTTTCAACTTCTTACACCTATTTATCCATCTCCTATAAAATTCTTAAAACAACAAGACTAATAAATGTTCAACAAAACAAAACAACTTCAAATGCTAAACACAATAAATTTAAAAAATTGATTTTTTTTTGGAATAATGACCACTTTAAGAAATGCATTGACAAGTAGCAACCAAAATGCCTCAACAAGCAACCAAATAAAAAAACAACAATAACAAACACACATGAATGATTAATAGCCATTTGAGTGATGAATAACAACCAAAGTGCTTGAATGATGAATAGAAACCAAAGCACCTCAATAGCAACCAATTAAAGTGATAAGAAATAAATAACCAAACCAAAAAATAACAACAACAACTAATGTGTTTGAATGACAAACAACCACCAAAGTGTTTTGAGTGACAAATAACAAGTAGCCAAAGGGACAAACAACAACTATGCACTTAAAGGCCATGCAACAACCAAAGCACATGAATGATGAACAATAATCAAAGTGATGAGCAACAAAAACATATTTGAATGATAAGTGTTGATGAACAATTGAGCACAACAAGTAATAATGAACAATTAAACATGATGAGCAACAACAAACAATTGAATTTAACAAACAACAATGAACAATCAAACATGATGAACATCAAAACACCTTAACTACTAACAAACTTGTGAATAAAAAATTATGATAAGTAGCAAATTCATAATGGAGATAGAACAACAACAAAGTAATAATGACAAAAAGAATATTTGGTAAAGAAAAATGGAAAGAGTTGCAGTGAAAAGTGATGGAGAAAGATAAGAAAAAAAAACATAACTAGAAAAGGAGAAAGGAGTTTTTTTTAAATAACAAATGATGGAGACATCTTGTGGGTGATGACAATGGACACACAACATTCATTTAACCCTAAACTTATGCCCTAAAGAAGAATCAGAACCAACTGTAATGAAAAAAGATGATTGACAAAAGTTACACAACATCAACCAATTGGAGTACACAAATCAACTTAGCTTACATTGATCATTCATTCAAATCGAGTACATATGAACTACTACTATTGTCTAATATGACTTTTATTTTTAAAGCACATTTGAAGGATCATATATCTTTAAATTTATTTTCATGAACATATCATTGCCTTTTATGGTTTTAGTTCTTCATAAAATCAAAACTAGTTGGTCCTTTCTAGGACTTGGAGTGGAGGTAGGCCTAATGCCCAATTTTATGAAAGGTATTCATATTTTTCCCCTTTCAATTGTTGGGTCTTTTTTTGTTTCCTACCAATTAAATTGGATGCGCAATGCATGGTCATAGTCAAGAAGGAACAAAACAAAATTTTGTTTCAAAACCCTTTTAAATTGATGTTCAATAAATGTAATAAACAATGCAAAGTGGATGAAAAGCATTTCAATTCATATTTTTATAAAAAATCAAAATTCTATAAGGTGTGTAATGATTTTAAAAATAATGTGTGTTTTAATATTGTGGTTGGTTTTGGAAATTGAAACACCAAAATCCAATGAACATTCATTGGAATTTGGATTGCCTAATATTGATTTTATTAATTAGATGTGGGTACATCTCATATTCATTCTTTAAAAATCTAAACTTTGAAATAATCATGAGCAAATAAAAGTTCAAATGAATTTGTTGCAGTCCTCTTGTAAGCCTTTGGATAGGTTGCTTATACAACAAGCAAGTTTAAGAACACCAAATTCTCATCCTTTGTCAAAGAATTGTTGTTCTTCTTCATCACTACATGGTGAAAGAAAATGCAAATAAATCCCACCATCTACTGTATTTATGGCAATAAGAAAAAAAAAACCCAAACCTTCCCTTATTGTAATTATGGCAACAAGAAAAAAACGAACCTACCCTAACCACCTACTGTATTTACTATATTTATGGCAGCAAGAAAAAAAAAACCCAAACCTTCCTTATTGTAATTATGGTAGCAAGAAAAAAACGAACCCACCTTGACCACCTAATGTACTTATGACAACACGAAAAAACAGATAGCTATTGAATTCCTTTTATTGTCCATGTAATTAATGACTGTCATAATAATTCAAGGGCTCTAAAAAGAAGGAAAGAAGAAAAAAAAATTATTGTGAAGGTGCTTGTGGCCACGTGGCTTTTTGAAATTTTAGATTGCATTTTGAGCCCTCAAGCCTACCTCCACTAATAAACTTAAACAACCCAATAACATTTTCACCCAACCTCAAACAATGAAGACTTGGTGCACATTTCAAAGAACTTTCCTCTTTCAATTCCCACAAAAAACAAGAATCTTAAACAAAAAAACACCCACCTTAACCTATAGCAATAACAATTTGACATACTGGACCTTGGCGTTAACATGATCAAGTTTCTTTCGGAGTTCCCATTAAGACAAGTCTCATTGCCTCATCATGAACAAATGTAAACAACAACACTTGGATGTATCAAACTCAAGTCTATAAAATCCACAGGCAAGCTTTCAAACTCCCTTGTGATCTTTATCATTTCCATTGTGCCTCTAATTTAGTATCAGTTATTATGCCTTGATAACCGTTCTAAGTCACATGTAATGGAAGAAAATGATAAAACTAGAACTTCTTGTCAAGAACATTCATCTTTAAAACAAACATCACCAAGCAAAAAGGAAAAAATCAAAACTAAAAACCAACATGCTTTCATCATTTTGAAAACCAATATTTATTTTTTCATATCATCGTCCACTGAATCCCTTGCACTCCTTCATAAGTGATGATGAAGAAATTGCAAAAGACATGCCACAACACTAGAAGCCAACGAACCACACAATTTCCATCCCTAGGATCATGAAACTTAACAATTTTAGCAACAAAACAAAAAAATCATGAACTTATCCTAAGATTTTTGCAATTTTAACTAAAACTTGGTGCACACAACTGCCCTCCATAGTGTTGAATGATGAAAAAACAAAAGGTGATAGACTTCATTTGATTGTGACTATTGACACTGAAGAAAAATAGAAATCTTTTCAACCTTCATTTTATCTCACATAACATTCTAAAGAAAAATTGGTTCAATTTTATATTGAACCCTATTCTACAATTGACCCCATTTTTGTCTCCACTAAATGCATCCTTGTGCAAGATCTACACACAAATTGAATCAAGAGCACCAATAGCACCCCAAGGTAAGGTCCTAAATTGTGTTGAAAACCAAATACCTACACATTTTAGGTAGGCACACTCTTGCTAAGTAATACAACAATCTTGTCAAGCACAACAAGTGGGCAAGGAGGTTGGATAACATAAATACATGAGTTGCATTTAGCCCAATATTGCATGTGGATGTTGCACCATGCGCTTGGGTTGTTGCATGGTTGGGAATTGTAAATCTTTGCAATCATAATTGCTATGTAATTATCAAAGACCATAAATTATGCCACAATTGACACCTATAATCATATAAAAAATTGCACAAGTTTTTTTTGATTGTACAACTTGATGAAATGTTTTACCCTTTGAGAGGTTGCACCTTGTTCTTGCTCAAGAGTAGACAAAATTGTTATATCATGCACATCCATTGTATGGCATTTGCATATGATTGCATCAAGATACCAAGACCTTCAGCTTTGAATTATGCATCAAAGTTCATAATTTGGTCAAACAATCTTTGCCTTCGTAGATGGCACAACATGTTTTCACAACATAATGGAGGTAACATTGTTCAAGGTACCCAAGAAACCCGAGGGACTTATTGCCATTGTTGCTCCCAAATCACATGTATCGCCTTGATTGGGAGTGTTTGAACTTTGAACATGGAATCACTTTCGCCATAAGCCCAGAACCCTTCACCCCCTCATCCACATGCATACCAATGTGTTTTGTTACAAGGTTTAGAATTTTTAAATGCTGAAACTCATGTTCTGGGTCCAGTTCCTTGGTGATAGATTCCTAGCCCGGTTCCCCTTACTTGGCATCTTGGCGGGTCCTGTTCTTCCTAGGTTCCAGTTTGGATACTTGGAACTGGCAGTTCTCACCCACCCAACACTGGTATTTAGCTTCTTTCATAAATGTCAAGGTTCAGGATAAACTTCGCATTGGGTAAAAAGCCTGCAAGTGCGGGACACTCCCAGAAGGCAGGATTTGGTTACAGGATTCAGCCTGCTAACAGGATCCCTTATTTTGAAAATGCACATGCAAACTCCACTCTTATTAATACAATTCCTTATCTGTTTGCACATAACCAACTAATCCCAATTTTATAGCCCCTTATCCATGTTCTGCTAGTAATCAAGCAATGAACAAGGTTGACAGATTCCAACCTAAACTTGGAAGTGGTTAATAGAACAACAACTCATTTGCTTTTTAGCTGAAATTGGACAATGAGAGCTACAATCTTGGTTAGGCTACCTCCCTATGGAAGAGAGAGGCTGCTGCAAATTAACCCAAAGTTGTAGGAGACTGTGTGTATCTATCTATCTATCTATCTCTTTGACCCAATTGGAACAGAATGGCTCAGATTACTGAGGCCCAAACAACCCCGAAACAAACACCAGCTTCACTCGTGTACACCAAGGAAATTAGAAAAAAGACTTAGCAACAAATTATGCTATCCAATGTAATCTGTCGGACACTGATCTAGCTCTTCCATGTATGTGATAAGCCCATAATCTATTAGCCAGTAATTGGTGCCTCTAAATGTGCAAAAATGGCTTTCTTGAGTGTTGTAGAAATCCTCTCCACACCAAAAGCAGGAAAATGTCACAACTGACACACATAATGTGCTGGTGCAAGCAAAGAGTTAAAGTATACACCAGATTCATAGCAGATTCGTTTGCATAGGAAAGCCAAGTGCATGATGCAGATTTCAAAAGGCAACCTTTTTTTGGGTTTCTTTTTGGAGGCATGCCCAACTAACCAGCCATCAAACCATGATAATCATGCCAACCTATTACAAACATGTCAAGAGCTTATTTGCATGGTGATCAAACCTGAAGCTTCTTCTTCCATTGGCCATGGATCCAAACCAGTGTTGTGTGGTTAAATTAACCGATTTTAAAAATTAACTGACGGTTTTGGTTCTTCACCAATTTTCAGAATCAAAGAACCACCAGTTCTGGTTTTTTGAGAAAAAATGAGATAGAGAACCACCAGTTACGGGTATTTCAGCAACATCAAAGAACCGTCAGTTTTCATGAAAGAACCAGCAGTTAGAATTTTCAGTGGGTTCTTGAATTTTTCAAATTTTTTGAGAACTGAGGTTCTATACTAAAACCAGTTAAATTTTTTTTCACTCCTGCCCGGGTAAGTGGGTATGTATGCAGGTTGATAGCTGGCTGGTATCTGTAGCTGATTCTAATACCCGCACAACACTGCTCCAAACCCTTCATGTGAACTTACCTATTGTTTGGAAACAAATGGTATTTGTGCATGATCTTCTTATTGGGCTCCTCTCAAGCTTGAAAGAGCCATTAAGGGAAAAAAAAAAAACCCCAGAAAATCCAAAAATGTTGAGTCTTTTTTCTGTTTTGCTTGTGGAAACATACCTTAGTACCTTGGCCAATTCCACACTAATTATATTATTTTCAGAAATGTTGTAATTTTGAAAAACTTATTTCTTCCAAATCAAAAATATTGTGAATGAAGGATAATAGTGAATGTTTAATTAATATCCCATTTGTTGAAATGAAAATTTCAAAATTAATTAATTAATTATTCGACGGACATGTGTTGAAATGGCCAAGGTACTACAGTAAATTTGTGTGGGCAGTCTTTTTTGGGAGCAGAAAGCTGGGCAGGAAAGGATTAAGTTTCAGGAATCGGGCAAATCAAAAAAAATGTTTTAAAAAAGAAATTGTGCAGCTTGAAGAAAATTTTGGCAGACTGCCCAATGTGGAGTTGGTGACACAGCAATCTTGGGGGTGGCAATATTGCAACATCGACATGGTGAATAGTGATGTGGATGTGGAGGGGGAGGATTTTTTTTTAAAAATCTTTGTTCCCAAAATGTTCCCTTCAAGTTTCCAATGGGTTCCAAAGATGTTCCCTAAGTTCCCAATGTGTTACCCAAGGGTGTTCCCAATAGCACCTCGCTTTAATCCCATATGTTTTGCCCAAAGTCCTCCCCTTCTCACCTGTATTCCATGGGAATGGGGACACAAATGGACAGAACCCATTGCAAAAGGAAGTCCAAAGTTTCACAGTGGTTAAAAATGAAAATCTAAGCTCTCAGCCAAGTGCTAAGGCTAGGCCAAACTGGTCTACTTTTCACCTTAATGTAGTGTTAGGTCTACTCTATGCAAATTTAAGGTAGTAGTAGTGTGGCCTTTGCCCTTGGCCCAAGTGTTACCACGTCCTCAACTAATTTTTCATTCCAAAACCTGGTTTTCTGGAATTTATTTGAATTTTCAGCGGCAGATATCACTTTCAAATCAATATCTCCCACATTCTGAATCCAAATCTTACCAAATAAATTTCACTAAATCCTGCTCCTCAAAATCTTTCCAACAGCACCAAAGGCACATTCCAATTCCTCCAAAAATTTGAGCTACGAATTAATTTAATTTAATTTTCAGTGAAGAAATCATTCAATATTCAAGAACTTTTGCACCACAAGTCCAAACGTCATGGAACCAAGCCCATGCACCCTCCTTGTCAAGACCTTTCCAAAGATACAAAGAACACGATCTGAAGCATCCCAGTTTGGTGGATCTCAAGGTGTATGTCACACTGTGGCCTTGCCATTTGCATAAAAAAGCATATTAATGCAAAAGAAGAATTATGGAAACTCAAATATGTCAGCATGCAAAAATATAATCTTCAAAAAATCCTCTAAAAGAAACCAAAATCCTTCAAGATACAACTCTATAACTAAAACTAATCCAAGTTTCAACACAAGCCAAAATATCATCTTTCAAAAGTCCTCATTTAAAAATAGACCTTATTACCTAGGGGTCAAAATGACTTAATCTACTATACTCTATAATGAATCTAAACACAAAGGCCAAGAAACTAGCTTCCTTCATAGATAGATTTTTGCATAGTAAAAAGTAGTTGCCTATTCCCTTCATCACCTCTCCTTCCTATCTTCCTGCACAATCTGGTAAAGGAAGAACAGCCTGCAAGGTACTGTAAGGTACAAGTCTTTGGGAACCCAAAAACCAGAATCCAAGGGAAATTTAAGAAAGGTGACACAAGTGGGGAATAAAGGCATGTGAACTAAAAAAACAAATGAAGGATGGATGGTAAGTGGTCAGGAGATAGCTTTCTGTTGGGTCCCAGCTCCCTAGTTAAACCATGGTGGTTAGTTCAGTTGCCTTTTTTTACTACCTACCTACTAACAACTCACAACCAGGTTGTTAGTAGGTAGGTAGTAAAAACAGCCATTACCAATGTATAGGTCATCTACTTACTTATTAGTTATCTATTTTCCTACCTATCTACCTATATATGAGACCTGGTTTCTATAGAATTGGTTACCAAGGTGAAACCGAATATTAACTCAGGTGAGGTTCATTCAGAACGGTGTAATAACGGGCATCCAGTGGATGGTGCACTGGTGGGTGCTGGTTCATTGTGGCCCAATCCAAAAAGGAAAGGAAGGATTACAAAGACCAATGAGGAAAGGAAGGAAAAAACACTAGCCCAAATACAAACCCCAAGCCTAACTCCTAAACCTCTCATCGATAGCATGAAGCAAATCAGACAAAGAGAGGGGAGGGAATCCTGAAAGAGGGTCAAGCTTAGAAGAGGCTTTCCTGGTGAGGATGGCTCACCTCAATATGCTCATAAAATCAACAAAGGAGTGTCTCCGGTTCTCTAAGTTGACCGTGCCATATTAGCACATTAGTGTAGAAAATTGTCCACTTGCTAGTGCAAGTGACCAAATATCTCCACATCAAGAAGTAAGAATAGATCCATTGAGTGTCAATCATAATAAATCCCATCCTTTACTTGGGTTGCAACTATTATGCCAACTTTTTTAGAACGGGCAATTTTCAAGATAGTGGGATGAATGGAATTTTCAATTGCATGAATGGGATCGACAATGACAACATTAGCCAAAGTGCAAGCCCCATCTATGGATGTCAATGTGTAATCACAAAGGTTGAAATGAGAACAAAGGTGTCCAAAAAACATGAGTCTACTCATAAATAACTAGACATCTCTAACAATGGAAATAAAGGCGTTTTGAACAACATCATAGGAAATAATATGTTCCCCTTCATGTGAACACTACAAAAGGTGTATCCCCATCGAGTGTATGTGTTGGCCATAGATGCAATTGGTTAAACCTAGAGGCACTAGGTGGGGGAGACCCAACCTAGTGTGCAAAGCTATGGAAAATATGTTAAAGGACATACCAAATTATGGGACAATTGGATGTGCAAAAAGCCAATCCTTTGAACCTAGGCATGTGCATAATTTCAAGCAAATGTAATGAGGTTAAAAAGCCATGCCTACAATGATCTAGAAAAGTTATGTTCATGTAATCTTTCTGACATGCTCTCCTAAAAGTGATATGCTTCTTTATCCAAAAATTGCTTAAAAGGGATGCAAGCTTGGGCTACATAGGGAAAAAGGTTTTGTGCCATTTTCAAGTGTGTTTGGGATGAAAGCATCTTCGAACTACATGTTGATATAACCCATGTGACATAAAAACAATGTTAAACATTTTCTATGGATGAAAATAGAAACCCTAATTCAGCTTTGTTGCAGAGCTACTGAAGCAATGGTGTTTCAAGAACGTCAAAAAGTTCAATTTAGCTGTTGAAGCAATGGTGTTTCAAGAATGCCGAAAAGTTCAATTTCCTATTTTTCTATTTTGGCTTGGTTTGTTGTTTTGCTAGTTATTATGGAGTGGCCTTAGTGAGCTGGTTTAAGTGATGGAGCGCAATCTTGGCTACTCAATGGATATTCTTTATGAGGTTTTTGAATCACAGTTCTAGTGGAGGATTGATGCAAAGCTTTCAGGGGAGCGAAAAGATGTGGAGAAGAAGATGTTATATGAAGCAGGTTGAAGTGAAGAACTGGGGAAGGTTTTTGACGAGTGGGGAGAAACTAAGTTCTTGTCTTTTGCTAGTTAGGATGTGTGGAGTTTGCTTGGAGTTTCATAATAAGTAGTGAAAGACAAAAGTCCCTTTAAATTTTTGGTTTTCATGAACCTAACATTTGATTTTCCATTGTGCCAAGAGCATCAGGACGAAAATAGGAGGTTTAGTGTTTGCATCTTAAGGACCAAAACAAAGGAAATGATGAATGAATCTAGGATTTTAGGAGTGATTGTTGTGGCAACATCATTTTTGACAGTTTGGGGTCTCAATGTGAATGTGTCGTGGTCATTTTTGAGAAGATAGTACCTATTGGATAGTGGGAGCTCTGAGGATTTGGGAACAAGGGGATACTATGAAGTGTATAAGATCACACTCACATGTTATGTTTTTAGTTTCTGTCTAGTTTCTAAAAGAAACCATGTAATGATGTTGGGGTTGCACTTGTGGGATTTCTATTGTCGAAGTATGAATTGCCACATTCATTAAGCAACTGATTGGCTCTTTGAGAGGAAATCAAAAAAAGGTTGATCCCTTGAGGTCCATAGAACTAAAATAACAAAGTTTGATGTCTGTAAAGATTTAGATGTAAAAATAACACTTGTAATAACCTTCTTTTTGTTTCGGAAAATTTCAGCAAATCATATTAAGTTTGTATACCCAATGTCAAGGATTTCCACACACCAGAAATTATCTCCCCTTTCTTTTTGGTGACACCCCAATAAGAGAGGGTGACTCTTACAAGAATGGAAAGGCAATGATTAGGGCCACAAAAGCCCACATTTTTAAATAACCATAAAGGCAATGACTTAAATTAAAGTGAACCCTACACCTTCTTTAGAAATGGGGAGTGAGGCTTGCCGATGAACTAAAGCACCTTTTAACCATTCTAACAAATATGGACTTAAAAAAAAATTGAATCAAAATATTAAAGTTCAAATTAAACACCTTGAAGGGGGAGAAAGTCCACAACAAATAAAACCTTTGGGAAAAACATTGAAAAAGGATCTCATAGGCCATTTAGATGTCCCGTAACCTTGGGAATGTTTTTGCATGCCACACATTCTTGTCCAAAACCTTCTAGGAAAAGGAAAAAATAAAGATAGGTGAACTAAGTGCATTCCTAAAATTTTAATACCATTTTCAAAGGCATAAAATCTAATTGGAAGGTAGGTTGAAAGGGGACCAAGTTACACATTTGGAATGTTACATTATTAGCCCCACCAATGCCAACTAAGACGCAAATTATTCAAAACCATGAAGAATCATTGAAAGAAGACTAATGATGTGAATGTCATTAGCTATTGAAGGAAACAAATAAGAAAGGAAAAAATAATGATAAACTATGGAAATTTTGGAAATGAACTAAGGTAAAAATAGCTCTTAAAAAATGACCCAATGGAATACTGCATTGAAATTTGCAATGTCTACCTACAACACTACCCACTTGGGATGCACTTCTAAAGTTATTTGAATATTTTGCACCATAACTTCATAACTCTTTTCATTACAATGTTGAATTAATGAGGGGATAAATGAGTTAAAAATGTCTTGTGAAATTGAAATCACAAAGTTCTATTTACTAATTGATATAAAACCTCACTCATTACAATGGGCCAAATGCCTTTAAAAGGTTTGGCCAAGGTTAGGAATTGAACAATTCCCAACATTTGAACCATGCTTTTGAGAACACACCCTATTGTTACAAAAAAACACACCAAAAACAACTTTAAAAAGTTATTAATTGAATCTTCAAAGTCAAATGAATTTCAAAGGTTCTCAAATATACATGCCAAATGGTCCATTTGTTAAAAGATGGGACAAAAAAATGAACACATACTTAAAAATATCAAAGGAGAGGTCCAAATTTGTGTTTGGTTGAAACTCCATTAAAGAATCTTGGTTTGTCAATGATGAATACGATGTGTGAAGGGGTGTTTCAATTGATGTAGGGGCCAAGACCATGGGAGTAAAGGCTCTAGCAATTCGAATATACTTTCCAATGTGCCCCAAGGTTAAACTTTGTCCAAAACAATGAGCTTGGGGCATGGTGTGCCTTCCAAAGGGGGCCCATTTTGAGGTAATGACATAGCAAAGGCATGGGCACAAAGTAAATGTTCCACGTAAAGATCTTCATAATCACTTTAAAAAATGTTATAAACATGCGTTAGTTTTTCTATGCTCAACAACTCCCCTTCAAGAAAGGAGGAGAAGACATCATTGAAGGAAAATAAGGAACAAATGCTAAGCATTGACATTTTAAAGGTTTCAAGCTAGGTATCTAAAGGAAAATCAAAAGCAATCTACACTTCATGCCTCAAAGCTACTGGGATATGTAAATATACGTGCAATTGAAGGAGCTCCATATGGGATGCCCCCAAGGGGGTTTAAACTAACTATCCAAGCCCATGCCAATAGGGGAAGGCAAGGGACTTGAAGGGGAATTAAAGGCACCTTTTCACCATTTCAAATTAAAGTTTAAAGGTTTAGTAATGCTTTTGGTGACGAGATATGCCTAGATGTGTAAAAAGGTCCTACATGTGGAACATGGGACATCACGTTAAGAAATGTTTAAATTCAAACTCCTACAAATAATTGAAGGATTAGCTTGAACACAAGTTTAACGAAACACCACACGATGATACAAAGGGAAAATGGCAAAAACATAGACCAAAACTATGAAGACCAATTATTATCCAACCCCAACCTTTTATTTACTCCTTGAGCATATGCCTTACTTAAGGCGTGTATTGATTTATACTATTTAGAAGAATGTCAATATTGATTACCTATTGTGATCAAAAATGGCAATTTGGTTTAACATTTAACATCCTTTGGTTTAATATGGGCACTAAAAAGCTTCACTCAAGAATGTGAAGGTATCAATGTAAATGTCAGTTCACCTTAGCCTTACACAAGTCATAATTTTTTATAAAATGATTTAACCCAAGTTAATTACAAACAAAATATGAATAAAAATAAATTATGGACCATTTTATTTCCTAACTACATATTGAAACATGATGTGGGGCCCATATGAACCAACACCCAATAGCACACCAATTGGGGATGAGGTTGTTATGGTTGTTTTTGGATGAATTGCAACCACAACCCCACAACACTCCAACTTAGTGACTTCTTAAATGTTCCCCCTCCTACCTACTTCCCTTCCTTTTTTGTTTGTTTCCACTATTATCACCATCTCTCTCTTTTGCTCTATTTTATTTCTTGCCATTACCATTGTTGTGGAGCTTCAGGCTTGAGGAGGAAAAACATGCACATGAGTCTCATTGAGACTTGTGGAACAAAATAGGAAAAAACAACTTGGAGCTTCAAGTGAATGAAATAAATTAGGTTTTTTCTTGTTTTTTCTTCTCTATTCTTATTCCTTCCCTTTTCCCTCTTTTCTTTCTTCATTGCCTTGCCCCCTCTCTCCTCTCCTTCATTATCTCTATTCCTTGTGTTCATTTTTGTTGTTGTACTATTAATTTTTTTGTTGTTTTTTAGTGTGTTTTTATTATTGTCACATTTGGTGGGCTCCAAGGCAAAACTCCATGACATATGACAAAGCTTTATAATGAAGTTCCACAATTGAACTTGCAATACCTACATGTGGATAATAAAATGTGCATTGTTTATTTATATCAATTTTGTAATACATGCATCCACTTCCATTTTTGCATTTAAATGACATATACTAAATTTAATGAAAGAAGGACGAAAAAAAAAACACAAAAAAAGAAGAATGGAAGCAATAAAAAGAAGAAAGAAGAAATAAATAAATAAAAATTAACCTCCTAAACAATTTAAAATCTTTAATAAATGAGTTAAGAATGAAAGTATTGCATTGCTTTAAACATTTTTTGATTGTTGATTTAAGTTTTTAGTATTACATGAAGATAATATATTTTATTACCCACCTTTCATTTAAGTTTGTAAGGTATTGCATTTTGATATGCACCCTACTTAAATGGCGATCAATAATTTTGTAATGTACCCCAAATGTAAGTATTGCAATAGAGCTTTATGTAGTGCTTGCATTCAAGGTGCACATTACATTATCATTGGATCTTTAAAGGTTTATTTAAGTGGAGGATCCCAAGATTTTTGGGATACCTACACATAACAATGACAACATTTGGTCTTTTCACATTGATAGGTTTAGTAAGTTTTGATGGTAATACATAGGTAGATGGGCCCGTATAAGTAGGGTAATGTAAGTGGGTAGAAGGCCTAGGTAAGTTGTTTCAAGTAGGTTGGTAGTTATTAGGTACATAGGGAGGTAGTTGATAGATAGGTAGGTAGTAAATATTAGGTTGGTAGTCAACATGTAGTTAGTTGTAGGTAGGTAGCCAAGCAGGTTAGTATGAAGAAGGGGGAGACAAGTATCAATTTTTTTTGGAAAAAAGAAGCATAGCTAGGTAGAAAAGTTAAATAGACTAAAGGTGCATTCACACTTGGTGTTAGGTACTCTAGTGTTGAGTTCCCTAACACCATGCTAGTCATTTAGGAATCACACCTACTTACCATGAGCATTTTATGTTAAGTTAACATTCACTTAACATTTAGCTATCACCCATTTAACATTGGGTGCCACCTAGGATGCCACCTAGATTTCATTTAACACTCACTCAACATTGAGTGTGAATGCACCATAACTCAGTTACCGAGGGGTATTTAGATGGGGGCATGTATAGCCTGAAAAAAATGGCCCCATTCCAAGTGAATAGAACATTCAATTGATGCACTGGTGGGTGTTGGTTCATGTTCACCAAAAGTTAGACATTTGTTAGGGGAATGCATTGGGAACTTCGGGAACATATTGAGAACCTGATGGGAACCCATTGAAAACTTAAAGGGAACATAGTGGGAACACAATGGGAACCATGAGAAAATGAATCCTTTCTTCCCTTAGGGAAAGCTCTCTAAGGGCCTTAGGGAAGGCTCTCTAAGGGAAGGTTCTGAGGCAAATGATTTGGTGTCACTTTTATTTGAAAGATTTTATTATACTTTATTTTTTGGTATCTTATTTTCTTTCTTTCTTCTGCAATTTTTTTGGTTTAGTTACAATTTTATGTTTTTGTTACATAATATAAGTTATTATATACCACAAATAATAAAATTTCAAGAATGATTTTGAATAAATAAATAAATAAATGAAAATATCATAGCATGGCCCTCTTTATTTTTTTTACTCCTTTCTTTATTCGGAGTTTTAATATTGTGGTAGTGAAGCTTCCACCTACATGTTTCCAATAAACTCGGTGGTCATATATTTGACAACATGACAATTGGCTTCCTTCAATTTTGAGATTGGGTGCATGGTTCCTTGAGAAGAAGAAACCATGGCACCACATTCGGCTTCAACTTGCCACCAAAAGTTGAATCCCATTTTGGGTTGCTATTAGATACTAAGGAACAATCACCAAACCTAGTAGCCAATGGAGATGGTGTAATCCAAGGGTGGCTTAAAACCTTGCAATCACGTCCCACCAAGTGGAAAGAATGACAAAATCTCATTCTAGTCTCTCTAGAGAGAGAGAGAGATGTGTGTGTGTGTGTGTGTGTGTTTTTGTGTGTATGTATTTAGCACAAGATATTTTTTTTCAAGTAACGAATATGTGCGTGTGTGTGTCGTGTGTATTTTAGATCTTTTGTTTCAATCATGCGTGCAGTGGGAGCCACAAGTACAACCAACAAAGACGCTAAGATCTTGTGGGAAGGGTTTAAACTTTTTAGTGTGAATATTTTTTTGGTTTAGGGCCAATCAAAGAGGCCTGTCAAAATGATTTTTGAAAAAGTTGCTAAGATCTTTATCTCCCTTAGGAAGCTCCCTATGTTGAGTTGACACAAGATTTTTGCTTTTGGGGAGGGGGAGAAGAAGAAGAAGAAGAAAAGAAAAGAAGGGGTGTGTCACACTGTAGCCTTGCCATTTACATTAAAATATATCTTAAGGCAAAAGAAGATTTTTTTGGAAACTCAAATTATTTCACCATGCAAAAATATAATCTTCAAAAAATCCTCTAAAAGAAACCAAAATCCTTCAAAATATTATAACTCTCTAACTAATCTCAAGTTTCAACACAAGCCAAAATATCATTTTTCAAAAATCCTCATATAAAAATAGACCTATTATTATTATTATTACCTAGGGGCCAAAATCCCTTAAGCTACTATACTCTATAATGAATCTAAACACAATATCCTTGCCTTGGTAGGCAAGGCCAATAAAGCTGGATTGATCACTGATATTATATGGACGGTGGATTCTTCCAGATTGGTAATTCCTATAAGAGTTTATTAAGGCAATTTGTATGTGAATTATATAATTGTAGAATTGGCTCCGACACAACATGTCCATAGCCAAGAGCATTACGGGCTGGCAGATTAATTGTCATAATTGGGCTGCTGATTATCATTCACAACGGTCACAATAATAGAACTAACCTCACATTTGCAGCGTAATAAGCTCATTTTGAGAAAACATATAAAGATTGACTTAATAAACCCTAAGCGTTGATTATGCATTTGGAATGGGTGCAACGTGTGCATAATGTGTAGTATCTTTGCTGGTTCCATAGTGCGGAACTTGTCACCTTCTACTACCTAGGGATCTCATCTTGCTCTATGTGTGTGTGTGTGTGTGTGTATGGGGGTACAATATGGAGCAAAATAAGTATTAAATATCTTGTGGAAGATGGAAGATTCTTTTATCTCCACCCATGAGGAACCCAGGCCATGATCAAGTAAAAAGAAATGGTACCATTGATTTTATGTAGCAAAAAAATCACCACTTTTGTGAAATCAAATATTAAATTTTTAAAAAAAAATACCGAATTGTACAACCACTCCCATTTCTTTTGTCTTTTATATACGTAGGAAGAGGAGATGAGTTTGCTGAAACCCTAAAAAAAGAGAATGGACCCCCAAAGCCCTTTCATTATAATCTCAGAGAGCCCTAGGCTTCTTAGGAGTTAAACACTGCACTTGGAGTGACTCCAAACCCTATAATTACTGAGACATAGACCATCTCTAAAGAACTTATTTGGATGTCTAATTTTATGGCGCACTATTGATCTGGATTCTGAACAATGGTGTAAATTGCTTCACATCCATACCATGAGATTTTAGAGGTTTAAATGTCAATTTGTGATATAGGTTATATTATTCAACTTGTTATTATAATTTTTTTTTTGCTTTGGGGAATGCATGATCATCATCAACACTTGATCTTAGCCAAAAGGCATAGAAAGGGCATGATCATCATCAATGAAAATTCATTTTGGTTTGTTTTGGTTTTGTTTGGTTTTGTTTTTGTTTCCTTTCCCTTGCATTCGTTACATTAGGTCACGTTGGGTTCCCTTCGGAATTTGTTGTGGGTTTCTTGTGTTCTTGTTGGGCCATGTGATGAGTTAGTTTGGTGGCCCCACAAAGTGGTGGACTCCAGTGCAAAGAACAGATATCTATTGGGTTGGTATCGAAGCCACATGCATGCACATGGCTCATGTGGCTCTGGAAGTAGCAGGGAGTTTTTTTTTTGGGGTTGTTTTTTTGCATTGTGTTTGTTGGTTGGTTTGTGGTCTCACTTTTCTAACCTTGCCTCCTCCTCCTCATCTCCAGACCATTTGAAAAAAAGAGTCCTCAGAATGGGGATCCTTGATATTCTCCCTCTAAAGGGGATTTGTTCGGAAATGTGTGTTTGAAAATATGGACTTGGTAATATTCTTTGCAATGGATACATAAAACAATTGTTGCAACATTCTCAAATAGGTATGTAATTGCTTAAAATCTCAAATCTGAAAAAAAATTTAAAATTAAAAAAATTAAAAAAAAAATACACACACACACACACACACAACCCATTAATCAAATAAATCTTTAAAATTTTCAAAATTAAAAATAAAATACTTATATTTTAGTATACTAGGATATTTTGTTGATAACATGATCTCTTCATCTCCTTCCACAAAGAGCAAATATCTGAGGCCCACCCAAGCCATTGTGGAGCTTGGAAGATACCCAAAAGTGGCTGGTAGGTCAGCAGGAACAAACTCACAACCACCTCAAGCATGGCTCCCATTTCTTGCAAAGTAAGCTTTAGGTCCCATGGATGTGATCCTGGGCACTCATCTGTTGGGTCCAATTTCATTGAAATGAGAGCTAGGAACTTGTGGGTATTTTTCATATTCAAGCAATTGGACCTTGAATTTAGGTTTATGCTTCCCTTGAAAATTTTGCTACATATTAAAATTAAAATTGAGTTTTCAAGGTAGCAAAATTTCCATTAAAATAATTATTCAAATACACAATTCAATTTCCATTACAAAGGTACTAGTTGTAGGTAGGTTCCTTTTTTCCAATTTTGTGATATCAGAAAATTTGGTGATTTCTTCCCAAAAAAATTGCACAAATAGTTAAATATACACTTGAAAAACCAAACAAATCCCAAAAAAATTCCCTTAAAAAAAAGCCATTGGAACTTGTAGGATAAGTAAAATTCCCAAAGGCCAATGGAAGCGTTTTGGGGGAAAAGAAAAAAACAGAAATTCGCAAGGCCATGAACACGTCTAGAGGGGAATTTTTTTTAGAAAAACTTTTAAAATCCCAAGGCAGGCCCGGTTGCATGAATATTTTTTAGGGAAAAAGAAAAAGGAAAACAGAAATTCCCAATTAAGGCCGGCCATGAACGACGGGTTTTGGGGAACAACAGAAAAGAAAGAAATCCCGGGGACCATGAACGGGGTTTTGGGGAAAGAAACAAAAAGAAAGGAAAAGAAAATTCTCGGCGAATCTCTGATGACTAACGAAGTCTGTTAACTAACTGACTGGCGAGAAACTCATTAAATTAAGTTAGTTAACATACTTACGTTAAACGAGCACTTAACTAACTAACTTAACTGGAGTGTGCACTGTTTGCGTGGCGGGTCTCGTCTGGTCTCGTCCTCCGCTTGCTTCCGTCTTTCTTCATCTTCGTCGCTGCTTTTTCCGGAACGTTTTGCTGTCGTCGCGGATTTTGTGGCGCAGAGCGCTATCTCTTCGCGATCTTTCCGTGCGGAGACGCGCTCAGCATCCTCATCAGCCTGCCTTCTGGTGAGCCTTTTTTTCTTGCTGGATTTTGGATCTGTTTTGAGTTTAATACGTTCTACGGTCGCATGAGGAATTTGCTTTCTTTCGGGATTTGATCTGGCTTTGAAGAAGCTTGTAGATATCGTCTGCCTGTTTCCTCATGCATTGTGCTCTTGGTTTGTGTCTGAATATTCTTCTGCCGCCCAGACTTTGTCGTCGTCGGATGCTGCACAATTTTGCAAGCAGCAAGCGTCTTTCTTGTGATCTGTTGTGATCTGTGGCGGGGTACGGAAGTGGATGTAATTCCTCCAGCATTCTATTTGTCACGGACATTGCTCTTCGTATCTGTGTTTTCCCCGACTCTTTTGCTTTCTTGTCGTGTTCAAGAAGTTGCCTGTGTGTTTCATTGCCGCGCGGTTCGTTTTTCCTGAGGACTACCAGCTGCCCGGCGCTCCTGGTTGCTCACAATCTCTGGGAGCCGACCGACAAGAGGAAGCTGCAGTCGTTCTAGAAGCAATAGAAACATCCTCATGTTCTTGCAAGCTTCATTTGTCACCGAACTCTATTGCGTGTGTTTCTTGTTATGTCTTCTCCGATAGGTTATGGATCGGGATCGGTTTTGAGGCTTTAGAATTGCATCGAGTTTCTGCGGTGATTTGTACGAAGTACGCTATAGCGATAGCTGTTCCACGGTTGTCCCCCCGAGCGCCGTGGAGCTCTATTACGCTTGTCTTGTACGGGAATCTCTGGAGAAATATTGCTCAATGTTCCTGCTTTGGACATACGCTCATGTTCTGCAATAGATGACGTTCCAAGCTGCACAGTGGACATCAGGCGACATCTTTCTTCTGGAGGAGGCGATGATATTATAAGGAGCAATTCAACGGCGCTAGAGGAGGCTCTCTAGTTGTTCATCTACCGTTCTGCACGAGACTGAACAGGGCGGCTCTTGCATCGAGGCGCGAGGATAGATATGTTCCGACCGGGGATCAGGGCGGGCTATGGTGTGAGGTTGAGGTCGGGGCTCGTCACGCACAATAACAGCGCTGCGGAGGTCTGCAGCGTGCAGATCAAAGGGATGGAAGGAACGCCGCACCGGCAACACCGGCCCTTGAGCCTCGAACGAGCCTCTCAGCTCATGGACATGTCCATCACGGTGAAAGACCCGCCGCAGAGTGTGGTGTCTGGCGCTCCTCGCAAGCAGTGTGCCTCAATGTTAGCTTCCATGGCCTCGCTTTGTCCATCTAGCGGCCTGAAAGCAGCAAAGAGCAGCATATCCGTCACGAGGTCCGCGAGCCTGGAGCGGGAGCCGGGGCTATCATCTGCTGCCAAGTCCGGCGGATCCGCGAGGGAGACGTTGACGATATCGGAGGGTGACTCTTCTGTCAAGCTGGTCTGCGGCGCTAAGGAGCTGCTGTTGGTGAGAAGCTCCTCAGGCGTTTCCATGGTGACAAGCGAAGCGGACTTCAAAGAGAAAGAGGAAGAGAAACTAGCTATGAATACAGAAGACGATAACCTAGAAGAGAGTGGAGATGACAACGGATGGAGCGAGTCCGAGGCTTCTGCCACGGAAGAAGACTCTGAGACCAGTAGCCATCCGGTAAGAAAGATTACTGACCTCTTTACCCATTCTCCATGCAAATCTTGTACTACCAGTACTGATTGATAAGGATCACTGGACCTGTTCCAAGTCCTTGAAGGGAGTCCAGATCTTTGAGATCATAGCAAGTCTTACACAATATCTATCACCTCACAGGCAGGTGTGTTTCCATCCTGCTGGTTGCTGACAAACTAGGTTTTTGCAACATTGACACAGCCCACTTTTTGTGTGCAACCCAGAATTTGCAGTTTTTGGGACCCCCATTTCTCTCTGTGACCCTAGAAAAGTGGGCTATGTCAATTCTGCAAAAATCCATGTCTCCAAATAGTACTTGTGGTTGCAAATAGTTCCAGAAGCTCTCTGTTCTTCTGTGGAATTGCAATGCTAGTGTCAGCTCAAACTTCCCACATTCCATCTTTGCTACTTTCCTTCATCGTGAGCATGCTTTTACTTGGGATTATGTCAGCAGAAGAAGAGGTTTTAGGCATTAGTCATGTGGGCATCTCCACAAGAAAATGATGGATCAACAGTGTCAACAAGATGGTGATTGAATTGTCTTCACTACACTATGGAACCGAATTGCCAACTTTGAAGGAAAAATTCCAGATTTTCAGATTGTTGGCTCCTGCACATATGTAGATGAATGTAACTTTCTGATGGAACCCCAGAGTTCTTCCTTCCCAACACCATTTGTCAGCAAACTGGACGACAATTGTTCTATGGTGGTTAACAACAGGACCTCATTGGTACCAGGTCTCATGAAGCAAGACTGCTCAACCTTCAAGGGATGCCCACTTTGGTTCTGCATCATGGCAGCCTGAAATCATGAGTTAGGCCTGAAAAATTTCAGGCTATCACAGCTATTGACAGTTGACCACTTCATCCCCTGACATGCTTGTGGACAGACCAATTGACTCATGCTGCACAGAAATCACTTTGAGAGCTGATGTAATAATATACACCCAGGATGTATGTTCTTGATCTGGTTGTGTTAATGGCTTTGTATATTTCAGATGGCAAAGGAGCATGAATCTGTAGCAACAACATGGACTGATGACAAGCACAGCTCATATTTGAATTCAATTGAGGCTACATTTGTGAGAAATTTGTACAAGCAGGGGTTTCATGCCATGGATGTGAATGGAGAATCAGGTCCTGCTGATGACTATGAACATGATTGTGTGGAGTCTCGACCAAGAGGCCTCCATGGGTGCTGCACATCAGATCCTAGTGAGGTAGTCTGTCTTTTTCCTTTTAAGTGTGTCTGCTAAGGCTGCAAGATGGTTTTTGAATAAGACATCATTTCTTGTATTTGAGTTCCCTCTAGAGACCCATCACAATTTTAAATTTACTGATTTTTTTTGTTTGACTCTTTTCAGTTCTTCGAATTGCTGCAAGGTGGTCATGAGAAAGCCTACTATCATCCTCAGAATCTGGACCCATCACTGTCTGTTCCCCCAGCTGTCCTTCATAATCCTTGGATACAGCATTTCAAGCAAAAGGTGACTAATGTGATAAGCACAGGGGTTCCTGTGGGATCCACTATGCCAGAAGTTACTCTGAACAACACGAAGGAGCTCTTGATGTCACTCACTCCAGAGGATACCAATGCAAGCAAAGGACAGAAACCAGTTGAAGAGATGGAGAAGGATAGAGTGGCTGAAGCAGATGAGGCATGTGCAGAAGATGAGGGGCTTGAGTACAGAGGGATGGATAATACAGCTGAAGATTCAGATATGAGACAAGGTTTACGAGTTTGGCAGAGTAGATTGCAAAGCCAGGGGCAGGTGTCAGCAAATGCTGTCTGCAGAAAGGACAACTCAATTTGGCTTGCAAAAAGACCTTCAGACTATGAACATGGCAATGGTAAGTCTTTCTATCCCATGTTAAAATTCTAGGGACATGTTATTATGCCACAGGCCTATCGGGAGATTTGTTGATTGGCCTGCGGCTCTGGAAAGTGAAAGAGAGGCTTGCAGTATGACAATGGTGTGCTTTCCACTTTATTGATATCTTCTTGCCTTGGCAGCGAATGCATTCCATGCCAAGAGGCATAAGTCAACCCAGCAAGACCTTGCATGGAAGGATTTGGAAATGTTGAATAAGTATGTGGCTGGTCAACAGGCTCAAAATGAGTTTGCAGCAGCTCTTGTCACTACCAAGTCTGAGCTGCCTGATCAAGCTATCATTGATCACCAGCTCAAGCCACTGAAGAGTCTCTCACAACCTACCTTGGATATATGTTCTTCAGAACTTGAGCCTCCGAACTCAGAAGAAAATAAACCCTTGGGTCAGGTAATTGAATCCATGCTTACTCAGATATTGTTTCTTTCAGGAATGTGGTGACCAACTCACACCAGTGTCTGCTTTTCTATGCAAGGTCTGGCCAAAGGGCTAAGTGAGTGTTTTATTTAGGTTACAACAAACGAATGTAGAGAAGATTGATATGTGGTATCTGGAATCAAATAGTAATTTGAAATATTTGTTGGAAGGGAGGAAGCAAGCATGCCGGTGGTGTATTAGAAACTGAAATGGTGTGCTCATCAGTTCTATAGACTGCTGTGTTGTGATGTTCTACTCTCTTTCAGTTTGCTTATAGTCAAAGCCATGAATCTTGGACAGGTGTATTCTCTACTAGAACACATGGAGTGCAAGGGTGTCAAAGTTAAATCAGTAGCTTCAGATGGAAGCGGTCTTATGTGCTCCAATACTCTGTCCTCTGGCACAACTAGCCGGATGATTCCTCCATCTCTGTCAGAATTCCTCCCAAGTGCCATGGAAGGCCAATATGGGAAGCTGGAACTGAAAACAGAGCTTAATGGAGTAAATTACAAGACTCTACTGCTGGGAGAGAGCAATGATTATGTGCAGCTGCTGGATGAAAAGGTTGATGGCAGTGCTCGCAGGATTAGCATCTTTACTAAACAGTCCCTGACTGGGAAGCATGATCAAGGATCTGTCGGAGAAGATGGTCAAGATGTGAATTTGCAAACACAACAGTGGTTGGAAGGGGCAGAGGCTACTGAGTGCAACCCACAGGTTTCTCCATTGCCACCATTGAGAGGAAGAACTTGGACATGGGGCACACATGGGTTAAGGCGTCCTCTACATGAGCCGTTGCAACCTCTAAACTCCAAAAGATAATATTCATCTAGAGAAAACGATAGCAGATGTAGTTGGCTGAGATGCAAGTGATGGTTTAGCAGCCTGTTCTCAGTCTCTTTGTATTGATATGGAACTGTAGTAGAGGCAATGTACGTGACTGGGATGCAAGTGATGGTTTGGCACCCTATTCTCAGTCTCTTTGTATTGGTATGATGTTGTAGTAAGGCTCACTCTTGTTGTGGCTGTCAGATATTTAACTGACATTCCTCATGTCCTTTGAGAGCATAGCATCGTTGGTGGCCAATTGCCACAGTTACGGTGTAGTTCAGGGCTGAGAGCTGTATACAATTCTGGAAGCAAATTCACCTCCAGCTTGAAGACTGGGGGTAGAGCTTTGATACCCACTGAGAAGAGGTGCAGTCCAGTGCAACCTCCATTATTGCAGTTTTCAAAGTCTGCCTTTATATACTTTGGGACAAATGACAGTCCTTGTCAAATTCAGGTACCACACTTGACACTGGACATTCTTACCCTTTGAAATACGTGGTGATTTCTGATTATTCTTGCAGGTGTGAATTCCACCTAGGGGGATTTAAGCTGCCACTTGAGCCACTTGAGTTGATTGGTATTTGCTCAAACGAACAGTAGTAGATGTTTACAAACCTGTTTTAAAGAAACAGGCAGATCCTAAGTTTTGAATGAGAATGACCACGATGAACCTTGAGATAATATGATTTCCAATTCTTGACATGTGGATCTGTGACATGGAGTGAAACTTTCATTTCTAGTCAGTCATGATTTTACATTTCTGTGAGAATTGCTTGTAGTCACATGGCCAGGTGGAACATTGGACAATGCAGTGGGTTCATATACTCTTCTTCATGTGCACCTAGATTTTCTTTTTGTTTGCTGTGTGCTCTCATTCTACAAGTCAATGGGTGTTCATGTTTAGTGTTTTTTGCTGTTTTGATTCAGCAAAAAATCAGTTTTGATGGTTGCTGCTGCTGCTGGACCTTCTGGTCCTGCTCTCTTGCTCTAGCAACTGAAGTCTATCCCTGGTGAGTGCACCCATGATATTGCTTGCCAAATTTGATGTCACCCTGAGTTGACAGCTCAATTTGACAAGAATGAAGCTGCTGTCTATCCCCATCTCCATATGAAAGCAGCAGGTAAGAGATTTCTCTACATCTGGTCACAAATCATTTAACTGTTGAGAGCAGCTGGAATAATATTTGTTCTGACTGTAATTTTAAAAGTGTTACGCACATACAGGCCATGAAGTCCTTTAGTTCTGGATCCAATCTAATATTCTTTCTGAATGTGATACTGGAAGCATTGTTGTTACTGCCCATGGAGTCCTTCAGTTCTGGATGCAACTCTATATTCACTCAACAGACATTCAAAAGCCTTGTCCTTTGTAAACATCTATCTATAAAGCTAGTTTGTTTTGTTTTATATGTCATGGTGTTAAATGTCCCAAAACCACAACTGCCCCCTGCTGTGCTCTTGATACCATTGGAAGGCCATTACTAAGTAAGAGTGCACCAAGGTGGTTTCCCAATGTTTAGACCAACAGTGTCAGAGTTATTAAAACATTAATCTATTTTGTCAGAGATAACTCCAAAAATCTGGACTCTACAATTCTTAGGGAAATGAGAGTAAGCTTAGGGCAGTATTGGAAAGCCCATGATGAGTGAGATATATTTTACAGATAATTTCATAATTTTTAGTCCAAGTTGTGGAGGGTATTGCATTTTGAAAAAGATATTATAACTTGGCATTCATTTAAAATTTAGAAAAGATTTTTCACAATTGGACTCTATTGTCAGGATCCTGTTCACACATTAGTAAATCACTAATATTGTAAACACCAATGTACTGCTCCACCAATCTTTCATAAGGAAAATACTCAGAGAGAACTGAAAGTTAACTCTTGGAATTGCTCCAACACCTTGATCTTTGGCAACTGGTAATATAAGTTCAGTTGCTCAAAGAGTGCGAACAGCATCAGAACGTATATCTTCTACTATTCTTTGATATTTCAATATACTGGTGCACATTCTAATTGTTGCCATATAACTAATAAGTAGTGTATATGAGGTGGCGATCAAAAGATCATCTCAAAGAGATTACTGGTTCATTTGAACCACTGGACAAGATTTGAGTGTTGCTGTCACCTGAAGCCATCACAATCAGAGTAACAAACAATGAAAATGCAAGTAGAAGATTTAAACACATCGTGCATCTCACATCCCTAGTAAGCCATTCTACTAGAAAATGCTTCATTGTAAGTGCAGTATAATATCTTACAGCTTTAGCAAAAGATCCTCTTACAGTAAACTCTCTCTAAACTAATATCCTTGGGATCGGCTGGAAGATATTAGTTTATGGAGGATATTAGTTTACACAAATTATATGGGGGGGTAACAAAAATCATTCCGGAACCTGCCATAGAGGTTAGTAAAAGGTCATGGTTCATTGGGGAAGGTAACGGAACCTTGTGAAGCTTGTTGGAGGATCAAAGAAGCATGTAGAAGATCATATGACATGAGTGGTAAAAATCTTGGCAGAAAGTGAGGTTGTGGAAAGCTGCACTCTGGGTACTCTCAGAATACCCTCCTTCGCTCTATAAAAGGGGCTGTATGATGTATTAGTTTATAAAATGCTATGGGACCGGAAAAAAATATTGAATATCAGTTTATGGAGAATTATTAGATTAAGTATGAGGCCCGCCACGGGCCTGTGCCCGCATATTAGTTTAG
>Ga0116229_10000787_pt1 | contig 45933 bp, 41 predicted proteins | sample S1TSphgellanicum_3_FD_87313 | JGI IMG/M metagenome (GOLD analysis project Ga0116229, IMG submission 87313) | Host-associated microbial communities from peat moss isolated from Minnesota, USA - S1T2_Fc - Sphagnum magellanicum MG | ecosystem: Host-associated > Plants > Peat moss > Unclassified... | reverse complement strand
TTCGCCACATCGTCGGCAGGTTCAAAGCGGAAACCGAGAAAACCCGGAAGCCGCACAAGCGCGTCAGAAATCGATTGAAAACATACCTGCTCGTCCTGGCCGTTCCACGCGATATTGCTGATGAAGCGCAGCAACTCTATCTCCGTGGTCGGCTGCTGAGTACGGGCAAAGGGAATGCGAGTTAGGGAAGGAGCAGTCATGAATTTTCCTATACTGATTTGCTGATAATTACTTGGCGGGCCGAACGCAGAGCGCACGGTTCAAGCCCGAGTCGCCAGCCGCAACAGAGGCGCGGCCACCGTCACCGAAATCGAACGCCCAGCCCTCGCCGGGCTGCTGGCCGGGGGAAGAACTCCATTGCCAGCCTGAGAGTTTAAACGGGCCCTTGATATGAAAACCGCCTGCGTCTATTGCGCCGGTGAACAGGTCCTGCAGTTGTTCAATGCCGGGCAATGTCCAATCTTTGAAGCCATCCTGGCTGAGTTCAGAACAATAGCGTTGCGCCTGGCCCCAGCTAAGGCCAGACCCGTTGTCAGTTGCTGTCCACATCAGACCGGTGGAGGGGTCAATCCAATAATCATGCGGTTGGCCGACGAGAATATTCAGGACATGCGGGGTGCTGGAGGATGCGGCCTGAATGGTGACAGCCTGAAGCCACTTAGTTCCACCCGCCAGAGGTGTCGCCTCAATATGGTGCTCGCCCGCAATAAGTTTCAGTTGAACCTTCTTGCCCGGCATCAGAGTGCCGTGCGATTTGCCGTCTACCGACAGGCGGCACTCAGCGTCCGCATGGACGACAAGAAGTTCCGCGAATATGTTTCCGGTGACAAGGAAAAAAAGTAGAGTGGCAAGTCTATACATGGAGAAAAAAAGGAGCCCGCCCGGTTTCGTCCTTGCGGGCTCCAAGTGGCTGGCTTAACGGACACTTGCAGATTGCACGGGAGGGGCTTCTTTCAACAAACGGTCGATAATGGAAACGAAGTTGTCCTTCAGTTCCGCGTTATAGATTCCGCTGGCTGAACCGGCGAAGCCCGAGTACGTCCCTTTCACCCGACCATCCCGCCCAACGAAAAGAGTGGCGGGCCAGGTGTTGAGATTGACGGCCTGCGGCACTTTATCCCACATCTCATCCGGTGTTCCGGCAATGAGATAGGTGTACGGCACCTTGTATTGTTTGATGAAAGCGTTCACGCGCGTGAGCGATTGCTGCTGATCAGCTTCCTCAAAATCAAGAGCGACAATTTCGAGGCCCTGATCGTGATACTTGTTGTAGAGTTGCACCAGATAGCGTGCCTCATCGTGGCAGTTGGGGCACCAGGTGCCAGTGACAATTGCCAGAACCACTTTGCCTTTGAAGCGAGGATCTTCGTTGGAAACAACCTTGCCATGAATGTCAGGGAAGCTATACGTGAAGACCTCGTTTGGATCTCGCACCGTGGTGTGAGTCAGATAGTTGGCTGGCTCAGGGAAGCCCTTGGCGCGAGCAACTTCCGGACGATACGCGACAAGATCCACGTTGCGCGGCTCAGCACGCAGTTCCACTTTTAAAGTTCCATCAGGCTGCGGGGTGATCTCGACCAGCCCCGGACGCGAGCCGTCAAAATGGCTGGCGGTAAATTTGCCGTCCTTCCATCCGCCAGTCAGTGCGCCGGTGTCACCATCAACCCGAAGAATGGACGCTGAAATTTCAGGCCCCTTCTGCTTGATGATCAAGCGCCAGGCTTTCTCACCTTTTGGTGACTCTTTTGGAAGCTCCCAGACACCATCAATCTTCGGCACGTCTACAGCGGAGGCCGTTTCAACGGGAGGCACGTACCGAACCGCATGGAAAGGAGTCTCCCTGTCCTTTGTCTGCGCTTCAGCAGAACCCGGAGTAATGTTAATGGCGCTTCTGTGGTGAACCAAGAGGTCGCCATCTAATTGGCCATCTTTTATGTTTGCCCGGATGCTGGTTAGATAGTGCTCGAAGTTGAGTTCCAGCACGCCGTTTTCAAGCTTTGCGCTGGAAGTACTCTCGAAATCTTCAAAGCCGTTGAAGAGCTTCCCGGTGACCGTGTCACCATTCACCGATATATCAAGGCGAAAAGGAATGGTTATCTGCCCCTGCTGGATGGTGGCGGCCCAACGACCGTTCAGATCAACCGGTTTTGTTGTTTGGGCTTGTGCGAGACCAGCGAAACCGATTGCAATAGCGGCCATGCCAGTAAAGCTTCGACGTGACCAGATTCGTGTTTCTTTCATAGGATTACCTTTCTTTGCTCTGTGTGTTGCTGGCTAATTGCTTAGCCTGTTGAACGAACTGTTTCCACTGGGGTGGCAAACCTGGCTTGGTCTCCACCAGAATTTCAAGAATGTTGCTCCGGTCATTCGCCGAGAGACTCTTAAAGTCAGCACTCTGGTCATGACCGCTGAGAACTTCGAACAACCGCTGGTAGACCTGCTGTTTAGCGGGCGCCGGAATGGCGTCGAAAGTCTCTGAGTAGATCAGATAACTGCATGGATATCTGAAGATTCGTGTCTTAAGATCGAACTGGCGAAGCGAGCGGCCATGTGAATCAAACGGGCCCCGTGCGGCAAACTCTTCTGTAAAACCTGTATTGCCAACGACAGGCGCGTCCAGCGGTGCTTCATCCGCAAAAAGCAGATAGCGGACTAATTGCTCCACGGGTGCTTCAATTTGCTGGCGTGCCACCTCCGAGATGGCACCTGCCGGTGTATTGTTCTTTTCATCCGCAAACAGCGCCAGCCTTGTCTTGTAAGTGGTCTGCGTTATCAGGTTGTGCATCTGTGTCTGGTGCGCCAGAACCAGTTGCGCCACAATATCGCTGGAGCCGGTCAGATATCCCGCCGGAATCAGCCGGTCATTTAGATTTGTGACGTTCGCGACCGTAGGCTTTGCCAATTGTTCCGGGTGTTCCGCGCTTGTCACCATGGCATTACCAAGACCCAGCTCAGCGCCGCGCAAAGCAGTGACGTACCAACCGCCCCAGCGCTGGCTCAGTGGACTCTCCTGGCCTGTAACGTAAGTCTTGGCGCCGCCGGCTGGATAGCCGGATGGCTTGGTTAGAACTGACTTCAGCATGACGCCGGGAACACCATGCGTCGCAGAGGCGACATGGCACTGCACGCAATCGACAGCAGCGCGTTCAAACCTTGGATGGTCCGACTGGTGCTCATCCATGACATAAAAGATTGCACCCTGACGCGGGTCAAAAGCTACGAATTCAAGGAACTTCGCGTTATGCACCTGCCCGACGTAAACGTCATCGTTGTAATAAAGAGCACGCGGGGTTGATGGCGTGATCAATGGAAACTGAAAGCTGGTTTTCGAGAACACCAATGCCTGCGAACTGACCGGAACCTTCAACTCTTCAAGGACCGACCGCAAGTAACCATGCTGAGGTTGATAATTGAGCTTCACCTCGCCATGCTCCATCCGTTTTTCCAGCCTTGCAATCGGATCATCCAGATCTGATGAACGGTAGTTGATAGGTGCATCTGCGAAGGGCAGAAAGCCCTGGTTCTTGATAACCACCCGCGCCGGCTGTGGCGAAGTTGATGGCGCGGTTTCAGCAACTGCCATTAGCGCCGCCCCGGCAGCAGACAAACCCAAAATGTAAGAGAAAAGTCGCTTAGGATTCACAGCTGTTGTCTACTATTCCTATATAGTAATGGCAGTTGACCCGGCGAGTCAATGGATTTAAGCAGCTTTTCGGGCGTTTTCAGCTGCTTTTTCAATCCCTACTAGCTTGCTAGGAATTCAATGTCCGACCTTGACCCGCTTTTCTGGATGAAGGTCGTGGCAAGCGCGACAACTGGCCTGGAGTTTGTCATAATCTGAAGCCGCCAGATCAAACTGGCGGCCCTTCGCTTCAGCCGCCAGCTGCTGTGTCAGCGTTAGATTCTGCCGAGCCAGTGCCGCAATTTCGTCCAGCTTGGCTTTCTTCCAATACTCTTCTTCCTGCTCGCCCAGCTTGATCAGTTTTTCAGCAGGTTCCGCCGCCTTCTCGCTCGACTTCGCGTCGAGTGCATCTTTCAGGTCGTAGGTAAGATCCTGAGCGGTGTCCATTGCTTCCTTGTGATGTGCAACGTCCGCGACGGAGACAGTTTGGCAATATCCAACAGCAACAAGCATGACTGCGATGAGTGACTTTTTCATACCTAGAGCAATCCAATGGCGCGACCAGATAACGCTACGCCGAACCACAACGCAAGCGAGATGATCCCCGCTGTTCGTTCAAGCGCCAGCTTGCCGTTTCGCGCAAAAATTCGGTCCTGAACGCCGAAGTAGAACAAGACAGCAAGAATCAACAGGAGCATTTTTAAACGGAAGGCTGGACTGTAATAGCATTTGATCGGCTCTTCAGCCAGCAACAAAATTCCGCTGATGGCCGCTATCACAAGGCTGCCCTGAAGCCAGCGCCGCAGTTCCTTCGCCAGTTGTCCTGCGGTTTGGCTCTTAAATCCAAACCCTAACAGCCTGAGGTCAATCAGAAGTATTGCTCCGCCCAGTATCGTCAGCGAAAGCAGATGAAACATTTCCACAATGGCAAAGGCATAGGTTGACTGCTGCATGAAGAAGCCCACCGGCGTTTCACCAAGCCATTTAAAGAGATGTAAGACCATCTGTTTCTACTTCTGAAAGTAGGCGATTGCCCGACCGGCGCAAATAATTCCAGTCCACAGCGCCAGCGAGAATACGCCTGCCATCCGTGCCCGCAATGGTGTCACAACCTGATAATTCCATGTCGCCACACTGCGGTAAATGGTGAAGTGAAATACCAGCGGGTTCAGCCCAACCAAAAGCAGCAGAACTAGTTTTAAGCGAAAGGCGGGGTTGTAGTAAGACTTCGCTGCCTCGGCCCAGAACAACAGGAAGCCGCTGGTGAACATGACAGCGAATCCGGCCCAGGTCAATGGCAAAATTCGGGACGCGACCTCGGACACAGCCTCTTGTTTGAATAGCAGTCCCAGCAGTCTGAGATCAAGCATGGCGATTGTGCCGACAAGCAGCGCCATTCCGAGTACATGAGTAGTTTCAATGATCGGGAAAACCCAGATAGATTCTCGAATCTGAGTGCCAATGCCGGAATCATAGAGCCACTGACAAAACCGCAGCACCACCCGTTCTTAATCTCCGGGCTTCTTGGCCTCGGTATCGCCGGGACCGCCATCGCCCGGGGTGCCGCCGAATACACGGTGACCGTCCGGTAGCGTGATGTACCTTGCGTCAGCCAGTTTGGAGCCGTCTTTCGCACGATATCCATTTACCGTCACCTGGTCGCCCACCTTAAGAGAATCGCGTTTCCAACCTTTACGCAGCAACCCACCGGGACCAGCAGTTTCACAGCCCCAGTTTTCGATTTTGCCGGATGGTGTCTTGACGTCGACGTAAAAGTACACATGGGGATTAGCCCACTCAATTCTGGTCACCACACCGGCAAGCTGAATTGGTTTGGTGCCGTCAAACTCCGCTGAAAATGAATGATGCGCAATTAGGGGAATAGCTGCCAGAAAGGTGGCAAAAACTAAACGATGAAAAGCTGCTTTGGTCCTCATAATCTTTATAGACAATACGTTATTATACATACTATTGTCAATTGACATCCCTTATGAGAACTCCACACCTGATCTGTCTCCTGATACTCGCATCGAGCGTTTCTTTGGCGCAAAGCACCAAACCTTCTGAGAATCCCTATACGGAACTGACCGGTGATGGTCTAGGTAAGACTACGAAGGCCAAGGAACTGAAACCGACTCCTCGCCTAGCTGATGGGAAGCCTGACCTGTCCGGCTTCTGGCAGGGGCCGCTGATTTTCGGTGGCATGTTCAAGAGTGTTGGCGGACCGCCTTTCAATGCCGCCGGTGAAGCCGCATTTAAGTACAACGTCACAAAATCCATAAATCCCGAGGGCCTGTGTTTATTCGCTGGTATCCCGCGCGCGAGTATTAGCGGCGTGCCGTTTGAAATTGTCGAAAACTCCACCCGCGTCGCGTTTCTGTATGAATTGATGTCCACATTCCGAACCATTCCGGTGGACGGGCGAGATCATCCCAAGGACATTGAGCCGTCGTTCTTTGGTAACGGCATTGGCAAGTGGGACGGAGATACGCTGGTGATTGATTCAATCGGGTTCAAGGAAAAGCTGAGCTGGATTGACGATGACGCTCATCCGCACAGTGACCAGATGCACGTTGTGGAGAAGTGGTCACGGCCTGATTATGATCATCTGGCACATGAAGTATGGGTGGAAGATCCCAAATACTATACGAAGCCATGGACCTTTAAGCGGGTATTCACACTGATGGGTCCAGGCGAAGAACTGTACGAGATGGCCTGCGATGAAAACAATATCGACCGCGACGGCGGCCATCTTGGTTATGGGCCACTGGATTTGAAAAATTATCCGCTGGAGCCCAAAATTCCGCCAAAGAACTAAGCGGGCCGCTGGTCTGTAATCTCTTCGGTGTCAGCTTTCCAATAGAGGCGCTTTCCAGACCAGTACGACTGAGCAGCCATAATGCAGGCGATGGAATGGGAGAAGCCATGATCCACAGTGGCGTTTGGTTGCTTTCGGTCGCGCATGGAATCCAGCCAGTTGGTCATGTGATCAACATCATCATCGTTCGGACCCAGTGAATCGGGATCAGGAGCGCCTTGTAATTTAATGATTTCCGCCGCGTCCTCCGCCGGACCCATGGTCGGAGCTTCTTTGTAACGTGGTTTGCCTGTCCCTTCGGGATCACGTTCGTGCGGACCGCCTTCTTTGGTTACCACGAAGAGCGAGGCTCCCTCGCCGCCATAATTTTCAATCGTTCCAAGACGCCCCTGGATGCGGCTAAAGCTGCGGTAGCTGTTGGAAAAGGTTGTCGAGTACGTGTAGAGAATTCCCTTCGGATAGACGAACGAGACCGTCACGTTATCGGGATTTTCACGGCCGTCATTCCATGTCAGAATACCGCCGGTGGCGACAGCGCTCACGGGGTGGGTTTCATCTGTCCACAAATGAACAAGGTCTGCGCCGTGGCTGAGCCACTGATCCAGAATGCCGGCTGAAAAATCGCGATAGAGACGGAATTCGCGGTAAACTAGAGGATCAAACGGGCGATACCGCTTGCCCAGCAGCCAGCGCTTCCAGTCTGTATCTTGTTCCATTAACACTGCATCGCTTTTACCCTTATGTCGCCAGCGCGGCTGGTTTGTGTTCCACTCCTGAGTGATTTTGACGACATCACCAATTCGGCCTGAGCGGATAACATCGCGCACCGCCAGCGGATAGGCCTGGCTGCGATGTTGCGTGCCCACCTGCACAATCTGTTTCGAAGCTTTCACTGTGTCGCGCGCGGCTTTCGCTTCTGAAAGCACGTTGGCAAACGGTTTTTCAACGTAGCAATCTTTGCCTGCGTTAACTACTTCGATACACAACTTGGCGTGCTGGAAGTCCCCGGTGGCAATCATTACGCCATCGATGTCGGGGTTCGCCAGCATCTCTTCTGAATACTTATAAAGTTTCGGCTCGTTGTTGAATAAGCGCTTCACCTGCGCGGCGCGGCGTTCGCGCGCGACACTCCAGAGATCGCAAACCGCCACCATTTCCACCGGAGTTCGCTGCACTGCCATGTGAGCCATGTGAACGTGACCTTCGCTTCGGTCACCGCAACCCAGCTGGGCGATGCGGATGCGGTCGTTCGCTCCCGGGATGCGCGCGTAGGACTTCGCTGACATCGTCACCGCGGAAGCAGCAAGCAGAAACTGTCGGCGGTCCAGTTCACTTTTTTGTTCACACATTTTCCGATTATCTCAACAAAAAATGCGGTACAAAAAGACATGACTCGAAGAGAGCTGCTAGCTGCCGCTGTTCTTGCTCCGGCTTTGAAGTTGTCCGGTGAGACCAAATTCCGGCGCTACGCAAAGTGCCTGCCCGATTACCTCAACATGCTGGCGGCGCAATCATCAGCGAAGCGGAATGCGGCGCTTGCACAATTAACGACTCCGGCTGCTATTCAGGCGCGCCAGCGGTTTATTCGCCAGACTCTTTGGAGCCTGATTGGCGGCGAGCCAGACCGAACGCCCTTGAACCCGCGCACCGTTGGAACACTCGACCGGCAAGGCTATCGCGTGGACAAAGTCATTTACGAAAGCCGCCCAAACCTCTTCATCAGCGCCAACCTTTACGTTCCCAAACAAGGCGACGGACCGTTCCCGGCGGTGCTCTTTCAAAGCGGCCATTACTGGGAGGCCAAAGCTTATCCCAGCTATCAACGATGCTGCCAGGGGCTTGCGCAACTCGGCTTTGTCGTATTGGCATTCGATCCCATGGGGCAGGGCGAGCGCATCAATTACCTCAACAAGGCTGGAACGGCCAGCCGCTTGTCCGATTGCGACGCTGAACACACAACACCCGGCAAGCAGTTCCTGCTGCTGGGCGATTCCACCACGCGATTCCAGCTCTGGGATGCGATTCGGAGCCTGGACTACCTGGCATCGCTGCCGGTGGTTGATGCCAGGCGCATGGCTTCGGTCGGGCATTCCGGCGGTGGCACGCTTACTATGCTGCTGGCGGCTGCGGATGAACGCCTGCATGCCGCTGCTGTTTGCATGGGTAACACGGAAAACATAATCGCTTCGCCGTTCCGATCGCCAGGATCAACGGACGACGCGGAACAAGATCTGGTGAATGCAGGACCTTACGGAATTGACCGCTGGGATCTTCTGTATCCCATTGCGCCCAAGCCGTTGCTGGTATGGCCCAGCGACCGCGACTTCTTCGGGACATACTCGCCAGATTACATCTCAAACGGCCTGGAGCAGTTCGCTCTATTAAAGAAGGTCTACACAGTGCTGGGGCATCCGGAACGGGCTGCCTGGGCCGACAGTCCCTTGCCACATGCGCTCGCTTACGATAGCCGCCTGCTTGTCTATAACTGGTTCGCACGCTGGCTGCAAGGCAAGACCGAGCATGTGGATGAACCGCCGGTCCAGCCGGAGACCACACAAACGCTGCTGGTGACAGAGAGCGGCAGCGTGGTCCGCAGCTTGAACAGCGTAACGCCCTTTCTGCTCATGAACAACAGGGGCAGTCATCCTACGACTAAGCCACTGGACCAACTGATCAAGGCGGTAAAACCGCATGCTGACCTGCGCGCCGAAACCATCGGCCGGGTGCGAAGCCGCAACGTCGACGTCCAGGTGCTGCAGGTGCAATCGGAACCGCAAGTATGGCTGCCGATCTACTTACTCACTCAGCAAAATACTCCGAAGGACAAACCAGTGTTGCTGGTGCTGGACGAGACGCCCAATAACCGGCTCTGGTTTAACTCGGAAGTGGACCAGACACTGCCGGAAGGGTCTCCGGTTATCTGCGCTGCCGACATCCGCGGCGTCGGATCGTTAACTCCGGAATTCAGTCCGGGCCACGCGGAGTATGAGGAATGGCACCAGCGCGAAGAGAACTACGCTTGGGGATCGCTCATTCTGGGGCGACCACTGGCTGGCCAGCGCACCACCGACATACTCGCACTAACAGCAGCGTTACGCAAACATCCTGCAAGTGCCGGAAGGCCCATTTACCTGGCGGCAGTTCGACGCCTGACTGTGCCTGCTCTGTTTGCCGCTGCACTTGATCCGTCCATCAAGGGTCTCTATCTCGCCGGTCCACTTGTTTCGTTCCAAAACCTGGTTGAGACGGAAATCTACCATCATCCTTTCTGTAACTTCGTTCCGGACTTTTTATTGCATACTGATCTGCCGGAAATTGCTGCTTCACTTTCTCCCCGAAAATTGATTCTTGCGGGGACAGTTAGCGCGGAAGGTGAAACCATGCCACCAGCTACAGTCAGCAGTGTCTATCAGTCGGCTATTGTTCGCGAACGCGCGGAATGGTCTGTTGAATCCTTAGTGGGCGTTCCTGCTTTGTTAACTTAAAGCCTCCCTGCAGAATTTCAGGCAGCGGGCAATTTCCAATGATGCCGTGGATGAGGGCGGTATTGGATATTCGAACTCAATGGAAGCTGGGAACGGATAGTGCTCCTTCTGCACGAGCTTGAGAATTTCCTTCAACGGTGTATCGCCCTCACCCCACGGCATGTTTTCGCCGCCATGAGTACCGTACTTTCTGTCCTTCAAATGCAAACTGGTGATGCGATCATGATGCGCCCGGATGAACGGCACCGGCGACTCACTGACGGCTGCTGCATAGTGGCCGACGTCGAAATTGATTCCGTTCCAGGGTGACTGCGCCAACGTGGCATCCCAACTGTGAGAGTTCACCTGCGTATGGTTGTGATAACCCATGCGGATCTTATACTGAGCGGCAAATTCAGACACTCGTTTAGTAAGTTCAAGGCTCTCCGGCAACTCAGCTGTTATCTGGTTGGCCCCCAACGCTTGCGCTGCTTTAAAGAAATAATCGTACTCGGCATCGGAAAACAACTTGCTGACGTTGGCCAACCGGAAAGCATAGATACTGACGCCCGCGTCGTTATAAAGCTGGCGCAGCGCGCGAAACTTGTCAAATGGCGCGGATAAGCGCCATTGCTTTAGATCGTCGGCGAACTTGCGGCGCTCTTCCGGGGTTATCTTTGCAGCCGAGGGAGAGCCGGAATAGCCCGTCCTCACCTGACTGGGAGCGCCTGCATAAATCTCGGCGCGCAGGTCCTGCATTTCAAACGCGCTGATTCCCAACTGGACGAGATTGTTCAGGACCTTGTCGGCGGCGACGGGAATCTCAGGGAAGTTGTACGGCGAAATGATGATGCCGATCTGCACTCCTCCGTAGCGGGAATCGGGCTTAGCCGCAGACAGTCTGGATAGCGGCAGCGCGGCTAAGGCCAACTTTGCTATATGGCGTCTGGTGTAGGTCATTTTTTCTAAAAAGCGAACTTCAGGGCAAGCTGCAGAATGCGGCCCGGTGAAGCGACCAGAAGCCGACCGAACGCCGGATCGGTCACGGTTGTGTCAACGCCAGGATGGTTGAGACCATTCTGTGTAGAGAGCGGGAAATTAACGTTGTTGAAGACGTTGAACGCCTCCGCGCGGAACTGAATGGATGTGCGTTCGGTTGTTTTGAACTGACGCAGCAAGGCAGCATCCGTGTTGAAGGTGCGCGGACTTCGGAGAATATTTTTGCCCGTTGTTCCAAAGGTGCCGATCGCGTTCTCGGTGAATAAAGAGGTGTTGAACCATTCCTGGACCATTTGCCCGTGCGAGCGGCCCTGGCCCAGTTCGGCCTGGCTGTAATTGGTCCCGGTGAAATCGGCCTTATCTTCTCCGTTGCCGGTGAGCGAGTTATCTACGCCGCTATAGATGGAGAACGGGAAGCCGCCCTGCCACGTCACGTTAGTGCTGACTCCCCAACCGTTGACAATCTTACTGGCAAAGCCTTTGCCGCCAAAATGCGGGATCTGATAGACGCCGGATAGTTTGAACACATTGCGGATGTCATCGTCAGACGGACCATAATCGAACTGGCGATAGAAAGGAACAGTGTTGGTTCCGAAGGAAGTGCTTAATGGAGCAAAGTCGTCCAGTTCCTTCGACCACGTGTAGTTGGCAAGCAGAGTGAGTCCCTGACTCAGGCGCTTCTGAGTGATTACCTGCAGGCCGTTGTAGTTGGAATTGACGTTGGAATCAATCTGGTTGACGAAAGCATAGTTCGGATTGATACGCCGCTGTTGTTCATTCGCCACTGTGGAGATGGGTGTGCCGTCAGGATTGTTGCCAGGGATGTAGATGGCTGGATTGGCCTGGTATAGGCCCTCCTCCTGGTCTCCTGAACCATAAAGATGGGTGCCCTTGTTTCCAATGTAGGCGATGCGCAGAAGCCAGTCTGTGCCTAACTGGCGCTCCAGGGTGAGGTTCCAGGAATAGATGGCCGGCAGCTTAAAGTTCTGAGCGAAAATCTGGGTGAATCCGTAGGGTCCTGGAGGAAAGGCTACGTTAGAGGGTACCGATTTATTCAAACCTCCAAACTGTGAAGGAAAGGGATTGGCAACGCCTACACTGCCAAACGGATCGCTGAAGCTGACGTCGGTCAAGCTGATGATAGGAGCAAATGGAGGGATGCCGACGACGTCCTGAAACGTGACTGTATCGGGGATCTCGTAGTAAATGCCGGCTCCTCCGCGAATGCTTGTCTTGTTATCGTCAGTTAGTTTGTAAGCGAAACCAAGTCGCGGCGCAAAGTTTCCGAGTGTGGTCTGAATGGAACTGGCGGGGCAGCCGGGATCGTGATTGCTGCCACCGAAGAGAAGACCTTCAGGAGCATTGGGAAAGCGCTGCGACTGCTGGCCGGGCTCATAACAAGCCAGACGTCCTTCGCTGTCCTGATAAGGAATGAAGGGGTCCCAGCGGAGGCCGGCATTGATGGTCAGCCGCTTAGTGGCACGCCAGTTGTCCTGAACGAAAGCGCTCCACTTGACACCGGTCAAGTTCATGTAGATGCCGCCATCCTGGGTAAAGTTATATGCCTGGCCCAGGACGAAATCTGAAAGGTTGGTTCCGGACAGAGCGTTGGTGAAGCCCCACTGGCCGTTCTCGCCGTAGGTGTTGGAGATGGGCGAATCGATGCGCAAGGCCTCGCCACCGAAGTGAATTTCATGCGTTCCTGCAACATAGGTCACGTCTTCACGATAGGTTTGATCCCCGCGGTCAAAAGCTCCATAGTGGCCGCTTTGAAGATTGAAGCCGCCGCCGACGCCGATGGACAATTCGCACGGATTGGTTGCGGCAATGCTGACTCCGGCGGCCGGCAGGCAGAAGGGCGCGCCTGAAGTAGAGCCACCAGTCTGGTGATTCCAGCCGAAGAAACTGTTGAACAGCAGATGCTCAGTAGCGCTGTAAGTGTCGGTGATGGCGATATTCTGGACGCGCACCTGGTTACCTCCTGCTACTTGCAGCAAATCAGTGGCGCTGGAGACGGCGGGCTGACTGTAATTAGTGAAGAAATACCTGCCGCTGATTTGATGCTTGTCGCGAATGTAATCCAGCTTGCCCATGAACTGGTCATCATTCTGTTTGGAGCTGGGCCCCTGATAAGTGACCTCGCCGCCGGGGCCTGTGGGAAGTGGGATGTCCTTCAACAAATACTGCGACACGGGACTCAAGCGGCTGGTTGGTATCTGATCATTCGCAAAGGCGGCGTTGTTGTTTAGCGGATCGACAATCTGAACGCCGGTGTCGGTGAAGTTACCGCCGCGTTCAGCCGCGGTTGGTACGAATGCAATCTGCCCCTGGGCAGCACTGATGGTTCTTGTGCCCTGATAGGTGGCGAAATAGAACAGATGATCTTTCTGAATGGGGCCGCCGAAAGTGCCGCCAAACTGGTTGCGCTTCAGTGTGTCCTGGGTTGGCGCGAAAAAGTTGCGGGCGTTCATATCGCCGTTGCGGAAGAATTCAAAGACATCGCCATGAATCTGATTGGTGCCCGATTTGGTGACGACGTTGACGACACCGCCGACTGAGTTACCATACTCAGCGCTTAAGTTGCTGTCGGCCACGCTGAATTCCTGAATGGCATCGGGGTTGGGGAACGGCAAGTTTGTGTTGATGTAGCTGTCGTTGTAATCCACGCCATCCATTTGATAATTGATGCTTTGAGAAAACGTCCCATTGGCCTTGGCATACTGCTCACCCGGATAGGTTCCGCCTTCGCAGTTGCTGGTGCAGTAGTGAGTGGATGTGTCTGTGACGCCGGGCGCGAGAAACACTAACTGCTGGACCAACCTTCCGTTCAGCGGAAGGCCCACGATGTCAGCTTGATTCACAACCTGGCTCAGCGTTGACGTTTCAGTGGTGACAATGGAAGCGTCAGCGGAGACGGTGACCTGCTGCGAAACGGATTGGAGACCGAGGACAATTTTTTGTGTTACCGCCTGGTCGACAGAAAGTTGAATTCCGGTTTGGACGTAGGTTGCAAAGCCTGCTTTTTGAGCGGTTAATTTGTAGCTACCGATTGGGAGATGGGAAAAAAGATATTCGCCAGAGTTGTTCGACACTGATTCCTGCGTGAAGCCGGTTTCAGCATTTTGAACGGTCACTTTTGTTTCGGCAACCGGGGCACCGGCCTGATCGGCAATGGTTCCGTTCAAGGTGGCGGTGGTGAATTGAGCGAAGGCGCAGTGAGTGAAGACGAGTCCCAGGATAAGTGGAAAAGAGTTGTTCAATCTGCGAAGAAAAGTCATAGAGCCCCCAGTATCTTGTTTTAGATAGAGAATAAGGTGATTGATGTTCAGGTGTCAAGTTTGGGTGTAAAAAATGGAGTTTGTGCCCGCTGTGATCTGCCTTCAGCGGGATCGGTTCGTGAGAGCCACGATACCGCGCTCAAAGCAGGGAGGTCCATAATCCCCATACGGTCGCAGTGCAATTTCTACAGGATCAACGCTGGCTCAATTGTAGATGCGCCGTCGAATTTCGAACCATACCAGCGGACTGGCGCGATCACCTCAAGCAGACCACTCTGAAGGGTCGGTGGTCCTCACCGTCTTTGTGTAAGCAGTGCTGCGTAAAAACATCGAGGCAGCAGTTTGCCAGATGGATGGTCACAAGGAGGATAGTGGGTAGGTCTTCACGCAGCGGTTTTCGGAAGGCTGTTGCTGCAGTGCATGGAGTGATCGCTCGGGAACCAGCGACATCGTCGCGAAGGCGATTTAACTGCGACAGTTGTGCCTGGAAAAACTGAACCAAATGGGCGGTAAACAAGACGATGAGAAACTACTTTTGAGGCTAGCGGTCAATGAATTATGTGTCCGTAACTTCTTTAGAATCAGCGCCTATGGCGAGGAGAACTCCATACATTCCAGGCCAACCATGGCACGTTAGTGGCACAGAAATTGGTATGGCAAACCTCCCGAAGCTATCGATTCTATGGTGCGGATGAGAGGACTTGAACCTCCACTTCCTTGCGAAAACTAGTACCTGAAACTAATCAAACAGCGTCACCACACGCCGTTTCAATGGTTTAGAAAGCTAAAAAGGATCTGATCGAGTGGGATCGTGCGTAGTGATTGGCACATTAATGTCACAAGCACGGAATCGCGCCTGCGATTCGTGGCAATAGACAAGCTCGAAAATGAGTCAAGTTTTGGATCGCTTGAGAAGGCTAATCCATAGCGAGCACTCTGCCCGGCAGCAGCGCAATTTCCAGGATTGTCGTCTCCAAGACGAAATTGCGCCAGGCCGAGGTAGCTCAACTCGTCCGCCTGAAGCGGCGAGACATCCTCGCCGAACCGGGGATTCTGCTTGCGGCCCTTCGTCCTGCGCGGCTTGCCCGTGAAGAAGACCGTGTCCTGTTGCACGAGCGCCGGAATGGTCAATTTCTCTTACATGTCAACGGGGTGCCGTGGGGCCAGGATCGGTTGGGTCCGATTTTCCTAGCGACCTTGGCAATCCGTTAGCAAAACCAACCATCACCTTCCGCAGCGCAGCCGAACTGCTGGATGTCTTTGCACTTCAGCAAGGCGGCACCCAGTATCGCCGTCTGATTGCTTGGTTCTAGAGGGTTCTTGGAGCGACCATTTTTTTTGCACGGATACCCAGCGGGAAAAAGCATCGGTGGTGCACGAGTCGGAGCCGGTTATGATCTGCTCGGCAGATGCCGCATGCGGCTTGACGACTACCAGAGCGCCGCAAAATACTATATGAAGGCGTCCAAGCTTACTCCCGAGAACGATATTTGCGCGCGCGATTCCGCTATCGCGCTGGAAAAACTTGGCCGTTCGGTCGACGCTTTCCATTTGCTGAACGATCGGTAAAGCTAAGACCTGATGAAGTGTATAACCATTACATCCTTGGCAAGTTGTACTCGCAAGCAGGACACACATCCCACGCTATTCGAGAACTGGAAAGGTGCATTACAGTAGAACCGACGAATTCCCTTCCTTACAACTTACTCGCCACGCTATATAAGCGCGAAGGTGAAAATGCCAAGGCAGAGACCTGCTGGCAAACGCTAAGGAACCTAAAGCAGCAAAGCGGGGAAGATGCAGTGCAGACGTTTTCCAGATTCGGCAGCATACCGCATCAAACGTCGTGAGTGTATCCCAGTTATTTCGCCGGACTCGCGGCTCTTTCTTTTTCCTCTGTATAGGGTCCGCGGACGATGGTGCCCTTTATTGACTGGCCATCCTTAATCATGTTGTAAATCGGGCAGGTTGCTTCCACAGCCTTCTGCAACTCTTCAATTGTTTCCCTGGTTTCCGGTGAAGAAATGTAGATGCTATAAGCAATGTCTTTGTAGATGGGCGGATTGTCGATATTGCCGAGGCGGCTTGTCAGTTTACCTTCCACCTTTAACTCCAGACCGTCCAATTTGATTTGCCGTTTGGAGGCTTCCATCTCGTAGATGTGCGTCAGGCAGGTGATCATGCGGCCGAGAATGTCTTCCTCGGGCACGGGGCCAAGATTGTGGCCGCCAAGATAGCGTGGATAGTCGTGGATGACCTGGAAATTGCCAATGTCCGTGCGGACACTTCGAATACCGGTGCTACCTTCGAACCTGATGTGAGCGCGAAGCGGCTGTCGCCAATCGTCCGGAGCTTGTTTTGGACTGGGACCTTCGATGGGAGTTGCGCCTTGCGTACTGGCGTACTTGTCGGCCAGGAATTCGCGCAAACCGTCGAGAGTCTTGCCTTCGCGCTTCAGTGGCGTCTGGATGTAGAAGAGCTTGCCGTGATCAATCTTCTGAGCGTCGGTCACCAAATGAAACACGGGTGAGACGCGTTCGACGGTCTTTCGCAAGTTTTCAAGCTGCGCATCATTGGCCGGAGACTGGATGAAAAGAATGTAGTTGAGGTTGCGGGGATAGGTTACCTGGGTTCCCGTGGTCTGCGAAGGAGCCGTGCCGGGTTTGCTGGTGAAAATCAGTTCCAGGTTGTCGATGGGAATGTCCTTGACTGCAGCCTGTACCAGATAATCACCAGCCAATCCGCTGCCCAGCGCACTGACCACACTTGGCCATGAGCCCGCACCGAGATTGAACTCGCCGCTTTCGCGCGCGCCATCGCTCAGTAGTTGAAAGTCGCGAATGCGAAGACGTCGAATGCCGGTCCTGCTGATGGCGGTGACGGTACCAGTAAGCTTCAATGGTTGGTTCATCTCCGGCACGGCTTTCAACAGGAAAAGGGACGAACGCAGGCGCACCTCAAAGTCACGGAGGGAGTCGCCGTTTTCGAAAGCGGGTGGAGTTTGCGCCCAGTCCTGCGTTGTGTGCGCGGCCTGCGCTTGCAACGGCGGTGCTTGAAGCAACAAGGTGATGATAATGGCTCTCAGAGCGTTCTTTTGAGGTCTGTTTCCCATCATTCAGATGCCAGCTTCCGCACGATTACCAAGGCTTTTTCCACGTGCTGATCTGGCGAAATCTGATCGTCTTTTGATGATAGTGTGGCTATGATCTTATGATTTTTGCCAATGACGAAAGTAACTCTTTCAATGAAGTCGTGACCAATCTCGGCACCGCGCACATCCTTCATCCCGGGCTTCGAACTATTCGCTGCCAGACCGTATGACGTGGCGATTTTGTGAGCCTCGTCGGAAGCTACTGGAAATTTTCCAGCGCAATAATCGGGGTCGGCCGAGAACGCATCAAGCCGCGCGATGCTGTCAGCCGAAACGCCGATGATAGTCGCGCCAGCGGCATCGAATTTGTCTTTCTGCTGTGCAAAGGTGTGGGCTTCCAGGTCGCATCCCTTGGTATAAGCCGAAGGGTAGAAATAGACGACCACGGGTCCCTTCTTCAAAGCGCTCTCAAGTGAGAAATTAAACTCTTTACTGGCCAGCGAAGCGCGCGCTGAGAAGTCGGGTGCTTTGTCACCTTCTTTGAGTGCGGCCGGAAGCGAAAGACTGAGAAACGAGAAAACGGAAAGACCTGCCAAAAACTTTTTCATTCAAAGCTCCTTTAAGATTTAATTTGCGATTTTTTCTAATGTGAAACCACAATCATATGTAAGTCTATCAGTGTGGTGTACAATTGGTGTTTTAAAGGTAACGGGAGGAAATGACCGCGGACACACAGATTGAATCGGAAATCGGCACGATAGCTGAAAGACCAGCGGGCTTGGTGTCTAGTCCACGCAGTCCTCAAGAACTTGCCTTCATCGTTCAGGCGTTCGCTTCGTCGGTGCCATGGCTGGAGCGTGTGCGGCTGCAAGCGGATCGGCGCTGGTATGAGTGTCTATATCACGGAAGTGAGTACGATGTTTGGCTCATTAGCTGGATGCCTGGGCAATCGACTGGATTCCATGACCACGGCGCATCGGCGGGAGCATTCCTGGTGACCAGCGGCACTCTGGAAGAGCATCGTCCCGGTGCAACCAGCCAGATTATATCTCCGGGAGACTTCTCTGCTTTTGGGGCTAATTATGCGCATGATGTCCGCAACGTCTCGCAAGCGCCGTCTGTCAGCATTCATGCTTATTCTCCACCACTGACGGAAATGAACCACTATGAAGTCAAAGACGATCGGTTGATACTTCGGATGATCGAGCCTCGGGAGTCCCAGAGTGATGACAGCCAAGGTAAACCACACGAGCAGGAACGTCAAGGCTGGAGTGGGGCGCAGAGTATCGATGAAGTGTTAGCTGCGGCACGCAAGCGGATACAACGGTTACTTCCCCAAGCCGCCTATGAGGCCTTGGCGACTGGCAAAGCGGTGCTGGTCGATATAAGACCTGCAAGTCAGCGCGCGGTTGAGGGAAGTATTCCTGGCGCTCTGGTTATTGAACGCAACGTACTCGAGTGGCGCTTTGATCCAACCTCTAGTTCACGGCTGCCGGTTGCGACAAGTCATGATCTTCTGATCATAGTGTTCTGCTCCGAGGGCTACACTTCAAGCTTGGCGGCATCCGCTTTGCAGGACCTTGGGCTGTGGCGTGCAACCGATATTGTCGGTGGAATCAAAGCATGGCGCGAAGATGGCCTTCCGATAGTCTGATTCGCAGGAACTGTTCAGCGCTTAGGCGGCCAAGGTGTGGCTGAGTATTGCCAGTTGCGCTGGTGAACTGTCGTTCGGCACGGAGCAGCCTGGGTGTCAGAATACATTTGGCGCCAGCCGCCTGACTGGCTGCTTCACATTGCGAGTTGATTTAATCGCGTGTGGGGGTCTTTTGTAAATCGTCTTTGTTGAGAAGTGCCTCGACAGATCCGCCATATTGTCAATCCCCTCCGATTCGTAGTGTGTCCTTGACAAATCTCTCTTGTCGAGCAATCCTATCTACAATACGATGTTCAGGGTCAATACTCTTTTTTCCAAATTTAATCTTATTACTTTACATGTTCTCGTGGCATTACCTCTTGTCGCGCAATCCACCGGGCGAATAGGTGGCACCGTCACTGATCCTACGGGCGCGGTAATTCCTCAGGCCGTCGTGATCTCCACAAATGCGGGTACGGGTGCACAGCGCACCGTCCAGACCAATCAGGATGGAATTTTCACACTTCCCGATCTTCCCATTGGCGCTTATTCGGTGGAAATATCGAAGCAGGGTTTCGCAGGCCAGAAAAGAGAGAACGTTTCGCTTCTTACCGGACAGAGCCTGGAATTGAACTTCGCTCTGAAAGTGGGCGCATCCTCGCAAGCGATTGAGGTAACCGAAGGCGCACCTCTGATTCAGGCTGAATCGTCAAGCATTCAAACGTCCGTGGATCAAAAGCAAATGCGGGATCTCCCATTGAATGGCCGAAATGCACTGCAACTCACAACACTGACACCGGGCACGGTGCTGACGAATGTAGGCACCGAATCCGGTCAGCAGGACAACACAGGCCTGTCCGTAAATGGCCTGCGCGCTACCCAAAATAATTTTCAGTTGGACGGCTCACTCTATACCAACCGCTTCTTTGACTCGGTTCCTTACATGCCGAATCCAGATGCGTTGCAGGAATTCACGATTCAATCGTCAAACTACAGTGCGGAGTTCGGTGGCGCAGGCGCTTTGGTTCAGTTGTCGACGCGTTCAGGATCGAACCAGATTCATGGCACTGCCTTCGAATTCCTGCGTAACACGGAGTTGGATGCGCGCAACTTTTTCAATATCAAAAGGCCGCCGTACAAGCAAAACCAGTTTGGCGGAACAGCGGGCGGTCCCATCAGGAAAGACAAGACATTCTTCTTTTTCTCTGCGCAGGATACGGAACGACGATCCTCCCCAAACCCTGTCTCCATCACTACGCCGACAGCGCTGGAGCGCTCAGGCAACTTTTCTGCCATCCCCGGAGTAATTCTCGACCCCACGACTGGAAAGCCGTTTCCGGGGAAGATTATCCCGGCCAGCATGTTCAATCCTGTCTCCGTAGCAGTGGCGAATGCGCTCATTCCGCTTCCTAACAGCGGCACCCAATTCATCGGTGCCGAGAACCAGAACCTGGACGATACTCAGTATCTGGCCAAGGTAGATCACATCTTCTCTGAGAAGGACCGCCTGAGCGTTCGTTATTTTTATGACGAAGATAATTTTCAGAGGCCATTCAACGCGCCCACCGGCTTTTACGCGGAAAATCTGTTTCGCAATCAGTCGCTGACTCTAAATGAGACGCACATTTTCGATCCAACACTGACCGCCACGTTTTATGCCACTGCTAGCCGTTATGCCCGAACGCAGATTCCGGTCGACCCCGGTCTTCAGACCCTGCAGAGCTTTGGACAGCAGGTGCCGCTCGGCACAGGCGTGCCTATTTTTCCCGGCATCCGTCTCAACATATCTGGATTTGTGGATGTGTTCTCTGGCGGAGCACTTCGTCAGGACCCAACCACATTTGAATATCGAGGCCAGGCAGCGAAATTATGGGGCGCTCACACCTTCAATTTCGGTGCCGGGTTCGAGCGCACACGTATTGATGCCAACGACTATTCCTATACTCCCGGCGACAACACTTTCAATGGTCAGGTAACGGGCTCGGCATTAACAGATTTCTATCTCGGTTACGAATCGCAGTTCTTTCAGGACAACGGTCGTTCGTTCGCCCTCCGTCAGAACAGCCCCAACATCTTTGTTCAGGACGATTGGAAAGTAAAGCCGCAATTCACTCTGAACCTGGGGCTTCGCTGGGAACCCTGGCTTCCCCCCACCGACCGCAACAACTCGCTCACTGCTTTTGTGCCGGGAGTCCAGTCAACAGTTGCTCCAAATGCACCCCTGGGACTTCTGTTCCCCGGCGATCCAGGTATTGCCAAGTCTATTTACCACCACAACTGGAAGGACTTTGCGCCGCGCGTTGGCTTTGCATGGAACGTGGGCAGTGACCAGAAGACAGTTGTCCGCTCCGCCTACGGCATCTTCTACAGCTTTCCGGAAGGCCTGCTTTATCAGCGAACGGATGCAACTCAGCCTACTGATCTCTACCTCAGCATTCCCGCACCGCAAAGCTTTACTGACCCGTATCTGAACTATGCTGGTGGCGATCCGTTTCCCCGCGGGCACATTGCCCCAAGCGGGTTTGCGAACTATTCCTTCTTGACTCCGGTCTCAGGCGGCATGCTCGATCCTTCTTCTAAGGTTGGTTATACCCAGAACTGGAACTTTACCGTTGAGCACCAGTTTACGAAGGATCTTGCTTTATCGGTGGCATACGTTGGCAATCATGCAGTGGACATTATGGGTTCCCGGCAGTTCAACCCGGCCATCTTCCGCCCCGGTGCCACTGTTGCGAACGAAAATTCCCGGCGGGAATATCAAGGTCTGGGAGCTGTCGAACTGGCCAGTTCCTACGTTTATGAAGAATTCAACTCGCTGCAAATAAATCTAACGAAGCGCTACGACAAAGGTCTCACTCTTCTTTCCAACTTCACTTACGGCAAGACCATTGACAATACATCAAGCGCCACTGAAGGCAACACTGGGCCTCACAATCCGTTTAACTTCAGCAGTTCGCGCGGGCCCGCTGACTTTGATCAGGAATATCGCTTTGTCACATCCGCGGTTTACGCGCTGCCACATTACGGCAGGCCAGGCCTTGTCAGCGCCCTTGTCAACAACTGGCAGATCAATGCAATCGGAAGTCTCTATAGCGGTTTGCCGTTTACCGTGCTGAGTGGAACGGACCGCTCGCGGTCGGGCATAGGTAACGATTACGCCGATGTCGTTGGCAACCCTGCTGCTCCGGTCGGAGCAAGCCAAATTCTTGAATACTTCAATACCGCCGCCTTCACCCAGGCTGTCATCGGCACTTTCGGCAACGTGGGAAGAAACACACTCCGCGGACCCGCCTTCTTCGACGTGGACACATCTGTATTCCGCAATTTCAATCTGACCGAAAAATTCCGTCTGCAGTTTCGTACAGAGGCATTTAATACAGAAAACCGGCCTAACTTTCAGAATCCGAACTCAACTGTTTCGTCGGGCGTGACATTCGGCAAAATCACTGCCGCTAACGATCCCAGGGTGCTTCAGTTCGCGTTGAAATTGCTCTTTTAGCTTGCGCGTTATTTCTCCAGCCTGAATTCATTTCCGGCAATTGCACCCGCCAGTTGGCTGGCGGGTAAGCGGCCCGTTTCGCGAAAGAGAGGTAACAAGGGAAACAGCAACTCAGCCACTCGATACGATTCCTCCAGATGCGGATACCCGGAAAGAATGAACTTATCTATTCCAAGATCGGCATACTCCAGCAGGCGCGCCGCCACCGTCCGGGCATCTCCCACAAGCGCGGTTCCGGCTCCGCCTCGCACCAGGCCCACTCCAGCCCAAAGGTTCGGGCTGATCTCCAGTTTTGACCGGTCGCCCGGATTCAGCGCCGACATACGTTTCTGCCCTTCGGAATCAAATCGCGACAAGGCCCTGCGAGATCGGGCAATGGCATCGTCGTCCACATACTGAATCAGATCATTAGCCGCCTGCCACGCGCGCTCATTGGTCTCTCTGACAATCACATGCAGCCGGATTCCAAACTGCATCGTGCGTCCAGCGGCCTCGGCCTTGCGGCGGACCTGCGCAATCTTGTCCGCCACCAATGCCGGCGGTTCGCCCCAGGTCAAATAGACATCCACCTGTTGCGCCGCAAGATCAATGGCCGGTCCGGAGGAGCCTCCGAAATAGAGAGGAGGATGCGGCTGTTGCAATGCCGGATAAACTACCTTGGTGTTCTCCACGTGGATATGCTTGCCTTTGAATGAAACCGTCTCACCCGCCATCACTCTCCGCCACACGTTCAGAAATTCGTCTGTCACTTCGTAACGTTCATCGTGTGTCAGGAACACGCCATCGCCCTTTGCTTCTTCAGGATCGCCGCCGGTCACGACATTGATCAAAAGGCGGCCATCGGAGAAGCGGTCGAAGGTGGACGCCATGCGGGCTGAAACGCTGGGTGACATCACGCCCGGACGCAACGCCACCAGAAATTTTAGCCGCTTCGTTACTGGCACGAGTGTGGAAGCAACTATCCACGCGTCTTCACATGAATTGCCTGTCGGCAGCAGGACGCCTTCAAAACCAAGCTGATCTACGGCTTGCGCAATCTGCTTCAGATAGCCGTGACCTGTTTGCCGCATTTGTTCCGGCGATGCCAGATAGCGGCCGTCACCTTGTGTGGGTATGAACCAGAAAATATTCATTGATCTCTATATTTAGTTTGCAGCCACCGGTTTCAGCCCTCTACTGATAACGAAGAGTGCCACCACTCCTGCCAGCGGCATGATGGCGGCAAGCGCGAAGACGGGAGCGTACGAAAAACGGTCGATCAGAAAGCCAGTGAGCAAGGGAAAAAGAAAGCCAGATAGACCGCCGCAGAATCCGTGCAGGCCGGTGACTCGGGCAACGGCACCATCCGGGAACATATCCGGCACTGCGGCAAACATGTTGGCGGAAAGAAATGTATGACCAAACAAGACAATGCCGATAACGCCCAGACAGATGGCTGCACTGGGCGCGAAATACACCGCAAAACTGGTCAGGCACAACACACCGCCGGCATACATGGTGAACTGTCGCGCCGCATTCACACTATAGCCGCGCTTAATCAGCACGCCGGATATCCAGCCGCCCGAAAGACTTCCGAAATCGCCCATCAGAAATGGAATCCAGCTGAATGCGCCTATCTGCAGCAGTGACATGCCGCGCACGGTGTAAAGATAGTCGGGCATCCAATACCAATAAAACTGCATGATGGGACCGACCAGTAATCGGCACACCATAATGGCCCACGCTTGCCGGCAGCGCAGTAACTGGCCGCTGGAATATTGCCGCTCCGCGTCCCGCTGCTCAACGCTGCCCGATGAACCGCGATAGAAGCGGAGCCATAATGGCACCCAGATGGCTGCCAGCAGCGCGGGCCCTGCAAATGCCCAGCGGAATCCAAAACGATTAGCAAGAAACACCACTAGCGGCGGGGCGATAATAGCGCCAATCATGCTGCCGCTGTTGAATACTCCAATGGCGAACGCACGCTCGGTTTTGGGGAACCACTCGTTTACCGTCTTGACGCCGCCGGAATAATTACCGCACTCGCCCGTGCCCATCCAGAAACGCAATAATCCCAGATTGAAGCCCGACCGCGCGAAGCCTAGAAGACCGGTAGCGATGGACCACCATGTAACCGCTGCCGCCATACCAAAGCGAACCCCAACACGGTCCATTAGCCAGCCCATCGGAAATTCGCCGGTCATCATGCCGAACTGGAATGCCGCGACAATACGTCCATAGGCTTGATGAGAGAGCCGAAACATTTCACGAAGTTTCGGCGCCAGTACGGACAATGTCTGACGGTCAATGAAGTTGACAATTGTGATGCCCAGCAGCAGCGCTAAAACAAACCATCGCAACTTGTTTGCGCTGCTTTGAGTTACAGGGCGCGCGCTGTGAGGATTCGATTCGTTAAGTGTTGGCACTCGAGGGGAAGCAGAGGCCATGTCGTTGGAAACTAGTCTATCATGTTGATAGACAATGCTTAAGCGTCCATACAGATCTACCCGCCGCGCTGCAATGGCGTCCATGGCAGTTCTTCCTTTGCTTGGCCGGTCGCCGCGGCGCGGCCTGACAAATGGCCCAATTCAATTCGGCTGTCAAACGAATGCATGGCCCATTCACCCGGCCGACTCGGCCACTTTATTTAGCGCGCTAGGGAACATTCATGATCTGGGCTTCACCGGCTTTGAGACCGGTTTTGCAAACGTTCTTCCACTGGCCGACAAGCCCGCCGAACTAAAACAAAATTCACACGGACTGACCGAGTTCGGTGTGCATATCTTTCTACAGCATTATGATCCAGCAACGTCACTGGCACCGCCAGAACTGGTTGGCAAAACTGCCGCCATTGGAGCAAAGCTGGGTTTTCAGCGGCTGATTCTTAGTGGGGAACCCACCACTAATGAGATCGCACTGAAAGCCAAAGCAGATGCCTTGAACCGCTATGGGAAGCAGGCAAACGAACTAGGAATGAAACTTGCCTATCACAATCACGGTCCCGAATTCAAAGGCACCAACCCGGAAATAGAATCGCTTCTTTCAAATACCGATCCCAGCCTTGTCTGGTTGCTGCTCGACGCAGGACACGCCTTTGACGCTGGTGCTGACGTGGTTGTGTTCGTAAGCCGTCACAGCGCTAGGCTCACCGGGTTGCACCTTCGCGACTACCGGAACGGCAGCCAGGTACCGCTGGGTGAAGGAAATTTTCCGCTGGCCGCCGTAGCGAAGGCCCTGCACCAAAATCATTGGAACGGATGGGCGCTGGCGGAGGAAGAGCGGCTGGACGGCAGCAAGCCCGGCGATGCCGCAGCCGGCCCAGCTTTCGCTGCACTGCATAAAGCTTTTGAATTTTAGGAGTGAACAAAATGGACCGCCGGGATTTCATAAAAGCAGCGGGAGCCATGACGGCGCTCTCCTATTCGCGCGTGCAAGGGGCAAACAGCCGCATTGGCCTGGGCATCATTGGTGCAGGCCGCAGGGGCACCAACGTGTCCCAGGCGTTTCTTGCCGATGGCCGGGTTGATGTACGGTCTATCTGCGATATCTATGATGTTCATCGGAATCGCCTAAGCAAACTGCTAAAGGTCCCGGAGTCCACTCAAGCGACCCCTCATCACGAAGACGTGCTGGCGAACTCTGCGGTGGATGCCGTCCTGCTCGCTGTGCCAGACCACCTGCACGCTTCGCTTGGCCAGGCTGTCTTGCAGGCGAAGAAGCATCTTTATATTGAAAAACCCACCGTGCATCACTGGCAGGATCGAACAATTCTACAGACGGCTGCCGAACAATCAGGCCGGGTGCTTCAATGCGGCACCCAACAGCGCAGCGGCCCGCATTACATCCGCGCAAAGCAGGAACTCTTTGAATCGGGCAAACTGGGGCAGGTTATTTTTGCGCGCGCCGTCTGGAGCAACTTCCCATGGCAGTGCCGTCACATCCCTCCCGCACCGCAGCCGGCAGGACTCGACTGGCAGCGCTTCCTCGGCCCCGCCCCTAAAATCCCGTTTGATATGGCGCGCTATGATTCCTGGCGCTACTTCTCGGATTACGGCGGCGGATTGCTGGCTGACATTCTGACCCACTGGGCCGATGTGGCGCAATGGATGCTGGACGACAACCGTCCGCAAGTCGCACAAGCCAGCGGCGGAATTTATGCCTATCACGATGGCCGCGAAAATCCTGACACGGTGAATGCCATCATCCAATACAAAAACTGGAATCTGAGTTTCGAGTCTTCCGTCCTGCCCATTCGCAACGACCACCCTTCGGTGTTCTTCGAGGGAACAGAAGGAACTTTAGATCTTTCGCGTGACGGTTACACGTTTCAACCCAACAAAGGCTCGGCTGTAAGGGTCACCGCTGAAGGTGAACTTGAAAATCCACACGCTTCAAACTTTCTCGACGCTGTCCTCAAAGGCACACCCGTTTCCGCCCCACTGGCCTCGGGCATCGATGCCTGCCGACCAGTGCAAATGGCCCTCCGCGCCTACTGGCACAAGGAATTGGTCACCGCATCTCAACTGGATTCGGCGAGCGGTTAAGTTCAATCAATTACGTGCCCTTCTAATCCGCCCTTGTCTGATCCCGCAACTGATGCCTTTAGAGCTTACGGTTCGAAATCTGCACCCGATCATCGACCAGCGTCGAGGATTGCTTCTTTGCCGCAGCAACATATTTTTCGATTTGTGGGAGATCGTTGAGTTGTTGGTCCAGTAGATCGTCAAGCACTTCAGTGATTGATCGTTCCTCGTCAGTTATCTGATAAACGCCCATGGTGTAATGCAATCCCTCCATCCAGGGAAGAAATTCAAGATCCCACTTCAGGAATTGGTCAAATATGACTTACAAAGTCACTGATGTTAGCCGGGGTAGCAGAGGGCATCCTGGCATCTATGAACTTCATATCGGAGAGAGAAATCAGTGATTAATCTAGGAATTTGTGATGATGACGCTTAAAACCCACTTACTGGATCAGATTGGGAACACACCCTTGATAAAGCTGGACCGTTTGAACGCGGATCTTCCGGGAATTGAGATCTGGGCCAAGCTGGAATTCTTTAACCCAGGCGGCTCAGTGAAAGATCGTCCCGCACTTAACATTATTGAATCTGCTGAGCGTTTGGGAACGCTTACCAAGGACAAAACCATTCTGGATGCTACCAGCGGCAACACCGGCATTGCTTATGCAATGATTGGCGCGGCCAAAGGTTATCGCGTGGCTCTATGTCTGCCGGGAAACGCCAGCATTGAGCGTAAGCGGATTCTAAAAGCGTTGGGAGCCGAGTTGATTATCACCGACCCCGCCGAAGGATCCGACGGCGCTTTTCGCCGAGTTCGGCAGATCAATTCTGAAGATCCCGAAAAGTATTTCTACGCTGACCAGTACAACAACAACGACAACTGGCGGGCCCATTTTGAAACCACAGCACCGGAGATTTTGGAACAGACCGATCGGCACATCACTCATTTTGTAGCTCTGCTTGGAACCACTGGCACGTTCGTCGGAACCAGCAGACGTTTGAAGCAGGAAATACGGGCAGTGGAGTGCTGGTCGGCGCAACCATCCACTCCTCTGCATGGCATTGAAGGCACGAAGCATTTGCCAGCGTCTATTGTTCCAGGAATTTATGACGATTCGCTGGCCACCGGGAACCTGTGGATTGATACCGAAGACTGTCATTCAATGGCGCGCAGGCTAGCGCGCGAACAAGGCCTGCTCGTAGGGATCTCGGCCGCTGGCAATGTTGTGGCGGCGCGAAAATTGGCTGAGCAACTGGCTGAACAAAAGCGTTCGGCGCTTATCGTGACCATTGCCTGCGACGGCGCGGCGAAGTACCTTAGCGAAGACTTCTGGTTCGAATAAATTGTCAATCGCTGTAGTAGAGTATAGGTTCTACTCAGGAGTATCAAACTTTGGCAACCGACACAGAACGACCCACAGCTTTAGGCGACATAGCGGCGCGGCAGCTGGCAAATGCAACAAAGACCGTTCCGCAGATGTCGCGCATCACTCCGCGCTGGCTGACGCACCTGCTGCATTGGGTGCCCGTAGAAGCGGGTATTTACCGCCTGAACCGTGTAAAAGATGAAGCGAATGTGACGGTGGATTGTTCGGCTCGCGATGAGCGTGATCTGCCGACCACGTTTGTGGATTACGAAGAGAATCCTCGCGAGTATCTGCTCAGCGCCGTCAATACGGTTCTTGATGTCCACACGCGAGTGTCTGATTTGTACAGCGTCCCGCACAACCAGGTCACGGAGCAGTTGCGGTTAACTATTGAGATTGTCAAAGAACGCCAGGAGAGCGAACTCATCAACAATTCGGAATACGGACTGTTGCGCAATATTGCACCGTCACAGCGGATTAAGACGCGCACTGGGCCGCCGACTCCGGACGATCTGGATGAACTGCTGTCAAAGGTCTGGAAGGAACCGGGATTCTTTCTCACACACCCGCGCGCGATTGCCGCGTTTGGACGCGAGTGCACACGCCGTGGTGTGCCGCCGCCCACTGTGTCGCTGTTCGGCTCACAATTTTTGACGTGGCGAGGCATTCCGCTTTTCCCTTCCGACAAGGTTGGAATTGAAGGCGATAAAACCAGCGTCGTACTGGTTAGAACGGGCGAATCCAGACAAGGCGTTGTGGGTCTCTTTCAGCCGAATTTGCAGGGCAGCCAGAGTCCCGGTTTGTCGGTGCGCTTCATGGGCATTAATCACAAGGCCATCGCGTCTTATCTCATCTCGCTGTATTGTTCACTGGCGATTCTAACGGACGACGCCGCAGCCGCCCTGGACGACGTGGATATCAGCAAGTATTGATATGAGTCCAACTGATCCATCACCCGGCATTGCCGCGCCACCCAGCACATTAGGAGACTCAGTTCTGGACGTGGCGGAGTTGGCACGTCTGGCAAATCGATTTTTTTCCGCCGTTCCCGGGAGTGAACCCGCGCTGATGCCTGCTCAGCCGACTGTATCCGCGCAAGAGCCGCAATTGGTGCCTGCTCTCAGCCCACAGGGATTCCCAACCAACGCCGAAGTAAGTGCATTGTTGAGCCGCCAGACATTTGGAGGCTTTGCGCCCAACGTGCAGGGTCCTGCGGTTGCTCCATCACCCTCTTTCTACTTCTTGAATGATCTCCGAACGTCGCAGCCAGCCATCGGCGTTCCTGGCCTGAAACCTGAACCACTGACGCCGCAGCCAACCACGTCGAGTCCCGCGTTGGATGTTTATTTGGTTCGCAAAGATTTTCCGATTCTTCAAGAGCGTGTTAACGGTCGGCAGCTAATCTGGCTGGATAACGCCGCCACCACCCAAAAGCCGAAGTCTGTCATTGACCGTCTCACTTACTTTTATGAGCATGAGAACTCCAACATTCACCGTGCCGCGCATGAGTTAGCGGCTCGCGCCACGGACGCTTATGAAGGTGCGCGTGAAAAGGTGCGTGGCTTTCTCAACGCCCGGTCAACGAATGAGATTATTTTCGTTCGTGGTTGCACGGAAGGCATCAACCTGATAGCCCAAAGCTTTGGCCGCCAGCAGATTGCGAAGGATGATGAAATTGTCGTCAGCCACCTGGAGCATCACGCCAATATCGTTCCCTGGCAGCAGCTATGTGCGGAACGCGGCGCGAAGTTGAAAGTCATTCCGGTGGACGACAACGGGCAGATTCTTCTCGATGAATATCGAAAACTTCTGGGTGACCGCACAAAACTGGTCTCCTTCTCGCAGGTGTCAAACGCCCTGGGCACCATCACTCCGACCGCTCTTATGACGCAGATGGCTCATGCCTGCGGAGCGAAAGTGTTAGTGGACGGCGCACAGGCTGTCTCGCACATGCGTGTGGACGTGCAGTTCCTGGATTGCGATTTCTATACGTTCTCCGGCCACAAGGTCTTTGGTCCGACCGGCATTGGCGTGGTGTATGGCAAGGAAGCACTGCTCAACTCCATGCCACCATGGCAGGGCGGCGGCAACATGATCAAGGACGTGACGTTCGAACACACGGAATACCACGCTGCACCTGCTCGCTTCGAAGCGGGAACCGGCAACATCGCCGATGCCGTAGGATTGGGCTCGGCAATCGACTACGTCACCGGCATCGGCATGGAAGCCATTGATGCCTACGAACATCAGCTTCTGGTCTACGCCACGCACCTGCTAAAGGAGATTCCGGGACTGCGCCTGATTGGCACCGCTCCAGAAAAAGCCAGCGTCTTATCCTTCGTGATGGAGGGTTTTCGGACAGAGGAGATAGGCGCGGCTCTAAACCGCGAAGGTATTGCAGTGCGCTCAGGCCATCACTGTGCCCAGCCGATTCTGCGGCGTTTTGGTTTGGAAAGCACGGTTCGTCCTTCGTTGGCTTTTTACAACACTCACGCAGAAGTTGATGCGCTTGTTGGTGCTATCCGACGGCTGCAGAGCGGGCGCAGCAATCATTCCACTTTTTCAAAAGACTTCGACATCTAAGAGGCGTTGGCGTGAGAACGTACACTCAGTTTCAGGTGGATTGTTTGACACAAATAATTATGATTTCGCCTGAAGTAGTCGATGCAAAATACTCGCTTCCAGATGGCCCAGTTCCGGGTCTCCCAGTTCGCGAGGCCGCGCTTGAGGCACTGGGTGAATCAGCGCCGCATTCGATCCTTCCAGCAGCACCACTCTGTCGGCAAGAGTCACGGCCTCTGTCACATCATGAGTCACCAGAATAGCCGTGAAGCGCTGCCGCATCCAGACTCTCTCAATCAGTTTCTGCATTTCGAACCGGGTCAGCGCATCGAGCGCGCCTAGCGGTTCATCCAGCAAAAGAAGCTGGGGACGCGACATGAGCGCCCGTGCCAGCGCCACCCGCTGCTTCTGTCCACCGGACAGCACAGAGGGCCAATCATTGGCGCGAGTTGCCAGACCAACATCCTCCAGCGCGCTGAGTGCCTGGGCTTTCCAGTCGCCTTTTGCGCCAATACCCACATTTCGCAGGACGCTTTGCCAGGGCAGAAGGCGCGCGTCCTGAAACATCACCCGAACCTGCTCTGATCTTTCCTTCGCCTGCATTTGGCCGATTGTGATTTCGCCGGAATCGGGCCTGTCGAGCCCTGCAATCAGCCGGAGCAGCGTGCTCTTGCCGCAGCCGCTTCTGCCCACAATGGCCAGGAACTCACCCGGCTTCACAATTAGGTTCAAGCCGTTCAGAACCTGTCGGGTTCCAAAACTCTTGCCCACTTCCGACAGCCGAATTTCCGCACCAAGCGTATCGTTAAAAACCTGAGCCTCCCTGGGTGCAACTGCTTGTGATGTCATGCAGGTCCCTGAAAAGCAGGATGCCATGCCAGCCAGCGTCGCTCCAGTAGGGCCGTTGAAAAATCGGCCAGTTTCCCCAGCGCGGCGTAAATCAGAATGCCCAGAACAATCACGTCTGTCTGAAGAAATTCTCGCGCAGTCATCGTCATGTATCCAATTCCCGATGATGCCGACACAGTCTCAGCAACAATCAACGTCAGCCACATAATTCCCAGGGCATAACGCACGCCGACAAGAATAGATGGCAACGCTGCCGGAAAAAGGATATCGCGGAAAAGTGAAAAACCGCTGAGTCCATACACGCGGCCCATCTCAATCAGGCCCGGTTCCACGTTGCGAATGCCATGGTAAGTGTTGAGGTAGATGGGGAAGAAGACACCAAACGCAACCAGGAAAATTTTGGAGCCTTCGTCAATTCCAAACCACAGAATACACAGCGGAATCAAAGCCAGGTGCGGAATGTTTCGAACCATTTGGAACGTGCTGTTCAACAGCCGATCGGAAATCTGAGAGAGTCCATTCAAAAGGCCGAGCAGAAAGCCGATAACTCCTCCCACGGCCAGTCCCGCAAAGGCACGCGCGGAACTCACCGCAATATGGCGGAATATTTCTCCTGATTGGATCAGCCTGACCGCCGCTTCCAGTACTTGCGTCGGTGCGGGCAGAATGCGAAGGGGAATGAGACCAAATTGCGAAGTGGCCTGCCAGGCGGCCAGAATAACGCAGGGCAGCACCCATGGTACTATCCGGGGCAATGCCTTCTGCTTCATGACGCCTGCGCCCATGATTTGGCGTTTGATTTGGAAGCAACCTCCAATCGTCTTTGCTTGATCTTCGCAAGAAGACCGTCCAGGCTCCACGCGCCTGGTCCGGCAAAGGCAAGAAACAGAAACACAAAGGAGTAAAGCGCAGCCAGTTCTCCGCCGTTCAGATTCGGCCAGAATCCTTTTGGCGCATGCGCCAGAAAGTAGGCGAAGGCCAGGTGTCCGGAAAGGATGAATGCCGCGACGCGAGTGAATAATCCGAATATTAGAAGCGGGCCACCAATCAACTGCAATATTCCGGCAAACCAGATCAGTGTCAGAAATGTGGCCGGTTTCGGCGCATTAAAAAGTCCGAAAATTATGGTCAAGCCATGCAGCGAAAGCAGGAAGCCCGAAACGATACGAAGCAAGGCCTGTGCATAGGGAATCGCCGAATTTGTCAGAGAATTAGGCATGATGAACCTGTTTGTTGGGACGGTGTGCGGAGGCAGCCAGTTTCTTGCCAACACTTTGAGCCTCAGTCCAGACGCGCAGGAAATTACCGCCCCATAGCTTAGCGATTTGTGATTCCGTGTATCCGTGGCGAAGCAGTTCGGCAGTGGCATTTTGCGCCTCGCCCTCATTATTCCAGCCTGTCACGCCGCCGCCATGGTTAAAATCTGACGAAATTCCAACGTGGTCAATGCCAATTCTCTTTACCGCGTAATCCACTGATTCCACTAGTTGGGCCAGCGTGGCTTTGGGCGCGGAAGCAAGAATTTCATGCCAGCGGGTGCTGAACTCTTTCTGCTTTTCGGCTGGCCATGATTGCTGCGCAGAGTCATCTTTTTCAGGCAGCCCGTATTCTGTGCGCAGCGCTTTTACTTTGTCCTGAATGTCCTGCGGCAGCGGATGCAGATAGGCGCTGAACGCGACAATGCTGACAACTCCACCGTTCTTAGCAACCGCCTGCAGTTCTTCATCGCTTAGATTACGTGAATTGTCGACAATCCCTTTTACTCCCGAATGGGTGGCTGCAACAGGCGCCTTCGTCAGCGCCAGCGTATCGGCCAGAGCTTTGGAAGAGAGCTGCGAAACATCAATCAGAATGCCCTTTTCGTTCAGTTTCGCTACGGCCTGCTTGCCAAGATCAGTCAGTCCGCCATTTTCATCCGGCTTGTCACCGAAGCCAGCCACGGGACGCGAAGAATCAGCCCAGTCGTTGTTTCCGGCGTGATTAAAGCCGAAAATCCGCACGCCTTTGTCGTACCAGGTATCAATTTGCGAGAGATCTTTGCCCAGCGGATAGGCGTTCAGGAAGCTGATAACGACAGCAAACTTCCCTTGCTTAGCCAGACTGCGAACATCGGCAGGAGAATACGCCAGACCCGCACGGTTCGGGTTCTGCTTCGCCACATTGACGATGGTTTCGTACTTCTTGTCGGCATCGGCGCGTGCCTTCTGATAATTCTCTTCGGTGCGCTTTGTCTGCGGCACAAACACGGCCAGAGCAGCGCCATTCAAGTGCCCGCGTTCGGCTTTCACCAGATCGAATTGCGAAGTGCCGTCTGTGGACGCATCCAGGCCGACAGGCACATCCACATGGCTGTCGAACGTAACAATTTTGCGCTGAATCTGGCGGGCTTTTTGAAGCACATCCTGTTCGTCCTGGGCAGACGAAACCACCAAGGAGAACGCCAATAGGGCGAGGAGTATTTTGTGTGAGAGTCGCATAGATTGTATTTGGGGCAAGTAGATAGAGAATAGGGCAATTGGTCGCAGGAGTCAATAGCACGATTTTGATACCCTATCGACATGGCAGTATATTCGCTGTGATCAGCCGCCGTAAGGTTCTACCGCTGTTGGTTCTTCTGTCCCTGGCTGGCTGTGACCGGCGCGCGGGCGAGAGAATCAGCACACTGCGGATCGGTTATCAAAAATGGGGAACATTTTCCATTCTGAAGGCTTCGGGCAAATTGGACGAAGCGTTTCGACCGAAAGGAATCAAGCTGGAGTGGACCGAATTTCCGGCAGGGCCGCCGCTGTTTGAGGCCTTGAATGCGGGCAGCATCGACATTGGTCATGCGGGCGATTCGCCACCGCTGTTCGCACAGGCAGCCAACATCCCTTTTGTTTACTTTGCGGTGTCGTCGTCCAGTCCTGAGAGCTCCGGAATCCTGGTTAAGAATGGATCAGCCATTCACACTGCCGCCGACTTGCGCGGGCGTCGCGTCGGATTTGCCAAGGGAACCAGTGCGCACACCATGGTTCTGTTCTACCTTGAGAAAAACGGCATGGCCTTTTCAGACATCACTCCCATTTATCTTCCGCCCGCCGATGGCAGAGCGGCGCTGGAGTCCGGTGCCATTGATGCCTGGGCCATTTGGGACCCTTACTTCGCTATGACTCAACAGATAGGCGGATATCGCCCGTTGACCAGCGGAAGAGGTTTCGTGGATGGCCGCGAATTCTATTTCGCATCACGCCGCGTTATGGAGACACAGCCGCAACTGGTGACAGACTTCAGAACCCAGCTTGAAAGTATAAAGAACTGGGCCATGACACACAAGAATGATGTGAATCGCTTTCTGGCGGCCGATACCGGAATCCCTCAGTCGGCAGTTTCGCTCGCTGAGAGCCGTCGCAATCGTTATCAGACGCAATCACTGACGCCGGAGGTGATTACGTCTCAGCAGGCGCTGGCAGACCGCTATTTCAAACTTGGATTGTTACCCCGGCAAATTGATGTAAAGGCGGATGTGTGGAACGTCACGCCGGACGGAGGAAACTAAAATGGCTCTCAATATCTTCTGGTTTATTCCCACTCATGGTGATGGAAGATTTCTGGCTACCACCACCGGCGGCCGACCCGCCACGTTCGAATATTATTCTCAGGTTGCGCGTGCCGCCGACAGTCTGGGCTATCAGGGCGTGCTGCTGCCGACGGGCCGCGGATGCGAAGATGCCTGGGTGACGGCGGCAGGATTGGCTGCCATTACCCAGCGTCTGAAATTCCTGGTCGCCGTGCGCCCCGGCCTGGTGAGTCCCACACTTGCCTATCGAATGGCAACCACGTTTGATCGTCAGACGCACGGCCGCGTTCTGGTGAATGTGGTCACGGGCGGAGATGTGGAGGAACTGCACGGCGACGGATTGTTTCTTCCGCATGATGAGCGTTACGACCAGACAGACGAGTATCTGTCCATCTGGCGCGGACTGGACCGTGGCGAAACCGTGACTTACAGCGGCAAACACTATCGGGTGGAAGGCGCGCGCGATCTCTTCCATCCCTTTCAACCGCACGTTCCCCTGTACTTCGGAGGATCGTCGCCGGCTGCCATGCGGGTTGCCGCGAAATACATTGATGTCTATCTAACCTGGGGCGAACCACCCCAACAGGTGGGCGAGAAAATTGCCCAAATGCGGGAACTGGCAGATCGCGAAGGACGCGAAATTCGGTTTGGCATCCGCATGCACGTCATTGTCCGCGATACCAATGAAGAAGCGCGTCGCGCCGCTGAAAGGCTGATCCAATACGTGACCCCGGAGGTGGTTGCCGGAGGACAGAAAAAACTGTCCAAATACGAATCGGAAGGTCAACGGCGAATGCTGGAACTCCAATCGTCAAGCCGTGATGGTCTGTGGCTTCGTCCCGATCTCTGGGCCGGTGTTGGAACAGTTCGAGGCGGAGCAGGCACCGCTATGGTGGGCGATGGAGCAACCGTTGCCGCCCTCATGCAGGAATATGCCGACCTGGGCATCGATACCTTTATCCTGTCCGGCTACCCGCATCTGGAAGAGTCGTATCATTTTGCCGAGCATGTCTTCCCTCGTCTCGCCTTGGGGAGTCCGTCAGTCGGAAGCCGGAGGGGCGAGTTCATCGCTAATGGTGCGGTCCCTTTGCCCGTTAGCTGAAATGAAGAATACTATACTAAATTGATAGACTATGCTTACCACTACGACAGTTGTTTCGCCTGCCAGATTCAGTGAAGGCCTCAGCTACGCCGATTTCCTGTCGCAGGCCACCATCAACCACGACAAATTCAACGAATCCTACGAAACCGCGCCGCTGAGTGAGGAAGATAGTGCTGGGCTTCCATGTGACCTTTGAACTGCTGAGCATATTCCGCAAGTGGGCCATCGGCGAATGCAAAATGCTTTTCGCGGTTTCTTGGTGTAGACGAACTCATTTGATACTCCTGTGGTTAAGTACCATTTCGCTAAGGAACCAGATTGATCAGTGATAAGCCAAGAGGCAAGACAACGATCCACTATTGGCGAAACAGAGACTTCGAGTTAATGCGGAGTGTTGAGGTCAAGGCGAAAGGCTTTCCTGGATGGGAGGGCTATGCCCGCTTTTGTGGCGATCTTCAGCGCGGCCTTAGAAAGCAAGCGTTTGAGGCATTAGAAGGATTCATCGCGAAGCTCGAATTGGCTCCTCTAATCGAGCGTTGTCAATTTGTCCACTGGCTTTTGTCTGAGATCGACCAAGCGGGGTCGAATACGCTCTTGGCACCACATCCTCTCAAGGTTCGAATCGTTGATCCGACCCTCTTAGAATGGGTGACGACTGCGCCCAATAGCAGCGAACCGCACAGGTGGATCGGCGGTCATGCTCACTTGAAGCGGGCAATGGAAATCGATCCAGACGACCAGATCGCACGCAAAAAACTCGTGGTCTCTATCCTGAATGGTGTTGCTTACGCCACGCATGAAATGCCGCGTGGCTATCTCGGTTCTCCGCAGGATGACTGGCAGGCGTTAGCGGAAGCCGAACTTCTGTTGGCCGGGCTGACCAACGAAGAGATTCGGCGGGACTTATTGTCCGAGGTAGCAGAGCAACGCCTGCTAGTGGAAGCAGCGTGGGAGCAAGCGAAACGAAGGCTCTGAATCTTAACGGTTTTCCCGCTATTAAATAGAAAGTTCTTCAAAGTGTCTTTGGTTCCCGCGAGTGTTCGAATGATTATGCCGCGCAGCTGTGTCAGTTTAACTGCTCAATAAACAGGATCTCAAACCGACTCGGCATAAACCGGAAGTCGGCATTATGGGCCTTGGACTAAACCGCTACGCGGTAGGCGGTAGCACGAGCATCCAAAACATTCCCGCTTGTGTCGCTACGGTCGTTTGTTTGGGTCACACCGATTGAAGGTTCCGATGCGAAAGCATGGATGAGCTGTTTAGCAGCAAATTCCATTTCAAGGAGCCTTCCATGACACCCCTTCGGAAACGTATGACCGAAGACATGCAGGTGCGAAATCTCGCACTGAATACACAAACCAGTTACGTGCAACAGGTATCCCTATTCGCACGTCATTTCGACAAATCACCCGAACTGTTGGGACCCGACGATATTCGGGCCTATCAGATCTATCTGACCAATGAAAAGAAGTTGGCCACGAGCTCGATCCTCATCGCTGTAGCCGCCCTGCGGTTCTGCTATAAGGTCTCGCTCAAAAAGAACTGGACCCTGGATGACGTGATTCCCGCGCCGAAGAAACCTGAGAAACTGCCGGTGATCCCAAGTCCTGAAGAGGTGCTGCACTTTCTGGGTTCTGTACGCAGCACTCGGAATCGGGCCATTCTTACCTCGTGTTACGCGGCCGGACTCCGCATCTCGGAGTGTATTCATTTGAAGGCCAGAGATATCGATAGCCAGCGGATGGTAATCCGTATCGACCAAGGCAAGGGACACAAAGACCGCTATGTGATGCTCTCTCCCAAGCTGCTGGAGACGCTACGCGGCTACTGGAAGGCAGTGCGGCCGAAAGAATGGCTGTTCGAGGGCGATATCGCTGGTCAGCCGATCAACAGAAGCTCCGTTGAACTTGCCTGTCAGAAAGCTTGCCAGCTTCCGGGCAATCGTAAGCCGATTACGCCTCATTCTCTAAGGCACGCCTTTGCTGTTCATCTACTGGAAGCAGGCACGGACATCCGTACCATCCAGTTGCTGCTCGGACACCGCAGCCTGTCGACCACCGCGCGTTATCTCCGACTCGCTACGAGCAAGGTATGTTCCACCTCCAGCCCGCTCGACCTACTGCCTCGTCCCATTCCAGTTGAGCCTGAGCCGATAACACCTCAGCACTTTTAATCAGGTGGCTTATGGATCGGCCGAAGTGGGAAGTGGCGGACGTGTTCCGCCGCTATGGGGAAACCTACCGAAACAATCATGGCGCGTCGCTGTCCCAGGTGCAGCGGTGCGTCATGACAGCCATCGAGGTGTGTCGCACAGCAGCACTTGGCGGCCACCTGGAACGCTGCGATCAGTGTGAATATGAACGCAATTGCTTCAACAGTTGCCGCGATCGGCACTGCCCCAAATGCCAGTCGCTGGCCAGGGCAAAATGGATTGAAGACCGCCAAGCTGAACTTCTGGAGGTCGGCTATTTCCACGTCGTCTTTACCGTTCCGCAGGAGATCGCAGCCATTGCCTACCAGAATAAGGATCTGGTTCTTGGCATCCTTTTTCGTGTTACCGCCGAAACGCTGAAAACTATTGCGGCAGATCCGAAACATCTCGGCGCGGAGATCGGATTCTTTGCTGTTCTCCACACGTGGGGACAGAATCTACAGTTTCACCCGCACCTGCATTGTGTCGTTCCGGGCGGTGGCCTGACTCCAGACGGTCGATGGATCTCCTGCCGCCCGAACTTCTTTGTGCATGTCCGCGTCTTATCCAAACTCTTCCGGCGACTCTTCCTGGAAGCATTGCAGATGGAATTCGATGCCGGTCAACTGAAATTCTTTCATGCTTTGGAGCCGTTGCGTGAACCTGCCGCATTTGGCCGCCAGCTAGCCAAGTTAAGAGCGTGCGACTGGGTGGTTTACGCCAAGCAGCCTTTCGCCGGGCCCCAACAAGTGCTGGACTATGTGGGCCGTTATACCCATCGCGTGGCAATCTCCAACAACCGTCTGCTGGACATCGAAGGAGATCAAATCCAATTTAAATGGAAGGATTACCGAAATGGCGACCGGGTGAAGGCGATGTCTCTGTCATCCGATGAGTTCATTCGCCGCTTTCTGATGCATGTGCTGCCAAGCGGCTTTCATCGCATTCGCTATTACGGCTTTCTGGGAAATCGATATCGGAACCAGAAGCTCGCAGAGTGCCGCCGACTGCTCGGCATGACGGTGGCCGAACCGCAGCCCGAAGGCGCCAAGGCAGAAAAGGAATACCGAGAGCGCTATGAAGAACTCACCGCTCGTTCCCTGTTCCAATGCCCGCACTGCAAGCAAGGAACCATGGTCAAGGTGGCTATCCTGCCCAGAGCCTCCAGCGCTGCCGTCCAGAGTGTGAACTCATCATGACCCGCCTCATCATCCGCAAAGAGAACAACCACCGACTGGGCCATGCGCAGTGCGTCGCGACCTTATGCCCAGGCGCGCGTTTTCACAGGTCTTGCATGGTTCCCACCATTCCTCCGCCGGTCCTCTGGGTCGAGGAACACCGACAATCTCGCTTGCCAGTACCCACAAGACTTCAGTCCGCGCTCCTCAACACGCCTCCTGGACAGCGGCAGACGATTGAAAACCCAATAGACAGGGCTGTCCTGGAGCGATTTAGTCCAACACGTTTTTAGCCCACCGCTGCGGCGTTGCGTATTGCCGCCGATGTGTGCATTCCGGCGCCGCACCGCTGGGCCAAAAACGCTCTGCATTATGCCGATATCGGCATAAGGCACATGAAGTCTTACATCAGCGCGAAAATCGTTCGGAAGCCAAGACCAAAACCCGCGGCCAGCGCGAACTGGAAGCTGAAGCGACCGCCTATGTCGTCATGCGCCATTTCGGAATCGAGCATGTGGCATCCAACTATCTCGCGACTTACAACGTCGATGGAGATCAACTGCGCGATTCACTCGAAACCATCAGCGGCGCGGCCAAGCGGTTGATCGCTGCTGTTGAGAAGGGAACGGAAGAACCGGAGGCTACCGAAAAGGTAGCTAGCGACAGGGAGGAGAACGCCGCTTGAGCGGTGTTCAACCGCCCAGTTCGCCATACCTTAGTCCTCGGCAACAAATGTACCGAAAGGCCTGGTTTTAATCGTTCAGGATCATCCCCGAACTGGCTCTGGTTTTGTTGGTTAGCCTGGATAGCAACACTGGCCCCGACTTGGAGAGCTGTTTCCATATCTCCTCCAGCGGCGCTTCGGAATGAATAGATACCCCGATTTCAAATCTGGCCGAGAGCTTCCGCCGCTTCCGCAAATCCACGCTGGCAGCCCAAGCATGAGCACGCGAACAAAAGGAGAATTAAAGTCTGCCAACGAAATGTTAAACTCTTGTCTAGCCTGCTGGAAACGGAAGGCGGGACGGAAAGACCCGGCACGTCAAACGGGGCGCACAAGGAAGGTAGTGTTCGGAAGAACGCGATCCGATGGGAATACCCGGAAACTACTTGCGCTGGGGGTTGCTGAAGTTCCTCAGGCCCGGCGGCTATCATAGCCACTACCCCGCGTTCAGCACAATCCGTGCAGGTTGGCACCATACCAAAACTCGAAGGGGCCCAGCTAAGATGCTGATTCGAAAGCGTCGGGAAAGCTTTCGTGTGTCCGCAGTTTCGTCACTGCCCGCCCTGCACGTCGGAACGAGTCGGATACGCCCTAAATGGCTTCAGTTCAGTTGTTCCGACGTGCAGGGCGGGCAGTGATTCTCTTCTATAGCGAATCAGTTATATACTTACGCCTTGTTTCGGCACTGAAGCCTAATTGACAAACAAACGTTGTTGCCTCATCATAGAGATGATTCCGGTGATGGCTGATTTGCACTCACGCGGAAGGGATTGAGTGGGGGCGGGGTTTCAATTCACGACTCGCTAGTGAATTGAGGGATCTCGCGAAACGTAAAGGTACCGCAAGATATCTTATCCCCTGCGAAGGTCATGGGCGAGCATTTTAAGTTCCCACTGGTTATAAGTGCCAGTAAAAAAGGGCCGCGTAAGCGGCCCTTTTTTAATTCGCCACGATAACATACAGAGATGCCAGTACTTGACCATGCAGGCGCACGCACACTCCTCCTTCGCGTGGTCGAAAATCTATATTCGAAACGGAACAGTCCGCTGCCGGGTGCCCTTGTCAAAGCACAAATGGTCGCTGAGGCAAAGTTGACCGGCAACGAATTCAACGAAACGTCTCTTGGAGTTCGAAAATTTATCGACTTCATTAAGACAGTTCCAGAAATAGCCATTCAAGGAAGATCCGGGAGCGATGTCCTTCTCGCTCCTGAAAAAGCGGGAGAACTGCTGGCTGCCTTTGCAACACCGCTGCCTAGGCTTCGCCGTGATTTCTGGCGCGCTTTCATTGAATTTCCCGTTGATGGCGTTTCGCGAATTTACGACCCTAACGAAGACAAAGTATTGTATTTTGAGGGGACCGTCCTGCGGTCGGGAATTCAGATAGAACCGATAGATAAATCAACCCAGCTTGAATGGCGAAGAACGTTTGCTGACGAGCAGCCAGACCCTATAAGAGAGAATCTTCTCGCAGCGCTTAACACTCAAGAAAGCTCCATGTTCAATGAATTTTCTCGACGACTTCGAGAAAATCCATCGGTGATGCGTGCTTGGAATCGTTACCTGCAAAAGCAGACAACAGATTACGTGGCAGCATGGGCTTCAAAACATGGGGTTTCGGAGGAAAGATGGCTAGCGGCAGCCCGTCCACCGCGTTTTTCGAGGGCGAATGGTGAGGCTGCTCCAACAAACCCACAAAACGTCAGTCAGCGTGCCGAGCTTTACAATTTCTTGGATCAGTTACCGATCGAGGATCTGCTTCAGCTACGTGTGCCGCTCGATTGGGTTTTAAAGGTGACGCGGCGAGGGAATGCTTGAAGGTTCATCTTGTAGGACTTCCAATTAGCGCACACCGAAGGTTGCAGGAGGACTCCAACGGTTGGAGCGACGCCGTACCGGGGCCGCATAAATTCCTCTCGACCCCACTCTCCACAAACGAACATAAACCTTTCACGAAGGGCGAACTAAACGCCCTCAGTGATGCTGCTGGAAACGGTTTCACCCATGTTGTGATTCCAGGCAGCCGAGACTGGCGCGTCGTCCAGAAGATGCTCCAATTTGACTGTCGAGTCCACATTGCCAGACTGTGGGAACCGATCAGAGACGTCCGTTGGGAGCAGATAAGAGAGGTTCTTCATCATGTCGTCCAACTTGATGAGGTTTGGCTCAAGCAAGTATCTCCAGCAGATCTTAGACACCCGTTATTGCTGCCACCGAATATCTTTCGAACTTCTCGTAACAGTAGCGATTACTGGAAACGTTGCGACGTGTACACGAAGGATCTTGTCCCGTTTGCAGCGGAGTTATTGTCAATCGTTGAGCATGAGCACAGGCTGAATGACAGAGCTGGCGGTAGGTCTTGGCTCGATACTCGGAAATTGCGTTATCGAGTTGATAGCAGCAAACACGGGCGCAGGTTAGCAGACAGAGACGGACTTAAGTCCCACAGGTTTTGTTATGAAGTGCCGCCTGGTTTTCACTACGACGTCACCGACGACAACGGCAAAACATTCTCGATTCAGATCGACGGCAAATTGCATGAAGTCTCGCATTGCAACATAAGCCCTTGGGGCCATGTTCGCAAAGGCTGATGCAAGGCGCTCTTGTGAGGAAAAGTGGTGATTTAATCCAGTTCAATCTCCCGCACATTTTCCGGTGGCTGCCGCGGCCGACAGACTTTCGCTAAGGAGATTTTCCCGCTCCATCCGCCAGTCCATTTCCCAGACCAGAATTCCGGCATGTTCCATTTCGGTGTGCGGCTGGTGGCTCTCAGCAATTGCCAGCGCTATTTCGCGCTCACAGCGCGCGAGCCGTTCCAGCAAAGAAGCGCAGTTCATGCTACGCCCCACGCCAGAGGTTCGCCCGACTTAGTTATGCTGTAGACCCATGGCCATGCAGAAACGTCTGGATACCGAAGAAATAATTCCGGGTCTTTCTGCTTTGTTACCAGAAGCCGGACTCCGGTGACCAGCTTTCGCTCCACGTCAAAAGCATAGACACGATGCCACTGCCGCGCGATCATTGCGCGTGTCATCGGATAGATCACGGCATGGCGTGTCCGAAAGAAAGGATTGCTTCTGAGGAAGACCCGCAACTCTTCCGCACGGTCCTCCGGGTAGAACGGAAATTCCACGTCGATGCCCGGACCCTGCATTATAAGAGTGAGTGGCGCGTGTGAGCTGACTGGCACGTTTGGACCGTGTGGATTTTGGCCAGAAAGATTGAACCGCTCGATCTCATGCGCCACGTTTTCCAATACTACGTCCACTGGCTGTTCAAGGATCGCTGATTTCATGCTGACATCCCCAGCCCGTTCTGCATCGAAACCTGCTTATCGGATGCCACGGCCAAGTCGGGCCGAATCATTTGAATATCGACTTCCTGAATCTGTTGCGGCGTCAGGGCTGTATGGACAACATGCTCCCGGCCCATCACTTTGGCCAGGTCTTCTTTGTTATCGGTAAAGACCGCCAGCTCATGTTCCGGACGGCTGCCCGCCACGTAGCTGAAAACGCGGTTGATTAGGCCGTGAAGCCGATGGTCGCTGGTGTCCACCTGGGCAGCGCACCGTTCCACCGTGCGCGACTGGGCGGAATGGCTGGTGCTGGTGTAGGCGTAGTCCAGATGCCGCTGCTCATTCAAATTGACGTTCACGGCGCGCCCCGTCTCGCTCAGGACAATCCGAGCGTGGCCATCCGCATCCAGACGTTCGATCACGCCAGTGCTGCGGTTGGTGACACCCAGGTTCTTATCAGTAGCCGTGAATTGAACGTGCTCGCCCTCCGCGAAGGCCTGGCGGCGCTTCTCAAAGACTGAAACACCGGAACCGGCGCGGGAAGGATCGTAAGTCAGTTGCCGCCCGTCCGCCGTTTTGACCGTGAGCTTATTCGTGGCGGAATCGACATCGGTGACGGTGGCATACGATTTGCTTTTTACGTTCAAGGAATTGCTGCCCTTGATGTACCGCAGCTCGTCGCCGACTTTGTAGTTTTCAACTCGGGTGCGGTCCGCGCCCAGGACATCGCGCGGAACCAGGACCGAAGCTTTGAAGCCATCCGGCTTTAGCTGCTCAGAAGCTCGCAGCGCATCCCGGACAGCGGCGTTGATAGCGCGGCGGGAGTCATTATCGGGTGACACGACCAGAGCGCTTTTCGGCGCTTCCGCGAACCACTGGCCGATTTGTTTGAAGCGCTCATTCCGGTTGCTGGTTTCATGGATGGCACCTTGACGGCCCAGCGTGTCGAGTGCCTGCTCTGTTTCACCATTCCGCAGGCTGAGAACCACGTCTTTCAGCCAGGGCACCTTTTGCCGATAGATTTTATTCAATTGCGCCGTTTTCATTTCCGCCGCCTGCAATTGATAGAACGGACGGCCCGCTTCGACAGCGGTATGCTGCCCGACTTTCTTGGCATCCGGCGCATCGTCGCCGATAAGAATAGCCCGGTCCTGCGGCCGCAACGTCCGAAGGAAAGCATTCATTTGGCGGGCTGAGACCAGGCTGGCTTCATCCAGCAGATACAAAACCTTCGCCGGGCGTTCTTTGGCCTCTACAGTTTCGCCGGTGCGCTGCTGTTTATTCGTGCCCAACTGCTGAACCAGATGCCGCTGGAGAGTTTCTGACCGGACACCTTTTTCTGACAAGGCAGCCGCAGCGGTGCCGGTGGGCGCCAAACCTTGCACGGTGAAGCCCTGCGCAATGGCGTGGTCGGCAATGATTTTGATGGAAGTGGACTTGGCAGAACCCGCCGCGCCATTCATGCCGGTTACCTGGTCACGGGTTTTCAGAAACCCTTCCAGAACCTCCAGCCGTTTCGGATTATCGGCAAAGTCTTTCGAATTGCGGAGATTGACGCCGGCAAAGATGGGCTCCACAGAATTCTGTCCCAGCTTCATTCGGGCAATGGTGTCCTGTTCAATGGCAACCAGTTCCGGCGTGGTGTAACGCGCTGCCGGTGCATGTGGCCGGACGTGGTTGGCCACCACCAGCCCGCCGTTATCAATCCGGCGCTTGACCTCGGCTTCCACCTGGTCAACAGTCAGTGAGCCGTGGGAAAGCCGCAAGGCGTCCCGAACCACTTCGTAATGCTCAAAGACAGCCAGGCGTTCGGAGAGCCGGTTCCGGGCGAAGTCCACGGCCTGCTCTACATCCATCGGTTTGTTTTTCTGGGGGCCGTGCGTGATGGCGTCACTCACCACTTTCTGTGCCTGGTCGCCAAATGCTTCACCATGCAGACGGTGAACCGCCTTAACCTGTTCAGGCGTTAATTGCAGCTTGGTTTCGCGCGACTCCATCGCCACCAGCTTCCCAGCCACCACGCTGCTGGTGAGGCCCAGCTCAGCCAATCGTGCATGAATGGCTTGATGCCGCGGACTTTCCGCTTCCAGGTACTCTTTGGTGAATCCAATGACTTCCGTGGCGTGGGTCGGACCCTTCTTCACCCGATAACCCAGTTCCCGAGCGCCGCTGGCAATTTCCGATTGATAAACCGCTTCGCC